>Ga0268263_1000939_pt1 | contig 32216 bp, 34 predicted proteins | sample Biomet5_FD_190358 | JGI IMG/M metagenome (GOLD analysis project Ga0268263, IMG submission 190358) | Microbial communities from bioreactor (seeded with sewage sludge) at LBNL, California, USA - Biofuel metagenome 5 (SPAdes) (version 4) | ecosystem: Engineered > Bioreactor > Anaerobic >... | reverse complement strand
TGGTGCGACTGCCAGGTCGCTCCCATTCTACCATAGGAGGACGTTCTTCTTCATAGCTTAAGCCTTTTACCCACCGGCTTAGCCGGTGGTTGTCTGGACAACATGAAGGCCGCCGCGTTAGAGCAGAGGACTCTGCGCGGCGGCCTCGCTAAGACGGACTCTCGATGTTCACGAGTAGCCCTTTACCTTTTTACAGACTAAACAAGGTCAGTGCCTTCGCAACCATCCGGTCCGTCCTGGCGATAATGCGATCAACAGTCCATTCCGGCTCAGCGACAATGTCAGCATTGAGATTCAACCCATTTCTGTAACCGATTTCGTGACCATAGTTGTCCTTGCGATCTTTCTTTTCATCAAAAGGTTTATTGCTGAGCGTGCTATTGTATCCGGTGATAGTCAAATTTCCCAAAGTGTGAACATATTGGGCTTGATATTCTTTTGCTTTGGTAGGATCACCGTTTGCAATCATCTTTACCCAGCTTTCCGGTATCAAATCGCCCTGCGGAAAGATATGCTCTACGGTCCAGATGTGTAGGTTATTGCTCGTCTTCCACAAGTCTACCATGCTCTCTACGGTCATGCCTTGCTTGGCGATCATACAAAGAATGAAGCGGGTGGCATCATAATTATCAACGTATACTTGACCTTTCAGCTTATCTTCGAATTCCATATTAGATGCGGAACATGAAATCAATTTGTTGCGAACGATCGTATAAAGAGAATCGCCGGTATTCTCGGAATTATCAATCTCATCGATCAGACCCATAAATATACGTGTGAGGTCATGGGTTGGCGGCGTATCCATTAAGTTGCGTCTGATGAAAAAGCAAACCAAGAGATCGGTTATCTTTTTGATATTGGTGTCAGTTAAAACGAGCCTCTTTTTTTCTTTTACAAGATATAGAAGAAGTAGATAAGACGGCGAACCCTGAACCCTGGACAAATCCTGATAGCTGTCCTGAAGCCCTGGATTCAGCCTTTCCGTATTCTGGAGAATAATTTCCGAATATATTTTGGCATTTTGAATCAAAGTTTCCAGAAATCCGTTTGGATCCTTGTTGATATCTTTTCGTAGATTTCCAGAAGGTTTGAGCGAGTGGCCAAAGGCTTCAAAGCGTACTGTCGTGTGTCGTCTGGCTTCAGGAAAGGAACATTCATGGCCTTTCGGAACGCGTTATAATTGTGCCGAAAAAAGCGCTCTTGCGTCGAGTAATCGTCTCCCAGGAATTCCAGAACCTGTTGCCATTGTAAAAAGTAATAATCCAGATTATTGCCGTCGGACAAATCGAGTCTCGCGAGCAGCAAGTTTTTGATGAGGTCGACCGCAGTAAGCGGCGTCCCGCGATTGTTCAGGGATTCAAACAGCGTATAGGCGTCGGCATGGTTTGAAACTTCAATCATCACGATAACAGCGCTGTTTACCTTCTCCAAGATGGCAGACAAGGCGTTCAATGCGCTGACAGGATCAACAATTTGTCCATTAGCAGCCGTGCCTTTTGCATCAAAAATCGCCTTGACAAGACGTTTCCTAAAAAACTCAAAAGCCTTTTTTATGCGGCGAACACCTGCAAACTTCGGCATCGAATGTTCTGCGATGATTTTTTGTTCGGACAGCACGCCTTTATAATCGTCAAGGTTGTTGTTTTGAATCTGCGGAACAACGCGGATTTGTGATTGTGAGCCTTTGAGCACAAGCCTTCGCTTTAGCTGTAGCATATCGGATTGCTGGTCATCGCTCATCTGGGCACGATACTGGTTAAGCGTGGAATAAAGAGCCGCAAACAAAATGCTCAGTGTCGTCAAGCGTTGTTGCCCATCAACCACTTCTCGCTTTGGTGCATTGATAGCATCGAAGGTTGTGTCTATGCAAATAATCGTCCCAAGGAAATAGCCGCTTTCATTCTCGGAGAGGTCATCAAAGAGGTTCTCCCATTGCGCGGTCCCCCAGGTATATTCACGTTGATATTTGGGTATCTCAAATATCAATTTGCTGTCCGTGTCAAATAACTGTGATATGGGGTATTGATTGACCCGGTTAATGCTCATACGGTATGCCCCCAGATTTCTTTCCGCATTTTTCCATATCATCATATCACATCCGGTCGGGATGGACAAGGCGCCCCGAAGTCAACGCTGGCTTCGGGGCGCGGAAAAAGCATGTGCGGGTTTACTTGCTCAGCGACACTCCTCCAGCGCCAGCCTCGCGGCGGGGAAGGGTTCCAGCGCGCGGGGCAGGATGCCCAGCACGTAGGCGATCACGACGCCGTAGTTGGTGACGGAAACGCCCTGGCGCGCCGCCTCCTCCACCCGGAAGGACATCTCCCGCCGGTTCAGCATGCAGCCGCCGCAGTGGACGATGAGCGAATAGGGCGACACATCCTTCGGGAAGCACGCGCCGCTGGCCCACTCGAACTGGACGCTGTCGCCCGCGAACTGCCGGATCCAGCGGGGGATTTTCACCGTGCCGATGTCGTCCGACTGCCGGTGGTGGGTGCAGCCCTCGACGATCAGCACCCTGTCGCCGGGCTTCAGCCGCTCGATCCGCTTCACGCCCCGGACCATCTGCGCCAGATCCCCCTTCTGCCGCGCGAACAGGATGGAGAACGAGGTCATCGGGATCTCCGGCGGCGTGTCGGCGGCCACCTTCAAAAACGCCTGAGAGTCGGTGATTACGAGTTTCGGCGGCGCGGCCAGCCTTTCCAGCGCCCGCTTTAGTTCGTGCTCCTTGGCGACGACCGCGATGGCGTCCGCTTCCAGAATGTCCCGGATCGTCTGCTGCTGGGGCAGGATCAGCCGCCCCTTTGGCGCGGCCTTGTCAATCGGCGTGACCAGCACCACGATGTCGCCGGATTGGATCAGATCGCTCACCAGCGCGGGCTCGGCGTCCTCAAGCTGCGCGCTCTGGATGATCTGCGCCTTTAGTTTCTCAATGCCCTGGCCCGTCAGCGCGCTGACCGCCGTTACCGGCACGCCCAGCCTCGCGGACAGGGCTGAAAGCGCCGCGTCGTCCGGCTGCGCGGAATCGCACTTGTTCAAGATCAGCACGGCCGGGATGCGCCGCCTTTTCAGCTGATCCAAAAAATCCTCCTCGAAGGAGGACACGCGCTGCGCTGCGTCCGCCACCACCAGCGCCAGGTTGCAGCGCCGGAGTTCCTCATAGGCTTTTTCGATGCGCTTTTGCCCCAGATCCCCCTCGTCGTCAAGGCCCGCGGTGTCGATCAGCACCACCGGGCCGATCGGGAGCAGCTCCATCGCCTTCTTCACCGGGTCGGTGGTGGTGCCGGGGATGTCGCTTGTGACCGCGACCGGCTGCCCGGCGAGCGCGTTGATCAGCGACGATTTGCCCGCGTTCCGCCGCCCGAACAGCCCGATCGCATAGCGGTTTGCCAGCGGGGTCTGGTTCATATCCATCCGCGTTCCTCCTTCGTTTGATTGGGCGCGGTCAGTTTTTCCGGCTGCAGCAGCGCGTCCAGCGTTTTCTCGTCCAGAAGGCCCTTTGCGTCGCGCTCTACACGCATATCGCATCCTCCTTCGCCCGGGTCTCCGGGTGGTCGCCGCGGGAGAAGTCCGGCGTAAATCCGGCGGACTGGATGCGGCGGGAGAGGCAGTTAAGGCACTCCGCGGCCTCCTCGCCGGTGCAGATCTTGTTGTCGTACAGCGCGTAGTCCTTGCGGTGGGCGACGGGGGAGAGGTTCGGCATCACCACGTTGGCGCCCGCGGCGAGGCCCTTCTCCCGGCCCAATGGGTTCACCGTGCCCAGCGCGGTGGTGGCGGGCAGCAGCACCTTCGGCAGCAGCAACCGGATCAGCGACAGAAGAATCAGCGTCTTATCCGCCGCCGGGGTGGGGAAGCCGTTAAACCGGGTGTCCTTCTGCGGGATGAACGGGCCGATGCCCACCATGTGGGGCTGAAGGTCGCGCAGGAACAGGAAGTCCTCCGCCAGCGTGTCGTACGTCTGGTACGGGGATTCCACCATGAAGCCCGCGCCCACCTGGAAGCCGATCTCCCTCAGGTCGTAAAGGCACTGCTTGCGGCGGGCGAGGCTGAGTTCCGGCGGGTGCAGCATGCCGTAATGGGCCTCGTCCGCGGTCTCGTGCCGGAGTAGGTACCGGTCCGCGCCCGCGTCGTACAGCCGCTGATAAGACTCGCGGCTCTTTTCGCCCAGCGACAGCGTGATCGCGCAGTCCGGAAAGCGCGTTTTGATCGCCGATACGATGCGGCACATCCGGTCGTCGGTGAAGTGCGGGTCCTCGCCGCCCTGCAGGACGAAGGTGCGAAAGCCCAGCTCATGGCCCCGGTGGCAGCAGTCCAGGATCTCGCCCTCCGTCAGCCGGTAGCGGACAGCGCTTTTGTTGCTCCTGCACAGCCCGCAGTAGTAGCAGTCGTTCCGGCAGTAGCTGGTGAATTCGATCAGCCCGCGGAAGAACACCCTCTTGCCATAGTGCGCTTCCCGGGCCTCCGAGGCCATGTTTTTCAGCGCCTCCACTTCCACGGGCCTCGCCTCCTCGCAGAAATAGCGAATTGTGCCGGCGAGGCCCGCTTTGCTTGCGGCGTTCAGGCAGGAAGTCAGCCCCTCCCAATTCATGGGGAATTCCATGTATATTCTCCTACAGCCTCAGGTCGCGCTCGCCGGATTCGATCCGGGAGAGCGTGGTGAGGATCTGGTCGTACACCGGCTCATTCCGGAACGCCTCGACATGGCGGCGGAGGGTCTCCTCGCCCTTTATGCGGGCTTCGGGCGACGCGTAATCCAGGAGGTATTCTTTCAGCGTGAAGATGGCGTTCGGGATGCAGTAGTTGTGCACAAACTTCGATTTGGCCACCTTCATGAAGTGATCGCCGGTGCGCCCGGCGCGGTAGCAGGCGGTGCAGAACGAGGGCACGAAGCCCATGTCGCAGATCTCCTGCACGACCTGATCCAGCGGGCGGTCGTCGCCGATCGAAAACTGCTCCTGGTCGGGCAGCGCGTTGGCGCGGAGCGACTGGGCGTAGGCGCCCACGCCGATGCGGGTGCCGCCGTCGATCTGCGACACGCCGAACGGGATCACCTCGCGCCGTACGCGGTCCGGCTCCCGGGCGGTGCAGATGAGGCCGGTGTAGGGGACGGAGAGGCGGAGTACCGCCACCAGCTTTTTGAAGTCCGAGTCTGAGACGGCGTACTCCGGGTGCTCGGAGTACGGGGTGCCGGTGGCCGGGGTGATCCGGGGGAACGAGATCGTGTGGGGGCCGACGCCGCCGAATGTCTCCTCCAGGTGGATCGTGTGGTAGAGCAGCCCCATTACCTCGAAGCGCCAGTCGTACAGGCCGAACAGCACGCCCAGGCCTACGTCGTCCACGCCCGCCTGCTGCGCCCGGTCCATCGCATACAGCCGCCAGCGGTAGTGGCCCTTGATGGTGCCCTTCGGGTGCACGCGGCGGTAAGTCTCGTGGTGGTAGGTCTCCTGGAACACCTGGAAGGTGCCGATGCCGACCTCCTTGAGCCGCTTCAGTTCGTCAACCGTCAGCGGCGCGCAGTTGATGTTGGCCCTGCGGATCTCGCCGTGCTCGCTCTTGACCGAGTAGACCTTGCGGATGGAGTCGCACAGGAAGTTGATGTCGGTGGCAGGGGATTCGCCGTAGACCAGCACGGTGCGCTTTTGCCCCTCGCCGATCATGATGCGGACTTCCTCCTCGATCTCGTCCATCGAAAGGGTCTTGCGGTGCATCGCGGCATTGCTCTCCCGGAAGCCGCAGTACACGCAGTTGTTGGCGCACTCGTCCGAGATGTAGAGCGGCGCGAAGAACACGATGCGGTCGCCGTAGACCTCCTCCTTGAGGCGGTGGGCCAGCGCGTACATCTCCTGGAGGGTCTCCGGATCCTTGTTCTGAAGCAATATCGCGGTCTCCTCCGGCTCCAGCCGCACGCAGCGCTCGGCCTTTGTGAGCACGCGCCTGACGTCCTCCCGCGACGGGTTCTCCCACTTGTTCAGCTGCGCCCAGATCAAGTCGTCGTCGATGAAGTCCCGCTCCATCCGGTCGTAAACCTCAAATTCCTTTTGGTACTTCTCCAGAAATCCCATGCTGCCCGCCCCTTTCACTGTGCGTTGGTCTTTGCGATCATCGTTTTGACGCTGGCGCCCGGAATGCGCCCCAGCTTCCCGGTCATCGCGCTGATGTCGTCGTTCAAGCCGTCCACGATCAGCGCGATCACCGAAACCCCCCGCTCCCGGTAGGGCAGGCCCATCCTGCCCACGATCAGCTCCGCGTACTCGTGAAGCAGCGCGTTGACCTTCTCCACGCAGCACGGATCCTCCACCACGACGCCCACGATGCCCAGCCTTTTGTCCACTTCCGGCCCCCCTTTTGATAAATAAAAACTCCCCTTCCAAGCGGAAGGGGAGCAACGGCAATAAAAACACACACACATGCCGGATGCGCGCCTTCCCGCTCGGAATGCCTTGCGGTCGGGTAATTTCATTGGCCCTGTGCCCACGGGCGTTGCCGCGCGAGGGCGCATTGCGCTTCAATTTTCGTTTTCAGTATACCGGGCGGGTTCTGAAAAGTCAAGACCCGCCGCGCGTTACATTTTTCGACGCCTGCCCGGCGCGCGAGCGGCTGGCCCAAAGGCAATGGAATTTCCATGTTAATTCCAGCGCTCCGCCGCCGGGGCGCGCCCGCTTTCTTGCGCCTACTTTTCGGGCATGTTATAATGTACCGTGGATTGTTAGGGCGAGGTGGGATCATGGACAAAATCCGGACGACGGTCCGCATCGCGGGCAAGGATTACGCCATGGCCAGCTACGACAGCGAGGCCCACGTGCAGCGGGTGGCCCACTACGTGGACCGGAAGATGACCGAGCTGGGCCTGGCGCTCCGGCTGCCGCCGCAGCAGCTGGCGGTCTTGACGGCGCTGAACGTGACCGACGATATGATTAAGGCGCACGACGAGAACAACCGCCTGCGCCGGGAGATTGGCGAACTCCGGGAGGAGAATCAGGCGCTCCGGGAGAAGCTGGAGAAGATGTCTCAGGCATGAGCAAGCGATTGGAGCTGCTTTCCCCGGCGGGCGACATGGCCGCGTTGGTGGCGGCGGTCGAGGCGGGCGCGGACGCGGTGTACCTGGGCGGAAAGGCGCTGTCCGCCCGGAAGAACGCCGGCAATTTCGACGGGGACGAACTCACCCGGGCGGCGGAGTTCTGCCACGAGCGGGGCCGCCGGGTGTACGTCACGGTCAACACGCTGATCCGGGACGGGGAGTTTCCGCTGCTTGCGGAGTTGGCCGGGCAGATCGCGAGGGCGGGCGCGGACGCGGCCATCGTGCAGGACTTCGGCGTGGCCGATGCGCTCCGCGCGATGCTGCCGGGGCTTGAACTGCATGCCTCGACGCAGATGGCAATCCACAACCGGCAGGGCGTGGAGTTTCTGCGGGAAAGCGGTTTTTCCCGGGTGGTGCTGGCCCGGGAGATGGCGTTTTCCGAGATCGAGTGCAGCGCCGGGCGGGGTGTGGCGCTCGAGGTGTTCGCTCACGGCGCGCTGTGCGTCAGCTGTTCCGGCCAGTGCCTTTTGTCCAGCGTCATCGGCGGGCGCAGCGGCAACCGGGGGCTGTGCGCGCAGCCATGCCGCCTGAACTACCGCCTGGACGGGCCACTGGTGCGCGCGGAAGGGGCGCTTCTGTCCACCCGGGATTTGAACCAGCTGGACAACCTGCCGAGGCTGAAAGAGATCGGCGTGAGCAGCCTCAAGATCGAGGGGCGGCTCAAGGGGCCGGAATACGTGGGCGCGGTCACCGCCGCCTACCGCCGCGCGCTGGACGCGCTGGCAGAGGGGGAGACCGCCAAACCGGACGCGCTGCGGCACGTGTTCAACCGCGGCTACACGTCAGGATACGGGCCGGGCCTGAACGACCGGGCGCTGATGGAGGACCCGAGCGAGAAGCACGTGGAGGGACACGGCGAGATTCCGAAGGTGCCGAGGCCCGTGCCGGTGGGCGCGTCCCTGACGGCGGGGGCCGGGAAACCGCTGTCGCTGACAGTGTCCGACGGCGAGGACGAAGCAACGGTTCAGGGCGAGGCCGTGCAGGCGGCCCAGTCCCGCCCGGCGGAGAAGGCGCGGCTGACCTGCCAGCTTCAAAAGACCGGCGGCACGCCCTACGAAATGCGGAAAATTTCCGTTTCACTGAGCCCGGACGCGTTTATACCCGTGTCGCAGGTCAACGAACTCAGGCGGCGGGCGCTGGAGGCGCTGGGCGCAAAGCGCGCGGCGCGGCGGCGCGGCTGCGGGCCGGAGGCGCTGCCGCTGCCGGAGGCCGCCGCGATCGCCCCGGGAAGGGCGGGGAAGCCGCTTCTGGTAGTGCAGGCGAGGGATGCGCATCTATTGGAAAAGGCCCTCGGCTGGGGCGCGGACGAGATCGCCTGGGAGATACCGGACGTGACGGAGGCGGGCCTCGCGGGCGCGCCAAACGCGCCGTTCACGCTGGCGCTGCCGCCGACGCTGAACGGCGACGACCTGGACAGGCTCCATCGCTGGGCGAACGAAAACGAAAATGTCCGGGCGGCGCTGCTTTCAAACCCGGCGCACCTGGCGCTGCCCTGGCGCTGCATGACAAGGCTGGACGCGCCGATGAACCTGATGAATACCCGCGCCGCCGCGCGGTTTGCGCTGCCATACGCGCCGTCGGTGGAATTGACCGCCCGCGAGATCGCGGCGATGGGCGGCGAAAAGGAACTGATCGTCTACGGGCGGCTGACGCTGATGCGCCTTCGCCATTGCCCGGTGCGGGCGCGGCTGGGCGGAGGGCACGATGCCTGCCGGCTGTGCGACGAAGAGCCGGAGGCGGGCCTCGAAGCGCATGCGCTTTCCGACCGGGTGGGCGCGCGCTTTCCGATGAGAAGGCTTAAAACCGGCTCTGGCTGCATCGTGGAACTGGACAACTGCGTGCCGCTGTTCCTTTTGCGCAGCGCCGGCAGGATTCCGGGCGCGGCCCGGTGGCGCGTGCGGCTGACGGACGAGGGCGCGCTTTCGGAAGGCATGGTGCGGCTGCACCGCGCGGCTCTTAACGGCGAGGACTTCAAAGCGCTGCCGGACTGGGCCGAGGTGGACGCGCTCAAAACCACCACCGGACACTATTTCAGAGGAGTGGAATGACCCCCATGCGAGAGAGAAACCTTCGGGTTCTCGAGTTTACAAAGATACGCGACCAGCTGGCGGAATTTTGCCTGTCGGAGTCGGGCAAGGAGCGGGCGCGCTCGCTCGTCCCCTCCGGCGACGAGGGGACGGTGCGCCTCTGGCAAAACCAGACCTCGGAGGCCGGGACCGTCATGGCCTATTCCGGCGGCTCCCCGATGCAGGCTTTCCCGGACGTCAGCGGCTTCGTCAAGATCGCCGCGGCGGGCGGCACGCTGTCGCCGAAGGCGCTGCTGGGCGTGGCCGAGGCGCTGAAGGCGTCGCGCCTGGTGCGCTCGGCCATCGTGACCGATCGGGAGAACACGCCGCTACTCACCCAGCTGGCCTCCCACCTGAACACCCACCGGGAGCTGGAGGAGACGATCTTCAACGCCATCCTGTCGGAGGAGGAGATCGCCGACCGCGCCAGCCCGGAGCTCTACGACATCCGGCGGCATTTGCGGCTTCTGGCGGACCGGATGCGGGAGAAGCTGAATAGTTTCTTGCGCGGCGAGAACGCCAAGTACCTGCAGGACACGATCATCACCCAGCGGAACGGCCGCTACGTGCTGCAGGTCAAGGCGGAGTGCCGCGCCAATGTGCCCGGATTGATTCACGATCAGTCGGCCAGCGGCGCCACGCTGTTCATCGAGCCGATGGCGGTGGTGGAGGCGGGCAACGACCTGAAGCAGTGGGCCGCCAAGGAAGAAAAGGAGATCGAGCGCATCCTGGCCCAGCTGTCCCAGGAGATCGCGCCGGACGCGGCGTTTATTGCGAACAACCTGAACGTGCTGGCGGAACTGGACATGATCTTCGCCAAGGCGATCCTGGGCCGCCAGATGAAGGCGGTGGAGCCGAAACTGAACGCCCGGGGCCGCATCAACATCGTGGCCGGCAGGCACCCGCTGATCGACCCAGCGAAGGTGGTGCCGATCAACCTGTGGATGGGCGACGAATTCACCACGCTCATCATCACCGGCCCCAACACCGGCGGCAAGACCGTCACCATGAAGACCGTGGGCCTGATGACGCTGATGGCCCAGGCGGGCCTTGCCGTACCCGCGAACCCGGGCACGGAGATTTCGGTCTTCGACGAGGTGTTCGCCGACATCGGCGACGAGCAGTCCATCGAGCAGTCGCTGTCCACGTTTTCGTCCCACATGACCAACATCGTGGAGATTTTGAAAAACGTGACCACAAGGTCGCTGGCGCTGTTTGACGAATTGGGCGCGGGCACCGACCCGACGGAGGGCGCGGCGCTGGCGATGGCCATCCTGGAGCACCTGCTCTCGATGAAGACCGCCACGCTGGCCACCACCCACTATTCCGAACTTAAGGCCTTCGCGCTGTCCACCGTGGGCGTGGAGAACGCCTCGGTGGAATTCAACGTGGAGACGCTCCGGCCCACCTACCGGCTGTCGATCGGCGTGCCCGGAAAATCCAACGCGTTTGAGATTTCCCGCAAGCTCGGCCTGCCCGAGCACCTGATCGCGAGCGCCGGCGAGCATCTGAGCAAGGAGCAGATCCGCTTTGAGGACGTGATCGCCAACGCCGAATACCACCGGCAGATCGCGGAGAAGGAGCGCCGGCTCGCCGAGGAGGCCCACCGGGAGACGCAAAAGCTCCGGGACGAGACCGAGAAGGTGCGCAGGGAACTCGAGGCCCAGCGGGAGACCCAGATGAAGAAGGCCAAGGAGGACGCCCGCAAGGTGCTTGTGAAGGCCCAGCGGGAGGCGGACGAGATCATTTCGGAACTCAAGCGCAGCCGCAAAAACGAGGGCGCGCCGCTCCGGGAGCACGAACTGCACGAGATGCGCGCGCGCCTTCAGAACGGCATCGACGAGAACGGCGAGCGCCTCGCGCTGGACGCGGAGCCGGGCGAGGCGCCGAAGGATCTAAAGATCGGCGAGAGCGTCGAGATCGTCAAGACCGGCACTCGCGCCACCGTGGTTATCCCGCCGGACGACAAGGGCGAGGCGCTGGTGCAGGCGGGCGTGATGAAGCTCAAGGTGGCCGCAACTGGCCTGAAGCGCGTCAAAGAAGCAAAGAAAGAGCGCACCGCGAGCACCATATCGGTGGCGCAGAAGCCGCTGGCGCTGGAGTGCGACCTGCGCGGCATGACGCTGGACGAGGCTCTCCTGGCGGTGGACATGTTCCTGGACGGCGCGGTACTCCAGCACCTGAAGAACGTGTCGATCATCCACGGCAAGGGCACCGGGGTGCTGCGAAGCGGCGTGCAGTCCCACCTGAAGCAGCACCCGTTTGTCAAGGAGTTCCGGCTGGGCCGCTACGGCGAGGGCGAGGACGGCGTGACGGTGGTCACATTAAAGTGAGGCAATGCCGATGAACAAGACGAAGATCCTGCTGGTCGACGACGACCCCAACATCCGCCAGCTGGTCAGCCTCTACCTGACCCGGGAGGGCTTCGAGGTGGAGGAAGCGACCCGGGGCGACGACGCGCTGAAGCAGTTCAGAGCCGCGGCGCCCAACATGATCCTGCTGGACATCATGCTGCCCGGCATGGACGGCTGGCAGGTGTGCCGCGAGGTGCGCAAGGTTTCGAACATCCCGATCATTATGCTGACCGCCAAGGACGAGACATTCGACAAGGTCCTGGGCCTCGAACTGGGCGCGGACGACTACATCGCTAAACCCTTTGAGCCGAAAGAGCTGGTGGCGCGGATCAAGGCGGTCATCCGCCGCTACCAGAGCGCCGAGGCGCCGGACAGGGAATTGGTGTTCCCGGGGCTTACGATCAACATCAGCCACTACACCGTCAACTACATGGGGCGGCCGGTGGAGATGCCGCCCAAGGAACTGGAACTGCTCTACTTCCTGGCCAGCCACCCCGGCGCGGTGTTCACCAGGGAGCAGCTGCTCGAGCAGGTGTGGGGCTACGACTTCTTCGGCGATTCCCGCACGGTGGACGTGCACATCAAGCGGCTGCGCGAGAAGCTGGACGGCGAGAACCTGGGCTGGAATCTCAAGACCGTCTGGGGCGTCGGCTACAAGTTTGAGGTCAAGTAAATGAAGAGCCGGCTGTTCTGGCGGATGTTCTCGGCGTTCCTGGCGGCGCTGTTATTGACGGTGATCGTACTATCGCTGCTCATGGTGGTGATCGTGCGGGAGGAGCGCCGAAAAGCGCTGGAGGACGAGGTGCGCATGCAGGCCCGGGACGTGGCGCAGCTCTTGTCCCAGCGGGACAGCCTGGCCATCAACCGCAACGACGCTCCGCTGATCAACGCGCTGAACTGGAAGATCACCGAGATCAGCGAGAACTACAACGCCAGCGTGTGGCTGGCCACCTCCAGCGGCGCGGTGCTGATCCTGGGGCGGCAGGAGTACACCTCGGAGCAGGTGAAAGACGCCTCCGTGCGGGAGCAGATCTACAAGGTGCTGTCCGGGCAGGAGATCCGCGTGCAGGGGCTGATTCCAGAGCTGGGCAACAAGATGGTGACCATCGGCGTGCCCTGGACCTATAAGGGCCAGCGGGTGGTGGGCGCGGTGCTCCTGCACATCTCCATCGAGTCGCTGTCGGTGGACTACAGCGATATGGTGCGAAACGCGCTGATCGCGGCGGCGGTGGCGATGGTGGTGGGCGCGGCGCTGGCGTACTTCATCTCCCGCAGGCAGACGGAGCCGCTGCGGAAGATCAACGGCGCGGTCAAGGCGTTTGCGGCGGGCCAGTTGGACGAGCGGGTGGACATCGACGGCGACGAGGAGCTGACGCAGCTCGGCGCGTCGCTCAACAAGATGGCGGAGGACCTGAAAAACCTCGAGGAGTCCCGCAGGAGCTTCGTCGCCAGCGTATCCCACGAATTGCGGTCGCCGCTCACCTGCATCAGCGGGTACGTTTCCGGCATGCTGGACGGCACGATCCCGGACGAGGAGCGCTCCCGCTACCTGAACGTGGTGCTGTCGGAATCCGCCCGGCTCACCAAGCTGGTCAACGACCTGTTGGAACTCTCCAAATTCGAGTCCGGCAAGTTCCCGCTGACAAAGACGCCCTTTGACGTCAACGAACTGGTGCGCGTGGAGCTTTTGAAGTTTGAGCAGCGCATCGACGACAAGCGCCTGGAGGTGGACGTGAACTTCCGCGAGGATCCCTGCCGCGCGGTGGCCGACGCCGACCGGATCCGCCAGGTGGTCACGAACCTGATCGACAACGCCGTCAAGTTTGCGCCGGAGGGCGCGAAGGTCGCGCTCACCACCGAGGCGGCGGGCGATACCTGCTTCGTCAGCGTGTTCAACGAGGGGCCGGCCATCGATCAGGCGGATCTGCCGTTCCTGTTCGACCGGTTTTACAAGGCGGACAAGGCGCATACTTCCGGTATGGGCACCGGACTCGGGCTTTCGATCGTCAAGAAGATTCTGGAGCAGCACGGCCAGACCATCAAGGTTTCGACGGGCGCGTCCGGCACGGCGTTCACATTTACGCTGGAGCGGGCGAAGGCGGAGATTGGAGAGGGTAGGGTATGATGAGGCGGATCAGGGCGGGGGAGTTCAGGCGGTACGCGGCGTTTTTGTTAGCGCTTCTGCTGGCCGCGCTGACGGGCGGTCTGGTGGCCCAGGCGGCCACCGGGGCGGGGTATTCGGTGGTCTACTCGGCCGATAACCCGATCCCGGAGATCGCGAAGGTCGTCCGCCCGGCGGTCGTCCAGGTGATCAACGTGGTGCAGTCTTGGAGCCAGCAGGGCGGCGCCCGGTCGCAGGATCAGGCCTACGGCTCCGGCGTCTACTTTGACGACCGCGGCTACATCGTGACCAACTACCACGTGGTGGAGGGCGCGGACCTATTGGACGTGAAGCTGCTGAACGGCGAGCGCATCCCGGCCAAGCTGATCGGCTACGACGACGGCACCGACATCGCGGTGCTCAAGGTGGAAGAGAAGATCGACGCCGCGCCGGTGCCGTTTGGCGACTCCGACCAGCTGGAGATCGGCGATTTGGCCATCGCCATCGGCAACCCCGGCTCCGACACGGTGCTGTTCGGCACCGTCACCGCGGGCATCATCTCGGCGCTCAACCGCGCGGACATCGACGCGGGCAACTTCACGCGCAGCGTCAACGTGATCCAGACCGACGCGGCCATCAACACCGGCAACAGCGGCGGCGCGCTTTTAAACGCCAAGGGCGAACTGATCGGCATCCCGACGCTCAAGATCATGTACGACTCCACCACCGTGTTCGAGGGGCTGGGGTTTGCGATCCCGATCAACACCGTAAAGCCGCTGATCTCCCAGCTGATCGACACCGGCCGCGTGGTGCGGCCGCGCCTGGGCGTCACGGTGCGGAGCTTTGACGGCCCGGACGAAGCGCTGCCCAAGTACCCGCCCGCCGGCGTTCAGGTGATGAACGTGGAGCCGGGCAGCCCCGCGGACAAAGCGGGCCTGAAGATGTACGACATCATCACCGCGATCAACAACCTGCGCGTCAAGACCATCGACGAATTGACCGGCGAGGTCGACAAGCACAAGGCGGGGGAGACGATGGCGCTCGACGTCTACCGCGCCTACGACGCCCAAACCGGGGAACCGCTGAAGAGCGCCCAGCCGCTGACGGTGAACGTGCGGCTGGAGATGCTCGATTAGCCGAGGAGGGTTACCTATGAAGGTTCTGCTGATCAACGGCAGCCCCAATCCGGACGGTTGCACGTTTACGGCGCTGAAGGAGGTCGCCGGGGCGCTGGAGAAAAATGGCGTCGCGACCGAGATCTTCCAGATCGGGCGCCTCCCCGTCCGCGGCTGCATCGACTGCGGCGGCTGCCGGAACAACCGCTGCGCGTTTGACGACATCGCAAACCAGGCGCTCTCAAAGTTTGAGGGCTGCGATGGGTTGGTGATTGGTTCGCCCGTCTACTACGCCTCGCCGAACGGCAGTTTGATCGCGCTGCTTGACCGCATGTTCTTTGCCGGAAGCCAGCTGATGCGGCTCAAGCCCTGCGCCTGCATCGTCTCCGCCCGCCGCGCGGGCACCACCGCCGCGCTGGAGGTGCTGAACAAGTATCCGACCATCGCGCAGATGCCGCTGGTGTCCTCAAAATACTGGAACATGGTGCACGGAAACGAACCCGCCGAGGTCATGCGGGACGTGGAGGGCGTCGAGACGATGCGCCTTTTGGGCGAGAACATGGCCTACCTGCTCAAGTGCATCGAGGCGGGGAAGGCGGCGGGCGTTCAGCAGCCCGTGCCCGGGCCGCGCACATTCACCAACTTCATCCGATGAGCGCCTATTCCGTCCGGCTGGGCGTCCGGCTGTTCACGCCCGAGGGGGAGAAGTGCTTCGGCCCCGGCATCGCGGAGATCCTGGAGCGCATCGGGCGGGGCGGGTCGCTGCGCAAGGCGGCGGGCGAGATGGGCATGGCCTACTCCCGCGCCTGGCACGTAGTGAACGACTGCGAGAAGGCGCTGGGCTTTGAATTGATCGCCCGCACGGCCGGCGGGCGCGCGGGCGGCGGTTCCCGGCTGACCGAGAAGGGCGCGAGGCTGCTCCGGGACTACCGGAAGCTGGAGGCCAGCCTCAAAGAGCGCGCCGCGTCTATGGCGGAGGAATTGTTCCCGCAGGAACATTGACCGCTTTCTTGCAGCAAAATCGGCTTTCTTAAGTCAAGAAAGCCGATTTCTTGTGCGGTTTTTGACCGTTTTCAGATGTTCCCCAGGTACACGTGCTTCAGGTGCGCGCGGGCGGCGTCCGCCAGCTTGTACAGCGTGCTGGAGGGCGTGGGCGGCGCGTCGAAGTGGTAGCGGGGGAAGCAGCGGGAGAGGTGCAGCGGGATGTCGCCGAGGGCGGAAAGCCACGCGGCGAGCGCGTCGATCTCCTGAACGCCATCGTTCCGGCCCGGCACCACCAGCGTGGTCACTTCCACATGACAGGTTCCGGCGAGATACGCGATGAAGCGCTTGACCGCCTCGAAGTCGCCGCCCACCCAGTCGTAATACCCCTGGGTGAAGCCCTTCAGGTCCACGTTGGCGGCGTCGATCAGCGGGATCAGTTCCTCCATCGGCTCCACGCAGAAGCTGCCATTGGTGACCAGCACGTTCTTCATGCCGCGGGCGCGGATCTCCCTCGCGCAGTCCCGCACGAACTCCCAGCCCACCAGCGGCTCGTTGTAGGTGTAGGCCAGGCCGATGTTGCCCCGGGGCTTCAGCGACACCGCCAGGTCCGCCAGCTCCTTCGGAGCCATCCTTCGCCCGCCGCCGGGTGAAGCCATCGAGAGCTCGTGGTTCTGGCAGAACGGGCACCGCAAATTGCAGCCGAAGCTGCCGATGGACAGCACCGCGCCGCCCGGGTGGAACCGCTTCAGCGGCTTCTTTTCGATTGGATCCAGCGCCAGCGAGGAGATTTCTCCATAGTTCAGGCAGTTTTTTCCGCCCTCGCCGCCCCGCGCGCGGCACAGGCCTACGTTGCCCTCGGCCAATTTGCAGTGGTGGGGGCAGACGGGGCAGGGCGCCTTCCCCGGCGCGCCGTCCGGCTTCGATTCGGCTGGCGAAGGAACCCTCGTCGCTTCCAATACGGGCGTCATTTGTAACGCACCACCTGAAAGCGCTCAAGCGTCACCGGCTCGCGTTCGCCGATGCCCGCCTTGCGCCGCGCGATTTCCACCTGCTGCTGCGCCGTGTCCACGCCCTCCAGCATCGGCAGCAGCAGCCCGCGCCGCCGCCCGCTGACAACGATCACGCCGTACTTCTGCGGGTCCAGGTCCTGGAATTCCGCCGGTTCCGGCTCGTCCAATACGTCCACGCTGTAGACCAGCTCGTTCAGTTCGTCCGGGCGCACCGGGTCGAAGCGCGGGTCCTCCCGCCCGGCGGAGACGGCGTTTCGCAGCACTTCCTCGGCGATGGAGTCCGTCACCGGCTGTATGGTGCCGATGCAGCCCCTCAGCTGCCCGTGCTTCTTCAGCGATACGAAGGCTCCGGCGCTCTGCTTCAGCATCCAGTCCGGCAGCCCTTCGGGCAGGCTGGCGCGCGCGCCGGTGCGCACATAGGTCTCCAGCGAAAGCCGCGCCAGCCGCACGATGGGGCTTTCGCCCTCCTTGATCTGGGCCATCCGCGCGGACTCCGCCTTCAGGTAGGCCTCGCCGAAGCGGCGGGATTCGTCCGGGCCGGTGGGCGTAAACGCCGCCACCGCGTAGCCGACGCCGAACGGCCCCTCGTGGGACAGGAGCTCCGCCGTTACCGCCACGCCGTCCAGCGCGCCCGCCAGGATCTGGAAGCTGCCGGTGCCGCAGGCGGCGGCCGCCTCGTGGAGCTCCGGCGGGATCGAGAGAAAGTCCAGGAAGTCGGCCTGCGCCATCGCGCGGGTGATCCGCTCGTCGTACACCGGGCCTTCCGGCGCGTAGCCGTAGGGGCCGTCTGACGTCAGCTTGTGGGACAGGTCGCCGCTGGCGATCAGGACCGCGCGGCGGCCCAGCGCTTGGGCAGCCTCGGCGATCGCCTGGCCCAGCGCGTAGTGGTCGAGCGGCGGCAGCCCGGAAAGCCCGATCCGGACGATCTTCGCCTCCGGGCAGCCGGGGCGCACCATTCGAAGCGGTACGAACGTGCCGTGATCCAGCGCCTTCTCCCGCTCGCCGTCGGTGCCGGCGGGGACGCCCCTTCGGGCCGCGGCGGACGCGATCGCCTGAACCAGCGCCCGATCGTACTCCACGGTCAGCTTCGCCCCCGGCGCGGCGAAGCGCGCCATGTCGCCCGACGCGCCCGCGCCGGGAGAAATGTGAAAGTAATCCTGGTAGGCGGTGGCGTGGGGCGACAGGAGCACGACCGTTTCCGGGTTCAGCGCGCGGATCTTCTCCCGCGCGGCCTCGAACGCGCGGAGGGTGGCGGAGATGTCCTTTTCGCGGCCGCGCCCCACCTCCGGCAGGATCACCGGAGGGTGCGGCAGGATGAATGCGCCGAGAATTGGCATGGGGATCCTCCTTTCGTCAGACAAGGAAGGCTTGCGCAGGACGCGCAAGCCTTGGGATCAGGTCACTTCCACTTGAATGCCCTTCAGCACCCGGAGCGCCGCGCCGTGAAGTTCCGGGTCGAAGCTGGCAGTCAGGTTTGAGTCCACGATGATTTTTGCCTCCGGGTAGCGGCTCTTGAGCAGCACGGCGTTTGACAGTACGCAGATGTTGGATACCAGACCCACAAGCTCGACCGATTCCACGGTATCGGGGTCGGGGAGCGCAAGCAGCTGCTCCGGCGACATGCCGAAGGCGATCTTGTCGATGCCGGCGGCGCTTGTTTCCTCCAGCGCCCTGCGGGTCTCGCCGTACAGCTGCCAGCCGCCCGAGCTTTTGAAGCAGTGCTCGACCGGCAGGTTCCGGCCCTCCTGGGTCTTCAGGTATTCCGGCGCGTGGGTGTCCCTCGTGAAGTAGACGCTGCCCTCGCCGTAGGCGCGCACCTTCCGCGCGATGCCCTCGTCCAGCGCTTCCGCGCCCGGAAAGCCCAGCGCGCCGGAGACGAAGTCCGCCTGGTAGTCGATGACGAACAGAAGCTTCTTTTTCAACGGGATCACTCCTTTGGTCAGCGGCCCCGAAGCCGCTTCTCCAGCGCCCGGTGGCCCGGCAGAGTCCGCTCGATCAGCTGATGGAAAGCGCGGCCGTGGTTTTTGAAGCGGATGTGGGCCAGTTCATGCACCACCACGTAGTCGATCAGATCGCCCTCCCGCCGCATCAGGCGGCAGGAGAAGCTGATGGCGTTCTTGGCGCTGCAGCTGCCGTAGCGGGTGCGCGCCCGGGTGATCGTGATCCGGGTCGGGTGAAGCCCCATCCGCTCGCCCCAGAAGCGCACCTTTTCCGGCAGCACCTCGCGCGCCGCGCGGATCAGCGCCAAGAATTCCTCCGGCGACGGCTCCTTGGGGACGGGCCGCGCCATCATGCGCTTTTGGTGGCGCTCGATCCAGCTGGATTTGCTTTCGACGAACCGCGCGATCTCCATATCCGTCATGCGGCTGGGCGCGCGGACGGTGAGCGCCAGGTCGGGCGAGAGTTCCAGCGCGACGGTTCGCCTGTTTGAGCGGATCACCCGGTATTCTGGCACATTCATCGGGCGTTATCCGTCACCGGAGCAGCTCCATCGCGCCGACGATGCCGAAATCCTCGGTCAGCTCGGCGTTTTTGAAGTAGACCGGCAGGTCGCTCTGGTTGTATTCGTCAAACTGACGCCGCACCTCGGGGAAGAGGCGGTCGCCGAACTTTAAAAGCCCGCCGCCGAACACGAAGCAGTTGATGTTGAAGCTCTCGTACAGGTTGTACAGCCACACCGCCATGTACTTCGCCATCTGGGCCACCGCCCACAGCGCCAGCGGATCCTTCAGGTCGTAGCCCTGCTGGATGGTGTAGGCGGTGATGCGGGAGGCGTCCCCGGCCAATTCCGGAAGGATGGACGCTTCGCCCGCCGCGAGCTTTGCCTGCACGTGCTTTACAATCATCGAGCCGGACACGTAGGACATCAGACACCCGCGGTTGCCGCAACCGCACAGGATGCCTTCGCCCGGTGTGATGATCGCGTGCCCCGTCTCGCCCGCCCAGCCGTAGCTGCCCCGGAACAGCTTGCCCTCGATGATGATCGCCGACGAGATGCCGGTGGACACCGGGCAGTACAGCATGTTTTGGAAGCCTCTGCCCGCGCCGTGCCGGTGCTCGGCCAGCGCCGCCGCCTGAGCGTCGTTGGCGAGGGCCACCGGAAGCCCCAGCTTTCCCGACAGGTAGTCCCGGGCCGGGAAGTTGTTGAGGCAGGTCAGGTTGACGGTCTTGACGATGCGCCCCTCGTCGTACTTCACGTAGGAGGGCACGCCCACGCCGGCGCCCGCGAGGTTTTCCCGCGGGACGCCGCGCTCCGCCGCCAACTGGAGCGCCTCGTCCGCGATCCGGTCAAAGAACGGCTCCGGCGGGCAGGTGGAATCCGACGGGGTGGTTTTTTTCGCAATCAGCTTCGCGTCCTCGTCAAAAAGCCCGTAGGCGATCTTGGTGCCGCCCACGTCGATGCCCATATAGAACTTTGCCATACTGCCGCCCCTTTACGCGATGATGACTTCCACGCCGCGCTCCTGAAGGAGCTTTCGCGCTTCCTCCGGGATGCCGTCGTCGGTGAACACCTGGGTGATCTCGGAAAAGGCCATCTGGGCCACGACGCCCCGGCGGGAGAACTTGGAGGAGTCGGTCAGTATGCACGCGCTGCGGGCCTGAGAGCGCATCGCGCGAACCGCCTCGGTGCGCATCAGGTCGCCCCCCATGAAGCCGTACTCCGGCGCGAACCCGTCGGTGCCCAGGAACAGCCTGTCCACGAAGAAGGACTCGGCGCACTTCCGGGTCAGCGGCCCCACCATCACCCGGCTCCCGGGCTGATAGTCGCCGCCCAGCAGCACTACCTTGGGCCTTGGCGCGGCCTGCACGTAGCCCGCGATGAAGGCGGAATTGGTGATGATGGCCGCGTCCCGCCCGTCCCCGGCCAGGATCTCCGCCAGCAGCGCGCAGCAGGAGCCGGATTCGATCATCACCGTCTCGCCCGGCGCAACCCGCTCCGCCGCCGCCTGCGCGATGCGCTTTTTCACGTCATAGTGGTAGGCCAGCCGCGCGGAGACGTCGTCCACCGAGCCCAGCGACGCGAATCCGTGCGCCCGCCGGATCAGGCCCAGTTCCTCCAGCGCGATCAGATCCTTGCGCACCGTCACCTGGGAGACGCCCAGCGCCTCCGAAAGGGACGACACCGGCGTCCTTCCGTCCTCCGCCAGCGCCTCCAGGATGCGCTTGTGCCGTTCGATCACCGGCCCACCCCCTTACGCGCCATTATACCAGCGACGCCTTGCGATTGTCAATCGATGGGTTTCGAACGAAAGGGGACGCCGCCGACTTCGATGCGCATTTTACCGGAACAGGCGTGTTTCCGGAAACGTTTCCTGCTATACTGGGGGAGAAAAAATGCGGGCGGCGGCCCGGTAAAACGGAGGCAATACGATGAGGTGGGCGCTGATTGGATACGGCGGGATGGGTCAGTGGCATGCGGACAAGATGCGCACGATGCCGGAGTTTGAGATCGCGGGCGTCTACGATGTAAAGCCCGAGCGGGCCAGAGCGGCGGAGGCGGCGGGGTTCAAGGCGTATGATTCGCTGGGGGCGCTCCTGGGCGACAAATCCATCGAGCTTGTGACGCTGGCGATCCCGAACGACCTGCATCAGGACGTCGCCATCCGGGCGATGCGCGCGGGCAAGCACGTGGTGTGCGAGAAGCCGGTGGCGCTGAACCACCTGGAGCTGCAAAATATGATCGACGCGTCCCGGGACACCGGGAAGCTGTTCACCGTCCACCAGAACCGGCGCTGGGACGAGGACTTTCTGATCGTCAAAAAGCTGTACCGGGAAAACGCGCTGGGCAGGGTGTTCAACATCGAGTCCCGGGTGCACGGCTCCCGCGGCGTGCCGGGCGACTGGCGAAACACCGCAAGGCAGGGCGGCGGCATGATTCTGGACTGGGGCGTGCACCTTTTGGACCAAATGCTGAACATGGTGGAGGAGGACGTGGTGGCCACCTTCTGCACCGTGTCCCATGTGACCAACGACGAGGTGGACGACGGCTTCAAGGCCATTCTGACCTTTGAGAGCGGCCTCACCGCGCAGGTGGAGGTGGGCACCAGCAACTTCGCCAACCTGCCGCGCTGGTACGTGCAGGGCGAGAACGGCACCGCCGTCGTCGAGGACTGGGCGCTGAACGGCAAGATCGTCATGGTCAGCGACTGGGAGAAGCGGGACGCCGTGCCGGTGGTCACCGCCGCCGGGCTCACCAAGACGATGGCCCCGCGCACCGGGGAGACCATCAAGACCTACCCGCTGCCGAAGGTGGAGAGCGACGTGCGCGACTTCTACCGGAACGTCGAGCGCGCGATCCGCGGCGAGGAGAAGCCGCTGATTACCCACGCCCAGCTGATGCGCGTGATGCGGCTGATGGAGGCGATGTTCCGCTCGGCGGAGTTGAACGAGGTCGTGCACAGCAGGATCTAGGTGGAGGGTCAGGGGGCTGTCGCGATAACAAATAGTTGAACAAGAAATCGGCCTTCATGCTCCTGAGAAGGTCGATTTCTTATCTGAATCGCCCTGAAAAATCCGTTATCGCGACAGCCCCCTTGACCCCGCACGAAAGGGCATCATACTATTGGGAAACAATCTTCCATGCCCGTCTCGCCGATAGCGCAACGCAATCGGGCAAAAAAGACCGCCTTGCGGCGATCTTATTGTCCGTATAACGTCTTATGCCTGATTCGCTTTCGGCTTCCTCTCTTCGAGAATGCCGATGTATTCCTCTACCGCCTCCTCAAAGGCCTTCTTGATGCCGGGCAGGTCCTGTGCTTCGTAGCTGATCAGATCGTTTACGCCGACGATCTTTCCGAAAAGGCAGTCGTCTTCCGCGGAATATTCGACGCTGCCTTTGAAGCCTTTGTATGCGATCAGATTGTTCAAAGCAATTCCTCCTTTTTGAGCTTGTCGATTATCTGCCGAATGATGTATTCCTTGACGATGTTTCCCGGATGCGGCTTGTGGAATGTAATGTCGCTCGATTTGGATTCGTTCGTGAAGCGTACCGTCGATCCGGAGGTTCGCCCGGCATTGTTGAGCGTGTATCCGAGCAGCTTAAGTAGTGTCACCAGCTCCGAAAAGGTGAAATCCTTTGGGACGGATTTCAGCCTTGCTTTGAGCTTTTCCTTGGTGCCCATGTTGATCTCCTTTTTGCATTATATTCGGAATGTTCCTGGGATGCAAGTGCTTTTAGGCGGGCTGCATTCTTTCATCTTTCTTCTTCGCGCGTCCTCTCCGCCTCGTCCAGCGTGAAGGTGAACGTGGAGCCCTGGCCCAACTTGGTATCCACGGCGATGGTTCCGCCCATCAGTTCCACCACCAGTTTCGCGATGGAGAGGCCCAGGCCCGTGCCCGAGGTGCGCATGCGGGACTTGTCCGCCTTGTAGAAGCGCTCCCAGATGTAGGGCAGGTCGGCAGGATCGATGCCCGCGCCGGTATCCGCCACGCCGAGCGCCACCTTTTTGCCCGGCGCGCGGCGGGCGGAGAGCGTCACCTTGCCGCCCGGCGGCGTGAAGCTGAGCGCGTTGTCCATCAGGATAATCAAGACCTGCAGAATGCGATCCTCGTTGCCCATCACCATCAGGCCCGGCTCGGCTTCCACCGCCAACTCCACCTGGCACTCGGCGGCACGCGCCTTCATGCGGCGGCTCGCGGCCTCGAGAATCCCTTCCGGCTCCATCGGCTCCAATTCCAGCTTGATGCGGCCCTCCTGCAGGCGGCTCAGGTCCAGCATCTCGCCGATCAGCTTCTCAAGCCTCAGCGACTCTTGATAGATGATGCGATAGCACTCCTGCCGCTCCTGCTCGGTCTCGATGTAGCCGTCGAGCAGCGGCTCTACCATGCCGCGGATGCCGGTCAGCGGCGTCCTTAGCTCATGGGAGATGTTGGCGATGTAGTCCCTACGCATCTGCTCCAGCCGCTCGGACTCGGAGATGTCGCGCAGCAGGCACACCGCGCCGATCGTCGCGCCGTCGCCCTCGCTGCGGATGGGGGAGGCGACCGCCTCGATGATCCGGTTCCGCACCTTGAAGCGGCTCACCACCCGCTCGTCCCCGTCGGAGGCCTTTTGCAGCATCTCGGTCAGCTGCTGCTTGATGGATTGGGCCTCCTCCGTCCTGGGCGGCAGCGACAAGAGCGTCAGCGCCGCCTGGTTGTGGTGCACCACCCGGCCCTGCCGGTCCACCGCGATGATGCCCTCGCCGATGGAGGCGAGCACCTTCTCCAGCTTGCTCTTTTCCTCGTTCAGCGTGTTGATGACGGTGGACAGCCGCCCGGACAGCAGGTTCAGCGTGGTGCCGAGCTGGCCGATCTCGTCGTTTTGCGTGATGCTCACCCGTTCGCCGTAAAAGCCCTCCGCCATGCGGGCGGCGGTTTGATTCAGCAGCGTCAACGGGCGGGTGAGGCGCCGGCTGAACGCGTAGGCGATGGCCGAGGCGATCAGCCCCGCGATCAGAAAGGCGATGGCCATCAGCTTGGTCATATTCTCGTTGGCGACGCTGACCTCCCGGAGCGACCGGCAGAGCAGCAGCGCGCCCTTGGTCGTCCCGTCGCTGTTTTTGATCGGCGCGCCCGCGAACACCATCTGATCCTGCATAAAGTCCAGTTTGCGCACGTCCACGGCGGTGTTGCCGTCCAGCAGGGATTTCAAAAGCTGCTGGTCCAGCGAGTCGATCACGTCCAATATCTGGAAGTCCTGGGGTTCGCCCTTGTTGAATAGATCGGGCCTGCGCCAGTCGGGCAGCTGGCGCGCCTGCATCGTGCTGTCGATGTAGATGACCTGCGCGTCGGTCAGCGTCTGGATCTCGCCGATGCGCGGCAGCTCCAGCACGCGGGAGTAGCCGCCGGGCCGCTGCACCATCTTGGCCAGCGTCTCGGCCTTGTTCAGCAAATCCCGCTCGTTGGAGTTAATTAGGTAGCTGCGAAGCAGCGCATAGCTGACGACGCCTGTCAGCAGAATGATGACAAGCGTCACTGCCAAATATCCGGAGAGCAGCTTGATGAAGATCGAGCCGCAGCCGGAGCGCTTAGGATGCAATTTCAAAGCGATAACCGACTCCCCATACGGTTTTGATGTCCCAGGGATTGCCCGCCTGGCAAAGTTTCGCGCGGATGCGCTTGATGTGGCTGTCCACCGCCCGGGTGTCGCCCAGGAAGTCGTAGCCCCAGATGCTCTGCAGCAGGTGTTCGCGGCTGAACACCATGCCGGGATTCGAAGCCAGCGTCCACAGGATTTCGATCTCCTTGGGCGTGCAGGGCACCACCTGGCCGCCCAGCTTCACGATGAACGAACCCATGTCGATGTCAAGGTTTGAGACCACCAGGTGTTTGCTCTTTTCTTCTTCTTTGAGCTCGTACATCCTCCGCAGCACCGCCTTGACGCGGGCCAGCACCTCCCGCGGGCTGAAGGGTTTGGTGATGTAGTCGTCCGCGCCGAGTTCCAGCCCGAGGAGCTTATCGAATTCCTCGCCCTTGGCCGTCAGCATGATGATGGGCAGCGTGGAGAATTTGCGCACCTCGCGGCAGACCACGAGGCCGTCCATTTTGGGCATCATGATGTCCAGCAGCATCATGTCCGGCCGGGACTGGCGAACCTGCCGGATCGCGTCCTCGCCGTCGTAGGCGGAGAGCGTCTGGTAGCCCTCGCGACGGAAATACGTCGTCAGCGACTGGTGCACATGCACGTCGTCGTCCGCGATCAGCACGCGGTAGCCGCCACGGGCCTCTTCCATGGAAAGCACCTCCTCTGAATCCTGTCCACATCGTACCGAAAATCATAGGCGAAAATGTGGCAGACACGGAAAGAAAGATGCGTTTCTCTGTTGAACCAGCGCTTTATGCCATAAATGTAAGGCAATTATGTGTCCTGATCGGCGCCGGGGGCGGGTTCGGCCGGCGCGGCTTCGGCGGCGGGATCTACGTCCATCAGCTGGGCCGGCGGCGCCTCGTACCAGGGGCGGTTGGAGCGGGCGGCCTCCGCGTGGGCCTCGGCGATGATCTCGGTGGCGCGGTGCAGCGCCTTCTTCAGCGTGTCGTGGGCCTGATCCAGCCGCTGCTGCGACTGGGCGCGCAGGTTCTCGGCCTCCTCGCTGGCGTGGCGCATCATCTCGGCGTACTCCACGTCCGACCGGCTGGCCACGGTGAAGGCGTAGTCCTTGGCGTCCCGGACGATCCGAGCGGCCTCCATCCGGGCGCTGGTCAGGAACAGGGTATCCTCGCTCTGAAGCTTTTCCAACTGCTCGATGCGCGCCTTGGCCAGTGCCAGCTGATTCTGGTTTTCCATCAGCTGCAGGCCCTTCGCGCTCTCGGCGGCGAGCTTTTTCAACGCTTCCTGCTTCTCCTGCTGGGCCTGGGTCAGCTTTTCCTCCGCCTTCTGGGCTTTCTCCTCGATCGTCCGAACCTTCTCCTCCGCCCTGGCGGCCTGGCTCTGCGCCGCCTTCAACTGCTGCGCCCCATCCTCGAGCGCCGTCATCGCGCCCTCGCCCGAGCGGTTCGCAACCCGAAGGCCTATGGCGAGGAACAGCACCATCAGGATCAGCGCGCCCAAGACCAGCAGGATCTGCCAGGGTTCCGCCGCCTTGACCACCGCCTGAGCGCCCGTATAAAACCCGTTTGCGAATTGTTGAACCGCCTGCAATGCGCCGTCCATAGCGTTCGCTCCTCACTTTATGCAATGCGCCTTTGTTCCCTGAATTTATCATGCGAACCCTACGATGTCAAGCCGCGGTTTCGACCGCTTTTGTGGCGAAGCGATGAATTTCATGCGCCCGAAATCCGCTTCGCGTCTTTCGGGCGCGAAGGGATATCTGCGTGAGCCTGAAATTCTGCGGAATTTCCGGGCGGCTCACTGACCTAAGGATTTGTTTCCGCCACCAGTGTGCGCACTGGTTATGGAAACACGTTTCCGGCGCGCGGGTCGCCGGAAACGTTTTGAAGAAACGCGGTTTATCGGCAATCTTCGCAATCTTCTTTCCGCTCTTGTCAAAAGGTTCCGCGTGGCGTATCATGTACGAATTGGAGGTGGCAACCGTGCATTGGTTCCGGAACGATTATTCCCAGGGCGCGGAGCCCAGGGTGCTGGACAGGATTGTTCGTGAAAACATGACGGCGACGGTGGGCTACGGCGAGGACGACCTGTGCGAGCGGGCGAGGGCGCTGATCCGGCGAGAGACCGGGCGGCCGGACGCGCTGATCCGGTTCATCCCCGGCGGCACCCAGACCAACCAGCTGATGATCGCCCACGCGCTTCGGCCCCACGAGGCGGCGATCGCGGCGGAAACCGGCCATATCAACGTCCACGAGACCGGCGCGATCGAGGCCACCGGCCACAAGGTGCTGACCGCGCCCGTCGGGGATGGCAAGCTGACCCCGGAATGGATCGAGGGCGTGCTTCAGGCCCACGAAGGGCCCCACATGGTCAAGCCCGCGCTGGTGTACCTGTCCGACACCACCGAACTGGGCACCCACTATACGCTCCGGGAACTCACCGCGATCCGCGAATACTGCCTGAATAAAAACCTGATCCTATACCTGGACGGCGCGCGCCTGGGGTCGGCGCTGGCGGCGTCGGAGGGGGACCTGACGCTCAAAGACATCGCCCGCCTCACCGACTGCTTCTACATCGGCGGCACGAAAAACGGCGCGCTCTTGGGCGAGGCACTGGTGATCCTCCGGGAGGACCTGAAAAAAGACATCGACTTCACCGTCAAACAGCGGGGCGCGATGACGGCGAAGGGGCGGCTGCTCGGCATCCAGTTCCTGGCGCTGTTTGAGGATGGGCTGTACTACGAGATCGGCCGCCGGGAGAATGCCCTTTCGATGCGCCTTCGGGCGGGCGTCGAACGGGCGGGATATAAACTGTACACCGATTCCCGGACCAACCAGCTGTTTGTGCTGCTGCCGGACGAGATCGTGAAGCGGCTGGAGGAAAACTTCCAGTTCGAGCTCAACGGCGAAGCGGAGGGGAAGAAGATCGCGCGGTTCGTGACCGGCTGGGCGACGACCGAGGCCGACGTGGACGCGCTGGTGGCGGCGCTGCAATAAGGTTCGGCATAGACAAAGCCGCGCCGTATATTTATACAGTATACGGCGCGGCTTTGTGTGTCGACGCTTCAGTAACGGTTGTCGAAGATGCGGGTGGATTTCTTCTCGCTGCGGGGCAAATCCCCGATCGCGACCGGCAGCACGATCACCGAAATGCCGATCTTCGCCTTGAACTCGCGCCCGATTTCGGAAGCGGACTCCTTCGGCTCAAAGCCGGGGTTCAATTCCACGAACAGCCGGCATTCGTCCTTGCCGTTCATGTGATCCAGCATGAACTGGTATTCGCTGGAGGCCGAGGGCACGCCCTGCAGCATCTCCTCGATCTGGCTGGGGAAGATGTTGACGCCCTTGACCTTCACCATGTCCTGTCAAGCGATTTTGGATTTGGACGCGGCTAGACCCGGAAGATTTTGCCGGATTCGGAAAAATCGTACGCCCCGATGCGGCTCAGCTCCCGCCGGAACTTCTCCGAGCAGGCGAACGCAACCACCGCCTTCATCGCGGGTTCCTCCCAGCGGGCCTCCGGGATCACCATGTCGTACCACTCCTTCTGGAGCGGCACGAAATCCACGTCTTTCACCTGTCGGGCGACCGATTCGATGCCGGCCCCCGCGTCCCCCTCGCCACCCGCCACCGCGATGGCCACCGCCTGGTGGTTCGGGCGCTCGTCGTCGTAGCCCCGGATCGATGCGGGGGAGATGGCGAGAGTGCGCAGCTTCTCATCGGTCAGAACCCGGATGCCGCTGCCCTTCTCCCGGTTGATGAACCGGAGGCCCGGCCGCGCCAGGTCGCCCCAGCCGGCGAGGTTCAGCGGGTTGCCCGGGGCGGTGTAGAAGCCCGCGGTGCGGCCGAACAGCCGGATCACCCGCGCCGGCATCCCCGGGCACAGGTGCGGGATGTAGGGCAGGTTGTATTCGCCGCTCGCCTCGTTCCATAGATGGCACGTGGCCACGTCCGCGCGCCCGATGTACAGCGCCGCCAGCGCGTTGTAGCTGCCCTGATGGGAGCGAAGCACCTGGGGCATGCCGGGAAGCGCGCTCACGTGGGCCGCGATCAGGTCCAGCGACGGATCCTGGCCCGAGAGCACCAGCGGCGCCCCGGCGCGCGCGGCGTCTATAGATCCGCCGGAGAGCTTCCCCTCCAGGTCGCTGCGCCGCACGTGAAGCTGCTTGCCCACCCTGGCGGAGGGCAGATCGCCGCGCTTCAACATCTCGTAGACGGTGTTGCGCCGGACGCGAAGCAAATCCGCAACCTCCTGAACCGTCAACAGGTCCTTTTCCATGCGGCGCGCCCCCTTTGTCCCCATTGTAGCGGGCGGAAAGGCGCGTGTCAAAGGGATTTTATCTGATACCAATCCAAAACATTCTTACGTCGTCGCGGCGGGCCTTTTGGCGCAGGAAGGTTGGTTTCCCTTGGGGGAAACCAAGTCGCTTCGCGACCGCAACATTCCAATGGATTGGAATGTTGCGCCGCTGTGTCGCCTTCCGCTCGACCGTAGCGCTGCATTTCACGCCGAAGGCGTATCCCGAAGGGTCGGCTCGCTCCGGCTCCTTGCCCTGCATCGAAAATTCCTCGCCGCTTTGGACGCAATAATGTTCCGTCTTGGTATGAGAGCGTTATTCTACCGTGAAAATTACGGTCTCAGCTCGCGGCCGCTTGACAGCCGATTCCGAGGCGGCTACAATGGATGAAACGGTGACAAACGTGACCAAACGATGCGTTCCGCTTTGCTTATTTCGAGAAAGATTTGAAGGAGGATTTCCATGAACCGGAAGCTCAGGGCGATGATCGCCGTCGCCGCCGCGCTGTGCCTGCTGGCGGGCCCCGCCGCGATGGCCGAAGCCGTGGTGGAACTGAACGTGTTCGCGGCGGCCAGCCTGACCGAATCGCTGAATCAGATCGCGGAATTGTACAAGGCGGTTCAGCCGGACGTGACGCTAGCCTTCAACTTCGATTCCAGCGGGACATTGCAGACGCAGATCGAATCCGGCGCGCAGGCGGACGTGTTCCTTTCGGCCGCCGAGAAGCAGATGGACGCGCTGGCGGGCGGCGGGTACCTCTTGGACGGCACCCGGGCGGACCTTCTGAACAACAAGGCCGTGCTGATCGTGCCCGAGGGTTCCGCGCTGGGCCTCAAGAGCTTTGAAGACGTGGCGGGCGATTCCGTCAAGCTGGTGGCGCTGGGCAACTCCGACGTGCCGGTGGGCCAGTACGCCCAGGACGTGTTCACGGCGCTGGGCATTTGGGATAAGGTGTCCGCCAAGGCGTCGCTGGGCGCCAACGTCAAGGAAGTGCTGTCTCAGGTGCAAAGCGGCGCGGTGGACTGCGGCGTGGCGTACTTAACCGACGCGGCGACCGCGAAGGGCGTCACCGTAGTCGCCGAAGCGCCCGAGGGCAGCCACAAGCCGGTCGTCTACCCCGGCGCGGTGTTGAGGGCTTCGGCAAACGCCGACGCCGCCAAGGCGTTCCTGGCCTACCTGACCACCCCGGACGCCGTGAAGGTGTTCCAGTCCGTGGGCTTCACGATGGCCGCGCCGTAACCCCGGATGCGCCTCGGCGGTTCTTTTTATCCGGGAAGAAGGGGGTGGCGCGGGTGAACTGGTTCCCGCTCTGGAACTCGCTGCGCATCGCCGCCATCTCGACGGGGATCACCTTTTTTCTGGGGCTCTTCGCGGCGCAGCGCATCACCTCCGCGCCCCGGTGGCTGAAGGGCGCGCTGGACACGGTGCTGACGCTGCCGCTGGTGCTGCCGCCCACCGTCGTCGGCTTTTTCATCCTAATGTTCCTGGGGCCGAAGGGGCCGCTTGGGTCGCTGATCAAGGCGTGGTTCGGCTGGACGATCACCATGCGCTGGCAGGCGGCGGTGATCGCGGTGACCATCGTGACCTTCCCGCTGATGTACCGCACGGTGCGCGGCGCGTTCGACGCGTTTGACGAACAGTTAATTCAGGCGGGGCGCACGCTGGGGCTGACGGACGCGTTTCTGTTCTGGCGGGTCAAGCTGCCCGGCTGCCGGGACGGCATCCTGGCGGGCGTGGTGCTGTCCTTCGCCCGGGGGCTTGGCGAGTACGGCGCGACCAGCATGGTGGCGGGCTACATCGCAAACCGCACGGCCACCATATCGACCTCGGTGGCCTACTTCTGGCAGATCGGGGAAAACGGGCCGGCGTATTTCTGGGTGGCGGTCAACCTGGTCATCTCGCTGGCGGTGATGACTTTGGTCAACCTGCTGGAAAGGCGCAGGGCAGCCTGAAGAGGGGGACGCGCGTGCTGGAAGTGGACATCCGCAAAAGCTACCGGGGCTTCCGCCTGGATGTGAAGTTCGAGGCGGAGGGCCGCCATGCGCTGATGGGCGCGTCCGGCAGCGGCAAGAGCCTGACGCTGAAGGCGATCGCGGGCGTGATGACCCCGGACGAGGGGGTGATCGCGCTGGACGGCCGGGTGCTGTTCGATTCCGCCCGGGGCGTCAACCTGCCGCCACGGGCGCGCGGGGTGGGGCTAATGTTCCAGCACTACGCGCTGTTCCCCACCATGACCGCGGCGGAGAACATCGCCTGCGGCCTTCGGGCAAAGCGGCCCCCGGACGCGGCGGAGCGCGTTTCTCAGCTGATCGAAAAGCTGCACCTCACCGGCCTTGAAGCGCTGTACCCGCCGCAGCTGTCGAGCGGGCAGCAGCAGCGGGTGGCGCTGGCGCGCATCCTGGCCTCGGAGCCGGGGCTGATCCTGCTGGACGAGCCCTTCTCGGCGCTGGACAGCCATCTCAGGTGGCAGATGGAGCGCGAGGTGGCGGAGGCGCTGGAGGAGTTTGACGGCGCCTCGATCTTGGTCACCCACGACTTCGGCGAGGCATACCGGCTGTGCGGGAGCCTCTCGGTGATGGACGGGGGGAGCGTGCGCGCCTCGGGCGATAAGCGGGCGCTGTACGATCATCCCGGCGCGCTGGCGGCGGCCAGGATGACCGGCTGCCGCAACATCTCCATAGCCGAAAAGACCGGCCCCAACCGGCTCAGGGCCGTGGAGTGGGGAATTGAGCTCACATGCGCGCGCCCGGTGCCGGAGAACGTCCGCTATGTAGGCGTCCGCGCGGACGCGATCCGGGAGGCGGCGCAGGGCGAAACGGGCACCTTCGAGTGGCGCATAGTCGCGGGCGCGGAGGCGCCGGAGGACGGCGTGCTGGAGGTATCGCTGGGTGGCGCGCCGCTTCGGTGGGAGATGCCCCGGGACGCCTTTTTCAGGCGCCGGGATCTCGGGCGGGGCGTTCTCGCGATTCCGCCGGAATGCGTGTACCCGCTGACCGACTGATTGCCACTCAAATAAGGTAGGGCAGCGCTTTCTTATATATGCTTTCATATTCACGGGCAACGCATGAATGAAGAAGCGGCGTTAGATATTACAAAAGTATTACCAAAAGGAATTATGCCACCAAACGTCGAAAGAAGGAGGGGTGAATAAGGCGCAGGGGGCAGGGGTATGTTGCAGGAATACT
>Ga0268263_1000935_pt1 | contig 32378 bp, 25 predicted proteins | sample Biomet5_FD_190358 | JGI IMG/M metagenome (GOLD analysis project Ga0268263, IMG submission 190358) | Microbial communities from bioreactor (seeded with sewage sludge) at LBNL, California, USA - Biofuel metagenome 5 (SPAdes) (version 4) | ecosystem: Engineered > Bioreactor > Anaerobic >... | reverse complement strand
CCGCCGATAGACATAACCTGCCTTGTCCAGGCCCGCCACGGGCCGGTCGATGATGTCGGCGGCCACCACCTGGTGGCCCTGCTTGACCAATGTCCGCAGGATGTCGCTGCCCAGCTTCCCGTAAGCCCCTGCCAATACAACCTTCATGATATGTTCCTTTCCTGTCCGCCGCCTTGCACCGGCCAGACAACTTCCCTGAAGAACCGCTCCGCCGGGCCGCGGCCCGGCACCCTGACCAGCGTCGCCGACGACGGGTTGCCCAAAGTCCACATCTCGTCCCGGCACACGAACCGGGAGCGGGCCAAGCCGGCGATCTCATCGCCTAACGGCATATGCCATCCCTTTCCGCCGGACGCGGGGCGCCGGGCTGAATCGACACGGCCAGCTGCCGCAGGCGCATGTCGTCCTGGGTCCCCGGGTGCAGCGCGATGGCCAGCAGGGTCTCGGCCAGCAGCGGGGCCAGCTGCTCGAGCCCGCCGCCGGCGGCCGTCCGACCGAGCAGCTGGGTGATCGCTTCCGCGACCTGTACTATCAACTGGCCATGGCGGCTGTCGATGGCGCCGCCCACGGCCCCGGTACCGCCGGATTGGATCCATGTCGGACGGTACGTGTCGATGAAACGCACCAGACAGTCCTTGAGGCCGATCAGCCCGCCGGCCAGATCATCCGCCGAACTACCGCATGCCGCCATGGCGGCCTGTGTCCGGCGCCAGTCATCGAGCATGATCGCCGCGACCAGCTCCTGCTTGCCACGGAAGTAGTTGTACAGGGTCCCGGTGGCGACGCCGCTGGCGGCGGCCAGCCTCCTTATCGACAGGGCCTGATAGCCCTGCCGCCTGAGGATCAGGCGGGCATCATCCAGGAATTGCCGCCGCTGGTTGGGCAGGATCTTGGGCATGGCTCCTCCTTATGCGTTTTTATGAACGCGTTCATATAGGATACCAGCACTTGCAGCCCGTTTGTCAACCGACCCCGAGCCGAAGAAAAGCGCCATGTCTGTGCATGGCGCCGCGATTGCTGATGAGACGAAGGCTCAGAACCGGGCCAGCAGACCGTCGACCGCCGCCTGGGGCGTGGCCCATGAGCAGACCAGACGGACGATGGCAAGATCCCCCTTCCGACCCCATTCCTCGTAACCATAGCCTTCAAGCCGGCCTTTCTGATCGGCAGTAAGCAGCGGGAAGACCTGGTTGGTGGGTGAATCGTTGAGGAAACCGATGCCTGCGGCCTTCAGCCCCTGGGCCAGCCGCTGGGCCATGGCGTCGGCATGGCCGGCCAGTTTGAAGAACAGGTCGTCGGTGAACAGCGCCTCGAACTGTGCCCCCAGGGCGAAACCCTTGGCCAGCAGGGCGCCGCGCTGCTTGATCAGATAGCGGAAATATGGTTTGAGGCTGTCGTTGACGATGACCATCGCCTCACCGAACATGGCACCGTTTTTGGTGCCGCCGATGTAGAAGGCATCGCACAGGCGGGCGATGTCGGCCAGCGACAGGTCGTTGGGCGCGGCCATCAGCGCCGCCCCCAGGCGGGCCCCGTCGAGGTACAGGTACAGATGATGCCGGTCGCAGCACTGCCGCAGGGCGGTCAGCTCGGCCTTGGTATAGATGGTGCCCTCCTCGGTGGAGTCGGAGACGTACAGGGCCGCCGGGTGGATCATATGCTCCGGCATCAGCCCGGCCATCAGGTCGTCGACATCGGAAGCCATGACCTTGCCGTCATGGGACGGGACGGTCTGCACCTTATGCCCGGTGGCCTCGATGGCTCCCGTCTCGTGGACGTTGATGTGGCCGCTGTCGGCCGCGATGACCGCGTCCCATGGCCGCAGCATGCCCGCGATCATTATCGCGTTGGCCTGGGTCCCGCCGATCAAAAAATGAACGTCGGCCGGCACGCCCAGCCGGGCGATGATGGCCTGCCGGGCCCTTTCGCAGACATCATCGCATCCGTATCCTGAGAACTGTCTGTCCGCCAGGGCCGCCAGGGCCTGCATGACCTGCGGAGCGGCGACCTCGCTGTAATCGTTGGTGAAGCTGTAGATCATCTTGCATACCTTCCTTCGTTATCATGATTATATGTTCTATCCCCGCGCTATTCAATTGATTTATCCGGTCGGCTAATATATAATCATCTCGTTCAAGCAGATGACTGTCAGGCGCGTTAAGTGCTGCCGGCTGGGGAAAAGGCCGGCGGACGAAAAGCAGAACTTGCGGTGCCCGATGGTTTCCCACTGTTGCATACCTTTATGCAGCAATGCGACCACATGCTGGATAAAAGGAGTGACAGAGAAAAATGTTCAAGGAATCATTCAATGAATTGAAGGACCTGCGTTCGCTGGTCTACATCGCCATGCTGTGCGCCATGAACGTGGTGCTCGGCATGTTCAGCATCCCGCTGGGGGCCAACCTGAAGATCGGCCTGGGCTTCATCGCCATGGCGGTGATGGGTTATCTGTTCGGCCCGGTGCCGGCGGGCATATGCGGCTTCCTGCTGGATTTCATCAAGTACATCATCGCACCGGACGGACCGTACCTGCCATGGTTCGCCATCACCGAGGTGCTTGGCGGCCTTATCTACGGCATCATGCTGTACAAGCGCGGGTCGGTGTCGATCTGGCGCTGCCTGGCCACGCGGGCCCTTATCGACGGGCTGCTTAACATCCTGCTGACCCCGGTGTGGCTCGAGATGCTCTATGGCAAGGGCTATTGGTTCTATGTCTCGGCCCGGGTCGTCAAGAACCTGATCCTGTGGCCCATCGAGACGGCCGTGCTGTTCGTCCTGCTGAAAGCCGTCAACCGGATCATGGTCGATCGTCGGCGCAAGAGCGCCGTCAAATGATACGCCTTCGATGGCATCCGCGGTGGTCGCGGGTGCTTTTTTTTAGTCCTCCAGCGCTGCCGACTCCACATCAGCAGCGGCATATAAGGTATAATAGGAAGGATGGAATGAATGACGGATGCCGTTTAAGGGAGGATCAATAATGGCCGGATCGATCACGGATGACGTCGCCCTCACTGCAAACGAGCTGCTCAACAAGATACCTACCGGCGTCGGCGTCTTCGACGTGACCGGCGGGGTCATCGCGATGAAATACCTCAGCGACGGGTTCTACCGGATGATTGGGGCGCACCGCGACGACCGTTCGCAGTTCTTCAGCACCGGGACCATCAACTCCGTACACCCCGACGACCGGCCGGGCCTGATGACCGAGGTGACGGCCTCGATCCGTGAGAAACGGGCATTCGAATACCGGTTCCGCAACCTGGACGGCAAGGGCTCGTACATGTGGATCGGCATCCGGGCCAGCCACATCGAACTGGGGGACGGACGTCAGCGCTTCTTCGCCTCCTACTTCGACGTCGACCAGTTCGTCACCGAACACGACCAGCTGCAGGCCTACTGCGACAGCCTGGACGCGATATTGGGACGCATCCCCGGCGGCGTGGCCGTCTTTTCCGAGCAGGACCGCAAGGTCAGGATCATCTATTCCAACAACGGCTTCTATCAGCTGCATCACGGCAGCCGCGAATACTGGAAACGGCAGAGCGCGAATCCCATCGACTGGCTGCCCCCTCAGGACCGCCACCTGTTCTGGGACGAATTCGACAGCCTGCGGGACGGCGTCAAGGAGCAGGGCAGCGCCACTTACCGCATCATCGGCGAGGACGGGAAGCTGCACTGGGTCTGCAACCAGTTCCGGCGGGCCGACATGGTCAACGGCGTGCAGTGCTACTCCGCCTCCTTCATCGACATGGACGACCAGGTCGCGGCCGAGGACCAGCTGCGCCAGGACAAGCTCATGTATGACGATGCCGCCCGGATGGCGCGGCTGATCGTCTGGTCATACGACATCGCCACCCACCGGGCCATGATGATGCAGAGCGGCTATACCAAGGAGATCTGCGACCGCATGCACATCCCCCCGGTCATCGACAACGTGGTGGAAACCATCGCCAGCCATGTGCATCCCGATGACCGCGACAAGTTCCGGGCCGCATATGGCATCATCGACGCAGGAGCCGAGCATGCGGAATGCGAGTTCCGCTTCCAGCTGCCCGGCCAGAACGGTATGCAGCACGAGCGGATAGCGCTGAGGCGCGTCAACGATCGCAAAGGCCGCTTTCTCAACGTCTTCTGCTCAGGCCAGAACGTCACCGAGCAGAAGCAGAAGGAGGATGACTATCAGCGGGCCTACAGCCAGCTTGAACAGACCTATCCGCATTCGCTGGGTTCCTTCCGTCTCAACCTGACCACCAACTGGTGCGGCGACGGCCGCATCGAACCAGGCCTCATGATGAAGAAGCCGGACGTCGGGACCGTCGACGGTTTCTTCGACGCGCTCTCCAAGCTGATCGCCGACCCGGAGATCCGGGACGACTTCCGCCGGCGCTTCCAGCGTATTCTGCTGGTCGCCCAGTTTTCCATGGGCACGTCCAAGGTCTCCATCGAATATCCCGTCATCCAGACCGACGGCACGCGTCATTGGCGCGACGGCCTTCTGTTCATGCTCAAAAACCCCCACAACGGTGACATCGAGGCCATCACCTTCGCGGTGGACATCGATGAGCGCAAGAAGAGCGAACTCATCATGGCCCGTCTCATCCACGACCATTTCGACTACATCGGCATCATCCACCCTACGACGCGGACCTTCGAGTTCCACAGCCGCAAGCCATGGATCACGTATGGCCGCATCGGCGAGCAGCTGCCCTACCAGGAATGTGCCGCCTTCGTCAGCCGTCATTTCATCAGTGACGACCAGCGACAGGCCTTCGACGCGATCTGCAACATCGACGCCATCATCGCCGACCTGCGGACCAAGGGCTTCCGTTCCGCCACCTACCTGCAGAGCGACGCCAAAGGCACCGCCTGCATCCGTCTTCAGTACAGCTGGCTGGAGAAGGAGGGCGGCGACATTCTGGTCGTAAGGTCCGACATCACCGAGACCTACCAGAAGGATCAGCAGCAGATCATGCTGCTGGAGAAGGAGAAGCGGGCCGCCGAGGCCGCCAGCATCGCCAAATCCGAGTTCCTGTCGCGTATGAGCCACGACATCCGCACACCCCTCAACGGCATCATCGGCATGACATACCTGACCCAGAAGATGGAGCTGCCGGACCAGGCGCGCCAGAACCTGGGCAAGATCGACACCTCATCCAAGTTCCTGCTGTCGCTGATCAACGACGTCCTGGACATGTCCAGGGCGGAGAGCGGCCGCATCGAGCTGCACCCCGAGCCTTATCCGCAGGATGAGTTCGACGGCTACCTGCAGGCCATCATCGCGCCGCTGTGCGCCGAACGCCGGCAGCGGTTCGTCTATGAACCGACGGTCGCGCTTGATGACGCGGCCCCGCTGTTGGACAAGCTGCGCATCAACCAGGTCGTCTTCAACCTGCTTTCCAATGCCATAAAGTACACCCCCGAAGGAGGGACGATCACCTTCCGGATGTCCGAACGGATGACGGAAGACCGCCGTATCGCGATGCACATCGAGGTCGCCGACGATGGCATCGGCATGAGCGAGGACTTCCAGAAGGTCCTGTTCGACCCGTTCACCCAGGAGAACCGCAGCGACTCCGCCCCAAGCCGTGGTTCCGGCCTCGGGCTGGCCATCACCAAGCGGCTGATCGACGCCATGGGAGGCACCATCGAGGTGTCCAGCCGTCTGGGATCAGGCAGCGTCTTCAGCATCGACCTGCAGACCGACTGCGTGCACGTTGGTGCTACGAAGGCGGCACGGCTCAGAACGCCCTCCGCATCCGACTCGCTGGCAGGGCGCCATATCCTGCTGTGCGAGGACCATCCGCTGAACCAGGAGATCGCGCGGACCATCCTGCAGCAGCAGGATGCCATGGTTACCGTGGCCGGCGACGGCCAGGCCGGCGTGAAGGCCTTCAGCGGTTCGACCATCGGCTACTTCGACTGCATCCTGATGGACATCCACATGCCCGTGATGGACGGCTATCGGGCGACCAGGGCCATCCGGGCCCTCAAACGTTCGGATGCCGCCAGCGTGCCGATCGTCGCCATGACGGCCGATGCGTTCGCGGAGGACATCCAGAAGTGCCTCGACGCCGGCATGAACGGCCACATCGCCAAGCCGATCGATCCGCAGCGGCTGGGCACGGTATTGGCCTCGATCATAAAGTCCGAGGCCTGAAGCCAAACGACATACGCGCCAGGGGCCAGCCCTGGCGTTTTTTCCCCGCTGGCAGTCCGATAAGCCTTGCACCATGGGTCCGGTTGGCACTATGATGTATGACATGGACCATAACAAACGGAAAACGGAAGTGTATGGCAACCGCGTCCTGATGAAGCGGTTCGCGCCATACCTGCTGCGCTATAAGGGGATGCTGGCAGCCGACCTGGCCTGCGCAGGCCTGACGACGCTGTGCGACCTGGCCTTGCCGAAGATCGTCGGCTTTCTCACCGACGCGGCCGCCGGGAACGCCGCCGTGCTGACCGTCGGCATCATCCTGAAACTGGCCGGCCTCTATGCCGCGCTGCGGGTCATCGATGCCGCCGCCAACTACTACATGTCCTCACGCGGCCATATCATGGGCGTCAAGATCGAGACGGACATGCGGCGTGACGCCTTCGACCACCTGATGCGCATGAGCTACACCTATTTCGCCAACACCAAGGTCGGCCAGATCATGGGCCGCATCACCAACGACCTTTTCGACGTCACCGAATTCTCGCACCATTGTCCCGAGGAGCTGTTCATCGCCGCCATCAAGATCACGGTGTCCTTCGCGGTGCTGTGCCAGACCTCGGTGGTCCTGACGCTGATCGTCTTTTCCTGCGTGCCGCTGATGATGGCCGTGCTGATCAAGCTCAACTTCGCCTTCCGTCAGGCCACCGTCAGGCAGCGCTGGCAGATCGGCGAGCTCAACGCCTCCATCGAGGAGGCTCTGCTGGGTGAACGTGTCGTCAAGGCGTTCTCCGCCGAGGACCTGGAGAAGGAGAAGTTCGAGCGCGGCAACCAGCAGTTCAGGCAGATCAAGATAAAACGCTATTATGCCATGGCGGCCTACGCCACCTCGGCCCGGCTGTTCGATGGCCTGATGTACCTGGTCGTCATCCTGGCCGGCGGGCTGTTTATGGTCGGCGGGCGCATCGGAGCCGGAGACCTGGTGGCTTATATCCTGTACGTCTCCACGCTGATCGCCACGGTTCGGCGCATCGTCGACTTCGCCGAGCAGTTCCAGCTGGGCCTGACCGGCATCCAGCGCTTCTTCGAGATCATGGACACGCCGGCCGACATCGTCGACGCCCCCGACGCCAAGCCCTTGGCGGTTGATAAGGGCGAGATCGTCTTCGACGACGTCAGCTTCGAGTATCCCGACGACCACAACAAGGTTTTGCGCCATGTCGACCTCACCATCCCGGCCGGACACAGCCTGGCCCTGGTCGGGCCTTCCGGCGGCGGCAAGACCACCCTATGCAACCTCATCCCCCGCTTCTACGACGTCACCGGCGGACGGATCCTCATCGACGGGCAGGACATCCGCCATGTAACGCTGGCGTCGCTGCGTCAGGCCATCGGCGTTGTCCAGCAGGACGTCTACCTGTTCAGCGGCACCGTGGCCGACAACATCGCCTACGGACGGCCCGGGGCCAGCCGCGATGAGATCGTGCTGGCCGCCAGGCGCGCGGGAGCGGACGACTTCGTGACCAAGCTGGCCGATGGCTACGACTCCTACATCGGCGAGCGCGGCATCAAGCTGTCCGGCGGGCAGAAGCAGCGGCTGGCCATCGCCCGCGTCTTCCTCAAGGACCCGCCCATCCTGCTGCTGGACGAAGCCACCAGCGCCCTGGACAACGAGAGTGAGGCGCTGGTCGAAAAATCGCTCGACCAACTGGCCCAGGGCCGGACCACCCTGACCATCGCCCATCGCCTGACCACCATCGTCAATGCCGACCGCATCCTGGTGCTGGGCACCGACGGGATCGAGGAGCAGGGCTCCCATCGATCGCTGCTGGCCAAGCGCGGTGCCTACTACCGGCTGTGGAATCGCATCGCCCAAGGCGACGAGGGAGCGGCGACCGAGCAGGGATAATTAAAAAAACATCGTATGATGTTTTTTTCACTGGCGGCCGTCAACGCCTGTCTGGCGTCAGATGACGCAGGATGCGCTCCTGCACCCAACCGGCAGCCAGGCTGTTTATCACGCCGGCGGCCAGGCCGACAAACCACATGTACCATCCGCCGCCATGCCGGTGCCAGACGATCATAAGGATCGTGAAGACGGACCAATAGGCCGCCTGGAAGATGACGGCGTCACGATTGAGCCTGGCCAACAGGCCGTTGGCCGGAGCCTGGTGCGGGGCCGCCTCGATGAAGGCCGCTGCACCATCCGGCCCGGGACAGGCATGGAAATCGCTGCTGCTCAGTGCCGCCGCTCGGGCATACGACTTATCGTCCAGGACTATTCGTACCGCCTGGGCGATGCCGGCAGCCGTGTCATCTTTTAATGGCACCCCGGCCCCCATCTCTCCGACCCGCCGGGCCACGGCCCGCTGCTCACCGGTTTGCGGGTACAGGACCATGGGAGTACCCATGTAGAGGCTTTCCGAGACGCTGTTCATGCCGCAGTGGGTGATGAAGACGTCCGCCCGGCCCAGCACGTCCAGTTGATTGACGTACGGTTCGACATCGACGTTGGTCGGCAGCGGCCCCAGCTGACGCGGATCGACCTGGCGGCCGCAGGCGATGACGACGTCCAGGTCCATGGGCCCCAGGGCGGTGATGACACGGGTATAGAAATCAGGGCGGTCGTTGATGACGGTCCCCAGGGCGATGTAGACCAGCGGTCGGCCGCCACTCTTGACAGCCAGGGGCCGCGGCGCGATGGAAGGCCCGACGAAAAGGTAATGGTCGGAAAACGTGGCGGCATAGGGCTGGAAACGCCGGGAGGTGTAGACGACGCTGTCAGTGACGTCGTCGCTGCTCACCAGCTGCAGGGCGCTTCTGACATGATAGCCATAGGGTTCCAGCTTCCGCAGTTCGGATCTGATCTTCGGCAGCCCGCCGATTATGTCAGCCAACTCCCACAGGCTATGACTCATGTAGCGGGAGGAGAACTGGTTGAAAGCCATCGTGCTGGTGGATACCACCAGCGGGACGTGGTGCTTCCAGGCGTTCAGCTTGCCCCAGAAGCAGACCGAGTCCGAATAGATGACGTCAGGCTTGAAATCAGCCAGCTGTCCGGCGATGAACCCATCCATGTTGAGTGTCGTCCGGATGTCCTGGATGGTCATCTCGGTGGTCGACACCTTCATGATGCCGGCCATCTGGGAGGCATCAAGCTTGGGCAGGAAAGAATCGCATCCGACGAACTGCGCCCCGGTGGCCAGGATTCGCTCCCGGTACTGTTCGAAAGAGAAGAAGCGCACCGTGCCACCCCGCCCGACCAACCGCCTGGCGACCGGCAGCATCGGGTTGGTATGGCCGTCGGCCGGGATGCAGAAGAACGCGGCCCGTGTCATCCCTTAGAGCCTTCCTCGCCCTTGAATACTTCCGCCATCAGCTTGGCGAAGGTCCCCTTGGGCGGGATTGCGATACCGCGCTTGTCGTCGCCCAACAGCAGCAGCGTGTCCCCCGGCCTGATGCCGAACACCTCGCGGGCCTGCTTGGGGATCACGATCTGCCCCTTGTCGCCCACCGTGGCCGTCCAGGCGTACTTCCCTTTTGGTATTGCCATGCCATCCGCCTCCTAAGTATGATTTGTATAACTAATCATACCATCGCCGCGGGGCAATGCAAGCCCTAAAGCAAAAAAACAGGCCTGCGGACAGGCCTGTCTGATTGCTATGCGGATGGCTTTGCTCAGTGGGTACGGCGCTCGATGCGCAGATGGCCGTTCTCGATGGTCACGTTGAGATCGCCCAGGGCGGTGTCGACGAACTTATAGCTGCCCGAGGCGACACGGCGCTGGACCAGGATGTCACCGTTGTCGATGGTGACGGTGACCTTGCCGGCATCGTTGCCGTCGACCTCGTAGCTCTGGGCCGCGATGCTGCCATGCTGCGCGCGGACCTTGGCATAGACGCTGCCGTCAGCGTGCGCATCACCCTTGAGGACGGCGGTGTCGCCCAGCATGACGTCCTGGCCGGTGATGTCGCCGTCGACGCTGCCATTGAGGTTGACGTCCTTGGTGGAGGTGACATTGCCGACGATGTTGCCGCGGATGTCGATATCGCCTTCGACGCTGATATCGCCCTTCAGCGTGGTGGTGGCGCCGATGAATGTGTTGCCTGACTGCTGTTCGTTGTTCATGTTATCCAATCCTTCCTTTACCTTTACCGGTTCCTTGACCTGTGCCTTGACTTGTTCCTTCACTGGCTGGGCGGCCGTCGGGGCCGGGGTCGGTGTCGGTGTCGGCTTGAAGCCGTTGCTGAAACCGCCGTTGCCGGCTGATTCCTCATCGGGCTCATTGAGCTGTTCCATCGCATCGATGATGTCCATGACGTCCTCATCCTTCTGAGCGACCGAGGCGTCCATGTTGTCCTTAAAGTCGTTTGCTTCGCTCATAGCCAAGCCTCCTTATCCAGATTATACCGTGTCTTCAGTATAGCATAATCGGCTGTTCGTTGGAAACAGCCTTTTTTATGGGCTTCAAGACGCGGTGCCGACCATGGCGGCCAGTGCCGCCAAGCCGGGCTCGAACTGCACGCCGTAGCGGCTGTCGGTACCGGCCCGGTAGGTCCGGTCGATGCAGGCCTGGGTGTAGGTGACGGCGATGCGGTTGGCCTCGTCCAGCGTCCGGCCGGCGACCAGGGCCGAGAAGGCCGCGCTGGCGAAGATGTCACCGGTGCCGTGATAGTATCCCGGCAGCCGGTCCGCCAGGGCCAGGCCGATGCCGCCCTCGCGGTCGTAACAGGCCGCCCCCAGACGCCGATCGTCATAGTATACCCCCGTCAGTATCACCTGCCGGGGACCCAGGGCGGACAGGTCCTTGAGCATCGCCTCGACGTAGGCCGGGTCGTAGGGGCCTTCCCTGTATTGCCGGCCCGTCAGCAGGCAGGCCTCCGTAATGTTGGGCACGATCAGGTCGGCCTGGCGGCACAGCCCCGCCATGGCCCGGGCGTAATCCATGTCGAACAGCGCGTACAGCTTCCCGTTGTCGGCCATGCAGGGATCGACACAGGCCAGCCCGCCGGGCTGACGCATGGTGCCGATGATCTGCCCCACCTTGGCGATCTGGGCCTGGGAGCCCAAAAAGCCGGAATAGATGCCGTCGAAACGCAGCCCCAGCGTGCGCCAATGGGCGGCGATGGGATCGATGTCATCCGTCAGGTCGCGGAACGTATACCCGGTAAACCCGCCGGTATGCGTCGAAAGGACCGCGGTAGGAAGCACGCTGCACTCGATGCCGCAGGCCGAGATGATCGGCAGCGCCACCGTCAGCGAGCAGCGGCCGACACATGAGACGTCATGGATGGCCAATACCTTCTTCTGCATGCAGGTCCCCCGCATCACTTTATCTGCTGGCGCAGATAGGCATAGATGAACTCATCGATCTGGCCGTCCATAACCTTGTCGATGTTGTTCTCCTCGTAGTCGGTGCGATGGTCCTTGACCAGCGTGTAGGGGCAGAAGACGTAGCTGCGGATCTGCGAACCCCATTCGATGTTCTTCTGCTCGCCGCGGATGGCGGCCAGCTTGGCTTCCTGGTCCTCGATCATCTTCTGGTAGATCTTGGACTTCAGCATGTTCATGGCGACTTCCTTGTTCTGCATCTGCGAGCGCTCGGACTGGCAGTTGGCCACCAGGCCGGTGGGCTTATGGATGATGCGGACGGCCGAATCGGTCTTGTTGATGTGCTGACCGCCAGCCCCCGATGAACGGTGCGTCTCGACGATGATGTCCTCGGGACGGATGTCGATGTTGATGTCGTTGTCGAACTCGGGCATGACGTCCAGCGAAGTGAACGAGGTGTGGCGCCGGCCCGAGGCGTCGAACGGCGATATGCGCACCAGACGGTGGACGCCCTTCTCACCCTTGAGGTAGCCATAGGCCAGAGGACCTTCGACCAGGAAGCTGCATGACTTGATGCCGGCCTCCTCGCCTTCCTGATAGTCGAGCACCGTCACCTTGTAGCCCTTGAGGGCCGCGTAGCGGGTGTACATGCGGTAAAGCATCGCCGCCCAATCCATGCTCTCGGTGCCGCCCGCCCCCGGGTGCAGCTCCAGAATCGCGTTGTGCTGGTCGTAAGGGTGCGACAGCAGGACCTTGATCTCATAGGCGTCGAAATCCTTCAGCGCCTGGTCGAGCTCGTCCTGAACCAGGGCGTGCATGTCGGCGTCATCAGACCCCTTCAGCTCGTCCAGCTCGGCGACCAGGCCCTTGAACGTCTTGTCCAAGGCCGCGAAGGACTCGATGAGGTCCTTCTGGGCGTTGAGCTCCTGGATCAAAGCCTTGGACTGGCGCTGGTCGTCCCAGAACCCGTCCTTCATCATCAGCCCGCTTATCTCGTCGACGCGGGCCTGGCGTTTAGGCCAGTCAAAGTGAGTCACCGAGCTGCGCCAGTTTGGCCTGGTGCTCGGTGACGATTTCTTTCATCTCATACAGTTCCATTACTTTTTCTCCTTGGGTTGCTGGCGGACCTCGATGCGGCAGTTCATGCAGAAGCCGACCACGTCGCTGGATATCGCATCCATCATGTTCTCGAACATCTCGTAGCCCTCGGCCGTATAGGCCTTCAGCGGGTTGTCCTGGGCATAGCTGCGCAGGTGGATGCCCTCGCGCAGCTTGCTCATGGCGTCGATGTGGTCGATCCATTTGGCGTCGATGACGCGCAGCACGACGGTCTTCTCGATGTTGGCGAACTGCTCCTTGAACGGCTCGATCTTGGCCTGATAGGTGTCCCACAGCAGCTTCTGCACGGCCGGGACCGCCTCGGCCTGGTGGCTGACGCCCTGCAGGGCGGCGTCGATCTGCGTATCGCCGACGTTCATCTTCCACAGCGCCTTCTTCAGGGCCTCGATGTCGACGGCCGGTTCACGTTCGCCGGCGGCGCAGTGGTTCTTGACCATCTGCTCGCCGACACGCTCAAACATGCCCTTGACGATGGAATGCACGTCGTCGTTGGCCAGGATGGCGTCACGCTGCTCATATATCGTCTCGCGCTGCTGACGGAGCACGTCGTCATACTCCAAAAGGGTCTTGCGCACGTCGAAGTTCTGGCCCTCGACGCGCTTCTGGGCCGACTCGATGGCCCGGGAGACGATCTTGCTTTCGATAGGCACGTCGCCCAGCTGGTTGAACATGCCCTTGATGCGGTCACCGCCGAAGCGGACCATCAAGTCGTCCTCCAGCGAGACGTAGAAGCGGGAGTAGCCAGGATCGCCCTGACGTCCGGAGCGGCCGCGCAGCTGGTTGTCGATGCGCCGTGACTCGTGGCGCTCCGAGCCGATGACGGCCAGGCCGCCCAGCTCGGCCACGCCCGGGCCCAGCTTGATGTCCGTGCCACGGCCGGCCATGTTGGTGGCGATGGTGACGGAACCGCGCAGGCCGGCTTTGGCTATGATCTCGGCCTCGCGCTTGTTGTTCTTGGCGTTGAGGACCTCGTGACGGATCTTGCGCTGGCTGAACATGCGGGACAGGAACTCGGAGACATCGACGGAGATGGTGCCGACCAGCACGGGCTGGCCTGCCTCATGCCGTTCCATGACCTCCTGCGTCAGGGCCTCGAACTTGGCCTTGGACGTCCCGTAGATGGCATCGGGATAGTCCACGCGGACCACCGGTTTGTTGGTCGGGATCTCGCAGACGCGCATGTTGTAGATCGACAGGAACTCCTCCTCCTCGGTCTTGGCCGTGCCGGTCATGCCGCACAGCTTGTTGTACAGCCGGAAGAAGTTCTGATAGGTGATGGTGGCCAGGGTGGTCGTCTCCTGCTTGATGGGGACGTTCTCCTTGGCCTCGATGGCCTGGTGCAGACCATCGGAGAAGACACGGCCCTCCATGATGCGGCCCGTGAACTGGTCGACGATGAAGACCTGGCGGTCCTTGACGAGGTATTCGACCTCGTTGGCCATCGTGTAGTTGGCCTTCAGGGCCTGGTTGATATGGTGCACCAGCTGGGTGTACTCGGGGGTGTAGAGGTTTTCGACGTGGAAATGGGCCTCGGCCTTGGCGATGCCGGCCTCGGTCAGGGCGATGGCCTTGGACTCGACGTCGATCTTGTAGTCCTCGTCGGCCGTCAGCTTCTTGACGAACTTGTCGGCGGCCACATACATGTTGGCCGTCTCCTTCTGACCTCCGGATATGATCAGCGGGGTGCGCGACTCATCGATCAGGATGGAGTCGACCTCGTCGACCAGCGCCATGTTGAGCGGCCGCAGCACGCGGTCCTCAAGGCGGGTGACCATGTTGTCACGCAGGTAGTCGAAGCCCAGCTCGGAGTTGGTCGTGTAGGTGATGTCGCAGGCGTAAGCCTCCTTCTTCTGCTGGGGGGACAGGCCGTGGCGGTTGAGGCCGACGGTCAGGCCCATGAAGCGGTGGATCTGCCCCATCCAGTTGGAGTCACGCTCGGCCAGATACTCGTTGACCGTGATGACATGGACGCCTTTGCCGGCCAGCGCGTTGAGGTAGACCGGCATGATGGAGGTCAGGGTCTTGCCCTCGCCGGTCTTCATCTCGGCGATATCGCCCTGGTGCAGAACGATGCCGCCCATGATCTGGACGTGGAACGGATACTCGCCGATGACCCGCCGGGCGGCTTCGCGGATGGCCGCGAAGGCTTCCGGCATGATGTCGTCCAGGGTCTTGCCCGCCGCCAGCTGCTGCCTGAAATAAGGGGTCTTGTCCTTGAGCTCATCATCGGACAGGGCCTTCATCTGATCGGCCAGCGCCTCGACGGGCTGTGCCTTGGCCTCGATCTTGGCCAGTTCGCGCTTGTCGGTGCTGAAAAGTCTATCTAGGAATGTTGCCATTTAACTTCCTCCGTAAAAACATGGTAATTCTAACATACCCGTCACCATAATAAAAGAGCACGGCATTGCCTGTGCTCTTCACGTTTTCTCTTGCTAAATTAGTTAGCTTTGATGACGTGGATGTTCTGCGCCTGCAGGCCACGCTCGGTCTCGACGACATCGAATTCGACTTCGGCGCCCTCATCGACCGTCTTGAAACCTTCCATGACCAGCTGCGAATAGTGGAAGAAGACGTCCTTGCCATCATCGATGGTGATGAAGCCGTACCCCTTCTCCTTGTTGAACATCTTGACTTTTCCTTGCATTAAACTAAGACCTAAACCTTTCTTTCATCGACTTGCGATGCAAGAGCATTATATACTACCGCTATCTATTTGTAAACAGATTTCTCATCGTCTTCAGAACGCCTCACATCACAGGCCTGTAAGCCTCTACGTCCCGGCCGCAGACAGTAGCTGACGGCCTGGCCCGGCACCAGCGTCCGGTAGCCCTCGCCGCCAATCTGGCTGGCATGGACGAAGACGTCCCGGCCGTCCTGACCCCGTATGAAGCCATAGCGTCCGGCGTTGTTGAAGAACGCCACCACCCCGTTGAAACGGTCATCCATCGTCATCACCTCCCCACCAGAACAGCCGTTCGGCCCGCCGCCACCAGGCCGGCACCTCCAGGCGGCTGTAGGCCACTGCCAGCCCCGCCAGCCGCGGGGCATGGTCCCTGAGCAGCGCGGCCCCCCGGGCCATGGTCGCCCCCGAGGTCATGATGTCGTCCACCAGCAGCACCGGCCGGTCGATGGCCGGCAGCGGCCCGGCCAGCGCGATGTGGCCGGCGATGTCGCCTCGGCGCGCCAGCGGCTGGTCCTTCTGCACATAATCGTCAGTCTTAATTAGCAGCGGCGTCAGCGGCAGGCCGACCGGTGCCCACAGCTCGGCCACCGGGTCGAAGCCGCGCCGCTCTTCCGCCTGGCGGCTGGAAGGCATGGGCACGATCATCCAGCCGCGGTACATCCGGGCCAGCCGGTGCGCCAGCGGCCACAGCGGCGCCGGGGCCAGCGCTTCGTCGCCCCGCTCCTTGAGCCGCAGCACCATGTCCCGGGCCAGCCCCTGATACATGTAGAGTCCGGTGACGGGAAAGCCCAGCCGGACGATGCGCTGCGGCCGCAGGGCCAGCCGCTGGCGGCAGCGTTGACATAGGACGTCCGTCGTGAAGAACATGTCCGCCAGCGACGATTCTCTTGTCAAGGAACAGCCGCACCACAGGCAGTAGGCGTCAGGCGGCGTTGGCGGCCGTGATGTCAGCGATGCACGCATCGATCTTCTCCATCCTCTGGCGGCACAGCAGCAGGCAGTCGCCGTCCGGCTGGCTGGCCGCCCGGCCCACCCGCCCGCTGATCTGCACCAGGGCCGCCTGGTCGTATACCGGGTGGTCGGCTTCGACCACCATGACGCTGACCCCCGGTATGGTGACGCCCCGCTCCAGCACCGAGGTGCACACGCAGACCCGCCAGCGGCCGGCCTTGAACCCCGCGATGACCTCGTCCTTGCCGGCGGTGGTGCTGTCCAGGTGGCAGGCCGCGGTGAACGGTTTGACCAGCAGGTAGATGATCCATCCCAGCCGCCGTGACGGTACGAAGACCATCACCGGCCGGCGGCGGCGCGTCATGGCGGTCAGCCACGCCAGACCTCGTACCCACAGCCAGGGCGGCGGCCCGTAACAGGCCCGGGGCACGCACAGCGGATGGCCATGGGGCCGGCGGCCCAGGTACAGCCGGACCAGGCGCCGGCGGCGGACTTCCTCCAACAGCTGACCGTCGGGGGTAGCCGTCAGATAGACGGTCCGGCCCCGGCAGCTGGCGGCCGCCAGGCCGTGGAGCACCTCGTCGTCCTTGTATGGGAAGGCGTCGGGCTCGTCGATGATCAGCAGGTCGAAATAGCCGGGGTAGCGGAACAGCTGATGGGTCGTGCAGACCACGATGTCCCCGGCCGTCCGCTCCGTGTGGCCCTGGCACACCGCCACCACCGTCAGGCCGCTGAAGGCCTGCGTCAGCCGCTGGGCGATCTCCAGGACCACCTGCCGGCGGGCGATGGCGAAACCGACGTGCTCGCCCCGGGCCAGCGCCGCGCTGACCGCCGCCATGACAAGTTCGGTCTTGCCGGCCCCGCAGACCGCCTGCAGCAGCACGCCGCGGCCTTTCCGGCTGAGCTCCGCCAGACGGTCGGAGACCTGCTTCTGGGCCGGGGTCAGCTCGAAAGGCAGGTGGTATTCCGGATCGACCAGGCGCATCTGGTCGTCAGGCTCGGCCGCCCGGTTGCCATAGGCCACGCATTTGCGGCAGTACCAGCCCTGGCTGCCGTGATAGAACCAGCGCGGATCCGTGTTGCCGCAGCGCGGGCATCGCATGACGACCACCCCCTCACCTGCTATATAGCCTTACCATGCCTTGATTCCCTTGGGAAAGCACTGCCAGCTGCCTTTGACGCCTCATGAAAAGCCAGGCCGTCAGGCCTGGCTTGCAGGATCACCTCGTCATTCGGGCTGGTAGCCCTGGCTGCTCATCACCGCGCTGATCATCGTCTTGGCCTTGGCGACGCTGCTGTCGTCGAGGAAGACCATCGACAGGTCCATGCCCATCGCGTAGCTCTTGGCGTATCCGGTGGTGCCGGTCAGCCCGTAGGAGTACAGCTTCCAGTCGGCCATGTCGTCCAGCTGCATCTGGGCCAGGGCGTAGATGGCGTTGACGTCCATGTCGGTGGTGAACTTACCCTCCATCGCCGTCAGCAGGTCGCCGATCTTGGTGATCATCTCCACGGTGGTCACCTTGTCGATCATGGCCTTGATGACCAAAGCCTGGTGGGCGTTGCGCTTGAAGTCCGACATGTTGCCGTACTTGCGCTCGCGCACGTACCCCAGGGCATGCTCACCGTCCAGGGTGATGCTGCCCTGGTCGAAGCAGTAGTTCTTGGTCTTGTCGCTCTTGTAGGTCATGCAGAAGTAGTACGGGTTGTCGACCGTCACGCCGCCCAGCGCATCGACCACGTCGATCAGCGACTGGAAGTTGATGCGCAGGAAATAGTTGGTCGTTATGCCGAACAGACTGTTGACCGTCCGCACCAGGCAGTCGATGCCATAGACGGTGGCGTGGGTGATCTTGTCCTTGCTGTTGCTGTTGCCGCCCAGCCCGACGTATGAGTCGCGAGGCACGGTTACGACCAGGATCTGCTTGTTGACGGGGTTGACCACCAGCAGCATCACGGTATCGCTGCGGCCCTTCGAGGAGGCGGAGATGCCGCCGTAGTCGTACTCGTCGCGGCCGGCGACGATGATGGTGAACGGCTCGGTGGTGACGTTGGCCACCGCCGAGGTGTCATAGCTGAGCTTGATGGACTGGGTCGACTGGTAGACCATGTTGGTGGCGGTCTGGAAGTCGGTGAAGTCGGCGTTGTCGGCGATGATGGCCACATAGGACTCGCTGAGCATGATGGCCGGGACGGCGCCGGAATACAGCGCCTCGACCGCCGAGTAGATGTCCTGATAGGCCAGCGTCTGGATGTCGGCGCCGGTGATCTGCTTGTTGATGACCTTGATGGCGTAGTCCTGGTTGGTCAGGTCGATTGACGCCTGGGTTCCAACCGTCATGCCGGCCAGCTGCTGGACGTCGGTGATGCCCGACGACTTGAGGGTGAACACGTCGATGTTGAGGGTCCCCTCGGTCGGCACCTCGGTGAAGGTGCGCTCGAACTGGCCCTTGTACTTAGGCAGGTAGATGGAGCCCACCACCAGCGCCGCGCACAGCATCGTGGTCATGATGGTGGCCAGGATCTTGTTGAGGTTGGTGATGTTGGGGGGCAGCGTGAACAGCGCCAAAAAGACGTTGATCACCGCCAGGCCGATCAGTGCGTACTGCATGTACCGGGCCGGGAAGATGCCCCAGCCGTTGACGGTCAGATAAAGGTAGGCCGACAGTCCCAGGCATGCCAGGGTCATGACGACCGCGATGGTGTAGATGATCCGCCTGCCGATCGACTTCTTCTTGTTCATGGCGAACCTCCTATTGTTTGACGTCGTCCTCGGTGATGGTCCCGCCGTTCTTGACCTTGACCAGCAGCTTGGTAGCCGTGGCTACCTGGCCCTTGTCGACGAAGACCATCGACAGCTCGGAGCCGACGATGTAGCTCTGGGCGTAGCCGGTGGTGCCGGTCAGGTTGTAGGAGAAGACCTGCCAGTCGGCCATGTCGTCAAGCTGCATCTGGGCCAGGGCGTAGATGTCGTTGGCCTGCATGTTGGTGGTGAAGGTCCCCTGCAGGCCATCCAGGATCGTGCCTATCTTGGTGATGACGGACACGGAGGTGACCTTCTGGGTCAGCGCCTTGATGACCAGGGCCTGATGCTTGTTGCGGCCCATGTCGGTGACGCTGTGGGCGGAATCGGAGTACTTGCGCTCACGAACGTACCCCAGGGCATGCGCGCCATCCATCTCGATGACGCCCTGGTCGAAGCAGTAGTTCTGGGTCTTGTCCTTCTTGTAGGTCATGCAGAAGTAGTACGGGTTGTCGACCGTCACGCCGCCCACGGCGTTGACGATCTCGACGAAGGACTGGAAGTTGATGCGCAGGAAATAGTTGACGTCGATGCCGCCGAACATGGCCGACACCGTGTCGATCAGGCAGTTGATGCCCAGGGTCGAGGCGTGGGTGATCTTGTCCTCATGGCCCACCACGCCCGACAGCGGGACGTACGAGTCGCGGGGCACGGTGACCACCAGGGCCTGCTTGGTGACCGGGTTGATGACCAGGATCATGACCACGTCGCTGCGGGTCTTGGCGCTGGCCGAGATGTTGGCGTAGTTGGTCGAGTCCTGGCCGGCGATCAGCAGGGTGAACGGCTGGGTGGTGACGTTGGAGACCGCGCTGGTGTCATAGTCCAGCTTGACCTCCTTGGTGCACTGATAAGTCAGCACCGCCCGGTCGGAGAAGTCGGCGTAGTCGCTGTTGTCGCTGAGGATCTCGACGTACGACTCGTTGAGCATCAGGGCGTCGACCTTGCCTTCGTAAAGCGCCTGGGCGGCGTCATAGATGCTGGAATAGGTCTGGGTGACGACGTCGGCGCCGGTGATCTCCTTGTCCAGGACCTTGACGGCCCAGTCCTGGTACTCGACGTCGATGTCCTTCTGGATGGCGACGGTCTTGCCGGCCAGCTGCTGGACGTCGGTCAGGCTGGCTGACTTGAGGGTGTAGATGTCGATGTTCATCGTGCCGGTGGTGGGCACCGGGGTGAACAGCTTCTGGAACTTGCCCTTCTGGGCAGGGATGTACACGCAGCCGACGACCATCAGCGCCGCCAGGATGAAGCAGACGACGGACTGGAACTGGCGCTGACCGGTGGTGGCCTTGGCACGGATGGCCGGCAGGGCGCACAGCACGACCAGCACCACCAGCACCGCGGCGATGATCAGGATGTATTTGGCGGGCAGGATGCCCAGGGTCATGATGACGATGAGGAAGGCCACGGCGGCGATGGCCATGACGATGGCCGCCACCTGCGAGAGCTTCTTCACCTGCTGACGTTTTTTGAGCTTCAGATATGTCGACCGCTTGATGCGGATCGGCTGACCATCGTTTTCCGTAGAACAGCCCTCCTGACGAGGTCCTTTTTTGGACTTCCATATTATACCAACATGGAATGTTGATGTAAAATGGCCGGCGGCGATATAATTGCAACAAAGAGGACACAACATGCTCCATATCAGTACGGCTGCCAGCGCCGAGGTTGTCATCAAGAAGTCGCGTTTCATCGGCCATGCCATCCCCGTGGACGCCGACGCCCAGGCCAAGCAGCTGCTGGCCGAGCTGCGCCGGCAGCATCCCAAGGCGAGCCACTGCTGCTACGGAATGATCATCGACGCGCAGACCCGCCGCTCCAGCGACGACGGCGAGCCCTCCGGCACCGCCGGGGCGCCCATCATGGCGGTCATCGCCCAGCGGCAGGTCGAGGGCTGCCTGGTGGCCGTGATCCGCTATTTCGGCGGCACGCTGCTGGGGACCGGCGGCCTGGTGCGCGCCTATCAGCAGGCTGCCGGCGCCGCCCTGGACGCCGCCGTGCTGACCCGGCCGGTGGCCATGCAGGAATTCGAGGTCCGCTTCCCATATGAACTGCTGGGCCGCGTCGAGCACCTGCTGGCCCCCTACCAGGTCACGGCCAAGGACTGCGACGGTCCCGAAGCCGTCTACCGCTACCTGTCCCAGGACGACCTGACCGCGGCCCTGGCCGCCATCTCCGCCGGCACGGTGCGGCCCAAGATCATCGGCCGGCGGATCATCGAGGTGCCGCTGGACGACGGACGCGGCATCCACCCTGTCTCATCATAGAACCTTGGGCCGTGACGGCTGGTGCCGCCACGGTTTTATTTATCCATTGAGTCTCAATGATTCCTCCCCGACACGAAAAGCCGTCCTTCAAGGGCGGTTGGCGTCTTGCATGGCCGGGCGCCTCAGCGGCGCCCGAGGCCGGTCATCCGGGCTGACTTCTTAATCTCCTGGTGATAGAAGTAGTTGACGATTACCGGCCGGGCCGCGAAGCATTATCTCAAGCTGCATCATTACGTACATGCTTGAGATTTTTATTAACTGAGCACAGCATCAATCAATTCATCTCTATAAGGCAACATAAAAGTGCTGCTTGATTATACATAATATTTTAATTCCTTTCATCTACTTAAATGACGCTTTCTATAGATAATAAATAGACAGTCTAATTTTATTTCTGTAAAATAATATTAGGAGCTTTTTATGATCTCACATTTTGCCTCTATTAGTAACTTCATTAATAAAAATGGTACTCTTCTTTTACGCAAGTAAGGCCTGGTTAAAACACATTGGTTTAATGCTATTAAAAACTATCATGTCTCCATATATAAATAACTTTTATTATTTATTTGTTTTTAATCATCAAACCAAATTCAATTAATCAGGCCAATTTTTTTGATTTTTAAAAGTATTACTAATTTCAGTGCTTTCGCTTGGGAACAGCGTAAGTTATCAGAAATTGTTAATGTAGGAAGTGGTATGGATTATAAGCAACTTGCATCTGGCAATATTCCTGTATATGGGACCGGCGGCTATATGCTTAGTGTTGATAAAGCTCTTTCATATAATCAAGACGCTATTGGAATTGGTCGTAAAGGGACTATTGATAAACCATATATATTGAGAGCTCCATTTTGGACTGTAGATACGCTGTTTTATTGCATCCCCAAAGAAAACAATGATTTGAATTTTTTAAATTGTATATTTCAAAAAGTTGAATGGAAGAATAAGGATGAATCAACTGGAGTTCCAAGTCTTTCGAAATCAATAATAAATTTCACTGATGTATTATCTCCTTCTATAGAGGAACAGTTTCAAATCGGGACCTTCTTTAAAAACTTGGATGACCTTATCACCCTTCATCAGCGTAAGCAAATTGAAGTAATAGAAGTTAATTAAGACCAGATAATGATCGCATTACTAAATCGACATCTTGATTCTCTAACTCCTGTATAATGTGCAAATAAGTTTTTTGCGTAGTAGTCATACTTGCATGTCCAAGCCGTCTTGCTACACTTGCGATGGATACTCCTGCGAATAATAAAAGGGATGCATGTGTGTGGCGCAATCCGTGAACAGTTATTACAGGTATCTTTACACGTTTGCAATGGCGGGCTAATATATTGTTTGCGGTGGAATTATAGACGCTGTCCTTAAAAACAAAGATAGCCTTGTCCGAAGGTAAATTTTTAACTAATTCGGAAAATTGAATAACTGTTTGCCAATCAATTTGTATCTTCCTGATAGAAGATTTATTTTTCGTTGGTAGAAAACCTCCATTGTCTTTATAATCCCACGTTTTATTTATTGAGAGTGTTTGATGAGAAAAGTCAAAATCAGCTGGTGTAATACCCAAGGCCTCGGAAAAGCGCATACCAGTCTTCGCAATTAAATCAATTAGCCAGTCCCAATTTATTTCATCATGTAATTCGAGATCACTAATTAACGTGTGCAATTCAAACTGATTAAGAAATTTATTCTTCTTTGGAGCAGGTGTCATACCCTTAATTATGGCTTTTCGAGTTGGATCCTTTTCTATATAGCCATCATCTACGGCATCCATTATTGCTCCTTTTAATTGGTGATGAAAATCCATAGTTGTCTGCCGCTCGTGTGTATTGGCGTAGTCATTTAGTAGTTGTTGATATGTCACTCGATTTATGTCACATAAACGAAGTTTTGGCGCTAATTTATTTAACCATGATAATGCCATCAGATATTTCCCCATAGTAACTTTTCTAACTGCTCCTTCTTTATACACATTAATCCATTGATCATAATAATAAGAGAATAAATCAGTCGGTTTAATTGTATCTAGCATTAATTTCTCCTTTTTTTACTTACGCTGATGAAGAGCGATAAGGATATCCAGATTATCAAAAAATGATCCTATTCTTTCTTGCTCTTGTAGCGTGGGAACGTCAATAAGCAGATTTCCTATCTGTGCTAAAGACAGATTAGGCTGTGCTCCTGTTGTGGGGTTTCTTTTTATAAAGTCGTCTACAGCATGTCCTTTAAGATATGTTGATACATATTTTTGATTACCATTTTTTAATCGGATAATTGCTAAAGCTTGATTCGTATTCGCCGGCAAAATCGCTTTATTTATTGTCACTACACGGCCTAATGTACCAGCAATAGAAAACAGAATATCTCCATCTTTAAGCTTGGATCGACTAAGATATCCATCATGCTCTTCTTTTGATATTTTACTTGTTGACTTGATTATTCCAGTACTATTATCTATATTTTCAATTTTGATGAAATTAACAGTTTCCTGACTGATCTTGTTATGTGGAGTGGTTCCCTTCGTTATTAGTGAAGTCATTTCTGATAGCTTACGCTGTTCCCAAGGGTTAGCACAGATTTAAGACGTTTAGCTTAATCCACAAAATTAATAGTGTTAATGCGTCACTCATATGACTGGAGTATCAATCTCAAATCCTCCAGATAGTATGAACTCTCGCAAGAGCATATCTACTTTCATGTTTACCTTAGGAAGGATTAAATCCGCATCTTCAATCGCGTCAAAATACTGTTTGGCTTTATTCTTATCGACAGTCGCCTTCAAATTATCAAATCTACCGAATTCATTAATGTTTGCTTCAGTCACTCGTAATGACAGAATCGATCTTAATTGTTCCTCATCCAAACCAAGTGTAGATGAAAGGCGATGAATTTGATCATCCTTTGCTTTCTGCATATATATATTTATATAGTCATTAAGAGTCTTACCTTCTTCAATAATCACATCACCGCTTTGGACATCATGCAGGAACAGATTGGCAAACCTTTGCTTTTCCTGTGAAAGGGTTGCGAACGTCTTATGAAGTTCTTCCTTGGCATTATCCGTCGCTTCACGATTGCCATCAATCAACGATTTCCTATACTTCTCAAATTTTGAATTCATATAATTGGCATCTATATCATCAGTGTTTATCGTTGTCAGATACCCTTCCAAATCATAAGGCATTTCATCGCCAATACTTATAGTGGCATCAATGAATAATTCCTTATATCGAAGAGCGAGTATTTTATATGTTTTTTCGTCAAGCAGAAGCGTTATGATTTTACTCCCTTCTGTCTGGCTGTCAATGAAAGTGTATTTAAGCTTATCCCAAGTAAAACCTTGAATCTTTGCCGCTTCCAAGTATTCATTGAACTCTTTGAATAAACTTGCGAATCTCTTTCTTTCTAATATCTCTTCAGGAAGCTTTTCAAAACTGTAGATGCCAGAGCCTTCAAACACGTTCTTGATTTGGATGAAGACGGCATTCATATTTTCCAGATTCTTATCCAGTTTTATTACGAACATACCAAGAGGTTTATCACCAGAATAGAGTTTTACAGCTGCCTCGATGTTCCTCGCCATCGTATACGGTGCGCGATAATATTTTATTGACCCAAATGGTTTATCTGGCCCAAATAAGCGATTTGTTCTTGAAAAGGCTTGAATTACGCTCTCATACTGCAACAGTTTATCAAGATAAAGAGCATTCAGCCACTTTGAATCATAACCAGTAAGCATTTGATCAACCACTATCAACAAATCAATCTGTTCTTCTCTGCTTTTCTCAATCCTTTCATAGGGCCTTTTATGAGCCAATCTATTCTGAACATCTTTCTTCATCTTCCCCCACGTAGATATAGAGAAGGACTGCTTGTAACGTTCGTTATAATCATCAATCAATTCAACGAGTGCATCTTCTTTTACGATCCCTTGTCCGTTATTATCTATACTTGGGTCGAACAAAGCCGAGACATGCATGTCCGGTGCCGTCGATTTAAACAATTGATAATACTGTATCGCCTCTTTAATACTTGATGTTGCAAATAGTCCATGGAATTTATAATTCTGGCTTATCGTGATCCAGTTTCCTAAGATATCTTCCACTACTTTTTTCTGATGCTCTTCAGTATGATACTGGCCATTGGCAATGAGAAAGTCTTCGATTCCCCTTACATATGTTCCTTTGCTATCCTTATGCCCTGCCATATCAACATCATACATATACTTCAGAAAAATCTTCTTTTTCTTTTCATCAGAAAAAGCTTCTTCCACAGTTTTGGCTTTAGATTCCTCCAAAGCTACCGCTTGTCGTATATCTGCTTCCTTGAAGGTCAACACCATATCAGGATCGAATCCAAGAACGTTTCTGTCCCTTATTCCATCAGCTATGCTGTAACGATGGAGTTCATTTCCAAATACGTCTGCAGTGATATTACCTTTTTTTTCATTCTCAGTCTGAATTGGCGTACCACTGAACCCAAAGAACAAAGCTTTAGGGAAGGTTTTCTTGACAATTTGCATCATGTCACCAAATGTCGAGCGATGGCACTCATCGACAATAAACACAACGCGCTTGGAGCTGATCAGATCTAAATCTGCTTTTTTAAATTTTCCTTCTCCATCGTCACGAAGGTTGCTCATTTTCTGAATGGATGTGACAATTAGCGTATTTGCTGGATCTGAACTCTTCATCTTCGCAATCAAAACCGTCGTATCTTCCGTTTCCTGAACTGAATCTGCATCATCAGCGAAGCCTCTATACTCGCTGGCACTTTGCGTGCCTAACTCGATACGATCAATCAGGAAAATAACTTTATCAGCATCCTTAGAATTAGAAATGAGCTGTGCCGATTTAAAAGAAGTCATCGTTTTTCCGGAGCCGGTCGTATGCCATATATATCCTCCCCGCTGGTGCCCGACTTCCCATTTGTTTTTCGCGACGGTATCGGATATTTTGTTGGCTGCATAGTACTGATATGATCTCATCACCTTCAAGATACCATCGGTATCATCCGCCACCGTATAGAAGCCAATTAATTGATGTGCCATGGGTATGGACAACAGTGTTGAAGCAATCTGTTTCCAATCATTTATTGGCTCATTATTGAAATCCGCCCAATGGAAATAGAAATCAGTGTTGAATTTGCCATCTGGGCCTGGATTAGCAAAATACACAGCCTCATCAGGGTTCATTGCCACAAATACCTGAACCAACGAAAATAAACCCAAAAAAACACCTTCATGCGAGTACTTTTCTATTTGGTTGTATGCCTGCGATACAGGAATACCGTTTTTTTTCAATTCCACATGGATTACAGGCATGCCGTTGATGAGTAGCATAAAATCGCCACGCCGCGCAGGCAACACACTTGTCTTTGCGGCATACATTGGCTGCTCGGCTATCTGATAGCGGCTTTGACCAGCCGCGATCTCCTGTCGATCATAGATTTTCAAGGAGACTTCCTTCCCCAGATGCATTCCATCTTCTGGATTGTCACGTGTAATCGTCACACTGCGGCCGTTTATAAAACCATTAAGTTTGAGAGGTGTTCTCAAAAGCTTTATCTGTTCGACTATTTGATTCATCTCTCCCTCAGTAAGTGGGTAGTCATTTAACCTATCTATGCCTCGGTTGTTTTCAAATAAAATATCTGCCCAATTATGCAACAATTCATTCTCAGTTTTATATCTTAATACCTCAGACTCCCATCCACATGATTCAACAAGCACTTTTATAAGCGCTTTTTCAAACTCCTGTTCGTTACTAAAAACCATTTTTGTACCTCCACATCAAATAAACATCTTTTCAAGGCATGCTTTTTTAATATTTTGCATTTTTTCTAACTCACGCTGATGAAGAGTGATAAGGTTGTCGAGGTTACGGAAATATGTGCTGATTTCAGCCTGTTCTCCCTCAGATTTTGGGTAGTAAATGATTGTGTTCTGCATGGCTGATTTTGAAATTGAAGTCACTTTTATGCCTTGCATCAAGGGGAATAGCTGATGATGGTACGAAGTCGAATTCATATAATATCCAAGATAGCCGGATGCAAATTTAAAAAGCGGACGGTATGGAATTGTATGTAGCCCTGATATAACTATTTCATCAGTCAATCCCGCTATTTCGCTGCATTTTCCTACGGTTTCATCTTCCGCAGTGTCGGCTACAATAACATCTCCATTATGCAAAAATGAAGCCTTATACTTTGTTGGAAGTGCGCCATCCATTATCATCGGGAGAAGCTCTTTCTTTATATCAAGATACCCACCAAACTTTATAAGAACATCACCGTAGTGAACATCGAAAGCAGTACCGCCCTCGGTGGTAAGTTCCGCTCTTGAAAGGGTATTGTTCTGAAGTAGTGAAGTCATTTCTGATAGCTTACGCTGTTCCCAAGCGTCAGTAAAACCAGAAAAACGGATTTTCGGGACTACCTCTCCTTTTTCTGGGAACATTTTTTCTAGCATTGCTTTCTTAAGGTTAATCAATTTATCATACTTACGCTGATGAAGAGTGATAAGGTTGTCAAGAGAATCGAGAAATGCTCCAATTTGTCTTTGCTCTTCAACTGTTGGAACAGGTATTTCTATTTTTGCAAAGTCGGATTCGTGAATACGCCATTGTCCATAGATAACACCTTGACGCCATTTGACCATAGCGTTAATAAAATCTTTTCTTACTAACCTTCGACCAAGAAAATCCGAATCTGCAATTCCTGTCGGCTGGAAAATACTATAAACAGGAGAAATTGAGGCTTTTCCGTATTTATTTAGACCAATCGAACCGGTTTCAAGATTATTGGAGCTGTATATAAAATCTCCGAAATCAGTTTTTTTGTACGGTTTATTCTCTGTATCTGAAACCAAGGAACTACGGTCATATCGATCTCCTTTTGGAGCAACACCCTCATTGGCGATGAACGCCATAAGCGGATATTCCTCGCTCATTGGCGCTTGTTCATTACGTTCTGTGAGCAATTCTCCAACCTTACGCTGTTCCCAAGCGTCAGTGAATCCGTCGAACCTAAGCGACGGTCTCATTGCTTTTTCAGTCATGATCATGCCTGACAAGCAGTTTCTTCAGTTCCGACAGGCCTTTCATATCAGATTCACTGCCATTAAGTTCATCAATCATTTTGATCAAAGACTTTTCGGCTCCTTCAATCTGCTGTTCAACTTCATCAAATGTGGTCTCATACTTTTTACACAGCATCTCAAGCTTCTTGATCAGTTCATCGACAATACCCTGCGGCAATTTGTTTATGCTTTCCACCAAAGGTTTGATCCATTTGTCCCTTAAAAGAGCCTTGGCTTTATCATCGGAAAGCGACTCAATCGTTTCCTTCGTCAGCATCTGAAGCTCCACCGACGACTCCTTCACGTCCTTCTTTATAATCTTCTCTTCCGCCAGCAATCCATCAACCTTCTTCAAGACCTTCAGCACGTCCTGGTCGTCATCCTTCTCTTTCAGGGCTTTCCTGACTTCGGCAGGGACGAAGGAGTCCTTGTCTTCATTGACGAAATCTTTTTCTTTCGCCTCCTCGGGAAGCTCATCAAGCAGTTCATCAAAGGAGGATGATATCTCCGCCTGCCGGTCTTCCATCGCCTGCAGCGCGGACAGCTTGTCAGACAGTATGGCATGCTGGACCAAGTCGAAAGGAAGCACATGCCCGGCCCAGCCTTCCTGGATCTCCTGCTCCTTGCCGTCCTTCTTTTTCACCACCATATTGGGATCGACCTGTTTGACGGCTTCGAAACCCTCGGTCTGAATCATCTCGAGGTCGATGGCGATATGGCTCCAGTTATCGTCGAGCATCTGATACGCCGCATATCGATCAACAAGTGGGATGTGCGCGATCCTTTTGAAGATCTCATCGGTTATGACGGCCTCCGCCTGCGCGGCATTGATGACATCCATGCCCTGGATGAGTTCTTTGTCCAGATACGCGCCCAACGAGTCGAACGACTCCTTGAACAGCCCATAGAATGAAGCAATGTCCGGATGTTCATGGACCGTTTTTCTGATGTCCGCCACCTTCAAACGGCAGTACTTGTCGTCCTGCCTGCTGAACAGTGCATCCTTCAAGGTCGGGAACGCCCGCCAATACTCTTTGAGTTCATTGAGTTCATCGACCGGTATGCCGCCGAACATCGAGGAATAGATGTCCCAGCTCTCGGGCTGCTCCGATGAATCGACATACCGCGGGATGTTGAGATTATACTCGTTGGCACGGATCTCCTGACGCGATACGACGCGTGAGAACTTGTCGACATCTACACGGTTCATGACGGCATCGACGATCTTCTTGATGTCGCAGGCCCGCAGCTTGTTGTTCTTGCCGACCTTTGCAAAGCCCTTGGCGGCATCCACTATCAGGACATCGGTGTTCTTCCGCTTCTGCTTGAGCACCATGATAATGGTCGGGATGCCTGTGCCAAAGAAGATGTTGGCCGGAAGGCCGATGATGGCGTCGATGTTGTTCCTTTCGATGAGGTTCTTCCTGATGGTGCCTTCCTCGCCGCCGCGGAACAGGACGCCATGCGGGAGTACGATGGTCATGATGCCATCTGGTTTCAGATGGAACAGGTCATGAAGCAGGAAGGCATAATCAGCCTTCCCCTTGGGGGCCAGCCCGAATCCAGAGAACCGGGGATCCCCCTCCTTGTCAACGGGATTCCAGGCCTGGGAATAGGGCGGATTGGAGACCACCGCATCGACATGCAGCGGCTCGTACGTCCTGATCGGGTCATTTTCATCGAAATATGGCCAGTCGTCCTCCAACGTATCACCGTTGCGGGTGACGATGTTATCGGGGATGATCCCGCGCATGACAAGGTTCATGCGCGTGAGATTATAGGTATTCTCCTTGAGCTCCTGGGCATAATACTTGATGTTGTTGTCGCTTCCCATGTATTTGGCGACACTGCGCCCGATATTTATAAGCAATGAACCCGAGCCGCTTGTCGGATCATAAATCTTTATCTCCGAGCGATCCTTTAGATGATTGGCGACAATCTCAGACATCAGAAGCGAAACCTCATGAGGTGTATAGAATTCTCCTGCTTTCTTGCCGGCATTGGCAGCGAAGTTGCTGATCAGGTACTCGTAAATGAATCCCAGTACGTCATAATCCTGCTTGCCATCCATCGGGATGTCCTTGATCAAGTATATAAGGTCACGGATGGCCTTGGTGCGTGCACCTGACGATTCCCCGAGTTTGGATAGGCCGGTCTCCAACGTTGTGAAGACACCGGCGAACACCTTCTTGTGCGTGCCATTGATGAGCCTGTTGAAGGCTGAAAGGGCTACTGTCACGTCATCGGCGGTGAAGTCGGTCCCCTTCTGCAGCCACGTGGAGAAAAGATTGGGGTAGGAGATGAAATAGCCGATATTCTTCTGGATGCTTTCCACCGTTTCCGTGTCATCTTCCGTCAGTTGCGGAAGATACTCATCGGTCCAGTCATTCTCCTTGAGGAACTTGACCTCCTTGTCGGACAGAAATTTATAGAAGATGAAGCCAAGGATGTAATCCTTGTACTCATTAGCTTCGATCTTCGAGCGCATCTTATTGGCTGATTCCCAGATCTTCGAAGCCAGCTGTTGCTTGTTCATGTTTTATCTCCCTTTTGCCGATCCCCATGCGGTATTTAATCATCCGATTTGTTTTCAGCCTTTTCCTCCATCTCATCGCGTATGTCGATCAGCCGTTTGCCACTATACGTAAACCAGAGCGTGCCCTGTACCGGATGATCGAAACCTTTGAGCGACTGCGCCAGGGCGGACACCGACGTGGTCTCATTATGATACGAGATATGACGATCATCGATGACAGTCGCCGCAATTTTTGGATCGTCGATGTAATTGATGACGCTCCCAGCAGGGATGCCACAAGCTATAAAAGAGAACGGCGATCGCTTCTCCTTCGCTTCCACCTGTATCTCCTTGGCTATCTCCTCGTCGATGACCTCATGGCCTTCGGGTGACAGCCGCTGCAGCTGGTCCTTTGTTCCACTCAAGGTCGCGATGCTCTCAAGAAGGGCATACGCCTCCTCAGCGCTCATCGCATAGAATTCCTTCGTCCGTTTCTTGCCATCGAAGGTGTCAATGGCCCGCAGCGATGGATTCAAGCCATCGATTATCCCGTGCAGTGTCTTATCCTGCAGCGGCTTATCCACATGATAGATGGCATAGACGCGGAACGCAAAAGGTATGCATTCGCTTCTGTTAAGCTGAATAAGCCTTTTCTCGATGTCTGTGGCATAGCCAATTTTGACAAAATCTGGGAAAGACGGATTAGTCAGAATGTAGATGACACCAGCTTTAGTTGACGATGAACAGTTTTCTTTCATAATCAATTCACCTTATTTCTTTACACTTACGATCATACAAGTTTTTGATATCTCATTAATCCAGCCTATGCTGGATCACGGCTGGCCAATCTTTTCACTTGGATATGTTGTCTTTGGCATATGACATCCGCATCTTTGTCATCAGCTCTTATATCAGCATCATCATTTGCGGATAGACCGGCGAATAATGCTTTCCACCGACTGCTGACCTGGATGATTGACCGCTCTATTTTCAAATCGACTGTGCTTAAATTATTGACTTCATAACCATGTTTGTCAATCTCAGATGCAACAACTGAAAATGCCCAATAGGATGACAATCGCATATAAAAATCCCAGCAGGAACTTCCCTGCTGGGATAATCGAGTCATTGCGGAAGCCTACTTGACAGCGGCGATGATCTCCTTGAACGAATCGGCCTTCAGGCTGGCCCCGCCGATCAAGGCGCCGTCGATATCCGGGGACGCCAGCAGCTCGGCGATGTTGCCTGCCTTGACGCTGCCGCCGTACTGGATGCGGACCTGCTCGGCCACGGACGGGCCGAACATCTGGGCGACCTGGTCACGGACGATGTGGCAGGTGTTCTGGGCGATCTCGGTGGTCGCCGTCTTGCCGGTGCCGATGGCCCAGATGGGCTCATAGGCGATGACGATGGTGGCCACGTCCTTGGCGTCCAGACCGGCCAGGCATTCCTTGACCTCGGTGCGGACGAACTGCTC
>Ga0268263_1000934_pt1 | contig 32383 bp, 28 predicted proteins | sample Biomet5_FD_190358 | JGI IMG/M metagenome (GOLD analysis project Ga0268263, IMG submission 190358) | Microbial communities from bioreactor (seeded with sewage sludge) at LBNL, California, USA - Biofuel metagenome 5 (SPAdes) (version 4) | ecosystem: Engineered > Bioreactor > Anaerobic >... | reverse complement strand
ATTGCGGATCTGTTGTTAACATACATCAACACTACAACCGGTCTGCACCTTAAATAATCATATATTATATTCATCTTTTTATAATAATATATTTATTGTCAAAAATGAATTTTTCAATTCTCTTTAAAGAAAAAAGAGAAAGATCAGGCGAGCCGGTTCCTTCGATAGACATACTCTTTTGCTTTTCGTTTCTCTTCCGCAAGATATTTCATTTTCACCTTCACCTTGTCGTTAAGGCTTATTTCGACAAGATCCTCGAGTGTCAGTTTGAAGGAAACATAGAAGCCGCGCGAATGATCGCTGTAGAGTCTCAATCCCCAACTCGTCTGCAACTTATACAGCATCTTGTCCATCTGATAACGCCCCGAAAGAAGCGTTCTCATTTCGACGGACTTATTGGAATATTCCGGCATAAACCCCTGTTTCACGGCCCACGCCCGCAGATTGCACTTTTTGATTCTGACAGGCTCCGTATGCGAAACCGATAATTGTCCCGATGCCACAGCTTCTTCAACCTGCTTCATCGTCACCTTCCCACCGTTCCAGTTCACATACGCAACCGCATTCCTGACATTAAAAATATCCATGGCCTCATATGTATCATGATCGATACCCTGGTCTCCAAACATCCTTTCGAGGATAAACGCCTTGTTCGTCTTCGCATATTTTTTATTGCCGATGATGCTTTTTATCGCACAGAATCCCAGCAGGCAAGCTACTTCGAAATCGGTCTTACTATCAAAATAGAAATCTCTTATCACATTGATGCTCACATTGATATAAGGAGATGTCGGAGTACGCCTGATTATTTCTTCTGCAAAGTCTATATGAACATCCGGAGCGGATATATAATAGCCAAAGAAAGCGCAGGCCTCATCCATTCTTTCATAGATGCTGCCATATTGAAGTTTCAATGCCTGTTTATACGCGACAAAATTAATCACTCTCTCCAGCGTCTCTTCAACGTCGGTAAATATTTTCCACAATAAGGCTATGGGAAAATTCATGTAGCTGGCCGTTCCTTCCATTTCAAATCTTTGTATTAAGTGTTTTTGCAAAGATAACACAAGTCGAGAGCAGAACAAAACGAACCTGTTTGTTTTTTATGCCAAGACGCAACCTATCTTCGCTTATAAGCAAAGAAAATACAAATTTTGAACTACCTTTGAACTACCAAAGCAAGAACCATCCCAAGTACTACCCTATTCTGATTGCAGGCTCATCACTTCCTGCATTTCAGCATCTCCGCTACTATCCTTTGTATATCCTCATCCGTGACGCACGGACCGGAAGGCAGACATAAACTCCTCTTAAATAATCCTTCGCTCACTCCGTTCACATAAGACGGATTATTCTTATATACAGGCTGCAGATGCATCGGTTTCCAGACCGGTCGCGATTCTATTCCGGCCTTATCGAGCGCCATACGCATCGCTTCCACGTTCTTGTTCGGTTCGCAATCCGTATGCAAAGTCGATGCCTGATGCGTTACGCCTGCAGCGCCACCCACAGCCCCTTTTACAGCCACCTCATACGCATGCTCTTCGCCCGTGACTTGTAAATCAGGATCCAATACCACCGTATTCAGCCAGTAGTTGCTGTCGTAACGTTCCGAAGGATTTTCATGAAGCGTGAAACCTTCCACACCATCTAATAATGACTTATACAATTCCGTTGTATGCTTGTGATGCTTAATATGTTCATTGACTACCGTCATCTGTCCGCGACCGATACCCGCACAAATATTACTCATCCTATAATTATAGCCGATCTTCTCATGCTGATAATAAGGATAAGCCTCCCGTGCTTGTGTAGCATAGAACATAATTTCCTTTTTCGACTCCTCATCGGGGCAGATCAGCGCACCGCCGCCACTCGTTGTGATCATCTTGTTCCCGTTGAACGACAAGACGCCGAAGCGTCCGCTCGTTCCGCACACCTTTCCATCGAATCGGCTGCCAAACCCTTCGGCAGCATCCTCGATAACCGGGATATCATATTTCTTCCCTATAGCCATGATCTCATCGATCCGCGCCGGCATCCCATACAGATAAACCGGAACAATAGCCTTTGGTTTCTTTCCCGTCGCAGCCATCCTATCGACGATCGCCTTTTCCAGAAGCGCCGGATCCATATTCCATGAATCTTGTTCCGAATCCACAAACACCGGTGTTGCTCCGAGATAAGTCACCGGATGCGAAGACGCGCAGAACGTAAAACTCTGAACGATCACCTCATCGCCCGGACCCACGCTGCAAGCCAGCAACGCCAGATGCACAGCAGCCGTTCCCGCCGAAAGCGCCACCACCTTCTTATTCTCACCCACAAACCTTTCGAGATCCTCCTCGAAAGCATTCACATTCGGTCCAAGCGGAACCACCCAGTTGGTGTCGAACGCCTCTTGAATATATTTCATTTCATTCCCGCTCATATGAGCAAGACAAAGATAAATTCGTTTATCAGACATATATATAATTAAAACTTCAATATTGTTCCACCCCAAGAATAACCAACACCAAAACCTGTTATCATCACATTCATCCCTGAATGAATTGCCTCATTTTTAAGACATTCTTTCAAGCCAATAAAAACTGTTGATGAAACCGTATTGCCAACGTTCTCTATATCAATATAAAACTTATTCTTCGGTATCAAACAAATTTTGCGAATTGTTTGAAGCATAAATTTGTTAGCCTGATGGAAAATATAATAATCTACATTCTCAGCTGTGATTTCATTCTTAACCAATACCTCCTTCATCATAGCCGGAACAGCTTCCAATGTAAAGTTAAAGATTGCACTTCCGTTCATATACAAATGATCTGACGATTGGATATGACCGTCTTCATCAATTTTCTCATCATTGAGTTTTTCGAAGCTTCGAGCACAACCAGTTTTCACTATCAAATTTTCAGCACCTGTTCCATCTGTACCAAGAGAAAAATTGCCGATTTCAGCAAAACCGTTAGTTGATACCAAACAAGCAGCCGCACCGTCACCAAAAATTGAACGATTTCCCTTATCTTTTGGATGAATATATTTGTTATACGCTTCCGCTGTAAGCACAAGTACATTCTTTGCTATATTCGCAAAAATAAGACCTTTAGCAATAGCCAAACCATAAATACAACCCGAACAGCCCAAATCATAATCGAAAGCTCCAGCAGTAGTTGGAATTCCTAATCTATCTTGTAACAAACATGCGGTAGAAGGCAAATGATAATCTGGACTTTGCGTACAAAGCAACACAAAATCAACATCTTTAGGACTTACCTTATATTCTTGAAAGAGCATCCGAGCTGCTTTTTCAGCCATATCGCCTGAAGTTTCATTAATTGCAGACAGATGTCTAGAATTGATGCCGACCTTCGATGCAACTTTTTCAGCATCCCACTCAGGAAAATCTTTTACCAACTCTTCATTTGTCTCAACCTTTTCAGGCAAGTAATATGATATACCTTTTATAAATGCTCCCATAATTTTATATTAATGTTCCTTCACCACCACCTGTAATGTCAATGCAACTTCCTGTCATCCATTCGCTTGCATCAGACAAAAGGTACACTGCCAAATTAGCAATATCTTCTGGTTTTCCATATCTCTTTAGAGGATATCTGCTTTCTGATTCACGTAAATCATCTTCAGTTATGCCACCTTTAGCTACAATGTCCGTCCAAATCATAGCAGGACAAATGCAGTTCACACGAATCTTCCTTGGAGCTAATTCCAAGCCTAAACATTTCGCATAACCGATAATTGCACCTTTCGAAGCGCTATAAACAGCATTCCCCACACTTGGAACAATCGCTGCTCGCGAAGCCATGAACAAAATTGAAGCACCTTTCTTGATTTTCTTTTGGCGCAATAATTCTGACTGCAACAATATTGGTGCTTCAAGATTCGGCTTTAAAATGTAATCCAAATCCATTTGAGTAATATTTTTGCAAAGGACTCTACTTCCTACCCCTGCATTTTGAACAATGCCATCTAAGTCAGGCAACTGCTCAACAAGCTTTTCCCTTTCATCTTCAATAGTCAAATCAGCCAAAACAAATGAATGCCCTTCTCCTTCAAGCAGCGAAAAGGTTTCTTTAATCCTCTCTTTATTTCGGCCTGTAATAATAACTTTCGCGCCGAATTGAGAACAAGAAATTGCTATCGCTTTGCCTATTCCAGAGGAAGCACCTGTAACAAGTATTTGTTTATCTGTCAAACAAAACGGATTGTTCATCACTTTGCTACAATCAGATTAAATAAATCTTCCACAGTATCACAAGAACGAATTTCAGGTCCTGTAATAGCTTTTCCATACTCAGTTTTTGCAAGAGCGATAACGCCCAAAGCTGTTAAAGAACTCCATTCATCAAGTTCCTGAAATTTTGTTTCAGCAGTAATTTCAGAACTATCAGTATCTTCAAACTGCTCCGCGAAACCAGAAATAAAATCATCTAAATTCATAAACTATCATTTTATAAAATTACAGCAGGATTGCCGATATATGTATTATTATTTTTAGGCTTATTGATTAATACGCTATTAGCGCCCAATCTAACATTCGAGCCTATCTTCACTCGTTGTAAAACTACAGATGCCACTCCAAAGAAATTACTATCATTCATACTAACTTCTCCAGATATGCAAACCGAAGGCATCAATGAATTATAATTTCCAATCTTCACATCATGACCGATAGATGTGTTTACATTCAAAATATTAAAATCATCAAATCGGACATTACAGCTTATCCAGCATTTATTGCAAATTATGTTTCCTCGACCAATTACAAAGTTTCTCTTATCCAACCAAGCAACATCATTTGCTATAATATTAGGAAAACTAATTAATGTATTACTTATACTAGTGGCAATAAATTTTACAGTATCCGGATTCCCTATTGCAATAACAACATCCAAAGGTGTTGGCCATTGATTCAAATCATCCATTCTACCAAGGATTGAACCATACTCATTTAATGATCCTTTCTCTTTTCCATCATCAAAAAAACCAATAAAGTTCCAGCGATTATCATTGTTTATGCTATTAATTAGACAATAAACCTCACGACCAAAACCACCTGCCCCATATATTGCAATATCTTTCATAAACTAATTTTTTCCATTAAACACTTCCATTGTTGCCTGTCCTTGTTCTGAAATTCCTTCTCTCACCAGAACTTTCTTTATGGTAAGAAAAATAATTTTAAGATCAAGCATGAACGAACAATGATCCACATACCAAACATCCAAATCAAACTTTTTCGTCCAACTGATTGCATTTCGCCCATTCACTTGCGCCCATCCGGTAATGCCGGGACGTACTTTGTGACGCCTTGCTTGCTTCTGACTATAGAGAGAAAGATATTGCACTAATAACGGTCGCGGACCAATCAATGCCATATCCCCTTTCAGCACATTAATCAATTGCGGCAACTCATCAATAGATGTTGAACGTACAAATTTACCAATTTTTGTCAAACGAACACTATCAGGAAGCAATTTTCCATCAGAATCACGTTCATCTGTCATTGTCTTAAATTTGACTACTTTAAATATCTTGTTATTCAACCCCGGACGTTCCTGAAAAAAAAATGCACCTGCACCTTTATTTACAAAGTAGAGCCATACCATTATTAATAACAAAAATGGCCAAATGATTAGTAAAGCCAAAAGTGAAAAAGAAAAATCTATTAATCTTTTAAAGAAATGCTTGTACATAATTTAAAAATGTGCCATTATCACTCTATAAGTATTATCCACCTGATAATTTCGTTTTAAAAACTGAAAACCATTTTCTCCCATCTTTTGTCTATTTTCTTGATCTATCAGTTTATCTAAACAATCATCAAAACTATCAATATCTCCACTCACACAATAATAGCCATATCCATTTTCTTCTGCTATTGTACCAATATCGGTGTTTTTATCTGTAGCTGCTAATATTGGCATTTTGTATTCCAGATAAGAGAGCAAGCGTGAAGGATAATTAGGGATAGTAAATCGTGGATCCAAAAAGATTAAACCCACATCACAAGAACGAACTAAATTATCATAATCGTGCTTTGGCAATCCTTGCATCAGTTTTGCATTTGATGGTGAAAACGTGTCAAACCACTCGGCTATCTTTTGATATTCGGTTCCTGAACCAACAATCAGAAAAAACAAATCATCCCGTTTCAAATTTTCTTCCAAAACTTGGAGAAGGAAATCCAATCCTTGGGGTTTGCCTAAATTACCACCATAAATAAATATAGGTTTATCAACAGGGAGGCCATACTTTTTCTTTATACCATCTTTATCTATACAAACCGTTTCTTCGGACAATTCAATGCTATTCGGTGCAACTTCTATCTTGTCAGATGTGACAAACGGATTATGAGCCTTTACAAAATCCACATTTGCCGGAGACATACAACCTATAAAATCAGACTCTTTATATAACTGTATCTCTTTCCTTCGGAAATACCAATAAAAGATACTGTGCTGAGAAAACATTTGCAGATCCACAGCATTCTGGGGAAAAATATCTTTTAAAAGAAGATAAGTCACTGCATGATGCTTTTTTTTCAGTTTCCTGACAATATTCGAAAACGTTATAGGAGGTGTAGAGTAAAGAATCAAATCAAAATAAACATCTTTAAAATACTTTTGGATAGCTCTATAAAATAAGGATTCAATAGTAATCGTTCCGAGTCCTTTTTCAACGATATTCGTTTTCTGAATATTTAATGTCTTTACACCAAGTATATGAATGCCATCCTGAATTGAAAGTGACGTTGGCAAATTACATTTCCTTTCAAATGGAGTCACAATATAAACTTGATGACCTTCATTTCTGAATTTCCGCATTAAATCGGTATAAATGCCTCTTCCATTTATATCGGAGATTCTAGCAATTGTCAGAAAAAGAATATTCATTTCAATATTTCCTCCAAACCATCTTATTGATAATTTTCATATAGTTTTCGTAATCTTCACACCTTATTACATAATCAGGATACTGTAATATCAACACCCATCATGATTTATAGCTATGCTGTATCAAGTGCTTACAGAAAACTCTTTATATCGTAAACGGTCAAAACTGACGTCCCCCCTATAAAACAATGTTTAAAAGCAGGAATGTCGATTTTTATTAACAATATTTTTGATTAAATTATTGCTTTAAGCCGATAGTTGTCGGCAAAAGATTCTCATAATCGGTTCTTCCGGAGGCAATGCTTTCAAAGAACTTCACAAAATAATCCTTTACTGATATGCATGCCAACTTACATGATTCCACGAAGGTATGGTAAACAACAGATATATCTGCTCCCTCATGACTTCCATAGAACATACTAACCTTACGTTCACAGGTAAGCGGACGTATGCATCGTTCTGCAAGGCTGTTGTCGATGGTATATCGGGCATCGTTTCGATAAGCAAAAAGTTGTTTCCAGTAATGGTCGAAGTAAGTTACTGCTTTCCACATTAAACTCTTCTCCGAGTCTTCCTCTTCTTTCATCTCTTTGATCGTCGCATCCAGATATTCTCTTAAACCTGCCATTATCATTATTGTTTCCGATGACTGTCGTTTCTCCTTTATTTTTTCAAGGCTTAGCCTGTCTCGTTTGTAATCCTCTTCAAAAGTGTAGAGCCGACCTATCAAATCTATAAACTTATCAGCCCTACTGTCTGAGCCCTGTTCTTGAGCATATTTAAATTTCGCCCGGGCATGAGCCATACAACTTAGATGTTCTATGTCCACCAGTTTGTCATCCAGATATAGGTAAGCATTGTAACCATCCGATTGTAGAGCAGATATCTTGGTGTCACCAAGAAACTCTCTTAAAACCTCTCTTCCTCTGCTGCCATTATCATAAAAGTACACACATACCTTTGCTTCCTTGTTTACCATGCACCAGATATATTTCTTTCCGTATTTCCGGTTTACTTTAACTCGACACCATGTCTCATCACAGTTAACAACAGCACCTTCCTGGAGAAGTAAGTCTTTCAGGGCTACCATTGCCTTCTTAAGATAATTACCCCCTTTCTTAATCCAGTTGCTAAGCGTGTTTCGGCTAACCTGCATCTTATCATTCATGAAACGGATGATTTCGCGATGCATGGGAGTACTGATAACATACTTGTCAAAAGCCAGATAACCAAGCAGATTACTTGAGGCATGAGTTCTTGGGAACACATGCTTCAAGTATGTATCACCTTCCATGGCAAAATATCTGGTATAAAACTTTCCTTTTAATTTGTAAACTACGACCTCATAGTCGTGCTCTACAATATAAGAAACCTGCTCATAGTAAGGGTGGCATCTTTTGCAGATAATTTCTGCCCCTTCCGGAACTTGTGACATATCACATGGATGCAATACCTTTCTGGCAGCTTCCATAGTCTTGTACTTCAGACCTGTACGGCGCAATATGTAATTTTCGGATCTTTTTACTTTTATATCTTCCTGAGGTACAGTATCTGCAGCTTTAAGATTAGAGATAGAAGCTTCTGTTCCATCAAAGTTACTGGAGTCTCCTTCTTTATCATCGTCATCCTTCTTTCTATTATTCTTCCTTCCCTTCTGAGATTTACGGCCAAAAGTCATCTTGCCAGCCACATTCAACTGAGAAGTAAGATCTGCTATGATTTTATCTTTGGTCTTAATGGTGGCATTAAGTTCCATTATACTCTCTATCAAGTCGGTAGTGCGTTTAGCATCTGCCTCATGCCTTGCATCCGCCTTGTCAAGTTTATCATGGATAGAATTCAGTTTTTCCATGATTTCTTCATTGCGTTTCCCCTTCTCTTCATTCTGCTTGAGAAGAAAATGAACAACTGAAACTAACTGATCTTTGTTCATATTCAAGTATGGATCCGTCGAAGAAGACGGAGCTTTCTCCATCTTCTCTAACTGCTGTCTGAACAGCATCCTCTTTAACAGTTCGTCTTGTTCCATACTCTTTTAATATAGAGCAAAAATACGAAAAATTATTGAGATATACAAACATAATCATTTATTAATCAATATATTACACATCTTTTAACACCTCGAATTCAGACTCTGAACTGCCTATTCTTAAGGCCTTAACAACAGGACTTTCGAGTACAGCCATGAGGTCTTTCCACTCCATATGGTATACAGGTTTTTGGTCTACGAACTCCAGTTTCATGAAGCTGTAACCTGCTGTAAAAGTCTTCTGGTGCAAGTTGTAAGCATGGTCTTCAAAGTTCACCATACGTATTGTTTTTCTATTCTTTGACATAAAAACGAAGGCACTACCATCCATCGGATTCATGTGATAAGAGTTCTTGATAATTTGAAGCAACTTATGATAACCAAAGCGCATATCAGTAACTCCCGGAATGAAGTAGAACTTATGATTCCCTGATACTGTCAGCATAAACTATCCCCCACACGTTTAAACCACGCCATTGCATGAGGTATATCCTTGACATTACCCATAATCTGCGTTCCGTCAGGAAAACGAACCAGAAGTTCTATACATCCAAAACTCTTCATCTTCTCGTTGAACTCCATATCATGAATACGCCGGTGCATTTTAGAATTCAGGTCAAGTTGGTGCTTATAAAGTTCATAGGCCTCTTCAGACATAAGTACCTGTTTACCATCAGATGTATAAACTTCGTGAGTCGATTCAGCATGAGGATTAACCCAGTACTCTTTGGAAGGTATAGCCGTTAAAGTTGAAGCTTTTATGTTATCGGGCTGACCATCTATCTTCAGTTGATATACCCCATGGTGCATACTTTTGTACCATTTATAAAACTCATTATAGTTCACATTATTGTCCATGCAGAATTGTTCCATGGAAATGTTTCGAGGCGCTCCTTCTGCCTCGTACAACATCCAGAGACCCTCCATTAATCTGTCTTTATCTTCTTTCATTTTGCGATATTTAAATTAGATTCGCAAAAATAGAATTTATGAATTATTTCCACAAGACGTCAGTTTTGACTGCTTACCTTTATATCAATGACCACAATCAATACAACAACGTTTATCAAGAAATTCGTATCACTTAGTATTAGCGCTAAATAATTACACTACAGACTTAAATATTACCAATAATTTGTCAATCATATTTTCAATTTTTATTTTTGTCCGCAAAGTTTCGTACTCATACGTAACTATCGCATCGACAAAAGAAGCTACATTTTGTATCTTAAAGACAACTGAAGGCTTACATATAGAATGAACATATGGAAGATCTGGAGCAATTACGTCACATCCGTTTTCAATAGCCTCTATTATGCAAAGCCCTAGACTTTCATTCGTTGAAGCATAAACCAACACCCTCATCTGTCTATATAATTTAAATAAATTCTGTTGAGACATAGGACCATGATTTATGATTCGTGTATGATATCTTTCAGTTGCTATAGATATCAGATCTCTTAACTTTTGGGGCTGGTAATCAAGCGTTAGATGCAATTCCGGCCTAATATTTCTCTTAGCTAACTCTATCCACGATCTGATAACAAATTCAAAATTCTTTTGCTGCGTATATCTCGAAGCATAAATATACCCTGCTCTATTTTGACAGTCAACTAAGCCTACCTCAATATCATCAATATTATAAAAAGGCAGAATCTTAAGTTTGTCAATTGGCTCGTTCAAATGCTTCATCAACTCATCACGAGTATTTTCAGTCTGAACTATCCAATAATCAGTATTTTTTTTTAAGATCTTAAATAATGTTCGCTTTAGTTTAGATGATACCTTTCTCATAAATGGTTCTGAAGCAGGGATGTTCAAAAGATTAATATTGTGGAAATAGGTGTAAACCTCTGCTTTTAACCTAATTGACGGAGGAACATTTCCAAAGCATAGTACCTTATTGAATCTTTTTCCATTCACTTTATACCACTTATGCCTTGTTAACATTGAAGCATGCATCACACATTTTCGTTCTAGAGGAATATCAGAAAATTTATTTCCACATCGGAAATCAATAATATAAAAAGCCTCAATATTATTCTTCTCTAACTCATCTACCAAATAGCGAAAAAGGAGAAATCCACCAAAATTATTTATATATAAAGAGTCAACCAGTATCATTGAAAATTATTTAAAAGTTATTATTAGATATTCATTTTAAAACCATTAAAACAACTACGACAAAAGAACTTCATGGTATGAGTCCTCAAAATTAATAATAAAATCAAATATTTCATTAATCAGAATATAAATATTAAATGTACTAATAAAAAATCAAAATATAAAGATCTAACAATTCAACATTCATGAAACAAACAAAAGTCTTAATGCTTACAAAATACTATATATCTAAGATATAGAACGAATTTAAAAAACGAACCTTCCTACATAATTTAAATTTACAGATATAAATATTTTATATTTTTCATAATTACAACTAAGATCAGTATTTTTGCAAATGTTATATCTATTGTTTCTTCTTTCCTACTATGAATGGCATATATTTATTTATAACAATTGACAAAATATACAGGATAATAAATAACGTTATATACTTAATAAAAGAGTTAGTGAGTTTTGGCATAGAATATTTAGATAAAATATCAGCTAATTCCAAAAGGATTAATTGAGAAAGGCCCATAATAATCAGCGTATTTTTCCCTCCCCATTTAAGAAAGTTATATACTGGTTTCAAAAAGTTTTCAGGGAAAGATTTAGTTAGCGTTATAATAGATAATGTTCCCAACAATGCAACAATAGTATTAATAGGAAAAATACCCTGTTTGTTAAAGCACATATCCGTTTTTGGCAAAAACTGACAAATAACAATATTCAAGCAGATCATAACAGTTGAAATATACCATTGTACCTTAATTTCTTTTAGCCATATCTTAAAAACAAATCCAAAACCATAGAAGAATGAAGCCCATAAAACGACATTTTGTTTAAAAGGAAGATATATTTTATATTCGCTCATCAACCATCCTCCTATCAAAAAGCATAGGATACACGTTAATAAAGTTGCTTTCTTTCGAATATATTTTATAACAAAATACATCAATAATTCCACTGTAAATAGCACTTCTACGAACCATAAGGCATACGATATCCATCCTTTTATGGGATTCCAAACTATTCCTACATCATTAACAGCATTTATTACACATACTATTAGAGTAAAACAAAAATAAGGAATCAACAATGAAAATATTCTACGTTTAAAAAAATCTAAGAACCGCAGATACTTCAACTGATTAAACAACATACCTGAAATAATAAAAAATAAAGGCATATGAAAAGACCATATATACTTACTACAAAATTCAGGTACAGAAGTATGTCCCACAATCATAAGAAATATGGCAATTCCCTTTGTCAAATCTATCCAGTCTATTCTTCTATCAGTTGACATAAGTTATAAAATAGAAAAATCATATTATAATTGATATCGTTGATTAAAATATTCTTTCTTATAAATTGATTATCAATCTATAATATCCACTTCATCTATTTTGAAAATGTTTTTCCTTCAATAGGAACTGCAAGACTACACGGACCTTCTCCTATTGTAATAGGCTGTTTAGATATAATACTCTCTGATAATTTATAAAAGTTCGCTGCTCCAACTCGTGAGTTCCAGACTAGTGACATTGTATGATAAGCTTCTTTACATATTTGTTCCCTTTTCATTGGGTGATCAATGAGATACTTTACTTTAATCACAAGATCTTCAACACTTCCTGTCTTAAATAACAGCCCATTAATACTATCATGAATAAGAAAAGGAGCAGCTCCTATCAGTTCACTGACCACACAAGCACAGCCACAACTCATAGCTTCGTTTAATACAGCTCCCCATCCTTCTCGTTTATTGCTAGTAAATAAGAAAATATCATGTTTCTGCATCTGTTCATAGACTTGATCATTAGATAAGCGTCCCAACATGTGTACACAAGGCCGAAGTCCTAATTTTTGAATGAGATTTTTCATTTTATTTTCAAGGATCCCCATCCCAACCATGTTTAATTCAATATCATAACCTTCATCTTTAAGCGTTTTGACCATTTTTATAGCTATTTCAGGCATTTTTAAGTTAATAAAGCAAGATACCCAAAGTAATTTTACATGTTTATTTAATCTTCTCTTCAATATAATATTATCTATATCAAGTTGAGGCACCTTAGTGAAATAACACCATTTAAAACAACGACCTCTAAAAAAAGGATGTAAAAGATAAATATCATTAGCTGTATAAGCTGAGGCACAAAGATAATATAAGTTTTGAGGTTTATTCAATCGCCTATAGAGGGCAGAGTATTCTCTAGCTGCTTTTGAGAATATATTCAATATACCACGTTTCATAATTCTTTCACCAACCCCAAAAGTTAATTTCCCTGTTTTCACTCGTATTTCCTCATAAGGAATAACAGCTATTGAACCACCGATAATAACAACATCGGCATCGATCATAGACCTAATGCCTCTTTGACGCTCTTCTTCACTTTGCCAAGCTTGTATAAGGTACGGTTTTTGATACTCATCATTAGTCGTCGACATTTTATACTTCAAATCCTCAGTAGGACACTCTACCGTAATATAGGTATATTGACCATTTGTTATTCGCCAGAACTCATCAGCCAAAAAAGATTGATGAGTATTGATAACGTTTGTTACAAAAGCTATCTTCATACTAATATCGTTCTTCTATTTGCTTTATACTTTTTCCCCAAACAGAAACATTAAAAAGCTGTTTAATTTTATCAGATTGATTAGCATAAATAATAAGTTCTTGGTCGCTAATCGCTTCTATTTTTTCAAAATCCTTGAACATCTGATGAACTTCATTATCAACTTTTAATATTTTTATCTCAGACAATTGCTTATAGTTTATTGTTGATACAACTATACGATTATGCAATAAAGATTCTATTATTTTTGATGGAAAATTGCACTGATTTTCAGGTGCATTCACATCTCGTGTACTCAGAACAAATGGGCAGTTATGCAACAAGTCTAAATAATCTTTCCACAATAATTTTTCGTGAAATATAATATTTGTGAATTTACTATACTTTTTCAAAAGTTCAAAATTATCAATTTTACCTATTATATAGAGTTGACATTTAGATAATTTCGAAAACACTTCCAGTATTTTTGATACTTGTGAGATCTGCTCACTCATAGAACCAGAAAGAAGAAACTTTTTGACTATTGGCTTCTCAACAACTGGCCAAAATAGTGAATCATTTGGGACAACCCCAGGTATACAACACTTATTTTTGTTAATAAATAGAGAGTTATCTGCCAAAGTTATTATACCATGGCACTTATTAATCAGCTTGAGGAAGTAGTTATTAAATTTAGCACCAGGAGTGAAATCCAAAACAATCACGTTCAACAAAACTGAATGCTTAAAAGTTCTGAGCAGTAAGAAAAGTAGGCAATTCAGAGTGCTTAAATTATAAAACCACACAGAAGAATTTTTAGGAATTTTAAAAAACAACTTCATTTGTTCGAAGATAGGAGCTATATACTTAAACAAGTAACCACATTTTCTAATATAGGAAGTCATATACTGAACCTCATCATCACAATCAAAGATCTGATGAATATATACTGCTGGTATCGAATAGACCTTATCAAAATATCTACCTGTCATCAAATTCCTTGAAAAGTTACAAGCTGCAATAGATACTCTATCTTCAATTTCAGAATCTTTAGGAACTAATGTTGTTATAAATATTCTTTCCATGATTTCTAATTATTAAAATACTCGATGATTATTTACATTCTTTGAATTGAACGATTTCTAGATAATTCAATTAATGGAACACCCCAAAATAGAGGGTGAAAAAGAAATCCTTCTCCTTGCATTAGCAAAAAAACCACAAAAACAGAATAAATTGAATATACACGGCTTGATTTCTTCCTAAAATTCTTATATAATACGAAATAATAAATTAAAACGCCGAAAATACCCCAAGACATTATCTGTAAAATAAAACCATTACTTACACCACCCATTTGATATGATTTATCACTACTTAAAATTATTCCAGAAAAAGCATGTTCTTTAATAATATTTTGATATTTTGCAATATCAGAAAAACGTGTCCCGGCATTGTTTGAAGAACCTGAAATATACATATATTTAACTTCATCCTCAATCTTATCATTAAGAAAACTAGATTGCGTAAAAATATATCCAGAAATCAAAATAAAAACAAATAAGAAAAATACTTTACTAATTATTCGTTTAGTATTATTAAGGAGATAAAATAGTACAATTGAAAAGAACACAATATATCCAGTAGTACTAAAAGTCAGAATAAGTGAGATAATAATAATCAATATAGGAAAAACATTTTTTTTAATGAAATTAGGATTGTTCATTACAAGCAACAATGACAAATTAATATAACCTTGCCATGCTCCAGGTTCCCAATACATTCCACTGTTCCTATCTAAGAATCCAACTTGATTATATAGTATTAATGATTGAGAAATATCAGTCATAGGAATGCCTGGAAATATTCCAAAGAAACGATTATACATGAAACCGATAATACTAATAATACTCAAAATATAAATCAATTTAAAATACATATTAGTAAAATTATTTCCTATTATAGATATAAGAAATACACCAATAGTAATCTTAATTACATAGAACAGTACAGTATTAACAGGAGATAAGTCAATTATCACTTGAACAAACATTATTACAATGAATAATGATATAAATGGAATAACGATATTATATTTAGGACATCTTAAATACACATATAATAGTAAAATTCCAATAAATAAAAGGACATATAATCTTTGCAGGTTATTAGAATAAATAAAAATAGGGTTTCCACTAATAAACATAAGTAAAAAAGTAATAAACAAAAATTTAAACTTTTCTAAATGTGTAAGCTCATTTCCCCTAATGTAATCTGTATTTAATTTAAAAGATATCATGATAATATTTAGATTAATTATATATATAAATCAAGATTTATAAGCATTTAAAACTTTGTTATAAATTTGGACTAAATCAGATATTGTTTTTGCAGAATTTTGACGATCTTTAGAAACCATTAAAGCTCTACTACTAAATGATTTAGCAATCTCTTTATCGCTCATCTGCGAAATATAATTAGCAAGATTAATAATATTAGTTGGAGATACCAAAATGCCACTATTTTCTTTTAACATTGATGAATTTCCACCGACACTTAAGGCTATCGTTGGAACTCCAATCATCATAGATTCAGCAATAGCATTACTACTATTTTCAATATAAGAAGGATGAACATATACATCACTTTGCAATAAACCATTCCTTATTCTTTCTCCATCTACTCGTCCCCAAAAATGTACATTGACACTATCAGGGGTTATAGATAATTTATTCGATATTCTTCTCAAGATTCTTGAACTCACATTAACTCCATATACATTCCAGATAAAGGATATTTGATTTTCTAATAAAACCTTAGCTGTCTTAAGTATGACATCAATCCCTTTATACCAAGAATCAGTTATAGTGGACTGAATGAAAAGAGTTCCATTATAATGATATGACCAAAGAGAATTATTAAAATCAACTCGCATCAATTCATTGCAATGATAATAAATAGACCCTGGACTTAAAAATTGAGAAATATCATAATCCCAATCAGTACGGCCAATCCAGTATTTGACATATGAAGAAACACGAAGTTCTCTAAGTGCCTGATACTTCATAACTTTATATTGATGAAAGCTACCTAACTTACAAAAATAACGTATAGGTAAGTCACATTTTATTAAATCAGAAATTGTGAAATCATTAGGAATATATCTTTTAACTATTTCTGTAGTGAAGCCCTGTATATGTACAATAAAAGGATATTTAATGAATGGAATAACAGAAGCATACATACTTTCTGTGCCCCAAACATGCACCAAATCAGGATGAAATTCCTCAATTATTTTTAGGACTTTTTTTACGAAAATTCTATCTATTATTATATTACTTACAAAGTAATTTTTTAGATATCTTACTAATTTATTACCAGTACAAATTTGAAGAGGATAATACGATATGTTTCCATCTTGAACTATATTAGTCTCATGTGCAGGGAAAACAATACCCAATTCAAGCTCAGGAAAATATTTCAAGAGTTCAACTTGCAAAGCACCTATCCAACCACCAGTTCCTTTAAGAATATTATTTTTATAATTACCACCATTAGGGGCGATCCAAAGTACTCTCATTTTAAATTATCAAATTATTAACAAAAAAATATCAAACAATAATAAATACAAATACTATTAAAAATAGCAGAAATTCATAAAAAAAACGAAATGGACAATTATTAATAATGAATTTAATATGCTATTTTGGAAAATGAAATATATTTTCTATATAATTATGTACAATAACTTTTTCGCTCTTTGTCAAACCAAATAAAAATATGGAAAATAACATTGAAAAAGTCGTTACAACGATAAGTAAAATTAAATGAATAAATGAATCAGAGAAAAATGAACTAAAAATAGAACCGCTTATAAACATTATTAAAGAGACCAAAGATACAGGGAAAAAAATGCCTTCAAAAAATCTAGAAATATTCAGACCAGAAGATTTATTTCCAAAATAAATAATAACTAAATTACCTCCTATAGCCCAAAAAATAATCATGGGAATATATAACCAGATTGGACTTCCACCAGCAACAAAACAGATATAAGTAAGTAAAACTGGAAGCAAATTCATTATACTTTTGTATATGGCATACATTTTTATATTACCTTGTGCATAAACGGCTGTTGAAATACTATTTGCCATTTGACAAATAATTGTTTGTAATAACTGAAGTCTACAAAAAACGACAGTCCAATCAGGGACACTCTTTAACCACAAATTTAATATATAAGGCATTTCAATTATACAGGGAACCGCAAAAAATAGAATAAGGAAGGTTGAAAATTTACTACCTGAGATAGTTATACTATTCATTAGTTCAATATTTTTTTTCCCAGCATTTTTCACGATAATTGGATTCAAAGCCTTCATCATATTCGCTGAGAGTGAAGAAAGTTGTCCATTTAATTGATTAGCTATACCTTGAGCAGCATTGAGAATCGTCCCGAAAAAATGATTTAATACAATACCTATACCTTGAAAAGTAATAAGGCTTGATACTGCCGTCAGAAAATTCCATCCAGAAAAGAACGCAATTTTTTTTACTAATGTAGGATTCCAGTAACGTACAGGGTGAAATACACATTCTTCATAATGTTTATGACAATAAATCTTCATTATTGATAGAGTAATGAATGGGATTAGTGCCATCAAAAAACCATATACAATCAATTTGTCATAAGAAGTATATAAACAAGCAAATGCAACAATAAGTTTTAATATGGATTCAAAAATACCAACTAAAGCAAAATACAACATATTTTCATGAGCATTAATTATAGCGTCGTAAGGGACATTAATTATAGTAAATGCGGTACTTGCAATTAAACACAAATATATAATTTGAGCAGCTTTTAATCTAGTAGGTTCAATTACAAGTATAGAATGAAATAATGGATACATGACTAACAGCAGCAATATAATGGTTATTATAGAAATAAAAATATGCAACAAAAAACTAACATTAAAAATTTGAATTTTTTTGAGTAAAATACCTTCACCTTCTGCATATGACATGAATCTTTGCGTAGCATTAGCCATTGTTGAATTTAAAAAGCCTAACATTGCAATAGCTCCGCCCACAATATTAAAAATGCCAAAATCAGAAGCTCCTAAAGTTGATAAAATCAAACGTGTCGTATATAAAGAAATGAGAACAGTAATTCCCATTTTAATATATAAGAACCCAGTATTTTTAATTATTCTTGAAGCTGTAGACATTCTTTACTTAGATATCATTTCTGATTATGGAATATTAGAATAGACTTTCATTAAAATTGAAAAGAAAAAAAGTATGATTGCAATTTAAGTATAAATTATTGCCATTCTATTTCTTATATGCTTTGAAAGAATGATGTGATACTCGTTCATTTATTGGAGGTAATTGTAAATAGTCACCATATAAAATTCGAAGATGCCTATCATATCCTTTTAGAACCTTAAATAATTTTCCTTCAAATTCTAATTCAACATAGTCACTGAAATCTTCTCGAAAGACTCGTTTTGGAGAATCGTAACCACACATAATTGCAACATAATGTGGACTCTTAACTTTGACATTTACCAAAGACATCTTTTTTTTATTGTAGTACCTTGCATTTTTTCCTAAAGCTAACATTTTTAATAATAATGCATGGAATCTCTGTAATATTGAAAGTCCTTTACTAAATGGATTTGCAATTGATCTATAATATTGTTTATGATAAAAAGATCGCTTTTTCTTTAAAGCATTCCATAATGAATCATCAGATGGGACTGAGTCAAAAGGGAAAATATCAATATTAATTCCAATACTTGAAGTCACATTTATTGGTTCTATCATAAGATATCTTGTATCTTCAATTTTGGCATATGGCAAGATATATTTTGAATCAGTTTCAAATGAATGTAATTTAAGATACTTAGGCGGATCTTCATTGAATTTATTAACTAGTTTATCGTATGACTCTCTTAACATGGAAAGATCAATGTCATCATCCCATGGTATATATCCTTTATGTCTAATAGCCCCAATTAATGTGCCAAAATCAAGAGTGTATTGAACATTATTATCTATACACCATTGATGTACGCGTTCCAAAATAGATAACTGAACTTGTTTAACTTCTTTTACGTGTAATTCTATCATAACCCATTATAATATTTTATCATGACTAATTTAAATATATTTTAATATTTGGTGCATAAACTTAATATGCTAGACTCTATTTGCAAGTGTAAGATAGACCAAATGGAAAATCTTCAATAAAATAACTACTTTTCAGATCTGGGATGTAACTATCTTCTGATTCTTTCATAGGTGCAAAAATATTTTGAAAAGCTTTTATTAAACGTATCTCATTTGACAAAAAACAAGCATCAATGCTTTCATAATACGAAAGTATTGATGGAATATGACTTTTATCTACTGATATTATATCCAAAAGGTTCATAAACTCATTATCAATACTTATCAACAATCGAGAATCAGAATTTTTTGTTTTATGAAAAATCAGACCTCCCATCAAATAGTTTTTGCAACAATACAACAAATATCATTATCATTCCTAGGAAACTGGTATCAGAAGTCATAAGTAGTTTTTGCTAATACTAATTTAGAATTGATAAGAATAACATTACTCTTTACAAAGTGTCACCAACAATAATACCTAATATCGCTTTATTACAAAAAAATCAAGTTACTAATTACAAATTAAGTCAAAAATTTTAAAAGCAAAATAAACATCGTGCAAACCTAACCCAATATTATAAGATAAAATCCTTTCTGAATCATTTTCTCTACCTTCATGTTGACCAGAAAGAACATTACTTATTTCATCAAAATAACGGAAATGTCCGAAATTTTTGAAACCTTTTACGTGGGACTCATCATCTGCAAAAACCTTATCAAAGATCAAATCACAATTTTGGAATCCACGGGTATGTACAGGAACAACTAAAACTCCTTTTTTAAACAAAGATGTATCATCAACCAATATACCATCTGCATCTGTAATACAAGAAACTATGACATCTGCATCACTAACTAATGCTTCTATAGTATCAACAATTTTAAAATCAGCATTTTTAAATGATGAAAAATAATTTCTAAATCTATCAGCTTGATCCTTATATTTAAAGAGATTAATATTAAATTGCTTATCTGGAAAATGATTTAAAAGACAGGACATTGTTGAATAAGCAGTATTTCCTAATCCAATAAACGAAAAATTTTTTGCATCACTTTTTTTGAAAGTTTCAATAGCCAATGCCGCTACAGCACCTGTTCTCATTGATGTTATCCAATTACTATCCATGACTGAAATCAATTCACCACTCCTAGTATCAAAAAGCATTAAGTCACTGTTTAATGCTGGTTTACGGCCTAATATTCGTGATACAACTTTTACACCAAAAAGATGAAATTCTTCTGGCAATAGACATGGCATTGTTGTAAAAAAATCATTTCCCATAGGATGAACTGACATCTTTGCTGGAAGCTGACATCTGGATTTAAATAAAAAATCTTCCTTAACCCACTTAATACATGTTCCAGTAGAAATATTTAAATCTTCAATTTGTTTGGATGTTATTATTTTCATAATTGAGAATATTTCAATAAATTATACATTTTATCATTATCTTTTTGACCTATTAGAAAACTAAATATAATTCTTTTCACACAAAGAAGTTTTATAAACTAAAATTCTTTAAACTATCATAAGACTATCTTTCTAATTATACACCATATTAATATTTGGCATATTGATATTATTGGATAAGCACAATTCATATTTATAAGATAATCCGAATGGAAAATCTTCGACAAAATATCTGCTTAAAAAATCAGGTAGATAGCCTTTGTTTTCGATAAAAACCATTGGAGATAATATATTTTCGAAATAGTTATTAAATTCAGTTTCCGCGTTAAAGGAATTGCATCATAACTATCATAATATGATAAAATTGAAAGAATATATTTCTTATCAACTAGTAATGAATCCAAAAGATTCATGCATCCATTATCCATTTTATTAAGTTATTTGAATCAAAATCTGTCCAATCCCTGTAAAAATAGGACTGATTCTGATAATAAATACCCTTCTTCCAATCTCTGAACAACCCATATAATCGAGATGTATGCAATAAAGGATTGCTATTTGTCAAACTTGCTTCATAAAAATTATTAAGTAAAAATGTAAGTGTTTTGAATAATGATGCTATTTGTTCCCAAAATCAATAGCATTATCAGTATTTTCTACCGCAATAGAAAGAGAGTCTTTATATACTAATAAGTTGGCACTTTTACCATATTCAGAAGTTCTTGCAGTAAAAAGGAACTCTTCGAAAACCAAATAGTTTCGTTTCTGAAGAAAATATTTCGTGAGCTATAAAGAAAAAGCCATTGCTTGAAACAACTTAACCAATATACATTTTTCTGTGATAAAAGCTTTAATCTTCTCTAATTCTTTACGAATAGAAAGACCAGAAAGACACAATAAAACTCACTATTTGCAATAGCATCTTCAGCCTCATCCTCCGATATGATATTTTAATGCCCCTTATGACAATCACCACCTATATCATTAATCAACAATTTTCTTGACCATAATGAAGATCTCTAGTTAATACATTAACTTTACAATCCGTTGTTGCTGCAATAAATCCGCAATTTCATGTCCTAAAGAACCCCTCCGCAAATACAAATTTGTTTTATATTATTCATTATAAGGACTTTAAAATATTAATCAACTTGGCATTATCCTTTTCGCTTCTAATTGCCAATCTGATATAGTTTTTGTCATGAAGATAAGATTTCAAACTGCAATTACTTACAAGAATATCCTTTTGAATCAGTTTAAGCGTCAATTCTGTAGAAGAATATTTATCAATGATTTCGCAAAGAAAATAATTGGCCTGTGACGGAATCACCCTGAGATATGGAATTCTCTTTAATTCTTCATATAACTTCTTTCTAACTGGGAGAAATTGTTCACAAGCCTTTTTGTAATCATTTTCGTACTTACCAAATATCTGAAGATAAAATTCAGCAAAAGAGTTAATGTTCCAAATAGAAACCTCTTTCTTTATTTTATTTATCAATTCTTCATTTGAAGATGCAAAAATTCCCAATCGCAATCCTGGAACTCCATAAGATTTACTTATAGATTTCATCACCAACAAATTTGGATAGCTATGCAAAATATTATTATCCAGTAATGAAGTTGTTGCGAAATCATCTGAAAAATCGACGAAACTCTCGTCAACAATCAAATCAATATTTTTTTCTTTTGCCCAATCAGCAAGATGTAACAAGTCTGCTTTTGGAATAAAATTTCCAGAAGGATTATCGGGATTAATAAGAAGCAACAAAGAAATTTCCTTATCATTATAAAACTGTTCCAAATCTACAGCCGAATATCTAAAATCAGCATCTTTAGAAATAAAAGGGACAATCTGTTCTTTTTTTAATCTGTTTGGATATTCTTCGAATGTAGGATAAACCAAACCGACTTTATTTTTGATGTGTTGTTCCATCACACATTTAATAAGTTCTGAAGCTCCATTTCCAACACAGATATAATTCTGATTGACACCAAAATACTTTCCTGCCAAAAGAGAATTTACTAACATACCTGAAGGATATTCTGTCAGCAAAATTTCAAAATTTGCCTTCATTTCATCTTTAAGCCTTTGAGTTGGAAAAAAAGGATTAACCAAATAACAATAATCGAGCAAATTAGGGAAACGCCAATAACCTCCATAACGTTTATGATACTCATGATACTTCACGGTTCCATCTGAAAAAATTGTCGATGCTATATCCAAATCTTGTACATCATCAATTTCATACCACTTAGCATCTTCTATTGGCAAAGCTTTCATATCCGTTTTACCCAACAATGTGACTACTCGTAATACTTGTTCGTAATATTCATTATTACCTACAGCTTCACAATATGCATTTAAAAAAGGAACATAACGATGAACAGAAAACTCTTTACTAAACTTATATACATTAACTGTTTTGTAATATGATTCAACATTAGCATAATTAAAAGCTTGCTTAGTCACGAAATTAACGATATCACATTCTTGGTTTATACAAACCATTGTACCATCCATCCAAGTCTCATATTTTGCTACTAGAGCAAGATTTGGGTTTGGATTATTTAAAATCATGTCAAACAGACGATCTTCAAAAATCAAATCGGACTCTATAAGTAAAGTATCTTCCTCTTGAAGTTGTTCTTTAACCAAAGAAAGAGAATAAATATTATTAGTCTTATCAAAAACAGGATTATAAGTATACTCAATTCTAATAATATCTTTATAACGATTGCCAATAAAATCAATAAGTTCTTTACCTTTATATCCTACGACAATAACGACACGAGATAGATTAAGTTTAGAAAGTTGAGTAAGAAGACGGTCAATTAATGTTACCCCATTAACCTTGATCATGCATTTTGTATTATCTTTGGTTAGGTCTCCAAGTCTTCTGCCCATTCCTGCTGCTAAAATAATTGCTTGCATTGATTTTTGTATAGTTTATTATGAAAAATTCATGTCTTATAAAAATACAAAGTCTATAAATTGTAAGAAAAATCTTATATCGACTCACAATTTTTTCCTTCGTACCTTAATGAATATAACTCTTGATTTCTCTTATTTTATCTTTAATATTTTCTCCAAACCATCCTATTTACAATTCCTGTATAACTTTGTATAATCTTCAACACTTTAGTGCTAACATCTTCTATGTAAACTGGCACTGGAATACCATAACGACCATCTTGATTCATCTCCACTGCTGTATCAACAGCTTGAAGAAGATTCTCCTCATCGATTCCAGCAATGATAAAGCAACCTTTATCTAAAGCTTCTGGTCGTTCAGTACTAGTACGAATGCAAACAGCAGGGAATGGATGACCTACACTTGTGAAGAAACTACTTTCTTCAGGAAGTGTACCGCTGTCGCTTATAACACAAAAGGCGTTCATCTGAAGACAGTTGTAATCATGGAAACCAAGAGGCTCATGCTGTATAACGCGTTCATCCAATTTGAAACCACTTGCTTCAAGGCGCTTACGACTGCGAGGATGACAACTGTAAAGTATTGGCATATCATATTTCTTTGCCATTGCATTGATGGCATTGAACAGTGAGAGAAAGTTTTTCTCTGTATCGATGTTTTCCTCACGATGAGCTGAGAGAAGCATATACTTGCCTTTCTCTAATCCAAGACGTTTATGAACATCGCTTGCTTCAATCTCCGCCAAGTTCTCATGAAGAACTTCTGCCATTGGAGAACCGGTAACGAATGTTCTCTCCTTTGGCAATCCACATTCATGGAGATAAGTACGGGCTTGCTCTGAATATGCCATATTCACATCGCTTATAATATCGACAATACGACGATTGGTTTCTTCGGGCAGACATTCATCTTTACAACGATTGCCCGCTTCCATGTGGAAGATTGGAATGTGTAAACGTTTTGCCGAGATTGCACTCAGACAACTGTTTGTATCGCCTAACACCAACATGGCATCAGGTTTTGTCTGCGAGAGCAGTTTATACGAGCAGTTGATTATATTTCCTACGGTTGCACCCAGATCATCGCCGACTGCATCCATATATACTTCAGGATCATCGAGCTTCAGGTCTTTAAAGAACACGCCGTTAAGATTGTAATCATAATTCTGACCTGTATGGGCAAGAATCACATCGAAGTATTTACGACAAGCTTTGATCACTGCGGCAAGACGGATTATCTCCGGACGTGTACCGATTATGATGGTCAGCTTCAGCTTACCGTTCTCCTTCCATTTAATATCTGAATAATCTGTTTTCATTGCTTTACTTATACGTTTTCGTGAAATGTATCCGGATGATTGGGATTAAACTGTTCGTTTGCCCACATCACAGTGACTAGATCTTTATCTTTCGATAGATTGATAATGTTGTGAGTATAGCCGGGAAGCATGTGAACTGCTTCTATCCTTTCGCCGGAAACATGGAATTCAATGACCTCATCTGTTCCAATCTTGCGTTCTTGAATTAGCGCTTCGCCGGAAACTGCAATAAAAAACTCCCACTTGGTATCATGCCAATGTTGTCCTTTCGTGATGCCGGGCTTAGAAATATTTACAGAAAACTGACCACATTTCTCGGTTTTCAGCAATTCAGTAAAGGAGCCACGAGCATCCACATTCATCTTTAACGGAAATGAAACCTTTTCTTTTGGAAGATAACTCAGATAGGTTGAATAAAGTTTCTTAGCAAATGAACCATCAGCAATTTCCGGCATTACTAATGTTTCAGGTTGATCCTTGAAGGAATTCAAGAGTCCTACTATCTCTCCAAGTTTTATCTTATGTGTAATAGAAGCAGCGCAATATTTGCCATCTTCTTTTAATAGCGTATCAACTCCATCGAAGGCGCAATGATGCTCATGTCCTTCAAGAGCAAGGAACATCTCATCAACCAGGTCATCAATATAGAGCAGTTCCATATCAACGTTCGGATCATTCACCTGAATAGGCAGATCATTAGCAATGTTATTGCAAAATGTGGCAACAGCCGAGTTATAATTGGGTTTGCACCATTTACCGAACAGATTCGGGAAGCGATAAACAAACACTTTTGCTCCCGTTTCTTGGGAATAATCAAAGAACAAATCTTCGCCGGCTTTCTTGCTTCTTCCGTATTCACTGTTACCGAAACGTCCGGCAAGAGTTGCTTGAATAGATGAACTCAACATGATCGGACATTTGTTTCCATACTTTTTCAATGTATTCAACAATGTCGATGCGAATCCGAAATTGCCCTTCATAAAATCACTCTGATCTTTTGGACGGTTTACACCTGCCAAATTAAAAACAAAGTCAGCCTTCTGACAATATTCGTCCAACTCTTCGACTGTAGAATCAATATCGTATTCAAACACTTCTTCGATGTTCAAGGTTGGATGAGTCTTATCCCATCCATCTTTGACATTATTCAGTGCTGCACACAGATTCTTGCCTACAAATCCTTTTGCTCCTGTTACAAGTATCTTCATTACTCGCTCTTAATTTCTACAGATTTATCTTCGGTGTCAAGACCAAGGTCCTGACGAACAATGCGAAGTTGCAGAAGGAGTTCCTTCATACCTTCAACATCCAGTCTTTTTGTATTATGCGAATGATAATCCTCAACCCGATCCATATCGGCATTTCCTTGGGTGAAGAACTTATCATAATTCAAATCACGAGTATCACAAGGAACACGATAATATTCGCCCATATCGATGGCACGAACCATCTCTTCACGTGTCACCAATGTCTCATAGAGTTTTTCACCGTGACGTGTACCAATTTCCTTGACTTCGGTCTCACCATATTTGGGATTGATTTTAGCATAGGTTTCTTTCAAAGCCTGCGCTAAAACGCTCAGTGTTGCAGCGGGAGCTTTCTGGACAAACAAATCTCCATTGTGTCCATGCGTAAAAGCATAAATAACCAAATCCACAGCGCCATCAAGTGTCATCATGAAACGTGTCATGTTCGGATCGGTGATTGTTATAGGTTTGCCATCTTTAATTTGTTCTACCCAAAGTGGTATCACAGAACCGCGGCTTCCCATCACATTGCCATAACGTGTACAACAGATGGTTGTTTTTGCATTATCACCTAACTCACGAGCTTTGGCAACGGCTACCTTTTCCATCAAAGCTTTACTCATTCCCATTGCATTAATAGGATAAGCAGCTTTATCTGTTGAAAGCACGACAACATTGCTCACTCCATGTTCAACAGTTGAAAGCAATACGTTATTTGTTCCCAATATATTGGTCTGAACTGCTTCAACAGGGAAAAACTCACACGAAGGAACCTGCTTCAATGCAGCAGCACTGAATACATAATCAACTCCAATCATGGCAGTATCTACTGATTGTTTATTTCGGACATTACCTATATAAAATTTGACTTTCGGACTTTGCAAAGCATGACGCATATCATCCTGCTTCTTCTCATCACGTGAGAATATTCTGATTTCCTTTATATCTGAATTAAGGAATCTACGAAGAACGGCATTACCGAAACTTCCTGTACCGCCTGTTATCAGCAGGACTTTATCTTTGAAAATAGACATATATAAATTTATTGTTTATCATGATCAAAAATTCAGGGTCGTTTTTGGCAAATCATCCTGATTTGAGGTGATGTTTGAAGCATCACGTAGAGTAGTTTGCTTTTAAACATCTGATTATGAATTGAAAGCATTGCTTATTGCTTCTATTTTAACCCTGAATTTCTTTCGAATGTATTTCCCAGTTTATTCGAATAAAAGTTTAGTTTCTTTCGAATGAATGGATGATTTGTTTCGAATGAAAGGGGGCGCGGTTTCGAATGAATTTTTTAACTGTTTTGAGTTGGTATCAAAAATCAACATTACTTTTCTCTTGATAGAAAAGAAATCCTAAAAGATCAAGATTGCTTATTCTACTTTTCTCTTGATAGAAAAGTAATCAAAACATCAAGATTTCTTCTATTACTTTTCTCTTGCAAGAAAAGTAATCAAAAGTGCAAGGCTACATCTGTATCGCTACTACAGATAATGATTCCACTTAAAAATCTTAAACTCGTTTCACTCAGACAGAAGATTTTTTTAACCGCTGCATCATTGTCTTCCGCTTAACGCGATACAGATGAGGCCGATCAAAAAACAAGGCTTCTATTGATAATTCTTTTAACACGATACAAATGAGGCCAGTCAGAAAAGAATAATTCAACTAGTCTTCTCGCTCACCAGATGAGGCCATTCCTAAAAATATCTTCCTAACTCTAGAACTCATCAGAGGAGGCTGTCTTTGTTTCTTATAATCGTCCGTCGATGAGGGTTCGATCCAGATAGGCTTTGACATCGTATATGACGTGATGGGGCTTTAAAAGTGCGGTTATATCTAATGTGTTGAACTTGTCATGGGCAACGGCTAAAATGGCGGCATCAAAGGTCTTCCTTACAGGAAGCTGATTGAGAACGTCAATGCCGTACTCGCGCTTGACGATAGCCGGATCGGCCCAGGGATCGTAAACGGTGATCTTCAGATTGTATTCGTTCAATGCTTTATAGATGTCTATGACTTTGGTGTTGCGTACGTCGGGACAGTTCTCCTTGAAGGTAAAACCGAGGATGAGTATCTCCGAGGCGATGACCTGGATGCCTTTCTTCAGCATCAGCTTGACGGTCTGATCGGCTACGTACTCGCCCATGCCATCGTTCATGCGACGGCCGGCAAGGATGATCTCGGGATGATAGCCGTGGCGCTCGGCGCACTGTGCCAGGTAATAAGGATCGACACCGATACAGTGACCGCCGACGAGTCCGGGCTTGAATGGCAGGAAGTTCCACTTTGTGGAAGCGGCTGCCAGCACGTCCTCGGTATCAATACCGAGCTTGCTGAATATCTTGGACAGCTCGTTGACGAACGCGATATTGATGTCGCGCTGCGAGTTCTCGATGACTTTGGCGGCTTCGGCGACACGGATGCTCGGCGCCAGATGGGTGCCGGCTTCGATAACGGAAGCGTAAACGTCATTGACTGTCTTACCGACTTCAGGGGTAGAACCGGATGTGACTTTCCTGATCTTCTCCACGGTATGCTGCTTATCGCCCGGATTGATGCGCTCAGGCGAATAGCCGGCGAAGAAATCGACATTGTATGTAAGTCCGGATACTTGTTCGACAACGGGAATGCACTCGTCCTCGGTAACGCCGGGATAAACGGTCGACTCGTATACAACGATATCGCCTTTGGAGATGACTTTGCCCACGACTTCGCTCGCGCCGTAAAGCGGCGAAAGGTCGGGGTTGTTGTTCTTATCAACCGGCGTAGGGACGGCAACAATATAGAAGTTGCAGTCGCGGATCGCTTCCGGATCTGCCGTGCAGACGAATCCATGGCGGATAGCACCCTGCAACAACTCATCGGAAACTTCGAGCGTAGCATCGTGACCCGCCATCAATGCTTCTACACGCGAAGGGTTCATATCATAACCAACGGTCTTATATCGGGTTGAAAACAGCCTTGCCAGCGGCAATCCTACATAACCCAGACCAATAACGGCAATCTTAATATCTTCCATCTTATATTATGAATTTAACTCTTAACTAGCAACAGTTGTCAACTGTTTACTGCCATTTTTTGTTTTCTCCAATTCCTTGTCTACTGCTTCGTATTCGGAATTGTTGCTTTTGAACTCGGGGACGATCAGTTTCATCATCCTCACCGTTTCGCGCTCGTCAACTTTGATAGCTACTTTAGTCAGATGCTGCACAACGGTGGCGATATCGTCGTAATCGAACTCGCGTACCTGCGCATGATAAATACGCCCGTTGGATGTGGGATAGGTATCGGCTTTGTGCACCAGCAACTCCTCATAGAGTTTCTCGCCGGGACGCAACCCGGTATATATGATTTTAATATCTTCGTCCGGAACAAGCCCCGACAGCTCGATCATCCGTCGCGCCAGATCGGCGATCTTTACCTGTTCGCCCATATCGAACACAAATATATCGTTGCCTCTACCCATAAACGAGGCTTCGAGCACCAGACGACAGGCTTCGGGAATGGTCATAAAATAGCGTATGATATCAGGATCGGTCACCGTGAGCGGTCCGCCTTTGGCCAGCTGCTCCCGAAAACGGGGAATAACGAAACCGTTGCTTCCCAGAACATTGCCGAAACGGGTCGTGATGAAATGGGTCTTGCCGGGATGACGTCCGCGCGAGATCGCCAGACCCAGACTCTGGATATACATCTCGGCAAGGCGTTTCGAAGCGCCCATGACGTTCGTGGGATTGACTGCCTTATCGGTTGAGATCATCACAAATTTTTCGACATCGTACTTGACGGACATATCCGCCAGTATATGCGTGCCGTAAACATTGGTATATACGGCTTCGCAGGGATTTTCCTCCATCAACGGTACGTGCTTGTAGGCCGCCGCATGAAACAGGTACTGCGGGTGATACTGACTGAACACATTTTCGACGCGCGTCTTCATACGGATATCGCCGACAATCGGGACGAAGTTGACGTCAGGAAAAGTTTCTTCAAGCTCGAGGCGGATATTGTGCATCGGCGTCTCGGCGCTGTCAAAAAGGATCAGCTTCTTCAGATCGAAATGACACAGCTGGCGGCAGATCTCACTGCCGATGGAACCGGCGGCGCCCGTCACCATCACCACCTTGCCTTTCAAGGCATTGCCGATCTCACCCAGATTAATCTGAATCTCCTCGCGACCCAGCAGATCGTCAATATGAACTTCCGGCAGATGGCGGAAACTGAATGAGGCGTCTTTAATCTCGTCGATAGCCGACGGCATCATCAACATACGGATCTTCAGCTGCTCGCAATAGCGGACAAGACGCTCGCTCTCTTTGCGCAGGTCTTTGCGGTTGAGAAAAAGTATGGCTTTGATATTGCGGCGAACAGCCAGTGAGCTGATATCCGCCTTCTCTTTGAATGCGTATACGGGATAACCGGCTATGCGAAACTCGCTCTGCGTAGTGCGGTACTGAAGGAATCCGTCGACATGATACATGCCGGACTTATCATGAATGGTATAAACGGCATAAGGAAGATTTTGTTTATCGACACTATATATAAGTACACGACAATCGGCCGCCGAAGCCATCATATTCATGATATAGCGGTAGGTCACAATCAATACGGTACGTACAAAAGTGAGCAGGGAAAAAGTAAGGATCAAATCGATGATCAGGGCGCTCACCAGAATCTTCACCGGAAGATGAACAATCAGAAATGCAACGGGGATGAAAAGAACGATTTTTATCAAGGATGCAATGGCTATACGACCGGTCTCGGTGTACGCAGAATGGCGGATCACACCCTTATAGGTACGACAAACCAAAAAGCTGAGCGCACTGCAGAACAGAGAGCACAAACATACTTCAATAAAAGTGGTAAGAGGGCAGCTTATGTTATGAACATAAGAAATCAGCCTGACAACCAAAGCCGTCGATAGTAAGGAAAATAATAAGTCGTTAAAAAAGATTAACCATCGATTCAAGAACTTGAGGACGGTCAAACGCGCTAATAATTTGTGTAACCCTGTAACAATCATGATATATATTAATAAACTTCACGGTATAAAAACAGTTCTTTAAGGCGCACCACGGTTCGTCAGTCCCATAGAACCCTGACTAACGCATATACAACTTTGTTTCCTATTTTTTAGTAGTGCAAAGATAAAGAAAAATATATATAAATATTATTCAAAATGATTCGATTTTCTATTTTTAGCATATCGTTTCTTAAATTAACATTCATATATGCTGACAATATATAATCAATAACACTTTTTCTCAGGACAAATGGCATTCCGCGATACTTTTGAAGCCATTCAGGAACTCGCGTACAGACAGCCTTTTCTTCCCGGAAAGCTGCAGGGAAAGCAGGCGAACAAATCCATCGGCGACAGCCACATCGATATAACTCTTTTCGTCTGAACATATTGTTCCTGCCGGCAAATGATGAACGGAAGGGCGTTTCTCCGTGCTGTATATCTTGAGCATGGTACGTGTTCCTTCAGGGGAAACAAGTTCGGTCCATGCAGCGGGACAGGGAGAGAGTCCGCGGACAAAATTAAAGATTTTTATCATGGGCTGATCCCAGCCTATACGACAGGTTTCCTTGAAAATCTTCGGTGCAGGGCGGAGCTGCGAAGCATCCTTGCCGAATTGTTCCTGCGAAACGGCATTGACGCGACC
>Ga0268263_1000930_pt1 | contig 32548 bp, 30 predicted proteins | sample Biomet5_FD_190358 | JGI IMG/M metagenome (GOLD analysis project Ga0268263, IMG submission 190358) | Microbial communities from bioreactor (seeded with sewage sludge) at LBNL, California, USA - Biofuel metagenome 5 (SPAdes) (version 4) | ecosystem: Engineered > Bioreactor > Anaerobic >... | reverse complement strand
ACATCTCTTTGATGATCGATATGAGCTTCCCTTTGATTGCCTCGTATGGTGTTCCCATCCGGCGCGCCTCCTGAAAAGTGTTTTTTCAAGAGGCTCCGCCGCATTTTTTGCCCGTTTTGTCAACCCTTCCCTGCGTTAAATTCCGCATAAAAAAAGAGCAGGCGTACCTTTTTAAATACTCTGCTCTTTCCTCGTCCTGTTATCTTAATGACATTGCCCGGATGGGCGGCTCATTTCCTGTCGAAGTAGACCGACTTGCGGGTGGCGGAGAGGGGCACCGCCATGATCAGCTTCACGTCCGGATCCATTAGCTTCAGCGTCAGCGCCGCGCGGCCGGCCGAATAGAAGACGCGGTTGTCGATGCGGCTGTCGGCTGCGATGGACACCGCCGAGCCCAGCGCGATGCCCTGATCCAGCGGGTCGAAGACGCAGGTGGCCCCCGCTTCCCGGCAGGCCGCGCAGTCCGCGAAGCCGCAGTAGCCGCAGTTCAGCCCGCGCTGAGAATAGCGCGTGCCGATCAGCACCACCGCCAGGCTGTCCCGGACGTTCTTGGCGTCCCGGACGAAGGAAGGGGAGTTCAGCTCCGCGCCCAGCCGATCCATCTCGTCGGCCAGCGCGTCCTTCTCGGCGCCGGTCACCACCAGCGTCTGGATGTAGTCGATGCCCCGCGCCTTGGGCGCGGTCCGGGCGGCGGCGCACATCCGGTAGGAGGTCTCCATCACCGCGGCGTCTTCACAGGTTCTTTCGTCGTACAGCATGTTTACGCCTCCTCAATGATGTAATCGCAGGACACGGACGCCTCCCGCACCTCGTGCATCCGCTTCTTGATCGGCAGATGCGCTGGGTGTTCCTGATAGGCGTCGAAGGATTCGCGATCGCGGAATTGCGTAATCAGCGCCACGTCGTAGCTGCGGCTGGCGCCCAGAAAGTCCGCCCCGGCCTCCAGGCTGACGAGGCCGTCCACCTTGCCGACCATCGAGTAGAAGCCCTTGACGATCGACGGGATTTCGCTTTGATACTCCGGCTTGATCTTGAACAGGACGATGTGGCGAATCATGTGCATTCCTCCTCCTTGATTCGGGGTATTCAGAATCCGGGGTTGTCAACCGTTCCAAGCAACCTGCGCGCCTCTAACGAGCTTTATTCATTCTCACCGGCTTGTCGGTGGGAATGCCGTTTCCATAACCAGTGCGCACACTGGTTATGGAAACAATTCCGCCCGTCAGCGGGCCGCCCGGAAATCTCGCAGGATTTCAGGCCCGCGCAGTTCCTCTTGACGCGTTGAAAAACCCCTCAGGGTTTTTCAACGCCCAATCTTCATCAGTTCTCCCACCAGGTACAACGAGCCGCAGGCGACGGTGACGCCGCCCGGCCCCGCCAGCAGCCGCGCCTTTTGCAGCGCCTCGAATGGATCCTTCGACGCCTCGGCCGGCACGCCCAGTGCCTGGTAGAAATCCGCCAGTGTTTTGGCGGGCAGCGCCCGGGGGCCTTCCACCTGGGTGGCCACCACGGACGCGGCGACGGGCGAAAGGATTTCCGCGCAGGTCTCCGGCTGCTTGTCCCGCATCATGCCGGTGAGCAGCACGATCCTGCGGCCCGGCAGAAATTCCTCGATATACGCGCGGAGCGACCGCGCCGCCTGCGGGTTGTGGGCGCCGTCCAGCAGCAGGCCGTCGTCCGCCCAGTCCAGCCGCCCCGGCCACCGGGCGGCGGCGAACCCCGCGGCGATCCCCTCCGGCGTCAGCGTCCAGCCCCGCTCGGCGAGCAGCTCCAGCGCCGCGACCGCCAGGTGGGCGTTCTCGATCTGATGCCGCCCCGCCAGATGGATTTCCGCCTCGAAGGCCCCCAAACGCGGCGTCTCGCAGCGAAAGCGCGCGCCCCGGGCGTTCACGGCGAGCGCCGTCAGCGGCAGGCTTTCCGCCCGGAGCAGCCGCGCGCCGCGCTCCCGGCAGGCCTCCGCGATCACCCGGGCCGCGGCCTCGTCCTTCTGCGGGTAGAGCGCCACCGGGCGGCCCGGCTTGATGATGCCCGCCTTCTCGAAGGCGATCTCGCCGAGGGTATTCCCCAGTTGCTCCATGTGGTCCAGCCCGATGTTGGCGATGACGCTCACTTCCGGCGCGATCACGTTGGTGGGGTCCAGCCGTCCGCCAATGCCGGTCTCGATCACCGCCACGTCCACCTTTTGCTCGGCGAAAATCAGGTAGGCGACCGCCGTGCCCAGCTCGAACGCCGTGGGCGCGAGGTCGGGCATGGAAAGCGCCGCCTCCCGCACCCGGTTGCCCGCGCGCTCGAAGGCCGCGTCGTCCACCGGCGCGCCGTCCAGCCGGATGCGCTCCAGGTAGTCCACGAGGTAGGGCGAGGTGTACAGGCCCGTCCTATAGCCCGAGGCCCGGAGTGCCGACTCGATCAGCGCGCATACCGAACCCTTGGCGTTGGTGCCGGCCACGTGTACGGAGCGGAACGCCCGCTCGGGGTTCCCCAGCGCGCTCAGCAGGGTCTCCATGTTGGCCAGGCCCTTTTTCTCGCCAAAGCGCCGCGCGCTGTGAATCCAGTCGATCAGTTCGCTCGAACGCATGCCACGCACCTCACGCGCTCCATTATTTCTCAGGTTTCGACGAATGTCAACCGCATTCGCGTTATTTGGGCGGACAAGGCGATTTTGCCGCTTCCCGATGGCGTTTGTACGCGACAGTAGCTCAGCCTGGCACATCGCGCAGACCCGCTTATCACCCAAAAGGCGCGAAGCGGATTTTGAGCGCTTTAAACCCGCACTTGTATCCCGCGCGCATCAATGGTATAATGAACGAAATCCACGCCGGGTGGGAATTAGAGGAGGGTTCGGGTGTATAAGCTGTTTACGGACGTGATGAGCGACCTGCCGCTCGAATACGTGGCGGCGCATGGCCTGGAGGTCATCCCGCTGAGCGTGATGGTCGACGGCACGGATTACACGCTGGAAGCCGACCCCGCAGCGCCCGGCTGCATCGACCCCACGCTGTTCTATCAGAAGCTGCGCGCGGGGGTGAGCGCCAAGTCGGCCCAGGCCAGCGCGGCCCGGGTCATCGAGATGATGCGGCCGTACCTGGCGGCCGGTCAAGACGTATTGTATCTTGCGTTCTCGTCGGGCCTCAGCGGCACCTGCGAAAGCGGCCTGGTGGCCAAGGATATGCTGCTGGAGGAGTTTCCGGAGCGCCAGGTGGTTGTGGTTGACACGCTGAGCGCGTCGCTGGGCCAGGGCCTTTTGGTGTACCTGGCGGTGGAGAAGATGGAATCGGGCGCGTCCCTTTCCGAGGTTGCCGCCTTCGCGGAGGAGACGAAGCTCAAAATCCATCACTGGTTCACCGTGGACGACCTGAACTTTTTGCGGCGGGGCGGGCGCGTGTCGGGCGCGGCGGCGTTCTTGGGCACGATGCTGTCCATCAAGCCGGTGCTCAACATGGACGACGAGGGCCACCTGATCCCCAAGGAGAAGCATCAGGGGCGCAAGCGCGCGCTGAAGGCGCTGGCGGATCACCTGAAGGACAACTGCCTGGATCCCGCAAAATACCCGGTGATGATCTCCCACGGCGATTCGCTCGCCGACGCCCGGTACGTCGAATCGCTGCTCAAGGATCAGTTCGGCATCGGCATGCGGCTGATCAACCTCGTCAACCCGGTCATCGGCTGCCACTCGGGCCCCGGCACCATCGCGCTGTTCTTCGTCGGCGATAAGCCGCGGGGGTAACGGGCGTCCAAAATCCACTTCGTGTCTTTTGGACGCATGGGGAAGAGCCTGCGCGGGCCTGAAAAACTGCGGATTTTCCGGGCGGCCCGCTGACTGAATGTAATGTTTCCTTCACCAGTGTGCGCACTGGTTACGGAAACGGCATTCTCACCGACAAGTCGGTGGGAATGATGGAAGTCCGGGTGGCGCGCGGGGGAACGAGTTGAAAACGCGGCGGAAAGCGGAAGTTTAAAGATGAACGCTTGCGCAATAAGCGATCGTTTTAATACCAGGTCACCCCAAACCTACGAAGGGATGGATGAGATGTGTTTGGTTTTCGCCCGGACGGAAGGCGTTTGATCAGGGGCATCAATCCGATCATTCTGACGGCGAACTTGAGCTAAGCATTCCAATCGATATGGGAATTTCTGACCAGCGCAGCCAACGGTGCGCATTTTGTATTGCATAACGGTCTGTATCGGTGACGCTTTACTGTACGAAAGATATATCCGTAAGGAGAGTACTTATGGACAAGATCGCTATTTTGCTGCCATGCTTCAATGAAGCGATCACGATTGAAAAGGTAATCCGCGATTTTCAGCGGGAACTGCCCGAAGCAGTCATTTATGTATATGACAACAATTCCACGGATGATACTTCGCTTATCGCTCGCAGAGCGGGAGCGGTTGTCCGAACGGAGCGGAATCAGGGAAAAGGGAATGTAGTCCGCCGCATGTTCCGGGAGGTTGATGCCTTTTGCTACATTATGGCGGATGGTGACGATACATATCCGGCAGAGTGCGCGCCAGCGATGGCGCGCCTCGTTTTGGAAGAAAGTGCCGATATGGTCGTGGGGGACCGGTTGTCATCCACATATTTCACAGAGAATAAGCGCCCATTTCACAATTTCGGGAATGTTCTCGTGCTGAAAAGTATTAATCTGCTTTTTAATGCGAACATCAGCGATATTATGACGGGCTATCGAGCGTTTAGTTATTCTTTTGTGAAGACGTTTCCAGTCATCGCCAAAGGATTTGAAATTGAAACGGAAATGAGCATTCATGCGGTGGATAAGAACATGCGGCTCGAGAACGTTCCGGTAGGATATCGAGACAGACCGAAAGGCAGCAAGTCAAAACTGAACACCGTTGCGGATGGGTGCAAAGTCTTAAGGGCCATACTGTCGCTGTTTAAAAATTACCGGCCACTCGCTTTTTTTAGCATAATAGCGTTGGTTCTTATACTCATTGCAATATTAATGTTCATTCCCATCATGATCGAATACTTTAAAACTGGGGAAGTCAGACGATTTCCTACATTGTTTGCCTGCGGGTTTATCGCGCTTGCCGGTATTCAGTCCTATTTTGGAGGCCTGATCCTGGATGTAATCCGCATAAAGAACCGTCAAGATTTTGAGATCAACTTGCTGAATATTCACGAAAGGATTGTCGCGAATGAGAAGTAAAATCTTCCGAGGTGGTTCGCTGCCCTCACGGACTCGCTATGCCATCAGCGCGATAGCCGCATTTTTTACTACCTATGCGATTTATCTGTATTGGTTCGATGTATCTGAGGAAAACGGGAAGCAACTTCTGTGGCTGGTCTTCTTTATCCTGTTCGGCTTCCTGTACAACCGCGTGCTTCAAGCATCCGCTCAACCACGGCTGACATGCAAGAGACCTGAAGGCGCGGCTGGCATCCTGGGCATTCTCTTTTCGATTTTTTTCGTTTTGGGAAAAGCTCTGGACGATACGGATGGCTTGGAAACCATTTCAGGTTCGATAAATGACCTGATTAAGCTATTGATCTCTTTCATCGGGTTCTCAGCGCTATTTTCAGCGTTACTTGCTTTACTGTTCATGTTTTTGTTGGGACGTTCTTCTGCTGAAGATGAGGGATATAACGACCGTTTTCCGCTTTTTTTGGGTACTGGTGCAAGGGCGTGTACGATTAGAGGAGTTTTCATTTTTTTATGTTGGTTGCCGTATCTCATTATCATGTATCCTGGCATCCTGACCCCCGACTCAATTCTGCAACTGAGCATGGCTATCGGAGAATCGCCCTTGAGCAACCAGCATCCCATCATGCATACTTTGCTAATTTGGATAGGGATGAAGTTGGGCGGTTCTTCGGGCAATAACAATGTTGGTGTTGCGATATATTCCTTAATCCAGATGGGGATTATGTCCGGCATATTTGCATATACGATCGGCTATTTGGCCAGACTGGGCATCAACTGGAAGTATCGGCTGATCTGCCTGGGGCTGTATGCGCTTCTGCCGATCAACGCGCTGTATAGCATCACAATGTGGAAAGATGTGCTTTTCGGAGGGATAACACTACTCGTGTGCATACAGTTGCATGAGATGGTGCGTGAGCCCCAGCGCATTTTGAACGCAAAGGGCCGTACGGCGGGGCTTGTCATATTGTTTTTCCTTCTATCAGCTTTCAGGAACAATGGGTTTTATGTGTTTTTGCTGCTAATTCCTGTTTTGTTGATCGCATTCCGCAGGTATTGGAAAAAAATGCTTCTCATCTGCTTTCTCCCATTGCTGTTATACGCCGTATATACGGGTCCCGTTTTTAACGCCTTTAAAATTCAGGCCGGCAGTCCCGTGGAGGCGCTGTCGGTACCGTTACAGCAACTTGCCCGCACGGTGAAGTATCACCGCAGTACGCTGAGTGCAGAAGAGTACGCCATGATTGATAAATATCTCCCGGTGGATAAGCTGGCGGAAATCTACACCCCGAGAATTTCCGATCCTGTAAAAATGGCCTTCAACGCAGATGCGTTTCATGATGACAAAGCCACGCTGCTAAAAGTTTGGGCGCGGCTTCTTACAAAGTATCCCAAAACCTACATTACTTCTTTCCTGTGCAACAATTTTGGATACTGGTATCCCGATGTCGTCTATTGGTTTGCCTCATATGGTGTGTATGAGAATTCGCTCGGGATCAGTCAACCGCTGGCATCCGGAGATGGATTCTTCAGCCGCAGCACAATTATGACCATAAATCACCAGTTCATTGTATCAACGCCTGTTTTTTCGATGGTCTATAGCATTGGCTTTTGCGTTTGGATACTTTGTATTTGCGGTGCTGTTTTTGTGTTGAAAAACAGGAAGATATTGTTGATACCACTATTCATGCTCTCGTTCCTGTGGTTAACGACGATGGCATCGCCGGTTTACGCGGAATATAGATATGTTTATGGATTGATTGTTTGTGTACCGCTGTGTGTAGGCGTTGCATTGGTGGCGGAAAAATTTCCGGAGCATATCCCACTGCCGGGTAAAACGGGAGATGGGATCCAATAAAGATCCGTTTCGGGCGGGAATGGAAACTGTTGCTTAAAAGATGTGAAGCGGATTTTGAGCGCTTTAAACCCGCGCTTGTATCCCGCGCGCATCAATGGTATAATGAACGAAATCCACGCCGGGTGGAATTTAAGGAGGGTTCGGGTGTATAAGCTGTTTATGGACGCGATGGGCTGAGGAACAACCGCCGGCATAAGCCAAGCAAGCGAACCGGTTATGGAAACGGCGTTCCCGCCGCATGGGCCGCCGGGAACAGTTGGAAATACGAAAGGTTCCCGCAGTTTGGGGACGAAAGGTTGCCCTAATCCAGGTCACCTCAAACCTACGAAGGGATGGATGACATGTGTTTGGTTTTCGCCCGGACGGAAGGCGTTTGATCAGGGGCATCGATCCGATCGTCCAGTTCACGCCCTACATCATGCCCACGCGCGCGGACGCGCAGAACTTCTGCCGACAGACGCTTGATTACGACGTGCTGGCGGACTTTATCAAGGCGGCCCACGAGAAGGGGCACAACCTGACGTTCATGTCGATTGTGATCGCGGCCTTCGTGCGCACGGTGTCCCAGTGCCCGGAGCTCAACCGCTTTATTGCGAACAAGCAGATCTACGCCCGGAACCGCATCTCGGTATCCTTCGTGGTGCTCAGGCGGCGCGCGGACGACAGCATCATGGAGTCGCTGGCCAAGGTGGAATTTGAGGCCACCGACACCGTGTTCGACGTGGGCCGGAAGATCGAGGAGGCCGTGGGCCAGGGCCGGGAGGACAAAAACTCTAACCTGACCGATCTGTTCGCGCGGACGCTGCTGGCGATCCCGGGCCTGGCGACGGTGGCGGTGGGCCTCGTGAAGCTATTGGACCGCTACGGCCTGATGCCCAGCATCATCTACAGGGCCAGCCCGTTCCATACCTCGATGTTCATCACCAACATGGCCTCGATCAACATGACCTACATCTACCACCACCTGTACAACTTCGGCACCACGTCGATCTTCCTGGGCCTGGGCAAGATCGAGCGGGCGCTGAAGCCGTCCGGCGGCGGCAAGATCGGCTACAAGAACCAGTTGCCCATCGGCGTGGTGACCGACGAGCGCATCTGCGGCGGCGCCGGCTATGCCCGCGCGCTCTCCATCATGCAGAAGTACTTCCGCGACCCCAGCCTGATGGAGGTCCCGCCGGAGAACGTCAACTTCGAGACCGAGCCGATCTACCTGCGCAAGGCCCGCAAGGCTAGGAAGAAGGCCGAAAAGCGCGCCGTCAAGATGATGAAGGTGGGATAATCCCCGCGGTTTTTATAAAGCAAAAAGAGAGAGCCTTGCGCCCTCTCTTTTTATATCCCCTCATGCCGGGTTCAGGGCGTTCCCTTCGCTACTCCGCCCACCCGCTCGCCTGAAGCGGCGCGCGGAGGCGGCCGGCGAGGGCTGCCGCCAGGGCGATCTTGACCGCCTCGCCGGGCAGGAACGGGAACACGCAGTAGCCCAGGCTGACCCACAGGGTGTTGCCGGTCACGCCCATGAACCAGGCGGTGCCCAGCGCATAGCAGGCCAGCGTGCCGACCGCCATCGAAAGCGCCAGCATCAGGTTACACTTTCCGAAGCCCCAGCGGCGGCTCAAAAGGCCCACCAGGAATGCGCAAACTACATAGCCCGCGATGTAGCCGCCAGTCGGCCCGGCCAGCTTGTGCAGCCCGCCGGAGAAGCCGGAGAACACCGGCACGCCCACCGCGCCCAGCAGCACATAGACCGCCATCGCCAGCGCGCCGTACTTCGGCCCCAGCAGCGCGCCCGCCAGGAACACCGCGAACAGCGCCAGGTTGATCGGAATATAGGGCAGCGGAATCTGCACCTGCGTCAGAATGCCCGTCAGCGCGGCGAACACCGCCGCCAGGATCATGCCCTTTAGACTCAGCTTCTTCATGGCCCGGCTCCCTTGCTTTCGTATCGGCTCCTTGAACGCGGGGCTTTTCGGGGGCTTTTGCGGAAGGCGAGGTTCAATCCCACTGCACCGCGCCGGACAGCGTCCGGGCGAGCTGGCATGCCGTTTCGATCCGCGCTCCGTGGATGGAGAACGGCCGGAGGAGCCGGAGCCATACCGACTCGTCCACCCATTCCGCCGGCACGCCCAGAAGGGGAGCGGGCGCCCCTTGGATGCCCGCCGCCGCCAGCGCGCCGGGGATTCTGTTCAGCGCGTCCGGCGCGGCGGAGAGTTCCAGGAGGTTCCCGTCCCGCCCCGAAAGCCACAGCAGCAGCCGGTCGCCTTCAATAATCCCCATGAGGTTTGGCAGCACTGCGAGCCGCGCCGCCCATTCGCCCGGGTCCTCCCGCGCCAGCATGCCGGGAAACGCTCCCGCGCACAGGCCGTACAGCCCGCGCATCGCCGCGTGGTGCGCCTCCGTCAGCGGCGTCAGCGCTTCCGGGGGCGCGGGCACCGGCCGGGCGTAGCCGCGGATCAGCGGAATCCACCCGTCCGCCGCATCGAACTCCGCTATAGGGCCGGGCAGGCGGGTCATTGCAAGATTCGCGCCCGGTTCCGCCGCCGCGCGGCCGTCTTCGCCATTCCAGCGGCTCTGCGAACCCTCGAAATCCAGCGGCGCGCAGTCCACGCGGACGCCGCCGATGTAGAGCGTCACGGCGCCATGCCCTCCGTCTGGAACACGCGCTTCAAATACTCTCCGGTGAAGCTGTCCGGGTTCTCGGCCACCTGCTCGGGCGTGCCGGTGGCCACGATGGTGCCGCCCCGCGCGCCGCCCTCCGGCCCCAGGTCGATGATGTAGTCGGCGGTCTTGATTACGTCCAGGTTGTGCTCGATCACCACCAGCGTGTTGCCCGCGTCCGCCAGCTTTTGCAGCACCTCGTCCAGCTTCTCCACGTCGGCCACGTGCAATCCGGTGGTCGGCTCGTCCAGCACGTAGATCGTGCGGCCGGTGGCGCGCCTGGAGAGCTCCGACGCCAGCTTGATGCGCTGCGCCTCGCCGCCGGAGAGCGTGGTGGACGGCTGGCCCAGCTTCACGTAGCCCAGCCCCACGTCCACCATCGTCTGGATCTTGGACGCGATGCGGGGCAGCGGCTCGAAGAAGGCGAGCGCCTCCTCGCAGGTCATGTCCAGCACCTCGAAGATGTTCTTGCCCTTGTAGCGCACCTCCAGCGTCTCCCGGTTGTAGCGGTGGCCCTTGCACACGTCGCAGGGCACGTACACGTCCGGCAGGAAGTGCATCTCGATCTTGATGATGCCGTCGCCCGAGCAGGCCTCGCACCGCCCGCCCTTGACGTTGAAGCTGAAGCGGTTGGACTTGTAGCCCCGGGCCTTGGCGTCCGGGGTGGCGGCGAACACGTCGCGGATCAGGTCGAACACGCCGGTATAGGTGGCGGGGTTGGAGCGGGGCGTGCGGCCGATGGGCGACTGGTCGATGGCGATGATCTTGTCCAGCTGCGAAAGGCCGTCGATCCCGTCGTGGTCGCCGGGGCGGGAGCGCGCGCGGTTCAGGTCCCTGGACAGCGCCTTATACAAAACCTCGTTGACCAGCGACGACTTGCCGCTGCCGGACACGCCGGTCACGCAGGTGATCACGCCCAGTGGGAACTGGACGGTGACGTCCTTCAGGTTGTTGGCCCGGGCGCCGCGCACGGTCAGCCATCCGGCGGGTTTTCTGCGGAAGGCGGGCAGCGGCACCCGCCGCCTGCCGGAGAGGTATTGCCCGGTGATGGAGGCGGGGTTATTCATGATCTCCTCGGCGGTGCCCTGCGCCACCACGTAGCCGCCGTGGGCGCCCGCGCCGGGGCCGATGTCCACGATGTGGTCGGCCTCCAGCATCGTCTCCTCGTCATGCTCCACCACCACCAGCGTGTTGCCGAGGTCGCGCAGGTGCTTGAGCGTCGCCAGCAGCTTCCGGTTGTCCCGCTGATGTAGGCCGATGGACGGCTCGTCCAGGATGTAGAGCACGCCCACCAGGCTCGAGCCGATCTGCGTGGCGAGCCGTATCCGCTGCGCCTCGCCGCCGGAGAGCGTGCCCGCCGCGCGGGACAGCGTCAGGTAGTCCAGCCCCACGTCCACCAAAAACCCCAGCCGCGCGTCCACTTCTTTTAGAATCTGCCGCGCGATCAGCGCCTTTTTTTCGTCCAGCGTCAGCGATTTAAAGAACACGCGGGCGTCCAGCACCGACATGGCGCTGACGTCGGCGATCGACAGGCCCCCCACCGTCACCGCCAGCGACTCCCGCTTGAGCCGCTTGCCCTTGCAATCCGGGCAGGGGGTGTTGGACATGTAGGACTCCAGTTCCTCCTTCATGCCGTCGGAATTGGTCTCCCGGTAGCGGCGCTCCAGGTTCGGGATGATGCCCTCAAACGGCGCGCTGAAGGCGCCGGAGCCGTGCTCCCGCTCGTACTCCACGCGGAGCTTTTCGCCGCCGGTGCCGTAGAGCACCTTATCCAGCATGCCGTCCGGCAGATCGCACACCGGCACATCCAGCGAAAAGCCGTAGTGCTTGGCCAGCGCCTCCAGGTACATGCGCGCCACGCCGCCGCCGTCCTCCGCCGAGTTCCAGCCGCTGACGCGGATCGCGCCTTGGGACAGACTCTTGGTCGGATCGGGCACCACGACGGCGGGATCGACCTTGAGCAGCGTGCCGAGGCCCGTGCAGGTGGGGCAGGCGCCGTAGGGGTTGTTGAACGAGAACATCCGGGGCGTCAGTTCCTCGATGGACACGTTGCAGTCCGGGCAGGCGTAGTTCTGGGAGAACATCATGTCCTCCCCGTCGATCACCGACACGACGCTGAGCCCCCCGGCCAGGTGCATGGCGGTCTCCAGCGAATCGGTCAGCCGCCGCCTGGGCGTATCCTTCCGGACGATCAGCCGATCCACCACCACCTCGATGGTGTGCTTTTTGTTCTTCTCCAGCGCCGGCGTCTCGCCCAGCGGGTAGACCTCTCCATCGATGCGCACGCGGACGAAGCCCTGCTTGACCAGGTCCTCCAGCAGCTTCGCGTACTCGCCCTTGCGCCCCCGGACCATCGGCGACAGCACCTGGATGCGGCTGCCCTCCGGCAGCGCCGCCACCTGATCCACCACCTGGTCGATGGTCTGCTGACGGATCTCCTTGCCGCAGACGGGGCAGTGGGGCGTGCCCGCGCGGGCGTAGAGCAGGCGCAGGTAGTCGTGCACCTCAGTCACCGTGCCCACCGTGGAGCGCGGGTTCTTGCTGGTGGTCTTTTGGTCGATGGCGATGGCGGGGGAGAGGCCCTCGATGGAGTCCACGTCGGGCTTATCCATCTGACCCAGGAATTGGCGCGCGTAGGAGGACAGAGACTCCACGTAGCGCCGCTGGCCCTCCGCGTAGATGGTGTCAAACGCCAGCGATGATTTGCCGCTGCCGGAGAGCCCGGTCAGCACGATCAGCTTGTCCCTGGGCAGCGTGATGTCGATGTTCTTTAAGTTGTGTTCCCGCGCGCCGCGGATGACGATGTCTTTCACCGGTTGCTCCTTGTCCTATATGTCCCGCCGGGCCTTCAGCCAGCGGACGAATTCGTCGATGCCTTCCTCAAACGGGGTGGAGGGGTGGTACCCCAGCACCTCCCGGGCCTTCGCGATGTCCGCCCAGGTGCGGGTGACATCGCCCGGCTGCGCGCTCAGGCGGTCGATTTCAGCCTTCACGCCCAGCGCCTTTTCCAATGTTTCGATCATTTCGGAGAGCGAGACGGTGCGGCTCTCGCCCAGGTTGAACACATCGTAGCGGCCCGGTTCCGCCGTCCAGTCCAGCGCGCGGAGCACGCCGTCCACGATGTCTTTGACGTAGGTGTAGTCCCGCCGGGTCGAGCCGTCGCCGTAGACCGGGATGGGCTTGCCGTCCAGCATCAGGTTTGCGAACTTGGTGATCGCCAAATCCGGCCGCTGCCGGGGGCCGTAGACGGTGAAGAAGCGCAGGCAGGCGCAACTGATCCCCTTCAGGTGGTGCCAGGCGTGCACCGCCAATTCGCCCGCCTTCTTGGTGGCGGCGTAGGGGGAGATCGGGTGGTCCACCGGGTCGGCCTCGGAGAAGGGCACCTTGACGTTGTTGCCATAGACCGACGAGGAGGACGCGAACACCAGCCGCCGGGCGCCCTGCGCCGCCATTTGATCCATCAGCCGCACCGTGCCCATCAGGTTCACGTCGTAATACTCCTCCGGGCGCTCGATGGACGGGCGCACGCCGGCGCAGGCGGCCAGGTGGATCACCGCATCCGGCTGGAAGGATTCGAAGGCCAGATGGAGCGCCTGGGCGTCCCGTATGTCGGCCTCGCAGACCGCGAACGCGCCGTCCGGGTGCGCGCGGTAGATGGCCTTGACGTTGGCGCGCTTGACCGCGGGGTCGTAGAACGCGTTGAAATTGTCCAGCGCCAGCACGCGGTCGCCCCGCGAAAGCAGCGCCTCCGAGACGTGAGAACCGATGAATCCCGCGCCTCCTGTGACCAAAACCCGCACGAGCGTTCCCCCTTCCCGTATCCGTTCTGCCATTGTAACATACCTGCACGGGGATGGTAAAGCGCGCGAGCCCGAACACATGTTTAGGCTCGCGCGTGTTTTTGGTTAAGGATCCGCCTCGCTACCGCCCCAGCAGCTCCTCGTAGAGCTGCAGAGTTCGCCTTTCCGCGCCTTCCGCGCTGTGGTGGTTCAGCGCGTGTTCCTGTCCCCGCAGCGCGATTTCGCGCGCCTTTACCGGGTTGCGCATCGCCCAGATCAATCGCTCGGCAAGGGCGTTCTCGCCGCCGCCGGGCTCGTACAGAAGGCCGGTGACCCCGTCCTCGAGGATTTCCACGGTGCCGCCGGCGCCCGTGCCGATCACGAGGCAGCCGGAGAGCATCCCTTCGACGGTGCTCAGGCCGAAGGCCTCCCGGGTGGAGCACAGGCACAGGATGTCCATTTCCCGCAGCCGCTCGGGGACGCTGTCGCTGGGGCCGTCAAAGTACACGCACCGCTCCAGCCCGTTTGCGGACGCATATTCCATGAGCTGGCCCAGGTACTGCTTGTCCCGGGTCGGCCCCAATATGTGGCATTCAAAGGGCCCCAAGCCCGCGCCCTTCACGATATGGACGGCCTTGAGCAGCGTCAGCTGCCCCTTGGTGGGCATGATCCGGCCGCTGATGACGATCTTCACCGTTTCGGAACCGAGGATCTGGCGGCTCGCATAGAAGCGCTGCGCATCCACGCCGTTAAAAATCTTCACCATCCGGGCATGGACGCTGCCCGCGTATTCCCGCTGAATGGCGTCGGAGATCGCGACGGCGCAGTCCGCCCGGCTCACCAGGCGGAAGGCGCTTTCGGGGTCGACGAACCGCAGATCCTCCCCCATGAATTCCCGGAGGTGCCAGACGAGTTTTTTCTTTTTGCGTATGGCGGCCCTGGCGGCAACGCCCGTGGCGATGGCGTTGATGTGTACGATATCGATGCGGTTTTCGTCGATGATGCGCCGGATCTGCGCGTCCGCGAAAATTCTGTCGTAGCAGATCCGGACGATGCGCTTGATGTGCTGGACGACCCCGCTCGGATAGGCGCTGTCCACGGGGACGCACCATTTGTCCAGGTGTTTTACGATGCGGCACGGTATGCCCTGCGCTTGCAGCTCCACCTCGAGCGATCCGCGCTTTGTGAGCAGCACGACGACGTGGTGGCCCGCGTCCAGCGCATACCTCGCCAAGTTGATCAGGCTCCAGGCCGCGCCGTTTTCCTTGTAGTTGGACGAGGAAACGAGCATGATGTTCATGGCCAATCCCCTCCCGTGCCGACGCGAATCCGCATGGTGTCGGTTTATCTTAACAAAACTCGCCCGCAAAGTCAATCGGCGAATTTGGAAAGTGCTTGCTTTTAGTTGTCGAACGGTTGCGAAACCCACCCAAGTGGGATATAATAGTAGACGGTGAATTTCACGCGCTGTTGGCGCGCTTTCAGGAGGGTAAAAAAATGGCGAATCCCAGTGCATTCCCAATGAACAAACCCGTCAACCGCTATGTGGGCGCGCTGCCCAAAATCGGCATCCGGCCCTGCATCGACGGCCGCCGCCGCGGCGTCCGCGAGAGCCTGGAGGAACAGACGATGACGCTGGCCAAGGCCGCCGCAGAGCTTTTGACCAAGAACCTGCGCCACCCCTGCGGCCTGCCGGTGGAGTGCGTGATCGCGGACACCACCATCGGCCGCGTGGCGGAAGCCGCCGCGTGCCAGGACAAGTTCTCCCGGGAGAACGTGGGCGTCTCGATCACCGTCACCCCCTGCTGGTGCTACGGCTCCGAGACGATGGACATGGATCCGCTGACCCCGAAGGCGGTCTGGGGCTTCAACGGCACCGAGCGCCCCGGCGCGGTGTACCTGGCGGCGGTGCTGGCCGCCCACGCACAGAAGGGCGTTCCGGCGTTCGGCATCTACGGCCATGACGTGATGGAGAGCAAGGATTCCGGCGTGATCCCCTCCGACGTTGCCGAGAAGCTGCTCCGCTTCGCGAAGGCGGGCCTGGCGGTCGCGACGATGCGCGGCAAGAGCTACCTATCGATGGGCGGCACCGCGATGGGCATCGCGGGCTCCATCGTCAACCCGGAGCTGCTCGAGAAGTGGCTGGGCATGCGCAGCGAGTCGGTGGACATGTCCGAATTCGTGCGCCGCTGGGACGAGGGCATCTACGACCCCGAGGAGTTCAAAAAGGCCAAGGCGTGGGTCAAGGAAAACGTCACGCTGGGCTGGGACAAGAACCCCAAGGAGATGCAGCACACCGCCGAGTACAAGGAGTGGGCGCTGGACACCAACATCAAGATGACCATGATCGCCCGCGACATGATGACCGGCAACCCGCGCCTGAAGGAACTGGGCTTCGCGGAGGAGGCCGCCGGCCACAACGCGATCCTCGCCGGATTCCAGGGCCAGCGCCAGTGGAACGACCACTTCCCGAACGGCGACTTCCTGGAGGCCATCCTCTCCTCCAGCTTTGACTGGAACGGCATCCGCGAGCCGCTGCCGGTGGCCACCGAGAACGACCACCTGAACGGCCTGGCGATGCTGTTCGGCAAGCTGGTCTCCTGCACCGCGTCGGGCTTCGCGGACGTGCGCACCTACTGGAGCCCCGACGCCGTCGAGCGCGTCACCGGCTGGAAGCCGGAGGGCGCTGCGGCGAACGGCTTCATCCACCTGATCAACTCCGGCGCGGTGTGCCTGGACGCCACCGGCGAGTGCAAGGACGCAAGCGGCAAGCCGGCCATGAAGCCCTGGTGGGACATCAAGCCCGAGGAGGCCGCGAAGTGCCTGAACGCCACCCAGTTCTGCTACGCGGACCTGGGCTACTTCCGCGGCGGCGGGTACTCCAGCCACCTGCTCACAAAGGGCGGCATGCCGATGACGATGGTGCGCCTGAACATGGTCAGCGGCCTGGGCCCGGTGCTGCAGATCGCAGAGGGCTGGTCCGTGGAGCTGCCCGAGCACGTCCACAAGACGCTGGACGCGCGCACCGACCCCACCTGGCCCACCACCTGGTTCGCGCCGCGCCTCACCGGCACCGACGCCTTCACCGACGTCTACTCGGTGATGAACAACTGGGGCGCCAACCACGGCGCGTTCAACTACGGCCACATCGGCGCCGACCTGATCACGCTGTGCTCCATGCTGCGCATCCCGGTCTCAATGCACAACGTGCCCGAGGACAAGATCTTCCGGCCCAGCACCTGGAACGCCTTCGGCACCAAGGACCGCGAGGGCGCCGACTACCGCGCCTGCCAGGCCTACGGCCCGGTCTACGGCAAGAAGTAACGACACATAGGGCAAAACGCGCTTCACCCTCCGCCAGAGGGTGAAGCGCGTTTTAAACCGCGTCGTGATGCTATTTGGCGCGGGCGGCGGTCCGGGCCGCGCGGTTGAGGTACAGCGCATAGCCCAGCGCGACGGCGGTGACGACCACGGCGGTGACGATCTGCTGGTACGCGCTGCCATCCGCCGAGAAGGCGCTGAGCGCGTTCAACGCCCCGTGGGTGACGATGCAGGGGATCAGACTGCCGCTCGTCAGCAGCACGATCGTAAACAGATACCCGATCGACGTGGCATAGACGATTTGCAGCAGGGTTGGAAGCGGCGCGGCGCCGTTTAACAGGTTGATGATGTGGCCAAGGCCGAACGTGATGCTGGAAATGCCCACGGCGGCCGCCGCGTTCCGCTTTTGGATGGCCCGGAAGAGAAAGCCGCGGAAGATCATTTCTTCGATGAACCCCACGCACAGCATGGAGCCGACGTAGAGGATCGTCTCAAAGCCGGAATACCGCAGTGCGACGCCGTTCCAGAGGTTCACCGAGGCGATGACGGCGAGCGGCAGAAAGTAGAGGAATCTGCCGCCATTGCCGCCGGAAACGCGGGTCAGGCCGTAGCGCGCCCACAGCCGGTTCCGCCCGGCAAAGGCGGCGATGCTCAGCGAGAGGAGCAGCAAAACGGGGAGCGTGATGATTTTGACGACGCCAATCCAATCCGACGCGGCATCCGCCGCGTTGAGCAGCGCAATGTAGAGTACGATCCAGACCAGTGAAAAGGCAAGTTCGCTCTTTTCGTACAGCCGTTTCAATGCGTTCCCCCCGGTTGGTTGATTGGCGCCCTTTACTTCATCAGCTTCAGCGCGCGCTGGTGCAGCGAGCCGTCCAGCATCGCCACGACGCGGGTGCCCTCCGGCAGGTATTCTTCTTCAAGAATCTGCCCTTCCCTGTGCAAAAGGCTCAGCGCCGCGCCCCGGTCGTAGGGGACGATCAGTTCCACCTTTGCCCGCAGCTTCTGCACGCGCTTGCCGATCTCCGCGGTCAGCCGGTCCAGCCCCGCGCCGGTCGCGGCGGAGATCACGATGGCGTCCGGCGGCTCGATCTCGCCCACGTTCGCCGCCACGTCGGACTTGTTCAGCGCCTCGATCATCGGCTTTCCGCCGGCGCCGAGCGAGTTCAAAACTTCCAGCACCGTCTGCCGCTGGGCGAGGTATTCCGGCGAGGACAGGTCGCTCACCACCACCAGGAGGTCGGCGTACAGCGCCTCCTCCAGCGTGGAGCGGAACGCCTCCACCAGCTCGTGGGGGAGCTTACGGATGAAGCCGACCGTGTCCACCAGCAGGCACTCGCCGCCCTCGGGCAGCGGGAGCTTCCGGACGACCGGATCCAGCGTCGCAAATAGTTTGTCCTCCACCAGCACATTTGAACCGGACAGCGCGTTGAGCAGCGTGGATTTGCCCGCGTTGGTGTAGCCCACCAGCGCCACCACCGTCTGATCGGTCTTGCGCCGCCGGGCCCTCCGGGCGTCCCGCTGGCGGGACAGCTCCTCAAGCTCGGCAGACAGGTCGTCGATCCGCCTGCGGATGCGCCGGCGGTCCACTTCCAACTGCGTCTCGCCGGGGCCGCGGGTGCCGATGCCGCCGCCGAGCCGGGACAGCGACGCGCCCAGGCCCATGAGCCTGGGCAGCCGGTACTTGAGCTGCGCCAACTCCACCTGCAGCTTGCCCTCCCGGCTCTCGGCCCGGCGGGCGAAGATATCCAGGATCAGCGCCGTGCGGTCGACCACGCGGACGCCCAGGATCTCCTCCAGGTTCCGCTGCTGGGAGCCGGACAGCTCGTCGTCGATGATGGCCAGGTCGGTCTCCAGCGCCTGGCACTCCAGCTGAAGCGATTCCGCCTTGCCGCTGCCGATGTAGGTGGCGGGGTCGGGCTTTCGCTTTTGCAGCGTGCGGGCCACCACGATCGCCCCGGCGGTGGAGGCCAGCGCCGCCAGCTCGTCCAGCGAGGTATCGCAGTCGGTGGAGACGATCATCGCCTTTTCGGCCTCGTCCACCTGATCCATCTCGCGCCTGGCCGCCTCGACGCGGCGCTCGGCCAGGTCGATCTCGTGCAGCCACAGCCCCTGCGGGATCCGGCCGGGCTTTACTGGGCCATAGGAGGCGATGGACAGCCTGCCGTATTCGAACTCGCCCAGGAACGCCGCCGAGATGCCGGTGGCGATGCCGTCCGCTACGCCGACGGCGCACATCGCGTCAAAGCGCAACAGGCGCAGCGCCTGCTCGTCCACGTCCGAAAGGCGCGCGTCGCCGCCCGGATGGGTGTGGATACAGCGAATGCCGGAGAGCCTGTCGGTATTTCTCCGAAGGTGGCGCTCCGGCAGCCCCACGCTGGCGATGGAGCCGACCGCGACCTCCAGCACCGAGCCCTCCCGGGTCATGTAGACCATCAGCTCCCGGCCGAGCGCCATCGTGTGGCGCACCAACAGGGACAGGAGGCGGTCGGGCAGGAACTGGTCGCGCTCGAACTCCATCTCGTACAGCTTTTCGAGTTCGGCAAGCACCGATTCGCGGATGCCCGCCACATTGCCATGAATCATGCGTGCACTCCTTCCGGGGGCGCGTCGATTTTACTTAATCGGAAATTTCTCCGGCATCCAGCCTGCGCTTGTAGTCCTTGATGGCCTCGTGCAGCGCTTCCTCGGCCAGCACGCTGCAGTGGATCTTGACCGCGGGCAGGCCGCCCAGCGCGTCCATCACCATCTTGTTGGTGATCGTCAGCGCCTCGTCGATCGTCTTGCCCATGACCATCTCGGTGGCCTTGCTGGACGTGGCGATGGCCGCGCCGCAGCCGAAGGTCTTGAACTTGACGTCCACGATGACGCCCTTTTCCACCTTGATGTCCATCTTCATGATGTCGCCGCACTTGGCGTTGCCGACGGTGCCGGTACCGCTGTAATCCTTGATTTCGCCCACGTTGCGGGGGTTGGTGAAGTGATCCATGACCTCAGGGGTATACATCATAGAAATTCCCTCCAGTCTGTAAGTCTTAAGCGTTGGCGAACAGCGGGGACATCGCCCTCAGCCGTTCGACAATTTTTGTGAGTTCCGCGATCACGTACTCGACTTCCTCCATCGTGTTGTCCTCGCTCAGCGAGAAGCGGAGGGAGCCGTGGGCGATCTCGTGGGGCAGCCCGATGGCCAGCAGCACATGGCTGGGATCGAGAGACCCGGACGTGCAGGCGGAGCCGGAGGAGGCGGCGATGCCCACGAGGTCGAGGCTTAACAGCAGCGACTCGCCCTCGATGTAGCGAATCGACACGTTGGCGTTGTTCGGAAGGCGCTTGGTCGCATGTCCGTTCAGCCGCACCTCCGGGATGTTCTGAAGGATGCCCTGGATCAGCCGGTCGCGCAGCGGGATCAAATAGGCGTTTCGCCGGTCGACGGTCGCCGCCGCCCGCTCGATCGCCACGCCCATTCCGACGATGGAGGCGATGTTCTCGGTACCCGGCCGCTGCTTGCGCTCCTGCGCGCCGCCGTGCATCAGCTGGTTGATCTTGACGCCCTTCTTCAGGTACAGCGCGCCCACGCCCTTGGGCGCGTGGAACTTGTGGCCGGACAGCGATAGCATGTCCACGTTCAGCGCCTTTACGTCGATCGGTACCGAGCCGATGGCCTGCACCGCGTCGGTGTGGAACAGCGCGCCGTGGGCCTTGGCGATCCTGGCCAGTTCCGCGATCGGCTGGATGGTGCCGATCTCGTTGTTGGCCATCATGATCGAGACCAGCGTGGTGTCCGGCCGGAACGCCTTTTCGAGGTCCTCCGGATGCACCAGGCCGTCCGCGTCCACCGGCAGATAGGTGACCTCAAAGCCCTCCACCTCCAGCTGCGCCATCGTGTGCAGCACCGCGTGATGCTCGATGGCGGAGGTGATCAGGTGCTTGCCTTTCGGCTTCTGGGCGTAGGCGCCGCCCCGGATCGCCCAGTTGTCCGATTCGGTGCCGCAGCCGGTGAAGTAGATCTCCTGCGGCTGGGCACCCAGCGCCTTGGCCACCTGCTCGCGGGCGCGGTCCAGCGCCTTGCGGGCGTCGCGGCCGAAGCCGTGGATGCTGGAAGGGTTGCCGTAAAATTCCGTAAAATAGGGCAGCATCGCCTCGAGCACCGGCGGGGTCACCTTGGTAGTCGCCGCGTTGTCCATATAGATCCTGTTCATTGCATACATCCTTTCAGATTGGCCTTCGGGTCCTCCAGCATGTCCTCCAGCGTAATGCCGTCCACGATGGAGTTCAGCCCGTCCCGAACCCGTTTCCAAACCTTTCGGGTGGGGCAGCCGTCCGCCTTGTCGCAGGCGTCCTCCTCGTCGAGGCAGTCGATGATGGACAGCTCCCCCTCCAGCGTCCTGAGTACCTGGCCCACCGTGATCTCCGACGGCGGCCGGGCGAGCAGGTACCCGCCCTGGGCGCCCCGGACGCTGTTGATCAGCCCTTCCCTGCGCAGCGGCGCCATCAGCTGCTCCAGGTACGCCTCCGGCACCGACTGGCGCTCGGCGATGGCCTTGAGCGGCTGCGGCCCGCTCTGGTAGGTGACCGCCAGATCGTACATCGCGTGGATGCCGTACCGGCCCCGCGTCGAAAGCCTCATTCCGCCCCCTCCAATCCTGACCGATTTTGTCGGGTTTCTTCTGACGCCATTATAAGCCGGCCGGCCGGCGCCGTCAAGCATTTCCGACAAAATTAATATGCTTTGAGGACGCGAAAGATATGTGTTATACTGGATTCAGCGGCCGCGGCGCTTGAGGGATTTCAGCGCGAGCTTTTCGGCCTCGTCCACCCGATGGGATTCGACGACCTTCTGGATCGCCTTGTTGTGGATCCAGGGCTCGAGGGCGTTGGACCTCAAAAGCGCCTCGACCTCTTTCGGGAAGTCCACGTACAGGTGGCTGAGCGCCCAGGCCGCGCCCATGCGGGCGTAGTAGCCCGGCTGGCGCACGCGGGCGAGGGCGGAAAGCGCCGGGGCGATCCAGTCCGGATTGGAGAAGCGGATCATCATCACCGCGGCGAAGCGGGCGAAGAATTCCCGCCCGTCGTCAAAAAGCGGCGATAGGAAGGCAAACCAGGACGCGCGCTCCACGGGGCCGGGCTTGATCCAGCCCAGAAGCGCGTCGCACACCGCCCAGTTGTCGATCTTGGGGAGGAACGAAAGAACGCGCTCGAAGCGCTCGGAGAGCTCCATCTTCCCGCCGCCCACCGCCGCCGCCTTGAGGAACAATACCTCCAGCACGTCGTCCGGCGCGGACTCGAGGAACTCCCGGAAGTCGCCCGCGAGCACCTCCCGCGCCAGCACTTCGATGTGCGGCGCGCGGACGCCCAGGATTTCGCACCGGGTCGGGATCATCTTCTGATTGAACGCGCGGTAGCCGGGTTCAGCCAGCGGGGTCAGGCGGGATAGGATGTCCATCGTGGCGCCTCCCGTGATAAAATAATGGAGAAGGGGAAAACGCATGAAAACCGTGATGCGGGTGGAGACGCCGGTGGGGGAGATGTGGCTCGCCCAGCAGGGGGACGCGCTGGCCGAATTGCGGCTGCCGGGGGAGCGCGCGCCGGAGGGCGAAATCGGTCAGACGCCGCTGCTTCTGGAGGCCGCCCGGCAACTCCGGGAATACTTCGAGGGGGCGCGCGCGGCGTTTGAGCTGCCGCTGAACCCGGAGGGCACGGCCTTTCAGAAGGCGGTGTGGGCGGAACTGATGAAAATCCCGGCGGGGGAGACGAGGACCTACGGCGACCTCGCCCGCGCCATCGGCAAGCCGAACGCCTCCCGGGCGGTGGGTTCGGCCAACCACCACAACCCGCTGCCGGTAGTCATCCCGTGCCACCGGGTGATCGGCTCCGGCGGGGCGCTGGTGGGCTATGGCGGCGGACTGCCGCTGAAGCGGGAGCTGCTGGAGCTGGAGCAGCGGTTCTACCGGGGCCAGCGCAAAATCTGATCGCCCTTCACCAGGAACGCCTTCTCTGCGATGGAGGCCATCGGCGCGTCGTGAAGCGAGTCGGAGTAGAACGCCTCGACCGGCGAATCCCCGTATTCCGCCCGGAACCTTCGCACTTTCTCCTCGCCGTCGTTGTTCCTGCCGGTATACGCGCCCGTCGCGGGGTCGATCCGGGAGGCGATCAGCCTGGGGCACACCGGCGCGAGCAGGAATTCCGGCCCGGCGGAGATGACCAGGTCGTCCGGCCGCGCCTGGCTCAAATACCAGGGCTTGATGCGGCGCTTGTTGACCGCCCAGAAGGCGGCGACCTCCCGCTCCACGTCCGGAATATCCCGGAGGAAGCCGAACAGCCGGCTCTTGAAGCCGGTCAGGTCCTCTTTGCCCAGCAGCAGCCGCGCCGCGCACGCGGCCACGCCCGGCAGCCTTCTCAGGATCCGGGGATGCCGCCTCAGGCAGAACGCGAAAAAGCGCGCCGTGGAATCGCCGCGGAATATGGTGTTGTCAAAGTCGTAGACGTTCATGGGGTTCTAAATTCTCTACCGAAAGGACATTTTCCTGCCGTTGCAACGCGGCTGCCGGGTGTATATAATAGAAAAGAGGACAAGGATTGGAGAAGCATGCATGCTGCTAGATTTGTTTCAGGGCGGGTTTGACCTCAAGACGTTCGTCATCCAGCTCCTGCTCAGCATCCCACCGTTTTTGCTGGCGCTGTCGATGCACGAGGCGGCCCACGCCTGGATGGCCGACCGCTGCGGCGACCCCACGGCCCGCTACCTGGGAAGATTGACGATCAACCCCTTCGCCCACATCGACCCGCTGGGCTTTGCGATGGTGTTCCTGGTGGGTTTTGGCTGGGCCAAGCCGGTGCCGGTCAACCCCAACAACTTCCGGCACTACCGCAAGGACGACGTCAAGGTGTCGCTGGCGGGCATCACCGCAAACCTATTGATGTTCGTGGTCGGCTGCCTGATGATGTTCACCATGATCGCCATCGCCCTGCATCAGATCCCGAACGGCATGCTTTTGAGCTCCGACGTGACGATGGTGCTCCGCTCTCCGGACTCCTACGGCTACGGCCTGGTGGTATCGATGCTGGGCGACGTGGCCGGCTACGGCTACATCATGATGCTGATCTTCACCACCATCAACCTGACGCTGGCGGTGTTCAACCTGATCCCGATTCCGCCGCTGGACGGCTACCACGTGCTGAACGACCTGATCCTGCGCCGCCCGCTGTTCGCGCCCCAAAGGGCCGCGGTGGTCGGGCAGATCGTGTTGCTGGCGCTGATCTTCACCGGCGCGCTCAGCCGGGTGCTGGGCGCGGTGCATTCCGGCGCGCTGGCCGGCGCGGGCGCGGTGTTCGAGGCGCTGTTCCGGCTGCTCCACATCGTGTAGGGGGCGAAGGATGTACGTCGTATCGCTCAAACAATTTGACGGCCCGCTGGACCTGCTATTGACCTTGATTTCCAAGGCGAAGATCGACATCAAGGACATCTTTTTGTCCGAGATCACCGAACAGTACCTGGAATCGATGGCGGGCGTGGACGAACTGGATATGGATTCAGCCAGCGAGTTCTTGCAGATGGCCGCGACGCTGCTGGAGATCAAGTCCCGGACGCTGCTGCCGGTGCCGCCCCGCGCGCCGGAGGGCGAGGAGGAGACGCCGGAGGAGGCGCTGATCCGGCGCCTCACCGAGTACAAGGCGTTCAAGGAGCTGGGCGAGCGGATGCAGCGGCTGGAGAAGGAAGCCCGCGAGCGGCTGACCAAGCTGCCGGAGGAGTACCCGCTGCCGCCGCCCACCTACGAATTGACCGGGCTGACGCTGGAGGCGCTGACCCGGGCGTTCGAGCGGGTATTGAAGCGCGCCGAGGCCCACGAGGACGCGCAGCGGGCGATCCGCCACGAAATCCGGAAAGACGAGTTCACGATGCACGGCTGCATGGCCCGAATCCAGAAGAAGCTGGCGAAGGGCGGCGCGCGGTTCTCCGAGTTGTTCGACGGCGCGGCCGGCGTGATCGAGCGGATCAGCGTGTTTCTGGCGCTATTGGAGCTGCTGCGCCTGGGCCTGGTTCAGGTGAAGCAGGCGTCCACGTATGGCGAAATCGATTTGACCGCCGCCTGATATCAATCAAAAACGGGCCGCCCTCTATTTGGGGGGCGGCCCGGATTTTATCAAGATCAGCCTGAGAACCGGTCAACCCACCGGACGAAGGCGTCCATGTACTGCTTCAGGAAGTCCTGAAGGCCCGAGGCCGCCACATCGCCCTTCTCGTCGAGGGAGCTCATCACGTTTCCGATGTAGGCTTCCGGTTGCTGCATAGTGGGCACGTTCAGGAAGGCCAGCACCTGCCGCAGGTGGTGGTTGGCGCCGAAGCCGCCCAGCGCGCCGGGTGACACGCTGACCACCGCGCCGGGCTTGCCGTTCCAGACGCTGGAACCATAGGGCCGGGAACCCACGTCCAGCGCGTTTTTGAGCGCGGCGGGGAAGGAGCGGTTGTGTTCCGGCGTCACAAACAGAACGCCGTCCAGCGGCCTGATGTCGCTGCGGAACTTGACCCACGCCTCGGGCGGGTTCTCGTCCAGGTCCTGGTTGTACAGGGGCAGCTGGCTGATGTCAAAGAGCTTGAATTCATAGTTGTCCGGGCCGATCCCGGAAAGGTATGCGGCGACGGATTTACTGAAGGAGCCTGAGCGCAGGCTGCCGACGAACACGCCGATGGTCTTTTTCTTCACCTTGGAGCACCTCCTTGAACTTGCTTTATATTTCCCCGAATCCGGGGCGCTTGAAACGCCGAGGCGCTCGAAAAACAAGCCCCCACGCTTTTGCGCGGAGGCTTTGAAAATGGGCTTTCTTTATTCGGGGAACGCGTACCGGATCTTCGGGTTCCGGGCGGCGGCCACCTCGTCCGGGCGGCCGATGGGGGCTTTCACCGGGCAGGCCTTGACGCCCTCCGGGTCGGAGTAGGCGCGCTCGCGGATTTGGAGCAGCACGTTCACCGCCTCGTCCAGCGTCTCGCGGGACTCGGTCTCGGTGGGTTCCAGCATCAGCGCCTCGTGCACGATCATCGGGAAGTACATCGTCGGCGGGTGCATGCCCTCGTCCAGCATCGCCTTGGCCACGTCGAGCGCCGAGACGCCGGTCTCCTTCTTGAGCTTTTCCAGCGACATCACGAACTCGTGCATGCAGACTTCGCCCGAGGCCATGTCGAAGGCGCCGCGGAGCTTCGCCATCATGTAGTTGGCGTTCAGTACCGCGGTGGTCGCCGCCAGCTTCATGCCGTCCGCGCCCAATGTCAGCGCGTAGGCGAGCGCGCGCACATCCACCAGGAAGTTGCCGTAGAACGCCTTGACCGCGCCGATGGAGTGCGCGGGCGTTGTGAAGCGGTAGCCGCTTTCCGTTTTCTCCACCACCGGCCCGGGCAGGAACGGCTTCAGGAACGCCTTGACGCCCACCGCGCCCGCGCCCGGCCCGCCGCCGCCGTGGGGGGTGGCGAACGTCTTGTGCAGGTTCAGGTGCACCACGTCGAACCCCATGTCGCCCGGCCGCACCACGCCCATCACCGCGTTCAGGTTCGCGCCGTCGTAGTAGCAGAGGCCGCCCGCCTCGTGCACGATCCGGGTGATCTCGAGGATGTTGTGGTCGAAGATGCCCAGCGTGTTGGGGTTGGTCAGCATCAGCCCCGCGGTGTCCTGGCCGGCCGTTTTTTTCAGCGCATCGAGGTCCACGCAGCCGTCGGGGCCGGAGGGGATCGACACCACCGTCATGCCCGCCATCGCGGCGGAGGCGGGGTTGGTGCCGTGGGCGGAGTCGGGCACGATGACCTTTACGCGGTTGCGGTCGCCGCGATGCTTGTGGTAGGCCTTGATCGTCAACAGCCCCGTCTGTTCGCCGTGAGCGCCCGCCGCGGGCTGGAAGGTCATGCCGTCCATGCCGGTGACTTCGCACAGCATGCCGCGCAGCCTGTCCAGTACCTCCAGGCACCCTTGCGCGTCCTCCGCCGGCTGCAGCGGGTGGATTCCGGCAAAGCCGGGCAGCGCGGCCATCTCGTCGTCGATCTTGGGGTTGTACTTCATCGTGCAGGAGCCCAGCGGGTAGAACCCGTCGTTGACGCCGTGGGTGCGCTTGGCCAATTCCGTATAATGGCGGCTGATCTCGGTCTCGGAAAGATTTGGAAGCCTCGCCGGTTTCTCCCGGAGCAGCGCCGCCTCCGGCTCCGCGGCCGGGACGTCCAGCTTGGGCAGGATCGATAGCGCGCGGCCGGGCGCGCCCTTTTCAAAAAGCAGCTTCATGCGCGCACCCCCTTCAGCACTTCGATCAATTCATCGATGTCGGCCTTCGAATTCATCTCGGTGGTGCACCACAGGATGCCGCCGTCAACGGGGAGGCCACCCAGAATGCCTCTTTCCGAAAGCGCCGCGAGCGCGTTTTCAGCCGGGATCGGCGTTCCGGTCAAAAATTCATGGAAGAACGCGCCGGAGTGCCGCCGGAGGTAGCCGATGCGCGCCAGCCGTCCCGCCAGGTATTCCGCCTTCGCGTGGCACTGGCGGGCGACCTCGGTAAGGCCCCTCTGGCCCATCGCCGCCGCGTAGACCGAGGCGGTCATCGCGCACAGCGCCTCGTTGGAGCAGATGTTGCTGCCCGCCTTCTCCCTTCGGATGTGCTGCTCCCGGGCCTGCAGCGTCAATACGAACGCCCGGTTTCCATTTTTGTCGGTGGTCTCGCCGACGATCCGGCCGGGGAGCTTCCGCATCAATTCCGCCTTCGCCGCCATGAAGCCCAGGTACGGCCCGCCGAAGGACAGCGGCATGCCCAGCGGCTGGCCCTCGCCCACCGCGATGTCCGCGCCCAGTTCGCCCGCGGATTTGTACAGCGCCGAGGCGATCGGGTTGACCGACAGGATCAGCTTCGCGCCCGCCGCGTGCAACATCCCGCCCAGCGCCGCCGCGTCCTCGATCAGCCCGTAGAAGTTGGGGGAGGCGAGCACCAGGCAGGCGGCGTCCGGCGTCAGCAGCGCCGCGAGCGCCTCCGGGTCCACCCGGCCGTCTTTTTCAGGCACTTCCTGCAGTGGGTGGCCGTAGCCCTCGCAGTAGGTGGCGAGCACCCTTTTCACCTGCGGGTTCACGCTGGCGGCCACCAGCGCCCGGGGCCGCTTTTTATCGCAGCACATGGCGACGGCCTCCGCCGCCGCGGTCGCGCCGTCGTAGACCGACGCGTTGGAGGCGTCGAGACCGGTCAGTTCGCAGATCAGCGTCTGGTACTCGAAGATCGACTGCAGAATGCCCTGGCTGATCTCCGCCTGGTAGGGGGTGTAGGCGGTGACGAACTCCTCTTTGGAGGTCACCTGCTTCACGATCGACGGGATGTAGTGGTTGTACGCGCCCGCGCCGCGGAAGATCGAGCGGTAGACTACGTTCTTGGCGGCGATGGAGCGCATCTCGCGGGACACTTCCAGTTCGGAAAGGCCGTCCGGGAGGGCGAGCGCCTCCAGGATCATCCCGTCCGGCACGTCGCGGTACAGCTGGCACTCGTCGGAAAAGCCCAGTTCATGCAGCATCCCGGCCCGCTCCGCCGCGGACGACGGCAGATACCCGCCCATCAGCCCGCCTCCTCGCAGAAGGCTTGATAGGCCGCGGCGTCCAGCAGCTCCTCGGTCTCGCCCAGGCCCTCGATCTCGCAGATCCAGGCCTCGTAAGGCTTTTGATTGATCGCCTCGGGCGCATTTTCAAGGTCGGGATTGACGGCGCGCACCGTGCCCGCCACCGGGCTGAAGATGTCCGAAACCGCCTTGACCGATTCCACGTCGGCCAGCCTGCCGCCCGCGGTCACGCTGTCGCCCTCGGCGGGCAGGTTGACGAACACGATGTCGCCCAGTTCGTGCTGGGCGTAATCAGAAATACCGACCCGCGCCGCGCCATCCGGCAGGAACTCCACCCATTCGTGGGATTTGGAATACTTCAGGTTTTCGGGCGTGACCATGGGAACGACCTCCTTATAATATTGCAATCCTGAATCACTTTGCCTTGCTGTAAAAAGGCAGTGGTACGACCTCGGCCCCCACCATCCGGCCGCGCACGTCCACTTCCACCGCGTCGCCCGGCTGCACGCTGCCCGAGGCCATCAGCGCCATCGCGCAGGGCGCGCCGACGAATGGCAGCATCGTGCCGCTGGTGGTCATGCCCACCGGCAGCCCGTCCTTGTAGACCGGCTGGTGCTCTCGGAGGATGCCCTTGCCGGTGGCCTTGAGGCCGACCCGCGTCCGGGGCGCGCCCTTTGCCAGCATCGCCTCGCGGCCGATGAACGCGTGCGCCTCCGCCTTGACCGCCCAGGAAAGGCCGGTCTCGAGCGGCGAAACCGTCTCGTCCATCTCGTGGCCGTACAGCGGCATCGCCGCCTCCAGCCTGAGCGTGTCCCGGGCGCCCAGGCCGCAGGGGATCAGCCCCGCGTCCTTGCCCTTTTCCAGCAGCATCGTCCACAGTTTGGGCGCGTCCCCGCTTTTTACGTACAGTTCGTAGCCGAACTCCCCGGTATAGCCTGTGCGGGACAACAGGCAGCCGATTCCGCCCACGTTAGCCCGCTCGGTGAACCAGTAATACTTCTGCGGGATCTGGTCCGCCGGGGTCAGCGATTGGATCAGCGCCTTCGCGCCCGGCCCCTGCAGCGCCAGCTGCGCGATGTCGTCCGACACGTCCGCGACCGCGCAATCGCCAAAGCGATGCGCCTTCATCCACTGGACGTCCTTGGCCCGGTTGGCGGCATTGACCACCGCCATGTACTTTTGCTCGCCCAGGCGGTAGACGATCAGGTCGTCCAGAATGCCGCCCTCGTCGTTCAGCATCGGGGAATAGCGCACCTGGCCGATGCCCATGCCGGTGAAGTCGTTGGTCATCAGATGGTTGAGGTTTTTGAGCGCGTCGGGGCCTTCGAAGCGCACCTCGCCCATGTGGGAGACGTCAAAAAGGCCCATCTTTTGCCGAACCGCCATGTGTTCCTGGATCACGCCCGTCCCGTATTGCACCGGCAGCAGATAGCCCGCGAAGGGCACCATCCGCCCGCCGGCGGCCACGTGCAGATCGTACAGCGGGGTCTTGAGTTCCATGTCCATCCCTCCCGAACGCAAATAAAGAGGCGCGCCTTTAAAAGGTGCGCCTCTGTCCAGTTACCTGAAAGATTCTCCCCGCAGGGATTGCTTCTTCGGTGTCGATCGCTCGACTTTACAGAGTGCCGTCAGACCCCGGTCCTTTTGCCTGAGAGTTTCGTGCGCGTTCCCCTTCGGCGCCGCCGGCGCGGTCTCTCCCGGAATCGTCCTCCGGCCCTATTCAGTTGCATCCATTTTATAGGACTTCGCGGAACCTGTCAAGCGCGTTTTGCGTAGAATGGCATAGCCGCGCGCTGCGCGGCGAAAGGATGATGAACATGTGGCTCTATCCACAGATGGACTGGAAGCGGTGCCGGAATCTGTGCCCGCCGCCCTGCCCGGATCCCTGTCGGCAGGATCCGCCTTGGGCGGACGATTGCAGGCCGGAACCCTGCCGCCCCAGCTGCCGGCCCGAACCTTGCCGCCGGCCAAATCCCTGCCGCCCCGTCTGCCGGCCAAATCCCTGCCGACCGGAACCCTGCTGCCGACCGGAACCTTGCCGACCGGAACCCTGCTGCCGACCGGAACCTTGCCGCCCGGAACCCAGTTGCCGGCCGGAACCTTGTCGACCGGAACCTTGTCGACCGGAACCCTGCTGCCGGCCGGAACTTTGTCGCCCAGAACCCTGCTGCCGGCCTGAACCCTGCCCCACGCCCTGCCCGCCCGGCTTCCACCCCTGCCCCAACCCCTGCTGCCGCCCGGTGTGCGATATGGATTGGAGCGGCTGCGAGGCTTGCATCCTTTGTGAGGATTGCAACGGCAACCAGATCGTACTCATCCGGCGTCAGCGCTTTTGCATGGCCAACGGGGAATGGGTCAAGTGCCGCCGCTTTGCCTGACCAGTTCGTCCGCCGAGGCCGCAGCCGAGGCGCGGAACCCCTGGTCAAAGGCGTCCGGCACCTGAACCGCTCCGCCGGACAGCGCCCGCTCGAGCGCGGCAAATCCCTCGCGGGATGCGTACAGCGCCTCGCCGGGCGCGGCGCGGAAGGCGAGCACCTTCGCAAGCGCCTTCTGCGATTCATCGCTTAACAGGAAATCCACCAACTGAACCGAAAGCGCCTGCCGCGCCATCGAATTCTGCCTCGGCAGGTCCACCACGGCCATGAAGGCCACCTGATCGGTGTACGGCGCCGGTTCCAGCGTCCATCCGGGCGCGCGGCCGGCGCCGGAAAGCGCGTTCAGCCGCTGCATCTCCCGCTGGGATACCAGCGCCGCCGCCGTCCGCCCCGACGCGAAATCCGACAGGATGAACGAGCGGGTGCGGAAGTCCTTCGGGAGCGCCTTGGGCAGCGTGGGCTGTACCCGCCGGACGACCCGGGGCGCCTCAGTGGGTTCCGGCTCGCCGACCAGGCCCAGATTGAGCCCCTCGCCCGCCCTGACCGGCTGCCGGCCCTCCTCCGACACTTCCCGGCCGGCCATCAGCGATCGGAACGCCCCCGAAAAGCATTGAAACGCACCGTCCGCCGGCGCGTCCATCCAGGCGAAGGCGCGCTGGCCCTTTTTCGCCTTCGGGCCGTCGCCCAGCGCCGCCCAGTCCACCGGCGCTTCCTTTAAGAGGCCTTCGTTCAGCGCCCAGCCGTATCCACCCAGCGCCACCGCCACCGCATACCCCTGGCCCGCGTCCGCGAGGGACGGCGGCAGCGCCTCGCCCGGCGCAAGCGCCAGTAAGTGATCGGTTTTCCCCAGCATCCCGGGCGCCAGCAGCATCATGTCCGGCGGATTGACATCATCCGCGGCGAAGTCTTGCATCGCCGGCAGCGGCATGGTGATGACCTGCACATACACGCCCGGGTGGCGGCGTTCGAACCGGTCGATGCGGGCGTTGAGCCAGGGCGCGAAGTTGCCGCCGCCCGGCGGCCACATCTCGTCGCACACCCACAGCCTGAGCACGCCGGACCAGCCGCCGCCCAACCGCTCCGCGGCGTGTTCGTTGGTCGCCGGCAGGTACGCGGTCAAAAACGGCCAGGCCCCGATCAATAAGATCAGCGCCGCCCAGGCCAACACGAACATGATCCTGCGCACGGGCACACCTCCGCCTCCCATTGTATGGGCGGGGCGCGGCGCGGTATTCGGCCGGGGGATTTTCGAACTTCTCCGACTCTTAACGGAGCGGGAAACCGTGAAAAACGCGCGTATTTCCGGATATTAATCCACATAGATCATGATTTAGTCCGTATATACCTGCGTTTATGGCGCTTTGGTCCGGATTCATCCCCAATATGCTGTGGCGATCCGGGAAAAATGTCGAACGAATTTTAGAATTCGACACGCCGCATAAAACGGTTGACAAACGGATACCCTCATGGTAATATGATCAGGCACGCGAAAAACGGGGGATGCGCCCGGTCAAGCGGACACCAAAAAGTGACACGAAAAAAAGTGTTGACAAAGTAGGTCGAGTTTGATACAATAACATCCCGACGCGAAAACGCGGCGATGCGATTCTTGAAAACGATACAGCGAGAGCGAGAGAAAGAACAGTCAGATTCTGATGAGTTAAGAGCTTGTCGTGGGAGTCCTTGGCGGGACTGAAGCGACGAGAAGAAGGATTAAACACAAGAGTTTGATCCTGGCTCAGGACGAACGCTGGCGGCGTGCTTAACACATGCAAGTCGAGCGGGGAGGCTTTTCGGCACCGACCACTGGGACGGGTGCGGTTGAAGGCGGCAGG
>Ga0268263_1000929_pt1 | contig 32562 bp, 34 predicted proteins | sample Biomet5_FD_190358 | JGI IMG/M metagenome (GOLD analysis project Ga0268263, IMG submission 190358) | Microbial communities from bioreactor (seeded with sewage sludge) at LBNL, California, USA - Biofuel metagenome 5 (SPAdes) (version 4) | ecosystem: Engineered > Bioreactor > Anaerobic >... | reverse complement strand
AAGGCCGGACGCGATAACGGGCGTGCAGAGGGCCGCAGGCCCTTTGCCGGCGGGGTCCAGGGGGCGAGGAGCCCCCTGGCCGCCGGAGGCCCGCTAAATCGGCGGGGCGATGGTGACGAGGACGCGCATGTCGGTCCGCGCGGCCACGCCGTGCGGGGTGGCGATGGGGCAGACCAGCGTGTCGCCGGCCCTGGCCGGGGCGCTGCTGTCCTTGGACAGGAACTCGCCCTCGCCGGAGAGGACGGCGAGCACGAGTTCGCCTTCGACGTCGTGGGCGTGCACGGGCAGCACCTGCCCGGCCTTGAAGTTGAAGTTGATGACCTTGACGAACTCGCTCTCGTGCACGAGCGTCATGGCCGGACCGGCGTCCCGGAACGGATTGTCGGCGATTCTGGCGATCTTCATGGCGTCCTCCTTGACGGCGTTAGCCGGGGAAGGGCCGCAGACCGGGCGCGCCTTCGATGATGCGCCCGTCGCGGCCGACGACGATGGTCTCCACGGGGATCCGCACGCCGGCGGCCTGGGCGGCGCGCTGGGCGATGACGGTCATGCCGGAGCAGCAGGGCACCTCCATCTGCACCACGGCGACGTCCCGGATCGCGTTGGCGCGGAGGATCTCGGCCAGCTTGGCGATGTAGGCCTGGGCGTCGTCGAACTTGGGGCAGCCCAGGAGCAGCACCCGGCCGGGCAGGAAGCGCGCGTTGAAATCCGGCAGCGAGGGCGGCACGCAGTCCGCGGCCAGGAGCAGGCGCGCGTCCTTGAGGAACGGCGCCGTGGGCGGCACCAGGCGCAGCTGGATGGGCCAATGGGAGAGCTGCGACACGCCCGTGGCCTGTGCGGCCGGCACGTTGGCCTGCCGGCAGGGCGAAAGGCTCATGACCCGGCTGCCCGGGCAGCCGCCCTGGGGCTTGCCGAGCCGCAGGCTGGCCGGATCGGGCATGTGGTCGGGCGCGGCGCGGCCCTGGGCGGCGAGGTGCGAGGTCACGGCGGCGGGGTCGAAGTCCTCGGCCTCCACCTCCACGACCTTGAGCGCGCCGGTGGGGCACTCGCCCAGGCATGCGCCCAGGCCGTCGCAAAACACCTCGTTCACCAGCCGGGCCTTGCCGTCGATGATCGCCAGCGCGCCCTCCGCGCAGCCGGTGACGCAGTTGCCGCAGCCGTTGCAGAGGTCCTCGTTCACGGTGATGAGTTTGCGCATGGCTTTCATGGTCGTTTCCTTATCCCTTTGCGGGAGGGGCGCGGGGCGTTCGTCATTCCCCGCGCCCGTGGAGCATGGTCCGGAGTGGTCGCTCATTAATTAGGAACCATTCTCGCTTCGGCAAGATCAGCCGAGAATGGCCTTCAAGTCCTCGTCCGGGGTGCTGATGGGCTTGATGTCGAAGGTCTTGACCAGGAAGTCCAGCACGGCGGGCGAGAGGAACGCCGGCAGGCTGGGCCCCAGGCGGATGTTCTTGATGCCCAGCGAGAGCAGCGTGAGCAGGATGGCCACGGCCTTCTGCTCGTACCAGGAGAGGATCAGCGAGAGCGGCAGCTCGTTGACCGAGCAGTTGAAGGCTCCGGCCAGGGCTACCGCGATCTGGATGGCCGAATAGGCGTCGTTGCACTGGCCCACGTCGAGCAGGCGCGGGATACCGCCGATGTCGCCGAGCTGCTTGTCGAAGAAGCGGAACTTGCCGCAGGCCAGCGTGAGCACCACGGTGTCGGCCGGGGCCTTCTCCACGAACTCGGTGTAGTAGTTGCGGCCGGGCTTGGCCCCGTCGCAGCCGCCCACCAGGAAGAAGTGGCGGATCTTGCCGGCCTTGACGGCGTCGATGACCGCCGGGGCCACGCCGAGCACGGCGTTGCGGGCGAAGCCCACCATCACCGCGCCGCGGTCCTCGTCCTCTGCGAAGCCGGGCAGGGACAGCGCGCGCGCGATGACGGCCGAGAAGTCCTTGCCGACGTGGACCGCGCCGGGCCAGCCCACCAGGCCGGTGGTGAAGATGTTCGCCAGATAGGTCGTGGGCTTCTGGATGCAGTTGGTGGTCATGAGGATCGCGCCGGGGAAGGCCGCGAACTCACGCTGCTGGTTCTGCCAGGCCGTGCCGTAGTGGCCGTAGAAGTGCTTGTAGGCCTTGAGCTTCGGGTAGCCGTGGGTGGGCAGCATCTCGCCGTGGGTGTAGATGTCGATGCCGCGGCCCTCGGTCTGCTTGAGCAGCTCCTCCAAATCCTTCAGGTCGTGGCCGGAGACGAGGATGCACTTGCCCTTGCGGTGGCCGATGGGCACGCTGGTGGGCACCGGATGGCCGTAGACGCCGGTGTTGGCGGCGTCGAGCAGCTCCATGGCCCGCAGGTTGGCCTTGCCGCAGCGCATGGCCAGGTCGATCCAGGCCGCGAGGTCGAGGTCCTGGCGCAGGGCGCTGGCCAGCCCCTCGTAGATGAAGGCGGCCACGGCGTGGTCCTGCTGGCCCAGGATGGCCGCGTGGTCGGCGTAGGCGGCCACGCCCTTGATGCCGTAGATCACGGTCTGCTTCAGGGACTGGATGTCCGGGTTGGCGTCGGCCAGGGCCGGGATGCCGTGGGCCTCGCCCTGCTTGACCAGGCCGGCCAGGTCCGCCGCCGGGGCGAAGGACAGGCTCTCGCAGGCCGGCAGCGCGGCCCCCGCGGACGCGGCCCGGTCCTTCATGCGCTCGCGCAGCGCCACGGCCCGCTCGATCAGCGCCGGGAAGCGGACGGCGTCGAAGTTCACGTTGGTCAGGGTGCTGAACACGGCCTCATGGATGAAGCGGTCGGTCTCGGCGTCGGCCACGCCCTTGTCCGCAGCGGCGTGGGCCGCGACGGACAGGCCCTGGCAGGCGAAAATCAGCAGATCCTGCAGGGCGGCGACGTCGGGTTGCTTGCCGCACACGCCGATCTGGGTGCATCCGGAGCCTTTGGCGGTCTGTTCGCACTGGTAGCAAAACATTGTTGCTGCCTCCTGAGTTGAAGTGGTTTGCGTCATGTCCCCGCATCGGGGGGAGGCGGTGGCCCGCGCTCGCAGGGTCAGGATTAGAATACCCTTTGCATGCTTTCTTTGACTTGTGTCAACGGGGGCGTGTTTTTTACGCAAAAAAACGCCCGCCCCCGCAAAAAGGGGACGGGCGCGCAACGCCAACGCGCATCCGGACGTTCAGGACGGCGGCAGCACGCCGAGCGCGCGGAGCATGGCCTTGGCGAGCGTCAGGCGCGCCGCGGTCTGCGCCGGGGTCAGCGGGACGCCGGGCGCATGCGGCGAGACATTGAGCGCAAAGGGCCGCACCGCCCCGGCGCGCTCCACCCAACCCACGAACCAGCCCACGGCCGGGTCGGCGGCGGAAAGGGACGGGGCCGTCCCGGTCTTGCCGTAGAGCCGCCACTCGCCATCCACCCACTCGCCCTTTTCCAGCAGCATGACCTGCCGGAGCATGTCCAGGCTGCGCGGCCTGAACCCGGCCTCGCCGCGGGCCAGACGGCCCAGGGAGCGCACCTGCTGGTCCGCGCTGATGACCAGCGGGCCGTCGATCCAGAACTGTTCCGAGCCGGAGGCGTCGGCTGTGCCGTAGTCGAGCCGGCGCATGGACTCGGCCAGGCTGCGGCGGCCGTTCCTGCGGCCCAGCTCGATGAAATACCACACGGCGGAGAGGCGGAAGGCCTCCTTCAGGGTGAGATCGCGGTTCCACTCCGGCAGTTCGCGCTCCACGCCGTCCCAGGCGATGACCTGCGAGGGCGTCAGGGCCACCTCATACTCGAACGCGGTGAGGGCGTTGACGATCTTGAAGGTGGAGGCCGGACGGAAGGGCTGGGCGCAGCGGGCGGGATTCACGCGCACCAGACCCTGCGCGGTCTCGGCCGCGAAGCAGCCCTCCAAGCCCTGCGCGGCGAAGAGCCGGGCCAGCTCCGGGCGGGTGGAGTCGGCGGCGTGGACAGGAGAGGTGGAGAGAAAGAGCGCGAGGAGAAGCAGGACGGGAAATAAGACCGCCCAGGCGGGAAGCGGACGCCAAGCAAAAGTCGATCGCCACATCAGAACACTTCCCTGTACAAGGTGAAGCCGCTGACCTTGCCGGCCTTGTTGAACCAGACCTCGATGGTCTTACGCATCGTGCGCTCGCCGGACCAATGCCACTCGTGCAAACGTTCGATCGGCGAAACGGACAATGTGCGCCTCCCGGCATAAAGGTACTTGCCATTGGTCACGGCATGCGGCGGGCCGAGCAGGGCGTGGACTTCTTCACGGGACAGGCCCAGCCTGAGCCCGCCCTCGCTGGCGAGAGCCGCACTCACCCGCGGCGAAGGCGCGCACAGGGCGAGCTGGATGATCCGCCTCCGAACGGCATGCACCTGGATCTCCTGGACATATTCCGGGTCCCAGAAATATTGATCCGCCGCCTTTGTCCGCCGCGTCTCCAGGAACAGAACGCCCGTGGCATCCGCCGGACGCGCCGACACGTAGCAATACATGTCCCGGGCAGGGCTACCCATGCTGATGCGCCGGGTCGGGCCGAAGGTCGCCAGCACCTGCGTGGCTTTGGCGTTGACCATGTCGAAACGCACGCCGGGCCCGACCAGCGTCTCGTGCCCGCCGTCGAAGAGTCTGCCAATGAGCCGCTCATCCGTGTTCCCGTCGGCCTGCCAGGACTCCTCGGCTTCTCCCACGAGCACCGAGGGGCCGCAAGCGCTGGCGAGAAAACCCAACGCGGCCGAGACGGGCCACACCGACAAGGCCAGGGCGACGATCAGGGCGGCCGGCGGCCAACTGTGCGACAACATGGGCATCGCCAGCCTCACTCCAGCTGGTTCCAGCTTATCCGCAGCAGGCGGACCACGCCGCGCGCGTCGTAGCGGAACAGCATCTTCCGCCAGTCGGTGCCCCCGTCATCCCGCCCCGGCCTTGGCGGCAGGTCGCGTTCGGCCGTGTACAGGTCCGTATCCGGCCCGGACCACTGCGGGCGGCCGAGGATGGCGCGCACCTGGGCGCGGCGCAGGCCCAGCCGCAGGCCGCCCGCGGTGCGCACACCCTTGTGCACCGTCCCCGTGGGCAGGCAGGCCGGTGTCTGCAAAAGCCGCCGCTTGTCCGACAGCAGCGTGACCTCGAAGACGATCTCCGGATACTCCAAAAGATAAAGGACAGTTGCATCTCCCGGCCGCGTGGCGACATAGCATTGCAGCTGTTCGCGGTTCTCCCCCCAGCGCACGACCTGCGCCGGGCCAAGCAGACGGTCAACCTCGGTCCGCTCAATGTCCTCCAACCGGAGCGCCGTCTTCCCGTCGCCCAAACCGATCAATTTGCGTTGCGCGGGCGCCAGCACCGACCGCACGGCCGCAGCGCTCCTCTCCGCCGGCACGCTGGGAAGCATCGGCTCATCGATGACGATGCACGCGGCATCGTCGTCATCCACGCAGGAAGCGACCCCCTGCGCGCCCCACGGCAGCAGAAGCAGCCCAAGGATGACCAGCCGGACGCCGAAGGAGACAGCGCGCTTCAACATGTCTGAGATATAAGGCAAGCCACTCCGGCCTGCAAACCATAAACAAAGGGCCCCGCCTCCCCCCATCGGGAGCGCGGGGCCCTTTCGGTCCGGCGGAAGCCGGGGAGCGCGCCTATTCCTCGCTCTCTTCGTCCGCGTCGTCGTCGTCATCCCGGGCGCGCGTCTCGTCGTCGTCCAGGATGTCGTCGATCTCGCCGGCAAGGTCCTCCAGGCGCGTTCCATAGGTGTCGAAATCGTCCGAGCCCTCGGTCTCCAGGTCCTCGAACACCTCGCGCAGGTAGCTGCACGCCTTCTCAAGCTTCTTGCGGTAGCTGCTCTTCATACACTCACCTCCGCTCTATTCCGGCATGTAGGCCGCGGCGGCCGCGGCGGTCAAGGGTTGCGCCGGGCGGGGCGTGCGCGGGCCCGGCATGAAAAAAAGGCCCCGCTCCATTCCCGGAGCGGGGCCCATTGCCTCTTCGTCTTGCGCCTATTCCTCTTCGGCCTCCTGGGCGAACCAGCTCTCCGAAAGGATGGGCCCGTAGTAGATGGCCTCGTCCTCCAGGTCCTCCTCGATGCGCAGGAGCTGGTTGTACTTGGCCAGGCGGTCGCTGCGGCACAGCGACCCGGTCTTGATCTGCCCGGCGTTCACGGCCACGGCCAGATCGGAGATGAAGGCGTCCTCGGTTTCGCCGGAGCGGTGGCTGACCACCGTGGTGTAGGCGGCCTGCTTGGCCATCTCGATGGTGTCCAGCGTCTCGGTGACGGTGCCGATCTGGTTCAGCTTGATCAGGATGGAGTTGGCCACGCCGCGCTCGATGCCCTCGGCCAGGATGTCCGGGTTGGTGACGAAGATGTCGTCGCCCACGAGCTGGATGTCGTTGCCCATGCGGTCGGTGAGGCCGGTCCAGCCCTCCCAGTCGCCCTCGGCCATGCCGTCCTCGATGGAGACGATGGGGAAGCGCGACACGAGGTCGGCGTAGTAGTCGATGATCTCGGCGCTGGTGAAGACCTTGTTCTCGCCCTTGAGGTTGTACTTGCCCTTGTCGAAGAACTCGCTGGCGGCGCAGTCCATGCCCAGGGCGATCTCGTAGCCGGGGTTGTAGCCCGCGGCCTCGATGGCGCGGATGATGTACTCCAGGGCCTCGGCGTGGGACTTGAGGTTCGGGGCGAAGCCGCCCTCGTCGCCCACGCTGGTCACGTGGCCGTCCTTGGCGAGGATGCTCTTCAACTGGTGGAAGGTCTCCGCGCCCATGCGCAGGGCGTCGGCGAAGGTCTCCGCGCCCAGGGGCAGAATCATGAACTCCTGGATGTCCAGGTTGTTGGGCGCGTGCGCGCCGCCGTTGATGATGTTCATCAGCGGCACGGGCAGGAGTTTGGCGTTGACCCCGCCGAGGTACTGGTACAGCGGCACGCCCAGGAAGTTGGCCGCGGCGCGCGCGTTGGCCATGGACACGCCGAGGATGGCGTTGGCGCCCAGGCGGCTCTTGTTCTCCGTGCCGTCCAGGTCGATGAGCGAATTGTCCAGGGCGACTTGGCGCAGGCCGTCCATGCCCACGATGGCGTTGGCGATCTCCTCGCGGATGTTGTTCACCGCGGTGGTGACGCCCTTGCCGCCGAAACGTTTCTTGTCGCCGTCGCGCAGTTCGAGCGCCTCGCGGCTGCCGGTGCTGGCACCGGAAGGCACGGCGGCGCGGCCGGAGGCGCCGGACTCGTACGTGACCTCGACCTCGACGGTGGGATTGCCGCGGGAGTCCAGAATCTCGCGCGCCCAGACAGCGATGATGGTGCTCATATGTGCTCCTTGGGTTATGGCCGTGGCGGTTTCCGCTTGGGGTGGATGCGGCGCAGCAGCGCCCATTCACGCCTCGTACAATACATTCGTGACGGATTCAAATCCAATTCTGCGACGATTTCCCCGACAGCGCAATGTTAATGCGCGCCCTCCCAGGCCCGCATGAGACCCTCCATGAGCAGGTCCTCGCGCACCTCGTGGATCGCCGGGCAGACCGCGGCGATGCGGTTGGCGAAGCCGCCGGTGGCGATGACCCGCGTCTCGGCCGGGTCCGCGTCCACGCTCCTGGCGATGCGCGCGGCCAAGCCCTCGACCATGGCCGCGAAGCCGTGGATCAGGCCCTGGTTCAGGCTCTCCGAGGTGCTCTTGCCCACGTGGAGCGGGCCGTTGATCTCCAGGGTGCTCTGCGGCAGCTGGGCCGTGCCGTTGGCCAGGGCCCGGGCCGAGGACAGCACGCCCGGGCAGATCAGCCCGCCGATGTAGGCGTCGCCCTGCACGCAGTCCAGGGTCGTGGCCGTGCCGAAGTCCGCCACCACGAGGGTCCTGGCCCGCTCGCGGCAGCGCGCGGCGTAGGCCGTCACCAGCCGGTCCGCGCCGACCTCCTGGGGCCGGGCGTAGCGGTTCTCGATGGGCAGTGCGATGTCCTCCGGGACGAAACGCACGCGGCGGCCGAAGAAGCGCTCGGCCGCGCGGCGGATGATCGGATTCATGGGCGGCACCACCGAGGAGGCCACCACGTCGAGGATCTGGCCGGGGGTCAGGTCCTCCACGCGGCAGACGTCCAGCAGCTTGAGGCCCCAGGCGTCGGCGGTGTCCAGGCTTCCGGCGGAGGAGGTGGGCAGGGCGAAGGTGGCGTGCACCCCCTGGCCCGGCCGCGCGAGGCCGATCTTGACGTTGGTGTTGCCCACATCCAGCAGCAGAATGGTATCCATGGCGCTTCCTGTCGGTTTTGCTTGACGTTCATGGGCCGTCCGGCACGCTTTTTCCGAAAAATATGCCGCAGCATGCGTTGCCAGCGCGCCTTGGGGGGTGTATTGCCGCAACATAGACATCCGTCAAGGAGAATGCGCATGGATCCGGCTCGGCTCATTCCGTCGGCCGAAGCCATCCCCTCCCCCTGGGGCTGGTTCGAGGCCCTGCTCTGGCTCACCTTCGCCCTGCACCTCCTGTTCATGAACCTCGCCGTGGGCTCGGCTGTGGTGGCCCTGGCCGGCCGCCTGGGCCACCGCCAGGAGGAACTCGCCCGCGAACTGGGGCACCGGCTGCCCACCTTCCTGGCCCTCACGGTGAACTTCGGCGTGGCCCCGCTGCTCTTCGTGCAGGTGGTCTACGGCCAGTTCCTGTACACCAGCTCCGTGCTCATGGCCGGCTGGTGGCTCGCGGTCATCGGTCTGGTGATCCTGGGCTATTACGCATCCTACGTGCACGACGCGAAGTTCGCGTCCGCGCCGGGGCTTTCGCGCCTGGCCCTGGCCCTGGCCCTGGGCCTGCTCGCGGCCGTCGGCTTCCTCTTCGCCAACAACATGACGCTGATGCTCCGGCCGGAGGCCTGGACGGCCTATTTTCACAGTCCGGGCGGCGGCCTGCTGAACCTCTCCGACCCGACCATGTGGCCGCGCGCCGCGCACTTCCTGCTGGCCGCGCCGGCCGTGGCCGGTCTCTACGCCGCGATCATCGGCCAGAAAAAGCGCCGGACCGACTGGACGGCCTGCGGCCTGGCCTGGTTCACCCGCGTGACCATGCTCCAGATCGTCGTGGGCGGCTGGCTGCTGTTCAGCCTGCCCAAAAACGTCATGCTCGGCTTCATGGGCGGCTCGGGCCCGGCCACGGCGCTGCTCGCCCTGGGCGTCCTCGCCGGGCTGGCGGCGCTTCTGGCCGGCATCCAGAAGAAACCGACTCCCGCGGCTTGGCTCACCTTCGCCGCCATCGTGCTCATGGCCGGCGCGCGCGCCCAGGTGCGCCTGCTGACGCTGGCGCCCGTGTTCACCCCGGCGAGCCTGCCGGTCACGGGCGAGGCCGGCTCCCTGGCCATGTTCCTCGTCGCGCTCGCCGCCGGTCTGGCGCTCATCGGCTGGATGCTCAAGACCTACGCCAAGACGGCGGGGAGGGGGTAGGCCATGGAATACCCCGTCTGGCATCTGGCGACCTTCGGCGGCGGCTTCTGGATCGCCCTCATCGGCACCTTCCATGTGTTCATCGCCCACTTCGCGGTGGGCGGCGGGCTCTACCTCGTGCTGGCCGAGATGCTGGCGCGCAAGAGCGGCAGCGCCGTCCTCCTGGCCCACGTGAAGAAGCACGCCCGCTTCTTCATGCTCCTGACAATGGTGGCCGGCGGCGTCACCGGCGTGGGCATCTGGTTCACCATTGGGCTGCTCTCGCCCCAGGGCGCGAGCACGCTGATCAAGGTCTTCGTCTACGCCTTCGCCACGGAATGGGTCTTCTTCCTGGGCGAGATCGTGGCCCTGCTCTGCTACTATTACGGCTTCGACCGCATGGACGCCCGCGACCACCTGCGCATGGGCTGGCTGTATTTCCTCTTCGCCCTGCTCTCGCTGTTCATGATCAACGGCATCATCGGCTTCATGCTCACCCCCGGCGACTGGAGCGCCTCGCACAACTTCTGGCACGCCTTCTTCAACCCCAGCTTCTGGCCGCAGTTCTTCCTGCGCACGGCCATCGCCCTGTCCCTGGCCGGGCTGTTCGGCTTCGTCACGGCCACGCGCATCCCCGCCGAAAACGGCGGCGACGCGGCGCGCACGCGCATGGTGCGCCTGGCCGCCGGCTGGACCATCCTGCCGCTCGCCGCGACCTTCGCCGCGGGCTGGTGGTACATCCACGCCCTGCCCGCCCCGCAGATGGAGATGGTCCTGCTGCGCTCGGCGCGCATCGCCGGCTTCCTCAAGATCTTCCAGTGGTTCGCCGGGGCCGCGGCCCTCGGCGCGCTGGTCCTGGCCGCCCGGCTGCCCGGCAAGGTCAGCTTCCCCCTGGCCCTTGTGGTCGTGCTCACGGGCTGGGGGCTCATCGGCAGCTTCGAGTTCGTGCGCGAGGCCGCGCGCAAGCCCTTCCTGATCTACGGCCAGGTCTACTCCAACGGCATCCGCGTCGGGACCGAGGCCGCGGCCGCGGAAAAGGGCTACCTCGCCACGGCCAAATGGGCGCGCATCCGCGAAATCACCGCGGACAACCGCCTGGCCGCCGGCGCGGAGCTCTATCAGCACCAGTGCGCCAGCTGCCACTCCATCGGCGGGCCCATGAACGACATCCGGCACTGGGCTCCGAACCTCACCGTGCGCGGCATGACGGCCCTCCTGGGCGCGCTCTCCAAGGTCAACCCGGCCATGCCGCCCTTCGTGGGCAGCCAGGCCGAGCGCGAGGCCCTGGCCCTCTACGTGGCCGAGCACCTCGGCGGCCGCAAGGACGGCGCCCTGCCCGCCATCAGCCCGGCCGAACAGACCGACGAAATCCCGCCCTTCGATCCGCAGAAGGCCGAATACGTGCTCCTGGCCTGGCCCGACCTCGGCATGCAGATGGTCGTCGAGGCCCAGGGCGCGTTCGTGCTCCGGCCGCCCAGCGTGGAACTCAACGCCCAGCTCGTGAAGCGCGGCGAATCCCCGTCCAAGATCACCGACGGCGTCACCCTGTCCTACGCCGTGGAGGGCGGCCTGGGCTCCGGCGTCCTGAAGCCCGGCGAGGGCCGCGACTGGTTCCAGGCCGTGCTGTCCATCAACCCGCGCAAGCCCGACGGCACCCTCAACCCCTACCCGCTGGCCACCATCGAGGCCAAGGACGCCGACGGCGCGCTCCTGGGCAGGACCCGCGCGGCCCTGCCCGTGTCCGACGAGGTGGCCTGCGCCTCCTGCCACGGCGGCGGCGACGCCAAGGGCAACCTCAGCGGCGAAACCGGCCTGAACATCCTGCGCATCCACGACCGCCTCAACCGCACCGGCCTCGTGGCCCAGGCTCAGGGCGGCAAGCCCGTGGCCTGCACCGACTGCCACGCCGACCCGCTCAGCGGCGCGCCCGGCCGCGGCGACCTGCTCTCGGTCTCCGCCGCCATCCACGGTTTCCACGCCAACACCCTCAAGGGCCGCGCCGACGACGCCTGCGCCTCCTGCCACCCGAGCCGGGCCGACGGCGGCACGCGCTTCCTGCGCGGCCTGCACGCCCAACGCGGGCTGGACTGCACCATCTGCCACGGCCCGCTCGAAGACCACGCCGCGGCCCTGCTCAAGCGCGAAATGGAGGCCGACGGCGGCCGCGGCAAGCGCGGGGCCAAGCGGCTCTTGAGCCAGATCACCCCGCAGCTCATGGACCGCAAGGACATCCGGCCGCGCACAGCCTGGCTGCAAACGCCGGACTGCCTGGCCTGCCACAAGGACTTCGGCGCGCCCGACCCGAGCAACGGCTTCAACAACTGGACCAAGAGCGGGGCCGAGCGCTTCCGCTCGCGCCTGGACGAGGCCGGCGCGCTGTCCTGCCCGGCCTGCCATGGCCCGCAGCACGCGCTCTATCCCTCGGTCAATCCCTACGGGAAGAACCGCGACGTCATCCAGCCGCTCCAGTACCAGAAGCTCGCCGCGCCCCTCGGCGCGCGCGCAAGCTGCTTCGTCTGCCACAAGAAGAAGATGGACGTCGAAGTCCACCACCCGGGCATCCTGGGCAAGCAGCAGTAGGGAGGAGGACATCGGCCATGATCGCGCGTGAATGGCGCTGCCTGTGCCCGCGGCAGACCGCGGCGGGCTTCTTCGTCCACCTGAAGGCCACCGGCGTGGCCGAGGCCGTGGCCCTGCCCGGCTGCCGTGGCTACCAGATCCTCCGGCGCGATGCCGGCGGCGGCATGGTCGAATTCACCCTGCTCACCTACTGGAGTTCGGAGGACGACCTCCACGCCTTCGCCGGAGACGACCCCGGCCGCGCCGTGCTCTACCCCGGCGACGAGGCCTTCCGCATCGCGCCGGAAACCACCGTCCGGCACTACGAGGTTTCAGAGGCGGAATTCGCGCGGACCTGAACCCCGCGGCCAGGCAGGCCGCGCTACTGGATCTTGTACTCGCGGAAGCGCAGCGAACGGATCTTGCCGTAGGCGTAGCGCCCGAGCCGAACGAGCAGAAGGGAGCCCGTGAGCAGCGAGAGAAGCAGCATGCCCCCCGAAGTGGACTGCGTGCTGAACAGGTGCTGCAGCCGGACCAGAGGGATGGCGAAGAAGCCCAGCGTGGCGGCACCGCCCAGGATTCCGTACCACCAAAAGATCCGCCGCTCCCTGAGCGTCGCCCGGCCGGCCTCTGCGTTTCCAAGTCCGAGCCAGCCCAGGGTGTTGCGCTCCAGAAAGCGGAATGACCGCTCCCGCAGGTTCGGGATGCCCGTCTGGTCCACCAGGATGTAGTAGGCGTCCATTTTGATGAACGGGTTGCAGTTCATGGCCAGGCCGGCCATGGTGAGCAGGCAGAAGGCGACGAGCGCGTATTCGGGCCAGGCCCCTGTGCCGGCCCAGGCCCCGGCGCACCACAGCCCCACGCCGAGCACCGCGAAGCTGACCGCGCCGCCGCCTAGGGAAACGAGCACGCGCTGGCGCTTCTGCGGAAAGCTCCAAGCGGCCGAGGTGTCGCAGTAGAAGATGAACGACGCCAGATAGAACATGACGCCCAGCCGCGGCACCCGGCCCCCGAAGTGCTTGCACACGACTCCGTGGCCAAGTTCGTGCAGGGCGATATGCGCCAGCATCAGCACATACAGCGCCGGCAGCAGCTGCGGCAGCGTCGTCACCGCCGCCTCCAGCCCGGCCACGACCTCCACGAACCGTTCGTGGTGCCTTGCCACGGGCACGAGGCCCGACAGGCCAGCAGCGGCCAGCAGGGCCAAGCCCCACGGCGTGCAGAGCGGGCGCGCCAGCCGGTGCATGGCCGTCACAACGGCGTCGGCGTTGGGGATTGAAACGTTCGGGCTCACCACCGCCTTGACGATGCGGCTCAGGCGGCCCGCCTTCTCCTCCTCCGGCCCGGCCAGCATGCCCATGCCCTCCAGCCGCTCGTAAAGCATCGCGAGCATGGCCGGAGAGGTCAGGCCGAGCACGTCGAGGTGCTCCATGTAGAGTTCGTGGAAGGACTTCTTGCCGTCCATGTTCTGGACGAAGAAGGTTTGGCTCGGATCAAGGAGCAGAACGCCCTTCCCGATCCTCTGGAGGGTCGACGCAGGATGGCCGTCGACCGCATCGCCCAGGTGCAGCTCCACGCCCTTGCGCAGTTCCGGCCTGATGGTCATGACCCAGGCCTGCTTCTCCTTGCCCGCGTCCCTGCGGTACTTGATCAGGCGCAGGGTGTGCTGCGGCCCCTGCACCATGAAGCGGACGCGGTCCATGCGCCGCTTGATCATGTGCAGCCAGAGGGTGCCCATGTCGATGGCGTCGAGGCTGGTCTCTTCGTCCGGGACTTCGTAGTCCTCCGTCTCGTGGGGATTGAGCGGGATGCCGGCGCTGTAGGTGATGTCGATGACGACTGTGCCGCCCTTGCAGTCCAGCTGAAGGGTCACGGACTCCTCGACGCCGGCCTCGCCGGCCTTGCGCGCGATCTCCTCGCAGGCCTCCATCACCGAGCCGGAGCACATGGCCTCCAGCTCGGGGGAGAAGCCCACAATGGCGCTATAGCGCTGAAGGCTCTCCTGGACAAAACGCAGCCACTGAGCGGCAAGGGGCAGGGTGATGCGGACTCTGCTGCTCTCCATGCCTTTCATCCGGCCGGGGACAACGTTCCGGACAACCTTCGGCGGGCACCGGGCCAAACGCCCCGGAGCCTACTGGGCTACCACCAGTTCATCCACGCCGCCAAGCGTTCCTCGCCCTCGACTATTTCCACGCTGCCCGGCCGGGGCAGGACGAACAGAGCCTGGTTGTCCTTGGCCTCAAGGACGGCGACGGTCTTCCCCGCGGGAACGTCAATGCCTTCGGCCTTGAGCACGGAGGCCGGGTCGGCCAGCAGCCGCGCCTTGTACCCCTCATCCTCCCAGGCCTTGGCGACGATCCGTGTCCATATCTTCTGGTTCGAATTCTTCTCCATCGCATACCCCACGTGTGTTTTCGTTGTTTTTTTCCTGTCAGAAATATCGGATAGCGTCAACAAACCGTGCCGGCAAGCGAGTCGGCTCCCCCGCCTGGACAGCGGGCGCATCCCAAGCGTATGCCTCTATCGACGGTCATTGAAAGCTCCTTGCCTACCCCACCCACCCCAGGCAACACAGGAGGTTGTGCGTGATGAAGAAGTATCAGCAGTTCATTGGCGGCGCGTTCGTTGAGCCCCTGTCCGGCAAGCACATCGAGGTGCTCAACCCGTACACCCAGGAAGTCATGGCCCAGGCCCCGGCCGGCGACGCCAAGGACGCCGAGGCCGCCCTGGACGCCGCCGCCAAGGCGCAGCCCGCCTGGGCCGCCAGGACCGCCAGCGATCGCGCTTCCTATCTCAAGAAAATGGCCGCCGCCATCCGCGCCCATCGCGTGGAGCTGGCGCGCACCCTGGCCCGGGAGCAGTCCAAGATCTCCGGCCTGGCCCAGGTGGAGATCGACGTCACGGCCGACTACTTCGACTATTACGCCGGCTGGGCCACCAAGTACGAGGGCGAGGTCATCCAGAGCGACCGCCCGCGCGAAAACATCCTGCTTTACCGCCAGCCCATCGGCGTCATCGTGGGCATCTGCCCCTGGAACTTCCCCTTCTTCGTCATGGCCCGCAAGGTCGCGCCCTCGCTGCTGACCGGCTGCGCCGCGATCATCAAGCCCAGCAGCGAGACCCCCTGCACCACCTTCGAGTTCGCCAAGCTCGCCGCCGAAACCGGCCTGCCCGCCGGCGTGCTGAACTTCGTCTCCGGCCGCGGCGGCACCCTGGGCAACGCCCTGGTGAAGAGCCCCGTCGTGGGCATGGTCAGCCTCACCGGCAGCGTGGAGGCCGGCCAGCAGATCATCACCGCCACCGCCCCGAACATCACCAAGACCTCGCTGGAGCTCGGCGGCAAGGCCCCGGTCATCGTCTGCGCCGACGCCGACCTCGACCTCACCGTCAAGGCCGTGGTGGCCTCTCGCGTCATCTACTCCGGCCAGGTCTGCAACTGCGCCGAGCGCGTCTACGTGGACGCCAAGATCGCCGACGAATTCCTGGAGCGCATCGCCAAGGCCATGCGCGCCGTGAAGTACGGCGACCCCTTCGCCGACCCCAACCCGGACATGAGCTGCCAGATCAGCTTCGAACAACTGGAGAAGATCGAGGCCATGGTCGAGCGCGCCAAGGCCGCCGGCTGCGACGTGGTCGTGGGCGGCAAGCGCGCCGAGGACGCCGGCCCCGGGCCGTTCTACCTGCCCACCCTGCTCTCCGGCTGCAAGCAGGACATGGAGATCATGCGCCAGGAGATCTTCGGCCCCGTGCTGCCGGTCATGCGCGTCTCCGGCCTGGACGAGGCCATCGCCCTGGCCAACGACTGCGAGTACGGCCTGACCTCCTCCATCTTCACCCGCGACATCAACACCATGATGCGGGCCATCAACGAGCTGAAGTTCGGCGAGACCTACGTCAACCGCGAGCACTTCGAGGCCATGCAGGGCTTCCACGCCGGCTGGCGCAAGTCCGGCATCGGCGGGGCCGACGGCAAGCACGGCCTGCACGAGTACCTCCAGACCCACGTGGCCTACATCCAGTACTAGCGCCCGTTTCCAACGACAGCACAACGGCCGGCTTCCGCAAGGGGGCCGGCCGTTCCGCGCTTCAGGGGGCGGCGGGGCGGAGGCCTCTGTCAGGGGGAGCTGCGCGCTCCCCCTGGCCCCCTGGCGCTCCCTTCGGGAGTTTCAGCACGTCCATGGTCCGCTCCGGCAAATTGCCGGAGCGGACCATGGACGTGTTTGGATGTCGTGGCGGGGGGACGAACGGGAAGCCTGCGCCGCAACGGTTGGCCAAGAGGCCACGGAGAAACGCCCCGAAGCGGCCGCGGGTGGGTCCGGGAAGGGGCGCGCAGCCCCTCCCGGCCGCCGGAGGCCGCGGCCTTCCCGCCGGAACTAAAAGGTGACGACGCTGTAGCCGCGCTCCATGTAGGCGGCCATGGACGGATGGCCGTTCATGTCGTCGAGGAGGGCCAGCCCCTCGGCCTGCACGGCCTCAAGCGCGCCGAGCTTGGCGGAGCAGGCGCGGCAGGCGCCGAAGAACAGGCCGGCGGCCTTGGTCTTGGCGTAGAGCTGGTGGAGCGGATGGGCGGGTTCGCGCAGCTTGGCGACGAGGGTCGTCGCGCCGCCCTCAAGGACGATGCCGGCGGCGGAGCCGCGTTCGCGCAGGTCGAGCGCGGTCAGGAGCACGTGGATGAAGCACATGGGGTCATCGCGGAAGGCGAAGAGGGCGACGTTCACGGGACACCTCCTGCGGCCCCTTGCGGGGTCGGCCTAGAAGACCTGGGGCGGGCTGTCGAGGGCGCCGGTGAGGCGCGTCCGCGCGGCGGGCTTTTCGGCCGCGCGCGGCGCGGGCTTGGGTACGAGGGTCATGACGCCCAGGCCGGCGAAGGTCGTGGCCTGGCGCAGGGTGAAGAGCATGGGCCGGCCGGCTTCGACGCGGAACCTGTCGCCGGGCTTGAGGGGCCGCGCGCCGGCCAGGGGCAGGATGCGGTTCTGCGGGCCGTTGCTGGCGGTCTCGACCACGGTGTACTCGCCGGGGGGCAGGTTGACCTCGCCGCCGGTGGCCCAGTGGACGGTGTACTGCTGGCCGCGGCCGTCGGCGAGCTTGAGGGAGGCCACGCGGCGGGGCTCGATGTCCACGAAGAAATGGGCCTGGCGCGCGCCGCGGGTTTCGCGCACGACCTCGAAGCGCACCGCGCCCTGCACGGGCGAGGCCATCCTGTACTTGGCGATGAAGGCCTCGGGATCGAGAATGATCTCCCAGCCCTTGTCCTGGCCGTCGTTGGCCCAGGGGCGGGCGGTGTAGCCCTTGAAGTTCAGGACCTCGTCGTAGCGGCTGCCGAGGACGCCCTCCAGGAGGAGCTGGTCGCCGACGACGGCGCGCAGGGATTCGCCGTTCTTGACCTGATAGGACTTGCCGTTGAGCCAGCAGACGAAGACCGGCGGGCCGGGCGGCAGCGGCGGCGGCATCTGGCCGGCGAAGCGCACGGTGGTGGTGGAGACCTTGCGGCCGTCCACGCGGGTCTCCAGAGTCTTGAAGCGCTCCAGGGCCATGCGCGGCGACTCCACGAGGTTCACGCCCTGGCGGTCGGAGGCGAACACGGCCACGACCTGGCCGTGGGGATCGGCCTTGCCGGCGCTGACGGGGTCGACCTTGATGGTGCCGCCGGGCTGCACGGCGAAGGCGCCGCCTTCCAGCGGCCGGCCGTTGACCTTGACGCGGCAGTTGCGCTCGTAGAGGCGCTGGACCTCGGCCTCGTCGATCTTCGGCGGGATGATCTCCACGCCGCAGTGCTTGAGCAGGACGCTGGCGGCGTAGACCTGGTGCTTGACCTTCCAGCCCAGCGCGCCGATGTCCTTGCTCACCTCCACGGCCATGGCCGGGATGTTCAGGTTGGCCACGGCGTAGAAGGTCAGGGACTTGCGCATCTCCGCGGCGTAGCGGCTGTCGGGCTCGAAGGTGCGGGTGTTGAACAGCTTGAACTGATAGTTCTTGTCCTTCACCGTGGAATTGATCTCGGCCAGGGCGGAGTTGACCAGCCGGGCGAGGTCCAGGCTCTCGTGGGTGTTCGCGTCGATGATCACGGACTGGCCCCAGCGCTGCGGGTTGCGCAGGGGGCTGACGTATTCGGTGTCGTAGAAGCCGGAGCCCTCGTGGAGGTGGATGAGGGCGCTGGACTGGGACAGCAGGAAGCGCACGGCCCGGGCTAGGCGGTCCTCGTAATACTGGTTGTAGTCGCGGTCGAAGCGGCGGTTCATGTCCACGTTGACCACGCGCTGGTGCACGTGGATGGAGGGGATGTTGGCCCGGGGCACGACGATGAGGTTGCCCTTGAGCACGCGGCTTTCGGCGAGCAGCTGGGCGGAGAGGAAGCCGGTGGGCTCGTCGCCCTGGATGCCGCCCTGGATCATGACCGTGGGGCCGGGGGCCTCGCCCTGGATGAAGACCACGGGCAGGGGATACTGCGTGCCCTCGAAGAACACGAAGCCGCTCTTCGTCGAGGCCGACGCGGGCGCGGCCAGGGCCGCGATCAGGAGCAAAAGGAGGCTAGCCGCCCAGCGCGAACGTTTGGCCAAGGATCACGTCTCCGTTGGAGTTCATAATCTCCACCCGCAGGCCCAGGGCCTCCCTGCGGGCAAGTCCTTGCGGGAGACGGGCGCTGGCGGAGATGCGTTTGAAGCGGGAGATCTGGTAGGTCAGGTCCGATTCGGACGTGGGCGCCAGCTCCACGAGGCCGCCGTCGCTCTTGAGCAGCAGCAGGCGGATGTCGCCGGAGGCCGAGCCCGAGGATTTGTTGTTCAGGTCAAAGGCGACGGAGAGCGCGCCGCCGGTGGCCTGGGCGCGGAAGTTGTCCACGGCCATGGACCCGGCGTCGATTTTGACGAAGGCGCGGCCCTCGGCCGGGCGGGCCTTTTCGCCCTTGGGCTCCTTGCCGTCCTTTGCTCCCGCGCCGCCCATGGCCTTCATCTTCTCGATGTTGCCCAGGCGCTCCATGGCCACCTGGGCGTCGGCCAGGGAAAGCTCCAGGTTGCGCCGCTCGGCCAGGAGCAGGCGGTAGCCCACGAAGCTGCGGATGCCCACGACGAGGATGATCAGGACGAGCACGCCGAGGCCGGCGGACGCCCACAGCAACAGCTTGAGCCGCCGCGGACTGACGCGGAAGCTCTTCACGTCCGTGTCGTCGCGCATGAACAGCACGCTGTAGCTGGCGTTCTTCATCAACTCTTGCCCCAGTGTTCGCTGGCGATGACCCAGCCGTCGCCCTTGGGCTCGATGACCAGGGTCTTCGGCCCCTTGTCGGCGTGGCCGGAGGAGTCCTCATAGGTCTGCTGGAAGCTGACCTTGAGGCCCTGCTTGTGCATGGAGACCTCGACCTTGTCCGCGGCGATGCGCGTGGGCACCTTGGAGAGCCAGAGGGCCTTCTTGAAGTCGCGGATGGCGCGGGCGTTGTTCTGTTTGCCGTTGGTGGCGTCTTCGGCGTAGAAGGCCATGTACTTGTCGATGTCCGCGGAGAGCCAGGCCTCCATCCAGGCCTTGAGCATCTTGTCCACCTCGGCGCGCTTGGTGGACAGATAGCGGGTCTCCAGACCGGGGGCGGCGTCGGTGTACTCGCCGCCGACGATGCGCCAGGCGCCGTCCTTGTCTTTCTGCCAGTAGAAGCGCTTGCCCACGGCCGAAACGAGGTCCTTGGTGCGGTAATACTGCTCGAAGGTGGTGACCCAGTAGTCCGGGCCCTGGATGGCGCGGACGTTGTCGACCATGACGTGGATCCAGGGCTGCTTGGCGAAGATGCCCTGCTTGTGGCTCTTGAAGGAGCTGAAGGTCACGCCCTCGGTCTGGGCGAATTTTTCGGGCTGGAAATACTCAAAGAAACGCTCGCGCTTGTTCTGCCAGTCGCTGGCCCACTGGCGCACGCGGTCGGTGAGCTGCTGGGCGGTGGCGTCGCTGGGCGTCTCCTTGCCCCAGGTGAGCTTCTTGGCGATGATCACCGGCGTGCCGTAGGGAATCTTGCCGTCGAGGCTCTTGATGTCGTTGGCCGAGAGGGCCACGCAGCCGCGGGTGTCGCGGTTGAGGCCCTTGCCGCGGCCGTGGATCCAGATGCCGTGGCCGGTCTTGCCCTTGAGGCGGTCGACGGGGTTGGGGAAATTCAGGCTGAAGGCGTAGTTGCCGTAGAGCTCGAAGTCCAGCTTGCCGGGGACCTTCTCCTCCACGAAGTAGACGCCCTCGGGGGTGCGCTTGTCGCCTTCGCGGGTCTTGTCGCCGGGGGCCTCGCCCGTGGCGCAGGCCATCTTGCGCAAAACCTCCAGCGGGCTTTTGCGGCCGAACATGTAGAAGGTCTGGGTCTCCTTGTCGATGCCCAGGAACAGCTCCGGCCCGCTGGACTGGGAGGAGACGCGCGTTTCCCAGCCGCCGGAACCGGCCGCAAGGGCCAAGGAGGGGACCAGCGCCAGGGCCATGCCGGCCCACAGGAGGATGGTGCGTACGCTTTTCAAGGCTCTTCCACGTTCGGTTGCGGCGCCCGTCGGCACTTCAAGCGCGGCGGCGACCGGGACGCCCGTTGAGACCGCTAGCTCCTGGCCGCGTCCAGGAGCTCCTTGCGCGTGAAGATGGACCTGAGCTCGAGCCCGGCCTCGGCCAGGCGCTCGCGGCCGCCTTCCTCACGATCCAGCACGCAGAGCACCGCGCCCACATCGAAGCCCGCATCGCGCAGGCGCTGGGCCGAGGTGATCAGCGTGCCGCCGGTGGTGACCACGTCCTCCAGCAGGGCGACGCTGTCGCCCGGCCGGAAGTTCTTCAGGCCCTCCAGAAACTGGTTGGTGCCGTGGCCCTTGGACTGCTTGCGGATGATCATGCCGTGCAGGGCGCGGCCCTCCAGGTGGGAGAGCACGGACACGGACGTAACGAGGGGATCGGCCCCCAGCGTCATGCCGGCCACGCCGCGCACGCTGGTGTTGCGCAGCATCTCCAGGAAGATCTTTCCGATCAGAAAACCGCCCTCGGAATGCAGTGCGGTCTGCTTGCAGTCGAAGTAATAGTCGCTCTTGCGGCCGGAGGTGAGCGTCACCTCGCCCTTGACGTAGGACAGCGCCATGAGCAGGCGCGCCAATTTCGCCTTCAGATCACTCACTTTTATCCCACCCCTGACCAAAGACGCGCGCGTATATCGCAGTTACGTAGCGGAGGTAATAGCAGGGGTCGAACAATCTTTCAAGAGTTTCTAGACTTAGGTGCCGGCGAATTTCCGCGTCGTTCACCACCTCGTTTTTGAAGCTCACGCGGCCGTCCCAGGAGCGCATGGCCGCGGCCTGGACCATCTCGTAGGCCTTCTGCCGCGGCAACCCGAGGTCGATCAGCTCCACCAGCACCCGCTGGGAGTAGAACAGCCCGTAGGAGCCCTCCAGGTTGCGGGCCATGTTCTCCGGAATAATCCGCAGGTTCTTCAGCAGACCCGCCAGGCGGTTCAGGATGTAGTCCGCCAGGATGGTGGAGTCGGGCATGATCACGCGCTCCACGCTGGAGTGGGAGATGTCGCGCTCGTGCCAGAGGGGCATGTTCTCCATGCTGGCCAGGGCGTTGGTGCGCAGGAGCCGCGAGAGCCCGCAGAGATTCTCGGCGCTGATGGGGTTCTTCTTGTGGGGCATGGCGCTGGAGCCCTTCTGGCCCTTGGCGAAGCCCTCCTCCACCTCCAAAACCTCGGTGCGCTGGAGGTGGCGCAGCTCGGTGCACAGGCGCTCCACCCCGCCGCCGAGCAGGGCCAGGGCGGTGAAATAGTGGGCGTGGCGGTCGCGCTGGATGATCTGCGTGCTCACCGGGTCCACGGCCAGGCCCAGGCGCTCGCAGGCCATGGCCTCCAGCTCGGGCGAAAGGTGGGCGTAGGTGCCGACCGCGCCGCTGATCTTGCCCACGCGGATGTTCTCCACGGCTGCGGCGAAGCGGACGCGATGGCGGGTGAACTCGGCGTAGAAGCCGGCCATCTTGAGGCCGAAGCTGGTGGGCTCGGCGTGGATGCCGTGGGTTCGGCCGATGCAGAGCTGGTCCTTGTGGCGGATGGCCATGTCCTTGAGCACGCCGAGGACCTTGTCGATGTCGGCCAGGATCAGCGCGCCCGCGCGGGTGAGCAGCAGGGCGTTGGCCGTGTCCACGATGTCCGAGCTGGTGCAGCCGAGGTGGATGAAGCGGGCGGCGGGGCCGACGCGCTCCTCCACGGCCGTGAGGAAGGCGATGACGTCGTGGCGGGTCTTCTCCTCGATCTCCAGGATGCGGGAGACGTCGAAGCCGGCCTTGGCGCGGATTTCGGCCATGTCGGCCGGGGGAATGGCGCCGAGGCTCGTCCAGGCCTCGCACACGGCCAGCTCGACTTCGAGCCAGGCCGAGAAGCGCGCCTCAAGCGTCCACAGCGCTGCCATTTCCGGGCGAGAGTAGCGATCGATCATGGATGCGTCCGTCTGGGCTGGGGGTTCCGGGAAGCCGCCGGGAGGGGGGGCGTCCCGCCGCCGCCTGGACGGCGGCGCGCATGAAAAAGGCAGCCCTGCGGCTGCCTTGTCGTCACGAGTGCGTGGTCGCCGCCGGCCCCGCCGCCGCAGCCGGGGCCGGGGTCCCGGCCGGCTTGGAGGCGTTGGAGTCGACGCTGTGCGGGGCCTTGTCCGCTCCGCCGCCGCCGGACTCGGAGTAGCCGTTGGCGTACCAGCCGCCGCCCTTGAGCACGAAACTGGTGTTGGATATGATCCGGGTGGCCTTGCCGCCGCACACGGGGCAGGGGATGTCCCGCTCCTCGTAGTCCTTCTGCCATTCCTCGAAGATCTGTTTGCAGTCCTGGCAGTGGTACTCGTAGATAGGCATGATCGCTCCTCGAAACGAACGGGCCCGGTCGGTGGGCCCGGAATTGACAGGGCGGCCCGAAGGCCGCCCGTTCTCCAGCGCTTATTTGCTCTTGGCCGCGGCCTTGGCCTCGCGGACGCGCTCCTTGAGGCGCTCCTCGCGACGCTTGCGGCGACGATCGATTTCCTTCATGCGCTCGACTTTCTTGTGCTTCGCCATGATTCCTCCAAAAATACGGCCGGGGATTGGCGCCCATGGCGCCGCGGCTGCCAGCCTGTTAGCGCACATTGACCGGCATGTAAAGCTTCGGCGCGGCCGCGCCGAACGGCCTTGACGCGACCGCCGCCAGACCCCATTATCGGCGCAGGCGTCCCCCGCGCCCCAAAGCACCCAGGAGCGTCCCATGAGCGAAAGCACTTTCGCCTTGGCGGTGGATGACATCGTCGAGGTGTTCATGTTCGAGCAGTGGCTGCGGTACTATTTCGTCACGGAGAAGGACGGCCGGCTGTTCCTCGAAATCCCGCCGGAAGAGCTCAAGCGGCTCTACGAGAAGTATGAGCACCTGGCCCCGCTGGCGGACATGCTCAACCGCGAGGAGATCAGCTACGAGAAGAGCCAGACCACGGTGTGCACCTTCGTGGGCGCGCGCTACGACGGCTCCAAGTACGCCGCGGGCGTCATCTCCCGCGCGCTGGACTCCAAGGCCTTCAAGATCGAGCTGTACGTCTTCGGCGTCTGGATGAAGGGCCACGAGGCCTATCTCGACGCCCAGCGGCTCGACTTCGCCGACTGGCGCGAGATGTACGCCGGCTGGAACAGCCTGGAGGAGGTCAAGGACTACCGGCGCAAGCTCATGGCCGGCGGCGGCGACCCGAACCAGCCAGCCTCCAACGCCGTGAACTAGCGGACGCCGGCCTGGACCGCCGCTTGCATAGGCTACGGCAGCGGCAGGATTTGTCCCGGAGCCGCGGGCTCCCTACACCCCGACCGACACGAGGTTTCCGGCAGTGTGCGCCCTTTGGTCCAAGGACGAAGACGACGCCAAGCGCAAGCGGCAGATCATCCTGGCGCTGCTGGAGGACATCCGCGACCAGCGCTCCAAGCTGAAGCTGGACTTCGAGGCGGGCGTCACCAGCATCAAGGACATCACCGGCACGCTGCTCGAATTCGACATCGCCGGATTGGTGGTGGAGGTCTCCAGCCTCAAGGGCACGAGCCTGTCCTTCCAGGGGGCGGGCCTGTCCTGCTTTTTCCGCGTGCGCGAAAAGGGCGGCCGCGGCCGCGAGCAGTACTACACCTTCGACACGCGGGTCTCCGGCATGGAGCAGCGGCCCAGCGGCATGATCCACTTCTCCCTGGAGTTTCCCCAGAGCCTGCGCAGCGCCCAGCTCCGCCGCAGCGTCCGGGTCAAGGTGGACCAGCGCAAGGTGCCGGAGTTCGCCCTCTGGCCGGACTTCTCCGGCCGGCGCGACCTGAGCGCCGCCAGCCCGCTGCTCGGCCCGGCGCAGCTGGAGCAGAAACGCTTCAAGGTGGACAACTTCTCGGCCAACGGCGCGCGGCTGCTCGTGGCCAACAGCCTGATGCACGAGGCGCTGCCGGACGTGGCCAAGGGCACGCGCTTCGCCATGAACTTCCGCGCCGTGAGCGAGCCCGGCGCGGCCCCGGCGGGCTTCTGGGTGGCGGCGATCCTGCGCAACGTCTTCGCCGATCCCCAGACCGGGGAGACGTCCCTGGGCTTCGAATTCGTGGCCGAGGGCGTCATGGACGAGAAGGACGGGCTCGTATGGAAGCCGCTCAAGTTCGACGAGGTCACGGGCCTGGGCAAGTTCGTGTTCAAGTGGAACCTGGACCTCTACCGCGAAAAGGGCATCACCTAGCCCCTCAGCGTCCCGTCACCTTCGGCACCACCACCACCGGAACGTCCAGGGCGTCCTGCCGCGGCTTTGGGGACGGAGAGTGGCCCATGACCGTATCGCCGCTTTTTTCGTCGCGGCCGAGGCGGATGTCCGGGCTGTCCGTGCCCATCTCGTAATCCTGGCGGTTCTTGGCCGTGTCCTTGTTGGGAAACTTGCCGTGGGCCTTGGGCTCCTGGTCCTTTGCGGGCGCGTCCGCGTCCTGCGCGGCGGGCTCCTGCGCGGCCTTGTGCTCCGGCTTGGGCAGAATGACCATGGGCACGGCCTTCTGGACCGGAGCGCGGTAGCTGTCCTGGGCTGCGGCCGGGCCGCACAGGGCCAGCGCGGCCCAAAGGGCCGGGATTGCGACCTTAAGTTTCGTCTGCCGCGGCATGAAATCCTCCCGGGATTTTCCGGCATGGCCGGCGCCGATAGTGGGAATAAAGATTTGAATCCTTCACGGCTTCCGTATACACTGCTTCCCGACACAGACGCAACGGCCCCCCGGTAGGCCGTTCAGGAGGAATGCACATGTCCCAACGCACAGACGCGTACACGGCCGCCGGGGTCAACATCGACGAGGCCAACGCTTTTGTGGAGCGCATCAAATCCCTGGCCCACAGCACCCACGGCAAGGGCGTGCTCTCGGGCATCGGCGGATTCGGCGGGCTCTACAAGCCCGATCTGAGCAACATCGCCGCCCCGGTGCTCGTCTCCGGAACCGACGGCGTAGGCACCAAGCTGAAGCTCGCCTTCGAATTCGGCGGCCACGACACCATCGGCATCGACCTGGTGGCCATGAACGTCAACGACGTTCTCGTCCAGGGCGCGCGCCCCCTGTTCTTCCTCGACTACTTCGCCACCGGCCGGCTGGATTCGGAGCTGGCCGTGCGCGTGGTGGCCGGCATCGTCGAGGGCTGCAAGCAGTCCAAGTGCGCCCTGCTCGGCGGCGAAACGGCCGAAATGCCCGGCTTCTACCCGGACGGCGAATACGACCTCTCGGGCTTCTGCGTCGGCATGGTCGACTACGACCGCATCGTCGACGGCTCCCAGGTGGCCAACGGCGATGTGCTCATCGGCCTGGCCTCCAGCGGCCCCCACTCCAACGGCTATTCGCTGATCCGCAAGATCCTGGCCGCCTCGGGCCTCAAGGGCTCGGACACGCTCCCCGGCGACGCCCGGACCGTGGCCGACGCGCTCATGGCCCCCACGCGCATCTACGTCCAGCCCGTGCTGAACCTGCTGCGCGACCTGCCCATCCGCGGCATGGCCCACATCACCGGCGGCGGCTTCTACGACAACCTGCCGCGCGTGCTGCCCAAGACCGTGGCCGCGCACGTGAACTTCGGCTCCTGGCCCGTGCCTCCCGTGTTCCAGTGGCTCAAGGAACAGGGCGGCCTCTCCTGGCCGGAGATGCTGCAAATCTTCAACACCGGCATCGGCTACGCGCTCATCGTGCGCAAGGACGCGGCCCAGGACGTCATGGACCGCCTCTCGGGCATGGACACTCCGGGCTTCGTCCTCGGCGACATCCGCCCCCGCGTGGATGACCAGGAGCAGGTGCAGATGCACTTCGATTAGGCCGCCCGCGATCCCCCTCGCACATGAAAAAGGCCCCGGTTGTCCGGGGCCTTTCTTTTTCCCGCCGCCGCAACGGCCTAGTAGCCCAGGTCCTCGGCCACGAGGATCACGTGGATGCGGTCCTGCACCGGCTGGCCGTCGATGATCGTCCACATGTTGCAGATCTTGGTCTCGCTCATGCACTGGTGGCAGCGGCCGTCCTCCACGCAGGGATTCTTCAGGCCGTAGGACGCGGCCAGGCGCTGGTTGTTGGCCGGCGCGGCGTAGGTCCGCACGCGGTCGAAGGCCGCGTCCAGGTCCGCCGCGACCTTGTTCATGCCGACCACGAGGATGACCTTGCGCGGGCCGAAGAGCATGGGCGCCACGCGGTTGCCGTTGCCGTCCACGTTGACCAGCCGGCCGTCCACGGTGATGGCGTTGCTGCTGGCGATCATCACGTCGGCGTAGAAGCCCTTGCGCCGGAGTTCGAAGCCCTCCTCCTTGGACAGGCCGGGCTTGTAGGGGTCGATCAGGGTCACGCCGGGCCGCGCCGCCAGTTCCACCCACAGGCCCAGGTTCGTGACCGACTGCGTGCCGCAGCGGATGATCGTGGCCGGGCTCGGGATCATCTCCAGGACCTGGGCCTTGGCCGCCGCGCCCGTGGGGGCGAAGCTGCCGGCCATCTTGCGCCTGGCGAGCTGCTTGATGATGTGCCCGGCGAGCTTTTCGCGCTGGGCCAGAACCGGTGCCTCCATGGGGCCTCCTTGGCTTGGGGTTCACGGACTTTTATTAGTATGCCCCGGCTCCCGAACGGGCGTCAACGCACACCCGTGTCCGTGTGCCCGAAGCTCTATCGCCTTCCGGATATTCGCTTGACACGGCGTATTATCTACGTATTCTGGGAGAGGCTCGAAAAGGAGGCCAAGTGACCGACACCATCCCCCCCGGCGCAACGGCGAAAACAGGCGATCTCTGCCCGCAGACGGGCCTGTGGCAGGTTTCCGGCCAGCCGCAGGTCACCACGCGCATCCCCGAGGGCCACGTGATGCCGCCCTGCCACGGCAAGACCGTGACTTGGCAGCTTCTCGGCCCGGCTCGCAATCCATGAAAAAGGGCCCCGGCGGACGCGCGTTCCGCCGGGGCCCCGCATACGCGGCGCCTAGCGCGAGCCGATGTCCAGGCTGTCGCTGTAGGCGGTCTCGGTGTGCTCGGCTTGGTCCAGACCCTGGGACTCGGCGTCCGGGTGCAGGCGCAGGCCCATGACCGCGTCCACCAGCTTGAGCAGGGCGAAGCTCATGACCAGGGCGTAGGCCCCCACCGCCAGGACGCCCAGGGCCTGGACGCCGAACTGGACGGCGTTGCCGTAGAACAGGCCGTCCACGCCGCTGGCGTTGACCGCCTTGGTGGCGAAGAGCCCGGCCAGCAGCGTGCCGGTCAACCCGCCCAGGCCGTGGATGCCCACCACGTCCAGGGAGTCGTCGTAGCCCAGGCGCGACTTGGCCAGCACGCCCAGGTAACAGGCCGCGCCGGCGACGAGGCCGATGACGATGGCCGCGGGGGCGGTGACGAAGCCCGCCGCCGGGGTGATGGTGGCCAGGCCGGCCACCGCGCCGGAGGCCGCGCCCAGCGTCGTCGGCTTGCCGCGGTGCCGCCACTCCACCACCGTCCACATGAACATGCCGGCCATGCCGCCCATGTGCGTGGCCACGAAGGCCGTGACGGCCACGCCGTCGGCCGCCAGGGCGCTGCCGCCGTTGAAGCCGAACCAGCCGAACCACAAGAGCCCGGTGCCCAGAAGCGTCATGGGCAGGTTGTGCGGGAAGAACTGCCGCCGGCCGTAGTCCTTGCGCGGGCCGATGACCAGCACCGCGGCCAGGGCCGCCGCGCCGCAGGTCAGGTGCACCACGAGCCCGCCGGCGAAGTCGACCACGCCGAGCTGCTTGAGCCAGCCGCCCGCGCCCCAGACCCAGTGGCACACGGGATTGTACACGAGCACCGCCCAGAGCAGGCTGAACGCCAGAAACGGCGCGAAGCGCACGCGCTCGGCGAAGGCGCCGGTGATCAGCGCCGGGGTGATCACCGCGAACATGCACTGGTAAATCATGAACAGGGCGTGGGGGATGGTGGCGGCGTAGTCCGGATTGGGGGCCGCGCCCACGCCCGCGAGCCCGGCCCAGGCCAGATTTCCGGTGAGGCCCGCGAGGTCCGGGCCGAAGCTCATGGAATAGCCCAGCGCCACCCACTCCATGCTCACCAGCGCGATCATGAAGAAGCTCTGCATGGCCGTGCCGAGCACGTTCTTGCCACGCACCATGCCGCCATAAAACAGCGCCAGGCCCGGCGTCATGAGCAGCACCAGGGCGGCGCTGACGAGGATGAATGCGGTGTCTCCCGCCTGGATCATGGGACTCTCCCTTGGCTTGCGGGGCGGTTGACGAGGGCTGGGGGGAGAGGGAGCCGCCCGCCCCGGACGGCGTTGACCGTCATAATCGCTTCACACGGTTCTGAGAAGACAAAAATGAAGTCTATTATGACAAAAATGTAGCGAATTGAGCTTCATTTTTGAAATTTCGTAACTTTTTTTGCTGAAAATCGCCTCCGCCCACGCCGAACCTGCCAACGAACGCCGCCACCTTGCCAAATCCGGCAGCGCTCGGTCGAGCGACATAGCGCTAATGCCGATTCGAAGCGACGACCGGAGCGGTTTGACAACCGGAAGGGATTTGCCAAAAGTAGGAACCCACCGAGGACGCTCCCCGCACGTTGCGTCTACGCAGCGGGGAACAGCCTTCGGCGAACCGACTCGGCGTCGCATGGTGTTTGCGGAGGGAAGCCTGCATGAGCAATACGTTCCAGCGCATCGACGTGGCCCAATGGAAAAGGAAAATACACTGCCAAATTTTTAAAAAGGCAGTGCAGCCGCATTATTGCATTGCCTTTGAACTCGACGTGACGAATTTCACGTCGTATATTAAGGACATGAACTGTTCATTCACGTTCGCTTTTATCTATTCCGTCGCAAAATGTGCGAATGAACTGGACGAATTCAAGTGCCGGTTCGTCGGCGATGACGTCGTACTGTACGAATCCGTCGACACGACATTTACATACCTTGATAAGGATACGGAACTTTTCAAGGTCGTGACCGTCCCCATGCAGGAATCACTGGGGGACTATGTAAGGCTGGCGCGAACGACGGCAGAAAACCAGAAGGAATACTTTCCCGGACCGGTCCGGGACGACGTGTTCATTTTCTCGGCGCTGCCGTGGATCACGTTCACGAATGTTTCCCATACCTATTTTGGCGACGGGGAAAAGGCGCAGCCCGTGTTCGATTGGGGAAAGTATTCCGAGAAGGACGGCAAAGTGCTGCTGCCCTTTTCCGTACAAGTGCACCACTCGTTCGTCGACGGCATTCACATCGGGCGGTTGGCGACAAACTTACAGAATTATCTTGACGCCCTCGGCCGCTGAGCGACGTTCCCGGTCGCATCCCCGCGGGCATTGCGCAGTCGTTCCCCCATCCGCCCCAAGAAAGGCGCGGACTTCGGACGACAGGGGCGCAAGCGAATTTACACTGCCGGGAGTTCGGCATATCGAAAGGGAAAAGGGGAGGCGCTCCATGCCCGACTATCCGATCGGCGGCATAGTGGCCACGGGACAAATCTGCCCGGAAACCGGCCTGTGGAAGGTCGTCGGCGCGACCCCCCAGGTCATCCGCCGCATCGTCAAGGGGGAGACTATGCCGCCTCACAATGGCAAAAACGCCGGCTGGCAGTTCCTTCAGCACTCCTTCTGACGCGCGGACGCCCCGCGGGCCCGGCCCAGCGCAGATTCCCGGTGAGGCCCGCGAGGCCCGGGCCGAAGCGCATGGAATAGCCCAGCGCCAGCCGCTCCACGCTCAGCGCGCTCCATGAAAAAGCGCGGCCAGGCCGTGCCGGACCTGCCGGCGAACGCCGCCGGCTCGCCAAATCCGGCAGCGCGACGCGGCCTTGACTTCCGCGCCGTTCTCGCTACCTTATAAGCTGGAACCACCTCCCGCTACGCCCTGCCGCTGGGGCCCCGGCAGCACCCCTCCACCTCGCCCCGGCTTCCGGCCGCCCGCGCCGACGGTCGGCGCGCGCGCCGGACGCGCACCGCAGCAGCCGCTGCACAACGCCAGGAGGGAGCCGCATGAAGATCCTCGTCGCCGTCGATCCGTCCGACACCACGTACCTGCCCGTGAAGCGCGCCGCCGAGATGGCCAGGAAGGAGGCCGCGGAGCTGGCCCTCATCTGCGTGGTCGAAACCGCGAACATCCTCGATCTGGAAACCGGATTCGGCGTCCAGGCCATCGAAGTTCTGCGCGAACACGGGGCCAAGGCCCTGACGGCCGCCAAGGCCGCGGCCAAGGCCGCGGGCGTCGAGGCCCGCACCCTGCTCGTGGAGGGCGTCTCGCCCGCGGAAAGCGTCGTGGACGCCGCGAAGGAATACGGCAGCGACCTCGTCGTCACGGGCACTCGCGGCAAGAAGGGCGCGGCCAGGCTGCTCCTCGGCAGCGTGGCCCAGAAGGTCGTCACCCTGGCGCCCTGCTCCGTGCTCGTCGTGCGCTAGCCTTTCCCACCCGGCCTCCGCACCAGCGCGGGGGCCGGCCCACCCGACCGGCCTTGCCACCCGGCCCGGCCTCGCGTAAGAGCGCCGCCCATGAACACCCGCGAATACGACGCCCTGGCCCTGTTCTCCGGCGGGCTGGACAGCCTCCTCGCCGTCAAGGTCCTCCAGGAGCAGGGCCTCCGCGTCCTGGGCCTGCACTACGTCAGCCCCTTCTTCGGCAAGCAGAGCCTCATCCCGCACTGGCTCGAAATCTACGGCGTCGAGGTCGTGGAGATCGACGTGCGCGAAGCCTTCATCGAAATGCTCAAACGGCCCGCACACGGCTACGGCAAGCACCTCAACCCCTGCGTGGACTGCAAGATCCTCATGCTCCGCCACGCGCGCGGCCTGTTGCCCCGCTATGGGGCGAAAGTCCTCGTCTCCGGCGAGGTCCTCGGCCAACGGCCCATGTCCCAGCGCGCCGACGCCCTCAACCTCATCCGCCGCGACGCCGGCGTCCAAAGCGTGCTCCTGCGGCCCCTCTCCGCCCAGAAGCTGCCCCCCTCGCCCGCCGAGGAGGCCGGCCTCGTGGACCGCACGCGCCTGCCGGGCATCTGGGGCCGCGGCCGCAAGGACCAGCTCGAACTCGCCGCGCACTTCGGCATCACCGAGATCCCCACCCCCGCCGGCGGCTGCCGCCTCGCCGAGGCCGAACCCGCCGCGCGCTACCTGCCCGTGCTCACCCGCTTGGCCCGGCCCGCCCCGCACGACTTCACCCTGACCCACCTGGCCCGGCAATACTGGGCCGGCCCGTACTGGCTGTCCATCGGCCGCAACGAGCGAAACAACCTGGACCTGGAGGCCGCCGCCCGCCCCGGCGACATCCTCCTCCGCCTCAAGGACCACACCGGCCCCCTGGCCCTGGCCCGCCAATACGAGCCCGCCGCGCCGGATTCCGAAAGCCGGCCCGCCGACTGGCCCGCCCACGTCCTGGCCGACGCCGCCGCCTTCGCCATGTCCTATTCGCCCCGCGCCCGCGCCGAGGCCGAGGCCGGCCGCCGCGTCGCCGTCCTCGTCATCCGCGACGGCGAAACCGCGGAAATCTCCGTCACCCCCGCCCGCAGCACGCCCCTGGCCTGGGCCGAACCCCGCCCGGCCGCCGTCTCCATCTGGAAAAAGCGCAAGAGTTGAAGGGAGAACCGGAGCGGGGCTGCGCGCCCCGCCCCGGACCCCGCCCCGCGCCCCCTTGCAGGGGGGGGGCATAGGGTCCCGCGCCGGGCCGGGCGTTCCGGACCGGGTCGGGCGTTGCGCCAGGCCGCCGTCTTGAAAACAACGTATGAGTCGAAGGGAGAACCGGAGTGGGGCTGCGCGCCCCGCCCCGGACCCCGCCCCGCGCCCCCTTGCAGGGGGGGCATAGGGTCCCGCGCCGGGCCGGGCGTTCCGGACCGGGCCGTGCGTTGCGACGGGCCGCCGTCTTGAAAACAACGTATGAGTCGAAGGGAGAACCGGAGTGGGGCTGCGCGCCCCGCCCCGGACCCTGCCCCGCGCCCCCTTGCAGGGGGGGGGCATAGGGTCCCGCGCCGGGCCGGGCGTTCCGGACCGGGACGTGCGTTGCGCCGGGCCGCCGTCTTGAAAACAACGTATGAGTTGAAGGGAGAACCGGGGCGGGGCTGCGCGCCCCGCCCCGGACCCCGCCCCGCGCCCCCTTGCAGGGGGGGCATATGGTCCCGCGCCGGGCCGGGCGTTCCGGACCGGGCCGTGCGTTGCGCCGGGCCGCCGGTCGCGTCCGGCAAGGCCGGACGCGATAACGGGCGTGCAGAGGGCCG
>Ga0268263_1000922_pt1 | contig 32653 bp, 36 predicted proteins | sample Biomet5_FD_190358 | JGI IMG/M metagenome (GOLD analysis project Ga0268263, IMG submission 190358) | Microbial communities from bioreactor (seeded with sewage sludge) at LBNL, California, USA - Biofuel metagenome 5 (SPAdes) (version 4) | ecosystem: Engineered > Bioreactor > Anaerobic >... | reverse complement strand
TGTTCTTTTTTGTTTGCACAATAAATATAACATTTTCAAACCAGCTTTCCTCACCGGGAAAACCGTCAAACCATTTGCTGTTATTGATATGCAGATGTCTTTATCCATTTTTTCAGGAGAGGGTCAATTTAAATATTAAGTCTCAATTTTTCTTTTTTGATAATAACACGTATTTTTCCGGAACGATTAGTTGACATTTTTTGTATTAAAAAATTACTTTTATAGTTTATTCTGATAGTATAGCTGAATATGGACATTCTGATAATATAGTATAGCTGAATATGGACATTCTGATAATACTTTTTCTCATATTCCTCGGAATAGTATTGCTGTTAATCGAATTTACAATTTTACCGGGAATTACGATTGCCGGCATCGGGGGCTTGTTAATGTTTGGGGGTGCTGTATATATTGCATTCAATGTATACGGGACAATAGCCGGATTCATCGTTCTTGCATTTGTGTTAATTGCATCGCCGATACTTATTTACCGGATGTTTAAAACCAGGATGGGAAAACGCATGATGCTCGAATCGAAGATAACCGGAACTTCCTCCGAAATAAAAACAAAAGTTATACATGCAGGTGACGAAGGCATTGCAGTAAGCCGGCTGGCACCTATCGGAAAGGTACGGATCGGAAATGAAACCTTTGAAGCAAAATCAACCGGTAGTTTTATCGATCAAAAAACACGGGTAAAAGTTGTCGAAATTTCACGTACGCAAATTATTGTAGAACCTATAAACTGATTAAAAATGGAATTTTACGGAACATTTGGATTGATAGCAGGAATAATTGTCCTGTTAATTATCATTTTATACTACATTCCGATCGGATTGTGGTTTTCAGCACTCGTTTCAGGAGTACATATTTCTCTTTTACAATTATTTCTGATGCGTTTCAGAAAAGTACCGCCATCAGTTATTGTACGTGCCCTGATTGAAGGGACAAAAGCAGATGTGACTCTGAACCGGAACAGTCTTGAAGCTCATTACCTGGCTGGAGGAAGGGTTGCCAAGGTCGTACACGCGTTGGTTTCAGCAGCCAAGGCAAATATCGACTTACCCTTTAACATGGCAACTGCAATTGATCTGGCCGGCCGTGATGTATTTGAAGCAGTACAAATGTCGGTTAACCCTAAAGTAATCGATACACCACCTGTCAGTGCAGTAGCAAAAGATGGAATTCAGCTTATTTGCAAAGCGCGGGTAACGGTCCGTGCAAACATTAAACAACTGGTCGGAGGAGCCGGCGAAGAAACAGTTCTTGCACGTGTCGGAGAGGGAATTGTTTCGTCTATTGGTTCTTCGTTCAGCCATAAGGCAGTACTGGAAAACCCGGATTCAATTTCAAGGGTGGTGCTTGAAAAAGGTCTGGATGCCGGAACCGCTTTCGAAATACTTTCGATTGATATTGCTGATATTGATATCGGTAAAAATATTGGAGCCGTGCTACAGATGGATCAGGCTGAAGCCGATAAAAACATTGCCCAGGCAAAAGCGGAGGAACGCCGTGCCATGGCGGTAGCTCTTGAACAGGAAATGGTTGCAAAAGCCCAGGAAGCAAGAGCTAAAGTAATTGAAGCTGAGGTTCAGATACCACTTGCCATTTCTGAGGCATTCCGTTCCGGAAATCTTGGTATCATGGACTATATGAAGTATAAAAACATAAAAGCCGATACATCAATGCGCCAGTCAATTGCCGGAGAAACCAACAAAAAACAGGAATAATCAACACAAGCAACACATATTCAGCATATTACAAATGAATCGTTTTTTATGGTGCCTTATTTAGGTAAATTAATTTAAAAACAAAATGCTGTATAACACAAAAATTAATGTTCGCTTAACACAAGTTTGTGTTTTTGGGCATATCTTTGTCGTAGATTTTTTTTCATAAGTTTAGGTTTGATTAGTTTTATTGGTTTAGTTAGTTTAGTTAGGTTAAGAGGAAAGGATAGATTCAGAGGAACTATCCTTTTTCTTTTTTATATAAAACTGAAAAAAACAAAACAACTGCCCTCAACAATTAAAAATGACCTCGTCCTCTCTACTTATATTCTGAAAAACTGATTTGTATTTATTCGTGACAACGAATTCGATTTTGTCTATACCTGCATAAGTAATATCGATATTTCGACTATTGCATATACTTGCATATTTTATATTTTTGATCATTGAAAAAACATAAAAAAATACAGAGCCATGTTCAAACCATTAAATCTCAACGAACAGAACAGCAATAATCCGGAAAAAATCACCGATATAGAAAAAATACGTTGCCTGATTATTGGGTCGGGACCTGCCGGATATACGGCAGCGATTTATACTGCCCGTGCGAATCTCAATCCGGTTATGTACGAAGGATTACAACCCGGAGGACAGCTTACAACGACAACCGAAGTGGAAAATTTTCCGGGATATCCGGAAGGAGTAACAGGTCCGGTATTGATGGAGGACCTGAAAAAACAGGCACAACGTTTTGGCACCGATATACGGTGGGGAATTGCCACAAAAGTCGATTTTTCGGGATCGGTACACAAAGTATGGATTGACGAAAAAAAACTGATTGAAGCAGAAACCGTGATTATAGCGACAGGTGCAACAGCAAAATACTTAGGCCTGGAGGACGAAAAAAAATATGCCGGAGGCGGCGTTTCTGCATGTGCTACCTGTGATGGTTTCTTCTACCGGGGAAAAGATGTAGCTGTAGTTGGTGGTGGTGACACTGCCGCTGAAGAAGCAATATATCTTGCCGGACTGGCAAAAAAAGTTTACCTGATTGTCCGTCGCGACCAGCTTCGTGCCTCGAAAGTAATGGCTGAACGTGTAACGCGTACGCCCAATATCGAAGTGCTCTGGAAACATCAGACCAAGGGCCTGTTTGGCAATGGAGTTGTTGAAGGTGCTGTTCTTCTGAAAAACAAAGGAGAAGCTAATGAAGAAGAAGTAAAAATTAAAATTGACGGCTTTTTCCTCGCAATCGGGCACAAGCCAAATTCCGATTTTGTAAAAGATTATATCGATACAGACGAAGTCGGTTACATAAAAACAATCCCCGGAACTTCAAAGACCAATGTGCCGGGCATATTTGCCTGTGGTGATGTACAGGATCCGGTATACCGTCAGGCTGTAACGGCTGCAGGGTCTGGCTGTATGGCCGCTATCGATACAGAACGTTATCTTTCAGAAAAAAATTAAAACTACGTAACAGCACAAAAAAAACCCTTGAATACAAGAACTCAAGGGCTTTTTTATATCTGTATTGTCAAATATTTACATGATATCAGGAATCTGATTCAGATTATATTTACCTTCTTCCAGATTCTTTTTAACCTGGGAGAATGCTTCAATTGTATATTTAACATCTTCCAGCGTGTGCATAGCTGTCGGAATTAACCGCAACATAATTAACCCTTTAGGGATAACCGGATACGTTACAACAGAACAGAATATATTGAAATTTTCACGAAGATCGACGACGACATTGGTTGCCTCGGTAACCCCGCCGGCAAAATAAACCGGAGTTACAGGAGAATTGGTTGCACCCAAGTCGAATCCATCTGTTTTCAATCCTGATTGTAATGCTTTTACGATGGTCCACAGTTTTTCACGTATTTCGGGTCTTGTACGAAGAAGTTCAAGACGTTTCTGTGCCCCGATAACCATAGCCATCGGCAGTGATTTCGCGTAAGTTTGTGAACGCATATTGTAACGCAGGTAGTTGCATATATCTTCGTCGCAGGCAATAAAAGCCCCGATTCCTGCCATCGATTTCGCAAAGGTTCCAAACTGGAGATCCACTTTTTTGCTTACTCCGAAATGCTCTGCTGTGCCTGCACCAGTTGGCCCCATTGTACCAAAACCATGAGCATCGTCAACAAGCAAACGGAATTCAAATTCATCTTTCAGTGCACATATCTCATCCAGTTTTCCAAGATCTCCAGACATACCGAAGACACCTTCGGTAACGACCAGAATGCCCCCCTTCTGCTTTTCTGCAAGTTTTGTTGCATGGCCCAACTGGACACGAAGTTTTTCCATATTATTGTGAGGATAAACAAAACGGTTCCCCATATGCAGACGTAACCCGTCGATAATGCAGGCATGAGCTTCCGAATCATAGACGATCACATCATTTCTTCCGCATACGGAATCAATTATTGAAACCATTCCCTGGTAACCGTAATTCAGCAGGAACGCATCTTCCTTCCCTACAAAATCAGCCAGTGCCTGTTCCAGTTCTTCATGTTTATTTGTTTGTCCCGACATCATACGGGCTCCCATTGGGTATGCCAAACCCCAATCAGCAGCTGCCTGCGCATCAACCGCCCTCACTTCAGGATGATTTGCCAGGCCAAGATAATTGTTAAGACTCCATACCAAAACTTCTTTCCCCCTGAATTTCATTCTGGGCCCGATTTCACCCTCCAGCTTGGGAAATGTAAAATAACCGTGAGACTGTTTCATATACTGTCCCAGGCTTCCCATATTAGTCCTTAATTTTTCAAATATATCCACTTGATCAGGTTTTAAATTTAACTGTGCAAATGTAATTCTTTTTAAGAAGTCTGCAAATTTGTTAAATATTACTAAAGCAGGAGGTTTTATAAATAAAACATTCTATTTTTCGATGATTTATTTTTCTCAAAAAATGTATATTTGCGCCATGTTTATGAAAATTAGGACATTCGGATTTACAGGGCTGTTTTTCATACTGATTTTCAGCTCATGTGGTGAATTCAATAAGATACTTAAAAGTACCGACTATGAATTCAAATATAAAAAAGCCATCGAGTATTATAATGATGGAGAATACGCAAGGGCTTCCCAGTTATGGGAGGAACTGGTAAATATATACCGTGGAACAAGCCGTGCCGACGAAGTATATTATTACTATGCCAAAAGCCAGTTCGGTATGAAGGATTATCTGATGTCAGGTCACTATTTTAATACCTTGAAAGAGGAATTTCCCAAAAGTGAACATGCCGAAGAAGCTGAATTTATGGTCGGATATTGTTACTATCTCGAGTCGCCAAGTCCCAGACTTGACCAAACAACAACCCAAAAGGCAATTGATGCATTCCAGCTATTTATTAACCTGAATCCGCATTCAGACAGAGTTGAAGAAGCAAACCGGCTTATTATTGAATTACGTGATAAACTGGTATATAAATCATACCTGAATGGAAAGTTATATTACGACCTGGACTATTACAATGCAGCCGTTGTAGCATTAACAAACTCATTAAAAGACTTTCCGGATACCCGTTACAGGGAAGAATTAATGTTCATGCTGTTAAAATCGAAATATCTGCTGGCAACAAAAAGTATTGAAGAGAAAAAGGATGAACGTTTAAATTCGGCTTTGGATGAATTTTACGCTTTCAAAGATGAATACCCAAACAGCGAGAACATGAAAGATGCTGAAAAATATCACAAGACACTTATACATTTATTACATTATAAAGAAAATTAAAAAGAAAAAAATACATATATGGATTTTAAAAAAATTAAAGCAGAAACCACAACTATTCCCCGTAATGTGGATGAACTGGAAAAAGCAACAGGGAATGTTTATGAAACCGTTATGATTCTGGCAAAAAGAGCAAACCAGATTTCTTCGGAAATGAAGGAAGAACTGAACCAAAAACTTCAGGAATTTGCTTCATATACCGACAATCTGGAAGAAGTATTTGAAAACCGTGAGCAAATCGAAATTTCAAAATACTACGAACGATTGCCAAAGCCGACATTAATTGCTTATGAAGAATTTTTGAATAACCAGATTTACTTTCGTAATCCTGCACGTGAAAATCGCAACAGGGAATAATAAAAGGCCCAGTGATGAAACTCCGGGGGAAAAAAATAATACTTGGAATAACAGGAAGCATAGCTGCCTATAAGGCAGCTTATCTTTTAAGAGGACTTGTGAAAGAAGGTGCTGAAGTACAGGTTGTAATGACCCCTTCCGCAAAAGAATTCATTACACCTGTAACCATGTCTGCATTATCGGGAAAACCTGTCGCTTCCGAATTTTTTGCAGCTAACGACGGAACATGGCACTCTCATGTTGATATGGGCCAATGGGCCGATCTCATGGTGATTGCCCCTGCTTCAGCTGCATCGATCGGGAAAATGGCAAATGCCGTATGTGACAACCTTCTGATTACAACGTACCTTTCGGCCAAATGTCCTGTAATGATTGCCCCGGCTATGGATCTCGACATGTACAGACATCCGGCCAATCTGAAAAACATTGAAAAACTGCGTTCGTACGGCAACCTTATTATTGAGCCGGACGAAGGAGAACTGGCCAGCGGACTTCATGGCAAAGGACGGATGAAAGAACCGGATGCAATTATCAGGGAAATCGTATTTTTCTTTGCCGAAAAAAAAAACTGCTGAATAAACATTTTCTTGTTTCGGCAGGCCCGACCCACGAAAAAATAGATCCTGTCCGTTTTATCGGAAATTACTCTTCAGGTAAAATGGGATATGCAATTGCCGAAGAACTTGCAATGAAGGGAGCAAATGTAAGTCTGGTTTCCGGCCCGGTAAAAATATCGGCTAATCATCCGAATATCAAAGTAATTAAAGTAGTTTCAGCGCTCGAAATGTATGAGCAGTGTGTGAAAATTTTTCCTCAGACAGACGGTGCGGTAATGGCGGCTGCAGTGGCCGACTTCATGCCGGATTCTTCTTCCGGGGAAAAAATAAAACGAGGCAATTCGGAACTTCAGATCAGATTGGTGCCCACAAAAGACATTGCAGCAAAACTGGGAGCAATAAAAACCGGAGATCAAATTCTGGTTGGTTTTGCCCTTGAAACAAATGATGAACTCGATAATGCGCAGAAAAAACTTCAGAAAAAAAATCTCGATTTTATTGTATTGAATTCGTTAAACGACCCCGGTGCAGGTTTCGATGTGGATACAAACAAAATTACCATTCTCGACAAATACAATAATCGGCAGAATTTTCAGTTAAAATCTAAAGCTGAAGTGGCCGGAGATATCGTCGCCCGAATAGTGGAACTCACAGAAAAAAGGCCGTAACTTCAAGATAAAATTGTTTATTTTTACTTTTTTTGAAATCCGGGAAAACGAAATCCGGGATTTTCAGTACGGAATTTAAATACATGTAAATGAAACGTTTATTTTTGCTTTTTGCTGTTATATTTATCTCAGTTCAGGTTTTTGCACAGGAATTACGATGCAGTGTCAGTATATCTACATCAAAAATTCAAAGCGCAAACCGGAACCTTTTTACGACCATGCAGTCGGATCTCACGGAATTTATGAACAACCGGAAATGGACCAATCACGTTTACGAAACAGAAGAACGGATTGAATGCACGATGCAAATTCAGCTGGAAAGCCAGATCTCGTCAAACGAATATACCGGTTCTATCATTGTACAGTTACGCCGGCCGGTTTTCAATTCGTCTTATGAAACGACTGTACTTAACATCAAAGATCCCGACTTTAGGGCAAAATATACTGAATTTCAACCTATTGTATTTAACGAAACATCGAACAAAGACAATCTGACCAACATTTTGGCTTATTATGCTTATATTATTTTAGGCTTCGATTACGATTCGTTTTATCCAAACGGAGGTCACGAATTTTTTGTAAAAGCCCAGGAAATTGTAAACAAATGCCAGAATTCTGTTGAAAAAGGATGGAAGGCGTACGAAGACGAAACGAACCGTTACTGGCTGGTTGAAAATCTGTTAAATAAATCGTACGCACCTTTTCATACCTGCATTTATGAATACCATCGTCAGGGACTCGACCTAATGGCCGACAAACCGCAGGAAGGCCGCTCAAACATTGCCAGCACCCTGAAAAACATTCAGAAAGTATTCAGGACACGTCCTACAATTTATATTCTGCAAGTATTTTTTGATGCAAAATCAGATGAAATGGTAAACATTTTTAAAGCATCGTACCCGGAAGAAAAAAACAGGGTATTAGCTATTTTGAATGAATGTGACCCGTCGAATGCAAGTGATTACGAAGCAATAGAAAAGTCGACCTTTACCTATTAAAAATATTTCCGTGTTACAGTCAATCTCCATCAGCAATTACGCGTTAATCGATTTTCTGAATATTGAATTCGAAAGCGGGTTTAATATTATAACAGGAGAAACAGGCGCCGGAAAATCGATTATTCTGGGTGCCGTGGGACTGATAATCGGGCAACGGGCTGATACGACCGTATTGCGGGACAAAACAAAAAAATGTATTGTAGAAGGAAATTTTTCGGTAAAAGGCTATGGTATGAAACCATTTTTTGATGCCGAAGAATTAGACTACGATGATGAGGTAATTATCCGCAGGGAAATTACAGTATCGGGAAATTCCAGAGCTTTCATCAACGATACGCCTGTAAATGTAAAAGTTCTCCGGGAGCTGGGACTTCGGCTGGTCGACATCCATTCACAGCATCAGAACCTGGAACTGGGGAACAACCGGTTTCAACTTAAACTTGTTGACCTCGTTGCCGGGAATGCCGCACTTCTTGATGAATATTCAGAGAAATACTCTTTTTACCGTAATCTGCAGGCCGAGCTAAATAAGACTGAAGAACTGGCCGCACAATCAAAAACGGACCTCGACTATTACGAATTTCAGTTTAAACAGCTGGACGAAGCCCGTTTGAAAGGAAACGAGCAGGAAGAACTGGAGTCCGAACTGGAAAAACTGAACCATGCAGAAGAAATACAGATTTCGTTTAGCCGGTTAAATTATGAAATGGAAGGTGAAGAAGTGAACATTCTGGGCAAATTGAAAGAGTTGCTCAATCAGATCAATAAATTAAAAACCTGTTTCCCTCAGGCAGAAGAGATATATAACCGTTTGAATTCGTGTTACCTGGAATTGCAGGATATTTCATCGGAAGCTGCATCCATTTCAGAAAAAACTGAAAACAATCCCGAAAAGCAGGAACGGATCAGTAACAGGCTTGACCTTATTTATTCGCTTCAGCAAAAACACCGGGTAACAAGTATTCCTGAACTTATTTCTATTTATGAGGAACTGGGCCGGAAAATTCAGCAGGTAAATTCGTATGATGAACAAGTTGCAAAGCTGAAGGCCGGACTTGAAACGTCAGAAAAACAACTGGAGCAGCAATGCCTGCATTTACGTGATACAAGAAAAGCAGTTGCCGGCACCATTACCGGCAAGGTAATTTCGGTTTTACATGAACTGGGTATGCCCAATGCAAATTTTTCAATCGAGTTCAGGCAGCTTGACGAATTCTCCGGTACAGGGAAAGATCAGGTCAACTTCCTGTTTTCGGCTAATAAAAATTCAAATCCCGAAGATATTTCAAAAGTAGCGTCGGGGGGCGAAATGTCCCGTCTGATGCTGGCAATAAAGACACTGGTAACCGATGCAAAAGCACTTCCTACTATTATTTTTGATGAAATAGACGCCGGAATATCCGGAGAAATAGCAGTAAAAACGGGACAAATAATCAAACGCTTGTCGGAAACAGTGCAGGTAATAAATATTACACATTTACCTCAGATTGCAGCGAAAGGGGAACACCATTACCAGGTTTTCAAATACGATGATGGAGACAAAACTTATACCTCGATCCGGAAACTAAACGAACAGGAGCGGATTATTGAACTTGCAAAAATGCTAAGTGGTGAAAATTATTCGGAAACAGCATTGAAAACCGCAAAAGAATTACTAAACTAACATCCGAAGCAGCTACTTCACGAACCAGAAAACTGTTCACGGGTCACTGTAGTGCCCTCCGCTGAAAACCTCCCGGACTCATCAACTGTTCCAGTTGAGTATCGTCTTTCATCAAAGACAGGTACGGCCATTGGGCTGATGAGTCGCGAAGCCACATGGCATGGAATATCACCGGTAATCACAAAATATCCGGTCCTCCATTCTTTACCGAAAAAATAACAGTTGTGTCCAGCGTATTGGGGAAACAGTTTTCAAACATCAGCCCCAATTCCTGATCCCGGATTTCCTTTCTCATCTGCAGAATGGTTCTCTCAACTGCATCCCTATGGAATTTTCGTTCCGGAAACGGTATCCGGTTACCAATACCTTCAGAAAAAGTAAAAACTTTTAATATGGAAGGAGCCCCTATACCAAATCCCGCAGCTACTCCTGTTGCCGTTTTAATAAAGTTCCGACGATATATCATGTTTATATCTTTAATAATGATTCATTTCATCAAATATAGTGGGCAAAATATTCTTCCCGACATCAAAAACCCGGATAGTGATAATGAGTTCTTCCCGTTTTTATTATTCGCTTATAAATCTCAGATTTTTATGTAAGTTTGTACACCTAAAAAATAAATACAGATGAAAATTGCTTTGATTGGTTACGGAAAGATGGGTAAAGAAATTGAGCGCATTGCTCTTGAACGTGGACACCAAATCGTATTGAAAATTGACGTAAACAATCCGAACGAACTTACCGTTGATAACCTGAAAAAAGCCGATGTTGCTATTGAGTTTACCATTCCTTCCTCGGCAATAGAAAACTACAAATTATGTTTCGATGCAGGTATTCCTGTTGTCAGCGGAACTACCGGTTGGCTCGAAAAAAAAGGAGAAGCTGATGATTATTGCAGGTCGAAAAACGGGACTTTTTTCTATGCATCAAACTTCAGTGTAGGAGTAAACATCTTTTTCGCAATTAACGAAAGACTGGCACAACTGATGGCCGGCCGTAATGATTATAATGTAGAAATAAAGGAAATTCACCACACCCAAAAGCTGGATTCCCCAAGTGGAACTGCAATTACCCTGGCCGAAGAAATTATTCAGAATATGCCTGCAAAAACAAAATGGATAAACGAAAAAACCAATAAAAATGATGAAGTAGGAATCATCTCCGAAAGAACAGGACAGGTACCTGGCTATCATGCCGTAAAATACGAATCATCTGTTGATACCATCGAAATTATCCATAATGCAAAAGGCCGGGCAGGTTTTGCTTTAGGAGCCGTCCTTGCTGCTGAATTCAGTTTTGGTAAAAAGGGAATTTTAGGAATGAACGATTTATTAAATCTTAAAAAATAATATAAATGAAGAATGTTCTAACCAACAAATGGTTCAAATTCGCAGTAGTTGGATTGCTATATTTGCTCTGGGTTATCTGGCTCGATAATTACTGGTGGCTCATTGGTCTCGCCGTGATTTTCGATATATATATTACAAAGAAGGTACACTGGGCTTTTTGGAAGAAAAAAAATCCGCCGGAGGGAAAACAAACAAAATTTGTGGAATGGGCCGATGCCATTATCTTCGCAGTAATTGCTGCTACCTTTATTCGTATGTTCTTCATCGAAGCCTACACGATTCCGACCTCTTCAATGGAAAAATCGATGCTGGTAGGCGACTATCTTTTTGTGAGTAAATTAGCGTATGGACCGAATTTGCCAAATACACCCCTTTCATTCCCCTTTGTACACCATACACTGCCATTCTCAAAAACAAAAAAATCGTATCTCGAATGGATAAAAATGCCATACAAACGTATTGCAGGTCTGGGCAAAGTAAAAAACAACGATGTGGTCGTTTTCAACTTTCCAGAAGGGGATACGGTTGCGTTGAACGTTCAAAACGAAAGCTATTACCAGTTGGTGCGGACTTATGGACGTGACCGGGTCCGGAACGATAAAAGGGATTTCGGTGAAATAGTCTCCCGCCCGGTTGATAAATGTGAAAATTACATCAAACGTTGTGTGGGAATTCCCGGCGATGTACTTGAATATAAAGAAGGACAGCTTTATGTAAACGGTAAGGAGCAGAAACATTTTCCCGGCGTCCAGTACGACTACCGGATTACAACTAACGGCATACCCATTAACAGAATGGCTCTGGACAAAATGCATATTTCGGAAGAGGATCGTCATACTTATCCTGATTCGCAGTATTTGTATCCGTTAACAGACGAAAACGCTCAAAAGGTGAAAAAGATGTCAAATGTTACGTCTGTTACAAAAAATCTGACTTCTCCCGGAGGCCGGGACCCTAATATTTTCCCGTTCAGCGAACAATACCTGTGGAACGTCGATAATTTCGGGCCAATAACTGTCCCTGAAAAAGGTACAACAATTGATTTAACGATTGACAATATTCCGCTATACAGGCGTATTATTGGTGTGTATGAAGGGAATCATCTGGAAGTAAAAGATTCAACCATTTATATTAATGGCACCATTGCAACCAGGTATACTTTTAAAATGAACTATTACTGGATGATGGGTGATAACCGCCACAATTCAGCAGATTCGCGCTACTGGGGGTTTGTTCCCGAAGACCATGTGGTCGGAAAAGCGGTGTTTATCTGGTTGTCTCTGGACAAAGATCAGCCAATATGGAATAAAATACGCTGGAACCGCTTATTTACAAAAGTTCGTTAAAATTTGTACAAAACAGTGATTGCGAATAAATTCCATTTTTATGTTGTGCTGAATTAATGTAGAAAAAGAAAAATCAAACTTTTTAATAACAGAGGATAATAATTTCCGGTTTGATATTTGTATTTTTATCAAACTTTTTACTTTTGCATTTAATATTTTAACTCAAAACGAAGAATTATGGCTTATGTAATTTCAGATGAATGTATTGCATGCGGAACTTGTATAGATGAGTGTCCGGTAGGTGCAATCAGCGAAGGTGAAATTTATAAAATCGATAGTGAATTATGTACTGAGTGCGGTTCATGCGCAGAAGTATGTCCTGTTGATGCAATCAGCGCAAGCTAATAAAGTATCGGTTTATTAAAGAAATTTAAAGCTCGTAATCATTCATTACGGGCTTTTTTTATCACATACAGGCAACCTTTTGGTACTTTTTTTGTCCTTAATCAGGACAATCATTTTTTGATTATGAAACAATTTTATAAAGCAATACTTCCGTTCATTATGTTTGTTCTGATTCTTCCGGCAGAGAGTCGCCCTGCTTTTTACTGCCAGGGAATCGGGAATGTCGGATCAGCAGGACTGATAAACGAAACGGAAAAACTTTTAGTCAGAAAGATGTACCCCAACCCGGTTAAAGACAACTTCACAGTTGAATTTTCTGTGCCTTCGAAAGGCAATCTTTCAGTTAAAATATATGACATCTTAGGGAATATTATTCTTAAAAAAGAAATTTTTATAAGTAATAAAGGAATTAACAGAATAACATTCAATTTTGCAGAATTGCACTCAGGAATATATATACTAAAGGCAGTAAAAGGTTCAGAAACTGTTTCTGTAAGGTTTAAAAAGGAATAATATTTCTTCTGCCGGAGATTTTTTCATTTTTTAATAAGGTGACGCCCCTGTTTTCGTCTTTTACACGACAGACAACAATAAAATGTGTTATTTTTGCCCGGAGATACACAATACTAATTCAAATTTCAAATTTTTTAACTATGAACCTAGAAACTAGACTAAGCAAGGTTTTTGCTTTATTTTTTGTAGTTGTTTTGACATCTGGCTTTTCTGCCTTTTCGTCAAACAAAACATCGAAAAAAGAAATCGGAATACAATTGTATTCTGTTCGCGATGCAATGAAAGCAGACCCGGTCGGTACTATTGAGAAAATAGGAGCCATGGGATATAAAACTGTAGAAACTGCAAGTTACTCAGATGGAAAAATATACGGTATGGAGCCAACTGCGTTCAAGGCACTGGTTGAAAAAAACGGGATGAAAGTGCTTTCGGCACATTGTGGCGGACCGGTTCCTTCGAAAGAAAAAGGAAAATGGAACGAAGCAATGGCCTGGTGGGATAAATGTATTGCTGCAAACAAAGCAGCAGGAGTAAAATATATTGTTCAGCCTTCGATGAACAAAATTGCCTATGAAAGTCTGGACGGCTTGAAACTTTACTGCGATTTTTTCAATGCCATCGGTGAAAAATGTGCTGCAAAAGGCATAAAATTCGGTTATCACAATCATTCAGGCGAGTTTAAAGAGATTGAAGGCCAGATTATCTACGATTTCATGCTGAAAAATACAGATCCAAAAAAAGTTTTCTTCGAAATTGATTTATACTGGATTAACGAAGGCGGAAAAAATCCGGTCGATTACTTTAATAAATATCCCGGACGTTTCCTGTTATACCATGTAAAAGACGAAAAAGAACTGGGTGAAAGTGGTAAAATGAACTTTGAACCGGCATTCAAAATGGCACCGAAGTCCGGAATGAAACATTATTTCATTGAAATAGAGCGTTATAATTATGATCCGCTTGTAAGTGCTCAGAAAGGTTATGACTTCCTGATGAATGCAGGTTACGTCAAATAATTTGTAAAAATAATATCAGACAAAGGCTGTCATGTATAAACAAGGCAGCCTTTGTTTTTTATATGGCTTTTGTTTTTTCGCGCAGAAATGCTTTCAGACTGACAGGAAGAAGAGGGGCTAAACGGTCGTAAACCTGTTGGTGATAGCTGTTAATCCACTGAATCTCCTCTTCCGACAGAAGTCTGGTTTCAATCATCCGTGTATCGATAGGGAAAAGGGTAAGTGTCTCGAACCCCAGGAATTTCCCGAAACCGGTATTTTCTTTTTCAACACAAACCATTATATTTTCGATACGGATGCCGTATTCATTCTCCCGGTAGATACCCGGTTCATTCGATAAAACCTGTCCTGTCTGCATCGGTTGGGAATTAAATCCCTGACGTATTTCCATCGGACCTTCGTGTACATTCAGGAAAAAACCGACACCATGGCCGGTTCCGTGTCCGTAGTTCAATCCATGTTTCCAAAGAGCTTTCCGGGCCAGAATGTCGAGATGGCAACCGCATGTCCCTTCCGGAAAAACAGTTTCAGAAAGGGCGATAAGTCCTTTCAGGACAAGGGTGAAATCGTTTTTTTGCCGGTCTGTCGGTTCTCCGGCTAAAATGGTACGGGTAATATCTGTTGTTCCGATCAGGTAATGAGCGCCGGAATCGAGGAGTAAAAGTCCGTTTCCTGTTATCGCCAGTGCATCTTCCTTTTCGACATGAAAATGGACAATTGCCCCGTTTCGGTTATAGGCTGAAACAGGGAAAAAACTGTCGCCTTTATAATTTTTTTGTTTTTTCCTGAAGTTGCTCAATTGTACGGTAACATCATATTCAGTTATAATTTTCCCCTTGTTTATATTGTCCTCAAACCAGTACCAGAACTCGGTTAATGCAATCCCGTCGCTGATCATTGCCTTTCTGATGTTCCCGATTTCCACCTCGTTTTTCTGTGCTTTCAGGTAACAGGGAATTGAGATACCTTCCACTATTTTACATGAGCTGGGAAGCGATGAAATGATCCGGCAATTGGTTCGATCCGGGTCGATATATACAGGATAAAAAGCCTTCATTCCCTTCAAGGAAGAAAAGACGGAAGCGTATTCATGCAAGCTGATGCCATCATTTTCCAGCTCTGTCTTCAGTGTTGCTGAGATGGATTCCGTATTTGCGAACAGAATGGCATTTTCCTGACCGATAATTGCATAGCTCGAAAATACAGGGTTATATTCAATATCATTTCCCCTCAGGTTGAAAGTCCAGGCGATGTCGTCGAGAGCAGTGATGATTTGCATTCCGGCGCCTTTCATCTGAAGCTCCTTTCGTATCCGTGCAATTTTACTTTTCCGGCTTTCACCGGTGTACTTCTGTTCGAACCCGTATATTTCCCCGGAAGGAAATGGAGGACGGTTTTCCCAGATTTCGTTTAAAAGGTCGCCGGTTTCAGTTATTTCAACCTGATGTTGCGAAAAAACCTGTTTCATTTTTTTATACAAACTGAATGAAACACATTCCGGGTTAATACCCACTTTGCTGTGCTCCGGAAGTTTTGAAATCAGCCAGGTAGTTACGTCAGGCGTTTCCGGAAGCCGCGCCTTCATCATCCGGATGCCTGTTCCTTTTAACTGTTCGCCGGCCTGCAAAAAATAACGGGAATCGGTCCATAATGCAGCGTCGTTTGCCGTAATGGCAAGCCAACCATACGAACCGGTAAAGCCGCTGATAAATGCTCTGGTTTGCCAACGGTCAGGCAGGTATTCGCTTAAATGCGGATCGGAACCATTGATGTAAAAAGCCTGAATCCCTTTCCGCTGCATGAGGGCCCTGAGTTGTTCAAGCCTTGTTTTTATCATTTCTTTTGAATTCAAGATATGCTGACAGAATATTTTTCATTGAAACGGAAGGCAGTTCGTTCATATCCAGTTCTTCCGGAAAATGAAATTCCACCGCCGAAATATCGTCCATCGGGGTAATGTCATCTATCCGGTCGATTTCAGTAAAAAAAGCCAGATCGGTTGTGAAAACGGAAAGCCCTGAATATTTGTATTCATTCGGGAACGAGCAGAAATATTCCGCCGAAAGTACTTCGACGCCTAATTCCTCTTTTATCTCGCGATTCACAGCCTGTTCTGCCGATTCACACGGATCGACAAAACCGCCCGGAAGGTCGAGCTTTCCTTTATCCGGATCAAAGGTCCGCCGGGTAAAAAGCATTTTCCCTTCGCTGTTGAAAATAAGTGCAGCAACTGCCGCTGCCGAATTTATATACAGCTCGAAATGACAGTTGCTGCACAGGAAAGACCTCGGGCCGGATACTTTAAACTCGTGAGAACCGCATCGCGGGCAGAACTTAAACACCCGGGCCGGATGTGTTTCAGAATACATGTTATTTTATTGAAATAATGTCACGCGACTTCAGCCAGCCGATAAACAGGTTGGGCCAGTTACTTACAGGAAGTCCTGTCGGTTTCATGCCGAATCCATGTCCTCCTTCACTAAAAATGTGCATTTCAGCCGGGATACCGAATTTCTTCATGGCCAGGTAAAACTCGATTGAATTACGGGGAGGCACACTCTTATCGTCGTCGGCCAGAACCAGGAATGCAGGTGGTGTATCAGCAGTTACCTGCAGTTCGTTCGAGTATTCTTCAACCATTTTCCAGTCGTTTCCGGGACCAATCAGATTTTTGCGCGACCCCATGTGTCCCCATTCTTCTTTAAAGGTTACTACGGGATAAAGCAGCAACATGAAATCGGGACGGCAACTCAGTCTGGCAAGAGGATCACCGGATTTTGGATCTCCGCTGTCGAAATGAGTACCGGCAGTTGATGCCAGGTGTCCGCCTGCCGAAGCGCCTGCAATACCTATTTTGTCCGGATCGATATTCCATTCTTTGGCTTTGCTTCGAACCAGCCGGATAGCTCGCTGGGCATCCATCAACGGAATTTCCGGATTTCCGTAAGGCAACCGGTATTTTAAAACGATTCCGGCCACTCCGTTTTTTTGCAGAAACTCAGCAATTTGGGTGCCTTCGTGCTCGATGGCTTCAATCCAGTAGCCTCCTCCCGGACAAATTACGACTGCTGCACCGGTGCTTTTATCTTTCTCAGGAAGATAAACGTAGATTTCGGCCTCCGATATATTTTCAATCCGTTTAATTCCATCTACCCACGAATGTTCTTCTCCGGGAGGATTATTTTTTATGGGTGCACCGTTTGGCCATACTTTTAATGTAAAATTCTGTGCGGATAAACTGCTCATTAGTATAAAGAAAAATAAATTGACGTATAACTTCTTCATTTCGTTTGATGTTTTTATTTCGATTTTTGTCCGATAAAATAATGTTCTTTTTCACTGAAAAGAACATTGAATGTAGTTAACGACCCGTAAATGCGGGTAATATATTGTTGAAGATCGACCTTCTCTTCGTCGCTTAATTTTGCATTGCTGTTTATATTTTGCTCCAGCACACGCAAACGGTCGCGAAGCATTACAATCTTGTGGAAAAATGTTTCAACGGGAATTTCTTTTGCCTGAAGACTTTTATTTGCAGGTTGCAAAATCATTGTACCTCCGATCCATTTCTCGCCCAGAGGGACAACTTCCTGAAGCATCGAATGTTTATCGAGCACATATTCCAGAACTTTTTCGATTTCGTTCAGTGTAAGTGAATTTTTAGGTGCATCGGTAACTTCTTCCAGAACTTCGAGATCGGGATTATTTTTTGTCAGTTCAATTTTTCCTCCCTTTTCAAAAAAAATCTCGTAACTGGTGATTTTATCTTTACTGATAATTCCTTCGCCATAACGTGGGTGTTCTACCCGGCTTCCAACACTTAGTTCAGTCATTGTTCAGTTATTTTTATACGAAGCATAAAAGTAAAAAATTGATGGAGTTTATAATGATAAAGAGTAAAAAAATAGTCCATACACCAGAGTCTGCTGAAAAATAAAAAACCGGAATTGTTCTCCGAAAAATTATACATTATAGTTTTCTCTGTATCTGCCTTTGCCCTTGGAAACGCCGGAACTTATTAACTTTGTGTAATAAAACCGACAGAAATGGCAACAAAAAAATTACTCCCGGTTCTGACAATTCTTATTTTCTCTGCTCTGATTGTTTCAGGAAACAGCATCTCAAAAACAGAAAAAATACCGGACACGGAAATCATTCAAAATCCGGAAGACTCAGTTATTTTTCAGAAAGTTATTACCCGGTTTCAGGGGAAAAAACTTTCTGTCGGAGAACTGATTATTGCCATTGGAAAATCATTTGAAGGAACTCCGTACGTGGCAAACACGCTGGAGAATAACCCGGAAGAAAAACTGGTTGTTAATCTGCGCGAATTCGATTGTACAACTTTTGCTGAAAATTGTCTGGCCCTGGCCCGGACCATAAAGTCGGGCAATCCGACCTACCGGCAATTTCTGCAAAACCTTCAGCAGATACGATACAGAAACGGAAAACGGAATCAATATCCGTCGCGGCTTCACTATTTCAGCGACTGGCTGTACAACAATGCTGAGAAGAACATTATTTCGCTTCCGGTTACCGCAAACAGTAGCGATTTTCCGAACCATGTAAATTTTATGAGCAAACACCCGGAAAGCTACCAATGTCTGAAAACAAACGCTGAATTTATTGGTCAGATAGAACAGACAGAAAACAACATTTCAGCAAGAAAATATTTTTTTATCCCGAAAGAAAAAGTCGCTGCTACTGAAAACGAATTGCACGAAGGTGACATCGCAGGCATCACCACAAACATCAGCGGCCTTGATATTGTACACACGGTGTTGCTGACCAGGGTTAATGGCCGTATTCATATTCTTCATGCTTCGTCGTCGGCAAAAAAGGTGGTTTTAAGCGATGAACCGCTTGCCGATTATCTCGCAAAGCATAAAATCCAGACCGGTATCATGGTTGGCCGCCCGCTGGAATAAACTTTTTAATTGACGGATTTTATTGCTTCGAGACCTGCTCTTTCAGCCAGGCCGGCCTGTTGGTAGTAATGCCTTTTACCCCAAGACCGATTAAGCGTTTTGCTTCTGCCGGATTATCAACTGTCCAGCATATCATTCCGAGGCCCAGACTATTTGCTTTGCGCATCATTTTCTTATTCACTATTCTGGCGGACAAATCGAGTCCGTCAAGTCCGGAGTCAGCCACCTCTTTTATTTTTGACATTACATCGTCTGTTTTCGACGAAAGCCAGTAACACTTGTTCTCAGGCATCAGTTTCTTCACATCGAGTATTGCCTGCCAGTTAAAACTGATGAAAACAATCTGATCTTTTTTTCCACTGGCGTCGACAATCTTCTTTACAAAAGGAAGAACTTCACTTCCGCATTTTATTTCCACCACCAAAAATTTACCTTCAGGAACAGTGGCGATCATTTCTTCCAGAAAAGGTATTTTTTCTCCTTTGTATTTTTCATCTTTGAACGAACCGGCATCCAGTTTTCTCAAATCGGCCGACATCGAATCCTTTATTTTCATATCAACCCCGGTTTGCCGTTTTGTGTTACTGTCGTGATGTACCATTACCCGGTTATCTTTTGTCAGGTAAATGTCAAGTTCCACGGCATCAGCCCCGAGTTTCCATGCCAGATTCGCCGAAGCAACCGTATTTTCAGGAGCCAGATACGAAGCTCCCCTGTGACCGATATAAGCAACCTGTCCGTTTGTAATTGAAGCCATAATCATACTTATAAGCATAACAAAAACACTCCTTTTCATTCTGAACATTTTTACACATTTAATTTTTGCGATCCGAAGGTACTAAAATTAAGCGTCCGTGTTGATAAGAATAAATCATTTCACGGAATAGCAGACAACGGGTAAAACAGACTTGTCCTATGACGATACCTGCGAACTACAGATAAACATTAGTAAAAATATTTTTTAGTTTTGTGTTTCTTTTTAAATGAACCGATGGAAAAGTTTTTCAGTAATCTCAGCATATCAATTTTGAAACTGGTTTCCCACCTTCCGCTTAGAATTCATTATTTCATTGCTGATATAATTTATTTGCTGGTATGGTATGTTATCGGTTATCGTAAAAAAGTAGTTTTAACAAACCTCCGAAACTCATTTCCTGAAAAAACAGAAAAGGAAATAACCGCAATCGCAAAAAAATATTTCAGGCATTTGGGCGATATTATTGTAGAAACAATAAAGTTATCCAGCATAAAAATCGGGGACCTTCGCAAAATGGTTGTTTTCAAAAACCCGGAAATTCTGCAACAGATGTACGAAAAAGGCAAAGATGTTATTTTAATTTCGGGACATTACGGGAATTGGGAGATGATACAGGATACCCCGTCCTATTCGAAGCATAAATACAGTGTGATATACAAGCCATTGACGAACAAACCGTTTGATGAATTTTTTAAAAAAATACGTACCCGTTTCGGCGTAAATGTACTTCCGATGAACGAGGCTTACCGCTCAATAGTGAGCGACCGGAGACAAGGGATACGAACCGTTACGTATTTCGTTGCCGACCAGTCGCCTGTTGAAACCAAATACTGGACCATATTTCTGAATCAGGAAACACCGGTATTTATAGGCCCGGAAAGAATAGCCCGAAAATTAAAAACGGCAGTAATTTTTACTGATATCATGAAACGCAGACGTGGTCTTTATGAGGTAATTTTTACGCCGATATGTGAAGATGCGTCACTCACCAAAGAGAATGAGATCACAAATGCCCATGTCCGGCTTCTGGAAAAAACGATCCGGGAGAATCCCGAATACTGGTTATGGTCGCACCGCCGCTGGAAACGAAAAAGGCCGGAAGGAATCGAATTAACCTGTTAACTATTCGGAAAGAATTTTTATCATTTCTGCCACATCAACCAGCTGCTGGCTGCCTGTTACCATGTTTTTCAGATTGATTTTCCCCTGTTCCATCTCCTGTTCGCCGACCAGGGCTACAAACGGAATATTTTTCTGATTGGCCCACGACATTTGCTTTTTCATCTTAGCCTGATCAGGAAAAATTTCGGTATTAATACCGGCTTTCCGAAGCTGCGAAACAATTGGCAGACAATAAGTTTCTTCCTTTCCCCCAAAATTTACGAACAACACCTTCGTCGAATCGATGGTTTCCTGCGGAAATAATTGGAGCTGGTTCATCACATCGTAGATGCGGTCGGCGCCAAAAGAGATGCCGACGCCCGAAACTCCCGGCATACCGAAAATTCCGGTCAGATCGTCGTAACGGCCACCGCCACAAATACTTCCAATGGAAACATCTTTTGCCTTTACTTCAAAAATGGCACCGGTATAGTAATTCAAGCCACGGGCAAGCGTCAAATCCAGTTCAACTTCTGTATTCAGCTGAATTGCATCGAGATAAGCGAACAACGAACGCACTTCGTCAATACCTTTCTGCCCGGTTTCCGAACCGGCAATTGCGCTGGTAAGCTGATCCAGCTTTTCGGCAGTTGTACCCGACAGATGAAGAATAGGCTGCAATTTATCAACGGCTGCCTGGGAAATTCCTTTCTCGAGCAACTCTCCGTTTACCTTTTCCAAACCGATTTTGTCGAGTTTGTCGATTGCCACGGTAATATCAACAATCCGTTCCTTCTCTCCTATTGTTTCTGCTATTCCGGCTAAAATTTTACGGTTGTTCACTTTTAACAGTGTGTTGATATTCAGTCTCCCAAACACATCGTCGACAATCTGTACAAGTTCAGCTTCGTTTAATAACGAATCGCTTCCCACAATATCGACATCACATTGGTAAAACTCACGGTAACGGCCCTTCTGCGGACGGTCGGCCCGCCATACAGGCTGAATCTGGTAACGCTTAAACGGGAAAGATATATCGTTGCGATATTGTACCACGAACCTGGCAAACGGTACGGTAAGATCGTAACGTAAACCTTTTTCCGAAATCTTATTGGTCAGGCGGATACTGTTACGTTCCAGCAAATCCTCATCGGTTAAACCTGCTGCAAAGTCACCCGAATTCAGCACTTTAAAAAGCAGTTTATCACCTTCTTCCCCGTATTTTCCCATCAGGGTTGAAAGATTTTCCATGGCCGGCGTTTCAATGGGCTGAAAGCCGTATAAACGGAAAACACTTTTTATGGTATCGAAAATATAATTCCGGCGGGTCATCTCAGCAGGTGAGAAATCGCGCGTTCCTTTTGGTATTGAAGGTTTTTGTGCCATTTTTTCTGTTTTTTCAGAGCGCAAAAATAAGGAAAAACAGGCATTTTGCCCTCATCTGTTGCAGAAATCCGGTAATAGTAGTTCCGGAGAAATTAAAAACAACAACTATTCACCGCCTGACATCCACCTGATCTCCTGCTTTCTGCGTTAGTGAACATGCAGATTCTCATACAGGGTTTTCAGCGACCACACGGTATAATTGTTTTTCTTCAGGTAATCCATGTATTTCCTGAACAATTCGGGAGGCATATTTACCCACGGATGAACAATGTCGGGAACGCCGTGTATAGTCAGAATAACCACTTCACCCTGTTTGGCCGACTGAATTGCCCTATACACTTTATCCGGATCGTTTCCTGATATATCATAGCTGGGCAACTGGTACGGATCATCCGTTCCGACTTTATACGGACGGTTTCCACCGGCCCGTGCAAACCAGTAATTCCGTTTTTTCAATATACTGATAGACAGACTATCCCGGCTGTATCCGGGGTATGCAAAAACTTTGGGTACATCAATATGGTATTCCCTGCACCGGGAATCAATGTAGCCCAATTCGGCATTTAAACTGTCGGGCGATATTTTGGTAATATTTACATGATTTTTTGTATGGTTCCCGATTTCAAACCCCATATCCGAAAGCTCTTTTATTTGTTTCCAGGTCATGTAATTCTGTCGTTCGGCATCCGATTTTGACGGAAACTCACAAACAAAAAAGGTAGCCCCAAAGCCATCGTCTTTCAAAATTTTTGCCACATAATTATACTGACTGATTACAGCATCGTCGAAGGTAAGTATAACCACCTTTTCGGGCAGGGCAGCCCTGCAAAAAAACACGATTAGTGAAAATGCGACAATTAGCCGGATTCTCTTTTTCATAACCGGAAAAATTTATTCTTTATACCAGCTGGCATACATTCCATACGAATTTGCAATCCGTTTCAGTTCTCCCTCCATAAGTTCAGGACTCATGTTCTTTATCTTTTTTGCAGGAATACCGCCATATACCGATCCGCCTTCCACAACCGTGCCCTTAGTAACGACTGCACCGGCAGCTATAATAGTGTTACTTTCAACAACGGCATCATCCAGAACAACGGCATTCATGCCAATCATCACATTATCTTTAATGGTACATCCGTGAACAATAGCTCCATGTGCGATAATTACATTACTGCCGATATTGGTCGGCGATTTTTTGTAGGTGGCATGGATAACCGCACCATCCTGTATATTAGTGTTATTCCCGATTTTTATATAATGCACATCGCCGCGAAGCACGGCACTGTACCATACACTGCAATCATCACCCATTTCCACATCACCGATGAGCACTGCATTTTCGGCAAGGAAACAATTCTTTCCTGTTTTAGGGGTTTTACCCAGTAATGTTCTTATAATAGCCATCTCTTTTATTGTTTAAACAGCCACAAAGATAGGAAAAGGATTGATTTTCATCTTCTGTTATATTTAAGCTGTTAATTAATGGTTATTTCTGACCGGTTTATTAATTTTGGCCTTAAGTCAAAAAAAGATTCTCATTTGTAATTTATTACATTTGGGTTTATTTTTTTATAAAACTGTAAGCTAAAAGCAGGAATATTGTTAATTAATGTTAGAAAATGAAAGATACAAAAGTTATTGAACTTGAAGAGGTTGCGATACGGTTTTCCGGCGATTCGGGAGATGGAATGCAATTGACCGGAACGTTATTTTCCGATACAACGGCATTGTGTGGAAATGATATTTCAACGTTCCCTGACTATCCAGCTGAAATAAGGGCACCCCAGGGAACAGTAGGTGGTGTTTCCGGTTTTCAGGTACAATTTGGTGATAAACGAATTACTACTCCCGGAGATTTTGCCCATGTTCTGGTTGCCATGAACCCTGCTGCGCTGAAAGCTAATGCCGGTTTTATGAATCCCGGGGGAACCATCATTTTTGATGTGGATTCTTTTCATGAAAAAAATTTCGAAAAGGCTAATCTCAAAACAAACGATCCGTTTACGGAATGTAACCTGCAGGATTTTGAAAAAATTGCAGTACCAATCAGCAGTCTAACAAAAGAAAGCCTCGCTGAATTCGGTCTTGACAACAAAACCGTTCTGCGGAGCAAAAACATGTTCGCTTTAGGACTGGTTTGCTGGATATTTGACCGTCCGCTCGATTATATTGAAAAATTTATATCAACAAAATTTGCTAAAAAGCCAACCATCGTGCAGGCAAACCTTAAAGTTCTGCATGACGGGTATAATTACGGAATGAACATGCAGCACGAGACTCCGCGGTTCATCGTACATCCGGCTGAAGCAGAAAAAGGGACATACCGGAATATCAGCGGGAACAAAGCAACGGCATGGGGTTTTATAGCTGCCGCTGAAAAAGCAGGACTCGAACTTTTCTGCGGGTCATACCCGATTACTCCGGCAAGCGATATTCTGCAGGCACTGGCCGAACGAAAAGATTTAGGTGTAAAAACATTTCAGGCTGAAGACGAGATTGCCGGTATTTGTACAGCCATCGGCGCTGCGTATGCAGGCGATCTGGGTATTACAACCACTTCAGGACCGGGTTTTGCATTGAAATCAGAAGCATTGGGACTGGCCGTTATGGCTGAACTTCCGCTGGTGGTTGTAGATGTACAGCGCGGAGGACCGTCAACCGGTCTGCCAACAAAAACAGAGCAGTCCGATTTAATGCAGGCCTTATACGGCAGAAACGGTGAAAGCCCGGTAGTGATAATTGCATCGAGTACTCCGTCGGATTGTTTCTATTACGCATATACTGCTGCAAAAATTGCAGTGGAACGAATGGTTCCGGTTGTTCTGATGAGTGACGGATTCCTCGGGAACGGCAGCGAACCGTGGCGTATTCCTTCGATGGACGAACTGCCACCTATCACACCTCGTAAAGCAAAAGATGCCTCTGTTTTTAGAGCTTACCGACGCGATGAAAACATTTTTTCACGTGAATGGGCTGTTCCCGGAATGAAAGGTTTTGAACACCGTATCGGTGGTCTGGAAAAAAATCTTGAAGGAGGAGTAAGCCATGATCCGCAAAACCACCAGAAAAACTGTGAGAACCGTGCCATGAAAGTAGAACGGGTTGTCGACATGGTTCCTGATCTGGAAGTTCATGGTGATGCAAATGGCGGCGATATACTTGTTGTTGGCTGGGGCGGTACTTACGGACACCTCATCAGTACAGTGCGCGAAGCACGTAAGCAAGGAAAAAACGTCAGTCTTGCTCATTTCAATTACATTAAGCCACTTCCGAAAAATACAGCAGAAGTATTCAGCAAGTTCAAAAAAATTCTGGTTTGCGAGTTGAATCTTGGTCAGTTTGCCGGTTATTTACGCGATAAAATGCCCGGATTTAAATACTATCAGGAGAATAAAGTAAAAGGATTACCTTTTACAGTAAAAGAAATAATGCAGAAAATTGACGAATTATTGGAGGCTTAAATCATGACAGAATTAAAATATACAGCAAAAGATTTTAAGAGTGGCAGCGAACTTCGCTGGTGTCCCGGATGCGGCGATTATGCCATTATAAATGCAATACAAGGTGCTATGGCAGAAATGGGCGTTCCACATGAAGAATTTGCCGTTATCTCCGGAATCGGGTGTTCGTCGCGTTTCCCGTATTACATGAGCACCTTCGGTTTCCATTCTATTCACGGACGTGCAGCTGCAATTGCATCGGGTGTAAAATCGGCCAATCCAAAACTTAATGTGTGGGTAATTACCGGTGATGGCGATGCAATGGCTATCGGCGGAAATCATTTCATTCACATGGTACGCCGGAATATGGATCTGAATGTGGTGCTCTTCAATAATAAAATTTACGGGCTTACCAAAGGCCAGTATTCTCCGACAACCGACCGCGGGGCAATTACAAAAACTTCGCCTTTCGGTACCATTGAAGATCCGTTCCTGCCCGGCCAGCTGGTACTGGGTGCCAGAGGTACATTTTTCGCCCGTGCAATCGACAATAATGTAAAGCACACCAAGGAAACACTGAAAGCAGCAGCTGCTCATAAAGGGGCTTCCGTAGTTGAAATTCTTCAGAACTGCGTAATTTTTAATGACGGGGTTCACGAGAAAATTGCAAATCCGGCATACCGGAACGAACGTCTGCTTTTCCTTGAGGACGGAGAACCAATGATTTTCGGCGATAATAAGGACAAAGGAATTATCTGGACAAAAGAAGGTCTGAAAGTAGCAAAGATCGGCGAAAACGGGATTACCCGTGACGACATTCTCGTACACAATGCAAAAAATCCGGATCCGACGATCCACATGGCCCTTATCAGTATGAGTTACCCCGATTTTCCGGTTGCAGTAGGTGTTGTCCGTTCGGTCGAGGGACTTGTTTACGACGAGGAAATGACCAAACAGATAAAAACGGTTCAGGAAAAACGGAAAAATTCATGTATGGACGAGCTCTTGAACTCAGGCAATACATGGAAAGTTGAAGGAGAAAAATCGGTCGAACCGGTCCCGTTTTTCAATAAGAAAAAAAGCGTATAGTAATCGGTCATATAAAAACAGAAAAGAGCTTCCAGGGTGGAGGCTCTTTTTGTTTGAAGCCATCTTCCTGAATCGGGATTTTCTGCCTGCTTTTCCATGCAAAAATATCATATACTTGTACAGCATTAAAAAACACTTATCCATATTGCCGGATTTTTAATAATTTGACAGCACAAAAGTGATTAGCATGGATAATCTGGAATCAATCAGCTTGTCGTCTGTTTACAAGCGAAGGAAGAACGATCGCGATATTTTTCAGGAACTGATGCCGGTAAAAGTAAAAGAAGTTTTGCTGGTTGCCACGCTTTACGACAGTTATTCAATCGTCCGCGAAGGACAGTTCACTGATAAAATATTCGGTGAATATCTTCAGCTAAACCTGTATGCTTCGCCGCGTTTTACAAGCGTAAACTCGCAGAAAGACGCCCTTCGGATGATGAAGGAACGTAAGTTCGACCTGGTAATTATTATGGTTGGTGTCGATAAAAGTCAGCCGATAAAAACATCAGAGGTTATTCGCGACGCCGACAAATATGTGCCGGTTTTGCTGCTGGTAAACAACAACGGAGACCTTCGTTATTTTCAGGAAACAGCTGATGAGCACGATTCGGTCGACCGCGTTTTTGTGTGGAACGGAAATTCGAATGTATTCCTGGCCATGATCAAGTACGTGGAAGATCTGAAAAATCTGGAGGCAGATACCCGTCTGGGAAACGTAAGAGTGATTTTGCTGATAGAAGATTCGATCCAGTATTACTCGCGGTATCTGCCATTGCTGTATACCACCGTGATGACCCAGACCCAGAACCTGATTGAGGACAATACAAACGACGAACTGAACATGATTCTGAAAATGAGGGCAAGGCCCAAGGTAATCCTGGTCAGTACGTATGAAGATGCTGTTCATATCATTACGAAATACAAAAAATACCTTCTTTCGGTTATTGCCGATGTTTCTTTTCCGCGTAATGGGGTCGTCGACGAAGGAGCCGGGATTGATTTGCTGAAATATGTAAAATCGTCGATGCGTTATCCCATTCCTGTTTTACTGCAAAGCCACGATGTAAACAATGCCCTGAAGGCCGGTGAAATCGGTGCGGAATTCATCAACAAAAATTCGGAAAGTCTGTCGATTGACATTCACAACTTCATTTACAAATACCTGGGATTCGGAAATTTTGTATTTAAAGACCTGTCGGGGAAACCGATTATGAGCGCCCGGACACTGAACGAATTTCAGGAAATGTTTCGTACCGTGCCCGGTGATGCACTGGCCTACCACGGGAAACGGAATTCTTTTTCGACCTGGCTGATGGCACGGGGCGAAATCAATATTGCCGAACAATTAAAGCCTGTCAGGTTCGAAGATTTCAAAAGTCCTGAAGAGATGCGCCGGTTTTGTCTGGATGTTTTTGAAAAAACCAAAATTGCAGAACTGCGGGGCCGGATCATCAATTTCGATTCTGAACTTCTTTTGTTTGACCGCCTGATCCTTCGCATGGGAAAAGGCTCGCTGGGCGGCAAAGGACGCGGATTAGCGTTTATCTGCAACTTCATCGAAAATATCGATTTTGCAAAAATTATTCCCGGACTCAACATTCGCATCCCTGCAACTGCCGTTATCGGGGCAATGGAATTTGATAAATTTCTGGAAATAAATGACCTGTATCAGGAGGTATACACGAATAACAGTTATGAACATATAAAAAATGTTTTTCTGAATTCAAATCTGAGCGAAACATTACGCGACCGTTTGTTTCTGTATGTCGAAAATGTAAAAAAGCCACTTGCGGTAAGATCTTCCGGTTTGTTTGAAGATTCGCTGCTCCAGCCTTTTTCCGGCGTTTATGCCACATACCTGCTTCCGAACAACCATCCGGATATTCGTGTGCGGTACAAACAGCTGGAAACAGCAGTAAAACTGGTTTATTCCAGCATTTTTACCGAAGATGCCGTTTCGTATTTCGATGCAGTGGATTATAAAATTGAAGAAGAAAAAATGGCCGTGGTGATTCAGGAAATCGTGGGGCATGAGTATAACCAAAGGTATTATCCTTCAATCAGCGGCGTGGCCCAGTCGTATAATTTTTACCCGGTTTCATACATGGAACCCGATGACGGCTTTGCTGTAGCAGCTGTCGGACTCGGGCTGTATGTGGTTGGCGGCGAAAATGCTTTCCGTTTTTGTCCGAAGTATCCGGATATTAACCACAGCTCGGTCCGTGATCTGGTGACCGGTTCGCAAAAGGAGTTTTATGCCATAGACTTAAGCCACGATGCCGATATTGAAAATGATGGTGAGGAGGCTGCCGTGGTAAAATATCCGGTCCGGGAGGCTGAAACCGACGGTGTTCTGCAATATTGCGCATCCGTGTACAACCGTGAGAATGATGATCTGGTACCCGGCGTCTCGGCTGACGGTCCCCGTGTTATCGATTTTGCCAATATCCTGAAGTACAATTATATTCCTCTTGCCGATACACTCAGGTTATTGCTCCGTTTATTCCGGGAAGCAATGGGGTCACCTGTTGAAATTGAATATGCGGTCGATCTGGAGAAGGGTGACAACGGCAAACCTACTTTTTATCTGCTGCAAATTAAACCACTGATACGTAACGAAGAAGAGGTAGCTGTTGATCTGGAAAAAGTAAATCCTGAAAACCTGGTAATCTATGCCAGCCGGGGTATGGGAAACGGCGTTGTTCATGGCATCAGGGATGTCGTCTTTGTAAAACCTGAAGCTTTTGATAATACAAAAACACGGGAGATGGCCGGAGAAATTACCCGTATAAACAAAAAAATGGAACAGGAAGGAAAGGAATATATTCTGATTGGCCCGGGACGCTGGGGAACACGCGATCCTTTTACAGGGATTCCCGTGTTGTGGGCCAACATTTCGAAAGCACGGATCATTGCCGAAATGGGGTTGCCCGGATTTCCACTTGACAGTTCGCTCGGCTCTCATTTCTTTCACAATGTAACATCCATGAACGTAGGTTATTTTTCAATTCCGTATCATTCGCGCGACGCTTCTGTGAACATGGAACTGATTAACCGTCAGCCTGTCGTCGAAGAAACAGGCTTCATAAAACACGTCGTATTTCCGGACGAACTGAAGATACGGATGGACGGACGGAAACGGCAGGCACTGGTTTTTACAGAAACGGGGAACAATATTGTCGGCCAAAATCAGTTCGAAAAAACAGAATGATAACAAGTATTACCTTATCAGACAAACGGTACCCGTATACAGAATCGCTTTTAACCGAAGCTTTCCCTGAAAACGAACGAAGGGATATTCCGTTGCAAAGAGAAATGATCCGGCACAATAAAAAATTCTTCTGGAATGTTGTTCTATTCCAGGATATTCCAGCAGGTCTGCTTGCTTTCTGGAATTTGGGCAGCTTTATCTACATCGAACATTTTGCCATTGACCCGGCAAAAAGAAACCACGGCATAGGGGAGCAAACGATGAAGGAATTTATCAGGAAAAACAAAGGCCCTTTTGTGCTGGAAATAGAAATTCCGGATACAGAGATAAGCAGGAGACGGATGCTGTTTTACGAACGTATGGGGTTCCGGCTGGCAGATTGCCCTTATGAACAACCGCCCTACCGGAAAACTGACAAAAGTGTTCCCATGCGTTTAATGACTTACGGGAAACTGTTTCAAAGAAATGACTTTCCCGAAATTATATCAGCCATTTACAAAAATGTTTACCTGAAGGAAGAATAAAATACGGTAAAACCCTGTCGCTCTTGCTTTTTGTCATTGAGCAACTACTTTTTTCTATTGGTAGCGCGTTACTTCGATTGCCTGTTGTTCGCAATTGCCCATGCAATGCAGGCAGCCGGTACAGGCCGACGGATTAGCAACAACAATCGGACCGGCGGGAAATTTTTCTTTCGAGAGGACATGGTGCCGGCACACGTCTGCACATTTTCCACATGCCGTACATTTTGCCGGATCAACACGAATGGAAACGGTTCTTCTGTTTCCGAAAAGATGTTTTTCTCCGGAGACATCCGGATTGTAGCCGAACAGTAAATGTAAAAATTTTGATGTGCCCCGGTTCTTCCGTGGTTTCGTGGCTAGGTTTTCACTGCTGATATGTTTTTTTTCTAAATACTCTGGCATAATTTTTCTGTTTTTCGTTCAATTGTTTTCAAATGCTTCAAGGCTTTCAATGTTAATGATCGTTCCTGCTTTTTTCAACGTTTTCCATCGTTTTCAACTATTTTCAATTGTTTCTTCCATTAATACTGAATAATCTCGGAATACAATGCACGCAATTTTTTCCGCAGGAACACCACCGCGTACCTTTTTCTTGAAATCAGCGTATTTTCCGGAACTCCTGTTTTTTGAGCCATCTCCCTGAACGACATTCCTTCGAGTTCGGTCATGGTAAAAGCCTCACGCTGTTCTTCGGGAAGTTCGGCAAGCGCTTTTCCAAGTTCCTGCCATACCAGCGACTGAAGATATTCGTCTTCCGGGGTTTCTGTATCTTCAAAAAGAATATCGCTTATTTCCCCTGACAGTATCTCGTCATCTTCATCGTCGTAGTAAGCCGAAAGCGAAATATCTTTCTTCTTCCTTCTCCAGTCGGTAATTTTATTTCTCGCCACAGTAAACAACCAGGATTCCAGCCGTTCGACCGGTTGCATCAGAAAATCGGCTTTTGCCAGCTGAAACATCACTTCCTGCACGATGTCGTTTACATCTTCAGCCGAACGAACCCGCCTGCGAATGAAATTTTTTACGCGTTCCTGATAAATCCTGATTTTTCCCGAAAGATCGGTTTTATTCGTTTGAACCATTCTTTTGTTCTTCTTTCGTTGCATCCCGGTCATCAACCCAATGATAATGATGATGATGCCGCTGGAAAAAGGTTTTACGCTCTTCAGGAGTCATGGTTTCCCATTTACTCCTCACTTCATGCGGATAACGGGTTGGCATCCGTCCCCAGCCAAACAACAAACGCGACAGCACCAGCAGTCCGAGCGCCTGCCAGAATGTAATGGCATGAATGCCAAAAAGTACCGGCATCAGCCAATTCCAAAGCAGCATGACTGCCACAGTAAAAAGCAGAAATCCAATAATCATCATGGGCCCTGCATATTTCCATTTTGAATAGTAATAATTCATACTTGTAACGTTTTAGAATGATTAAATATGATTTTCTATTCTGGTAGACGATTCTGCCCGGAATATATTTTAAAGTTATGCGAAAATGTTTTTTATGCGGCAACTTTATTCAGATAAAGCTATCGCCTATCAGTCTTGTATTTATTGCTAATCTTCACATGATAACTTATCTTTAAACATGAAAAAAATTTTAATAATAAACGGACATCCTGACCGGAACAGCTTATGCAGTGAGCTTGCACTCAGTTATAAAAGAGGTGCAAATAAAACGTCAGCAGATTGTTCTCTGGTAAATCTTGCTGATCTGAATTTCGATCCGGTTTTACATCACGGATACAAACAAAGAACCGAGTTTGAGCCTGATCTGCTAACAGTACAAAAAGAAATCAGGGCAAACGCATCTAATTTTTTAGTATTCGGATCAAATAATCGTTATCCCATCCGGCATCGAGGCGTTTGCCCTTGATGCTTCGTTTTTTGCTTTTGTCATTTTTTAACAGGTTTAATGCAATCC
>Ga0268263_1000920_pt1 | contig 32714 bp, 23 predicted proteins | sample Biomet5_FD_190358 | JGI IMG/M metagenome (GOLD analysis project Ga0268263, IMG submission 190358) | Microbial communities from bioreactor (seeded with sewage sludge) at LBNL, California, USA - Biofuel metagenome 5 (SPAdes) (version 4) | ecosystem: Engineered > Bioreactor > Anaerobic >... | reverse complement strand
ATATGGCTTTGGCTGCCCCAAAAGTGCTTCCAGAAAGGAATGCGAAGATATTTTATGCAATACTCGTTTGAAACCTTTGATTATTCAGAGGTTCCCTAACTCATCAAATACCACTTTCCTGCTTAACTCGGGTATTTGTTTTTGAAAGTTGAATCTTGAGAAGTTGGGAAAATATGTGCCTGCGGCGCAATTGACTCAGGGGGCATTACCGGTCAAAAACATAGTCGCGCTATGGCGCTGGCGCTGACGCGCGCTTATGTCGCTCCTTGTTTTTTCCTGCTCACGCCGCCGCTGTTTCCGCTGCAGGCGGCGCGGCGACGCGAGCCGTTCGCCCCTTTGAAACCCTTCGGGCGCACGCTTCGGCACTTGAGGCGGTGGCGTGGGCCGTTCGCCCCTTTGAAACCCTTCGGGCGCACGCTTCGCACTCAAAGCGGCGACGTGAGCCGATTGCCCCCTGAAACCCCTTCGGGCGAAAGCCCCATTTGAGAGGATAGAGCGGCATGTGCCTGCGGCGCAGGGACGCGGCAGCGGAAAATCTGAAACGTCAGGTGCGAAATGGAACACATCGTTCACGCCTTCGGGCCGGTATACGATGAGCACAGCCGCGTGCTCGTGCTCGGGACCATGCCTTCGCCGGCGAGCCGTCAGCAGGGCTTTTATTACGGGCACCCGCGCAACCGCTTCTGGCCCGTGCTCGCCGCGCTCTTTGGCGAGGAGACGCCGCCGGGGCCGGATGAACGCCGCGGCCTCGCTCTCGCGCACGGCGTCGCGCTGTGGGACGTGCTCTCCGCCTGCGACATAGAGGGCGCGTCTGACAGCTCGATAAGGGAACCCGTGCCGAACGACATCGGCCTCGTGCTGCGCGCCGCGCCCATACGCGCGGTCTTTACGACCGGGGCGCGCGCCTCGGAGCTTTACGCGCGCCTCTGCCTGCCGGAAACGGGGGTCGCCGCCGTACCGCTGCCCTCCACCAGCCCGGCGAACGCGCGCATGGGGTTTGCGGAGCTGCTCGAGCGCTACCGCGTGATACTGCAATATACAGAGCCGTAAAATAAAAAACGTCCTTTTTACAGGGCGTTTTTTTGTGGGGAAAATTTTCGTCGGCGCGCGTTCCTGATTTCTCCATGCGCGGGCCGCGCGCCAGCTGAATAAACGCGCCTTTTGCCGAGCAGAATAGAAGCAAACGAGTATCGGAAAAGGTGGTAGATCATATGAAAGAAAATCGTTTCGGCGAGGGGAAGCTGGCGCGGTTCATCTCCGGAAAGGGCTTCTATGCCGCGTTGGCGCTCTGCCTTATAGGCGCTGCGGCCGCCGCCTGGCTGACCGTGGATAAAACTTTGGAGTCTCTGACCAAGCAGAACGAGGTGCCCATTTCGGAGGTGTCGCAGTCCTCGCAGGCGCTGGAGAGCAGGAGCCGTGAAACACCGTCCTCGTCGTCCGCCTCCGCGCGCGCCGTGGAGAACGAGCCGGAGGAGCCCGTGCGGGCGTCAGAGCCGGAGCCCGCCGAAAGCGCCGCGGCCGCAGCGCCGGAGAGCGCGCCGGAGGAGAGCGAAGCGTTCTGGCCGTTCACGGAAAAGACGGTCTACGCCATGCCGGCCCAGGGTGAAATAATACAGGACTACAGCGACGGGGAGCTCGTCAAAAATGAGACGCTGGGCGAGTGGCGCACGCACGACGGCATAGATATAAAATGCGCGGCGGGCACGGCCATACTCGCACCGGCAAACGGCAAGGTGACACGCGTCTGGAGCGACCCGCTCTGGGGCGAATGCGTCGAGATGGAACACGCCGGCGGCGTCGTGTCGGTCTTCTGCGGGCTGGCCAAAGAGATACCCGTCAAAGAGGGCGACGAGCTGAAGCTCGGGGACACGGTGGGCACGCTGGGCGAGACGAACAGCGCCGAGGTCGGCCTCGACAGCCACCTGCATTTTGCCATGAAGCAGGACGGAAAATACGCCGACCCGCTGGAGATAATGGGCATGGAGTGAGCCTCCGCACAATGAAACAGCAAAAAGCCGCACTACTCCCCGGAAGAGCGCGCGGCTTTTGCTTTGGATCAGCGTTTATTTCAGTTGTCCTTGTGATATGAGATCACATCGTTGAGGTCGCACTCCAGGATACAGCAAAGCGCGTCCAGCGTCTTTAAAGTGATGGTCTTTCCATGCTTCATGCGGTGAAGCGTATTCGCGGAAAAGCCGTGTTTAAAGATGAGCTGATATTCTGTCATGCCCTTTTGTTCTAAAGTACTATAAAACGGTTCGTAACTGATCAATTTACATCACCTTATGCTCATAATACCACATACAATCAACAAAAAGAAGAACAAAGTATTGAGCATACCCAAAAATGGTACAATGGAGATGAAAAAGATGTATTGCTCCGAAAAAGAGCAAATTTTACAGGGCAAAAGGCAGAAAATACTATACGCTGAAATCAGTGGAGCGAGAAAAGCCAAAACATGGAGAACGGCTGTGGCAATACAGAATAAGTCAATGACATAAAACAAGCGTCACGCGAGCGCGGGAAAACGGCAAGATCATGCCGTATTTCCGCTTTTTGGCATGGCATTTTCCGCGGAAAGGGACGGGGCTCACCTGGCGGGGTGGGAGGAGAACCACGCACAGATCTCGTCCGTGGCGCTGACTGGGATGGCCCAGCTCGTCACGAGGCGCGCCACAGTCCTGCCGCCGGGCAGGGAACCCATGGCGTGGAAGGGGAAGACGGCGGAGAGCTCTTTCGCGCGTGCGTCGGGCATGGCGACGAAGAGCTGGTTCGTCTGCGGGCGGGCCGTGAAGCCGTAGCCGGACTCCGCGGCGGCGGCGGCTATGCGGGAGGCGGCCTCGTTTTCGTGCGCGGCGAGGGCGAACCACAGCGAGTCCTTCCCGCCGTCGAACAGCGCCTCGAACTGCACGCCGAGGGCGAACCCCTTGGCCGTGAGCGCGCCGCGCTGCTTGACCATGTAGCGGAAGTCGCGCCGCAGCTCCGGACAGCGCATGACCAGCGCCTCACCGAACAGGGCGCCGTTCTTCGTGCCGCCTATATAAAAGACGTCGGTCAGCGCGGCGATGTCGGAGAGCTCCATGTCGTTCTCGGCGCAGGTCATGGCGGCCCCGAGGCGCGCGCCGTCAAGGTACAGGTACAGCCCGTGTTCAAGGCAGCAGCCGCGTATGGCGGCCAGCTCGTCCTTGGTGTAGACGGTGCCGAGCTCCGTGGAGTCGGAGATGTAGACAAGGCGGGGCTTCACCATGTGCTCGTCCGTGTGGGCGGAGACGACGCTCTCGATGAGCTCGGGCGTCAGCTTGCCCTCGGGCGCCGGGATGGTGCAGACCTTGTGGCCGGTGGCCTCGATGGCGCCCGTCTCGTGCACGTTTATATGCCCGGTGGCGGCCGCGATGGCGGACTCGTAAGGGCGCAGCAGCGCGGAAATGACCAGCAGGTTCGTCTGCGTGCCGCCGTTCAGGAACGCGACCTCCGCGTCGGGGTCGCCGCAAAGCGCGAGTATTTTGGCCGCGGCGGCTTCGCAGTGGGCGTCCTCGCCGTAGGTGATGTTCTGCTCCCCGGCGGCCGCGGAAAGCGCGCTCATGACCGCGGGGCAGCCGCCCTCGCTGTAATCGTCTCTCAAACTGTACATATTGAACCTCCAGAGTTTTTTCTGCATGATATTATAGCACGGACACGGGGGGAATGGTAGCGTCAGGGGCGGAAAACGGGAGAAAAAACATGTAAAATATATAAAACCCGCGGGGACGGAATGTATAAAATAAATAAAATTTGGAATAACTATTGATTTTTTCGCCGGGATGATTAATAATAAGTCCAAGAAAATTTCATAGCCGGTCGAAATCCACAGGAGAAGGACCGCGCGTTCGGAGAGCCGGGCGCGCCGTGGTCCGCCGAAGGAGCAACACTCTCAGGTGCCAATTGCGGTGGCGGGACTGTGGACGGACGGCGCTCTGGAGAAGCCCGCTTTTTGCGGGTGCCGAAGGTGCAAGGCGGAGACGCCAAATCTCTCAGGCAAAAGGACAGAGAAACATTTTGAAAGAGGCGGGGCGCCGGGCGCTCTGCGTCTGTCCTTTTCGTTTTGAGCGGCTGCGCTTTCGGGCGCGGCTCTTTTTATTTTTCGCGGGCTTCCGGAGCATATTTTGGAGGTGTTTTTATGTGGGAGGAAGCGCTGCAGTGGATAACGCAGGCCAACGACAGGCTCAACGCCCTTGTCTGGGGCGTGCCGGGGCTTTTGCTGCTGGTGGGAACGGGCATCTATTTCACGATCAGGACGGGGTTCTTCCAGGTCGTGCACTTCGGGCACTGGAACAGGAACACGATCCTCGCGATATTCCAGAAGAAGGACGTGCGCAGGAACACGGATTCCTCCGCCATATCGCAGTTCGCGGCGCTGGCCACGGCGCTCTCCGCCACGATAGGCACGGGCAACATAGCGGGCGTGGCCACGGCGCTGGCTCTCGGCGGGCCGGGGGCCGTGTTCTGGATGTGGTTCTCCGCCTTCTTCGGCATGATGACGAATTACTCCGAGAACGTGCTGGGCATTTACTACCGTAAAAAGAACGAGGCCAACGAGTGGACGGGCGGAGCCATGTACTACATAGAGGAGGGCTTCAAGGGAAAGAAGTTCTTCGGCAGGATCGGCAGGCCGCTGGCCGTGCTGTTCTGCGTGTTCGCGGTGACGGCCTCTTTCGGCATAGGGAACATGAGCCAGATGAATTCCATCTCCACGACCATGGAGGCGAACTTCGGCATACCGGTGCTGGTCACGGGCTTCGTGCTCGCGGGCGTGGCGGCGCTCGTCATCGTCGGCGGCATACAGAGGATAGCCAGGGTGACGGAGAAGCTGGTGCCGTTCATGGCGGTGTTCTACATAGTCGGCGCGCTGGTCATCTTCTTCACGAACATTGAGCAGGCCGGCTACATCTTCAGCAGCATCTTCGCCGACGCCTTCAATTTTTCCGCCGTGGCGGGCGGCGTGGGCGGCTACGTGATAAAGCGCGCGGTGACGTGGGGCTTCAAGCGCGGCGTCTTTTCCAACGAGGCGGGGCTCGGCTCCTCCGTCATGGTGCACTCGGCGTCGAACGTGAAGGAACCGGTCATCCAGGGCATGTGGGGCATTTTCGAGGTGTTCTTCGACACCATAGTCGTCTGCACGATGACGGCCTTCATCCTCCTTTCCAGCACGACGAACGCCGTCACGCTGAAGGAGGCGCTCTCCAACGTCTCCGTCGGCACGCAGTATTTCGAGCTGGCCGACAGGGCAAATTACACCGGGGAGATACCGCTGATCGACGAGAAATACAACGAGGTCATCACGCAGACCGGCGCGGAGGGCGAGGGCAGCGACGTGACCATCACCACGGCGGACGGGCGCGCTTTCACGTACGCGCTGGAGCCGGCCGCCGAGATAGGGGAGAAGGGCTACATCTACACGAACGTGATGTCCGTGACCGGCGTGGACGGAAACGGCGACGGGCTGGTGGATTCGGTCGTGCTCGACCAGGTGAACGGCGCGCCGCTGGTGACGTACGCCTTCAGCCAGCGTTTCGGGGACTGGGGCGCGAAGTTCGTCACGATAGCGGTGCTGCTGTTCGCGTTCTCCACGATACTCGGCTGGAGCTATTACGGCACGAAGACCTTCGAGTACCTGTTCGGCACGAAGGCGACGACGTACTACAAGGTGGCGTTCGTCGCGATGATAGTCGTGGGGGCGACCATGAAGCTGCAGCTCGCGTGGGACCTCTCCGACACGTTCAACGGGCTCATGATGATACCGAACCTGATAGGCATACTGGTGCTCTCCGGCACGGTGGTGAAGATAACGAGGAGCTACACGAGCCGCAAGCTCTCGAAGCACCCCTCCGGCGAGGAGCCGGTCATCTCCGCGTATCCGGACATCCAGAAGGCGCAGGTGCGGGCCATCAAAAAGGAGGAACGCGACGCCGCCGGGGCCTGAGCGCGGGAAAACAGCAAAAAAACGCCGCCGGAGGACTTGGGAGCCCGCCGGCGGCGCTTTTTCATGTTTTGGTCAGCGCAGGATAAAGCTGCCCTCGTCCGCGTCGAAAAGGCCTTTGTCCGTGAGCCGCAGCGACGGGATGACCGGCAGCGCGAGGAAGGACAGCGTCACGAACGGGTCGCACCCCTCCGGCACGCCCATCTTCCTGGCGCCCTCGAGTATCGCGCGCAGGGACTTGTAGACCTCCTTCGCGTTTTTGGGGCTGACGAGCCCGCAGATGGGCAGCGCCACCTCGCCCAGCACCTTGCCGTCCGCCACCAGCACGTAGCCGCCCTGGGTGCGGCGCAGGCGCTCTATCGCCATCAGGATGTCGCGGTCGTTGTCCCCGGCGGCGATGACGTTGTGGCTGTCGTGCGCCACGGTGGTGGCTATGGCTCCGCCCGTTATGCCGTAGCCCCTGAGCGCGGCGACGGCAACGTTCCCGGTCCCGCGGTGCCGCTCCACGACCACGAGCTTGGAATACGTGGAGTCGGGCTTGAAGAAGCCGTCTTCCCGCGGGAGCACGGCACGCAGGTGCTTGGTGATTATCTGGTCCGGCACGAGGCCGATGACGTCGTCCGTCTCCGCAGCGCGCAGGGCGATGTCCTTTTCCGAGAGCTTCGGGATGTTCACGGTGTGCATCATCGGGGAGTCGCCCACCTCGAACCTGTCCTCGGCGAACAGCTCCGGCGTCACGAGGCGGCCGCGCTTGTAAACGGAGTCCACCGTCACCTCGCGCAGGTCGCTCAGCACCACCATGTCCGCGATGTTCCCGGCGGCGATGGCCCCGCGGTCGTCCAGGCCGTAGGCGCGCGCGGCGTTCAGCGTGGCTATCTTTATCGCGGTGGCCGGCTCCATGCCCAGCTCTATGGCGCGCTTCACGTTCCAGCGGATGTGCCCCTCGCGGTTGATGTCGCCGATGTGCTTGTCGTCGGTGCAGAACAGCAGGCTGTCCGTCGGGAGCCGCTCCTCCAGCACGCCGGTGATTATCGGCTCCAGGTTGCGGGCGGCGGAGCCCTCCCTTATAAGCACGCGGAAGCCCGCCGTCAGCTTGGCCTTGGCCTCCTCGAAGCTGCTGCTCTCGTGTTCCGTGCGCACGCCCATGCAGCGGTACGCCTGCAGCCCGCGCCCGAGCAGGCCGGGGCAGTGCCCGTCTATCATCTTGCCGTGCATGAGGTTTATCTTTTTCAAAATCTCCGGCTTGCCCTGCAAAACGTCGCCGAAGCACATCACTTCGCCCAGCCCGCCCACGCGCGGATCCTTGACGAACCGTTTCATCTCCGCGGCGGTGAAGTCGGCCCCGTTTGTCTCGAACGGCGTCGCCGGAACGGAGGAGGGCAGCATCCACAGCACGTCCATCGGCGTGTGGGAGGCGGCCTCCAGCAGGAAGTCCATCGCCTCCGCTCCGCGCACGTTGACCAGCTCGTGCGGGTCGGCCACGATGGTCGTCGTGCCCCACGGCATCACGCACTCCGCCAGCTCCCCCGGCAGCAGCATGGTGGACTCTATATGCATATGCGCGTCTATAAAGCCGGGGCAGACGAATTTGTCGGTGAGGTCGCGCTCCTCCCGCCCGTCGTAATGGTTCGACACGCCCGCGATTATCCCGTCGAAAACGGCGATGTCGGCGCGGCGCACATGCTCGGTGAAAACATTTACGACCCACGCGTTTTTCAGCACGAGGTCCGCGGGCCGCTCTCCGGCGGCGACGGCGGCGGCTTTGCGCATCCAGTCCAGACTCCTCATGTTCGGGGCCTCCTTCCATAACCAAAAAATCAAGCGCGGATATATTTTTATCAATATATCACATGGCGGGCCTCTGTTCAAGCAAAAAATGTCGAACGCGCACAAAAATGCGGCGGGCGGGCGCGGCGGCGGCAAAAAAAACGGCGCTCCGGCAGGAAAGTTGCGGGCGGGGGCTTGACTTTAGCGATTTTACGTGCTAAACTAACGCCATTGACAGTACGCTTTAGCGATTTTATGCGATAAAGCGAAAGGAGCGGACAGGAGGTAGATAGGGGATGACGAATTCCCGTCTTTATGATTTCTCCGTGACGGCGGCAAAATAAACGGGCGGCTTGCCCGAAGGAAACGGAGAAACAGAAAATGGCAATAAAAATAACACTGATAGTCACATTTTTCGCGATGACGGCGGCGGTGGGCGTCTACTGCCGCAAGCACGCGGGCAACGTGGGCGATTTCGTGCTGGGCGGGCGCAACGTGGGGCCCTGGGTCACGGCTTTCGCCTACGGCACGTCGTATTTCTCGTCGGTCGTGTTCGTCGGCTACGCGGGGCAGTTCGGCTGGAACTTCGGCGTCGCGGCGACCTGGATAGGCATCGGCAACGCGCTCATCGGCAGCCTGCTGGCGTGGAGCGTGCTCGGGCGGCGCACCCGCGTCATGACCAAGCACTTCGAGGCCGCCACCATGCCGCAGTTCTTCGCGAAGCGCTATCTCTCCCCGTCCATGGAGACCGTCTCCTCGGTCATCATATTCGTGTTCCTCGTGCCGTACTCCGCGTCCGTCTACAAGGGCCTGTCGCAGCTCTTCTCGATGGCTTTCGGCGTGGATTTCATCTGGTGCGTCGTCGGGATCGCGGTGCTCACGTCGCTGTACGTCGTGCTCGGCGGGTACATGGCCGCCGCGCTGAACGACTTCATCCAAGGCATAATCATGATAATCGGGATCGTCGCGGTGGTGGCGTCGGTGCTCGGCGGCAAGGGCGGCTTCACCAGCGCGATACAGCAGCTCTCGCAGATCCCCTCCGAGACGGAGCCGGAGCTGGCGGGCGCGTTCGTCTCCTTCTTCGGGCCGGACCCGCTGGCGCTGCTCTCCGTCGTGATCCTCACGAGCCTCGGCACCTGGGGCCTGCCGCAGATGGTGCACAAATTCTACACTATCAAAAACGAGAAGGCCATCCACACGGGCGCGATCATCTCCACGATCTTCGCCATAATAATCGCGGGCGGCAGCTACTTCATGGGCGCGTTCGGCCGGCTGTACGTCACGGCTGACGGCGCGCCGGTCTACGACAACATCGTGCCCACCATGCTCTCGCAGAACCTGTCCGACCTGCTGATCGGCGTGGTGCTGATACTGGTGCTCTCCGCGTCCATGAGCACGCTCTCCTCGCTGGTCATCACCTCCAGCTCCACGTTCGTCATAGATTTCATGGGCCGCTTAAAAAAGAACAACGGCAAGGCCGCCTCCGTAACGACGATAAAGGCGCTGTGCGCCGTGTTCGTGCTCATCTCCGCGGTCATCGCCGTGAACCCGAACAGCCTGATCACCACCCTTATGTCGCTGTCCTGGGGCGCGCTCTCCGGCAGCTTTTTGGGGCCGTTCCTGTGGGGGCTGTACTGGAAGCGCACCACCAGAGCCGGGGTGTGGGCGTCCTTCGCCTGCGGCATCGCGATAAACGTCGCGAACTTCATCTTCGGCTTCACCACGGCCACGATGGCGGGCGCGCTGTCCATGCTCGCGTCCGTCGCCATAGTGCCGCTGGTCAGCCTGGTCACGGCGCAGCTCCCGGCGGAGCACGTGGAGGAGGCGTTCTCCTGCTACGACGAGCGCATCATCGCGCCGCACCGCTTCGTGCTGGAGGAGGAAGAATAAAAAAGGCCCGTTTTCGGGCCGCAAAAAAAGCCCACCGGAAGGTGGGCTTTTTTATTGGGGAAAGGATTACTTGCTGTAAAGGGTGGCGGTGCCCTGTCCGGCCGCGGAGTCGTACTCGAGCACGATGTTGCCGCCGTTGGTGCTGCAGTTGGTGAAATCAAGGCCGTAAAGCTCGACCTGATTGCCGGAGCCGTCCACCATCATGAGGTCCCACTGGAGGTTGTTCGCATCGACATAGAAAACGGTGTCGATGGTGGAGCCGTCCGGAAGGGTGCCCTCGGAGATGAGGTTGTCGCCCCAGGTCTCGACGCCCGCGCCGCTGGCATAGAGCTCGGCGATCTCGACGCCGGTGTTGTTCTGGATGGTGACGGGGACTTCGATATAATCGGCGGCGGAATCATCGGAAGCGGCCTCTGCGGAAGTCTCCTCGGGGGCGGCTTCGGACTCGGTGGCGGACTCGGACGCCGGAGCGCTGCTCTCGGCAGAACCGCCGCAGGCGGCCAGAGCGGTGAGCATCATGACGAGTGCGAGAAGTAAAGCGATCTTTTTCATTTTTATCCTCCTAATAATTGTGCCGTTTCATCACGGGGATGAAGTTTTACGCCCGAAAATTAACCAAAAGGCGCGGGCGCTTTCACATAATATCACTTTGAAAGGGCAATTTCAAGACTTTTATCGCGGAGAAAACGGCGTCTTCCAGCGCAAAGCGTGCAAAACGGAGAAAAATGACGCGAAATATGCGGCCGCACGAAGATTATTGTGGATTTTATACAGCGCCAATGCTTAATGTTGTGCTTTTCTCTATTGAAAAAGACATGCCGAATTGGTAAAATAGAAATATAGGAAGGGGGCCTTGGCATGGCTGTTTCAAAGGCGAGGCGAGACCTTGACCTGCCGATCTATCTTTTCCACCAGGGCACGAACTCGCGCAGTTACGATTTTATGGGCGCGCACCCGGCAAAGAAGGCGCGCGTGGCCGGCGCGGTGTTCCGCGTCTGGGCGCCGCACGCGACGGAGGTCTCCGTGGTGGGGGATTTCTGCGAGTGGGCGCCGGGCGCCTGCCCGATGGAGCGCATCAGCGGAAACGGCGTTTGGGAGGGCTTCGTGCCGAAGGTCAAGCGGTTCGACCGCTACAAGTTCGCCATAACGGCGGCCGACGGGCGCGTGCTGCTGAAAAGCGACCCCTACGCCTTCCACAGCGAGACGCGCCCGGCCTCGGCCTCCGTGTTCTTCGAGCTGGACGGCTATGAGTGGGGAGACGAAAAGTGGATGTCCGGGCGGCCGGAGCACCTGCGCAACTCCCCGATGAACATATACGAGGTACACCTCGGCTCCTGGCGGCGGTATCCCGACGGCAGCTTCTTCGATTACCGCAAGTGCGGCGAGGAGCTCTCCGCCTACTGCACGGAGATGGGATATACGCACGTGGAGCTGCTGCCGGTGGCGGAGCACCCTTACGACGGCTCGTGGGGATACCAGTCGCTGGGATATTTCGCGCCGACCTCGCGCTACGGCACGCCGGAGGACTTCATGTACTTCGTGGACGTGATGCACCGGGCGGGCGTGGGCGTCATCCTGGACTGGGTGCCCGCGCATTTCCCCAAGGACTCCTACGGCCTGTATGAGTTCGACGGGGAGTGCTGCTACGAGTACCAGAGCCCGCTGATGGGCGAGCATCCGCAGTGGGGCACGCGCGTGTTCGACTTCGGGCGGCCGGAGGTGGAGAGCTTCCTCACGTCCTCCGCCGTGTACTGGTGCGACAAGTACCACGTGGACGGGATAAGGGCGGACGCCGTGTCCTCCATGCTGTACCGCGACTACGGGCGGCAGGGCGGAGAGTGGGAGCGCAACTCCGCCGGCGGACGGGAAAATTTCGAGGCCGTGGCGCTGCTGCAAAAGATAAACACCGCCGTGCTGACGGAATTCCCCAGCGTCTCCATGATAGCGGAGGAGTCCACCGCCTGGCCGCTGGTGACCAAGCCGGCGCACACGGGCGGGCTGGGCTTCAGCTTCAAGTGGAACATGGGCTGGATGAACGACATGCTCGAGTACATATCGCTCGACCCGGTGTTCCGCGCCTACCACCACGACAAGCTGACCTTCGGCATGTTCTACGCCTTTTCCGAGAACTTCATCCTGCCCATCTCGCACGACGAGGTGGTGCACGGCAAGTGCTCGCTGATAAACAAGATGCCCGGCACCTACGAGCAGAAGTTCGCCGGCGTGCGCGCGTTCCTCGGCTACATGATGGCGCACCCGGGCAAGAAGCTGCTTTTCATGGGGCAGGAGCTGGGCCAGTTCATAGAGTGGAACGAGGAGCGGGAGCTGGACTGGATGCTGCTGGACTTCGACATGCACAGGAAACTGCATGAATATGTGAAGCAGCTCAATTTCTTCTACCGCCTGCACCCGGAGTTCTGGGAGCGGGACGACAGCTGGGACGGCTTCCAGTGGGCGGTGGCGGACGACTCGGCGCAGAGCGTGGTGGCCTTCCGCAGGATAGACGAGCGCGGGCACGAGGTGATGTGCGTCACCAATTTCTGCCCCATAGAGCGGTGGGATTACCACATCGGCGTGGAGAGGGTCTCCGTCTGGGAGGAGGCGCTCAGCAGCGACGAGGAGCAGTTCGGCGGCGGCGGCCTTTTGAACGGCGAGGTGAGGAGCGAGAAGCTCCCGGCGCACGGAAAACCGAACTCTATCTCTCTCAGGTTGCCTGCCCTCGGCACGATATATCTCGCGCTGAAGGAAGTCATAGAAGAACCGGAGGAGCCCGAAGCGGAAGCGGAAGACGGCGGCCCCTGCGGAACTGAGGAGGCGCAGCCCGGTGAATAAGAAAAAGATGATCGCAATGATCCTTGCCGGCGGGCAGGGGAGCAGGCTCTACGTGCTGACGAAGGACCTGGCCAAGCCCGCGGTGCCTTACGGGGGGAAATACAGGATAATCGACTTTCCCCTGTCCAACTGCGTCAACTCCGGCGTGGACACCGTCGGCGTACTGACGCAGTACGAGCCGCTGGAGCTGTCGGAATACATCGGCAACGGCCAGCCGTGGGACCTCGACAGGATGGGCGGGGGCGTGTTCGTGCTGCCGCCGTATCAGCGCAGTTCCGGGTCGGACTGGTACTCCGGCACGGCGAACGCGATATATCAGAACATGAATTTCATAGACAGGTACGACCCCGAGTATGTGGCCATCCTCTCCGGCGACCATATTTATAAGATGGACTACTCGGAGATGCTGGAGGCGCACCGGAGGGCGAACGCCGCCGCCACCATCGCGGTGTGCCAGGTGCCGTGGGAGGAAGCTCCCCGTTTCGGCATCATGAATACGGACGAGAACGGCGACGTCGTGGAGTTTGAGGAGAAGCCGAAGAAGCCGAAAAGCAACCTCGCCTCCATGGGCATCTACATCTTCACGACGGAGAAGCTGCGCAAATACCTGGAGGCGGACGCCGCGGACCAGGGCTCCCAAAACGACTTCGGCAAGAACGTGATACCGGCCATGCTCGCGGCGGGGGAGAAGCTGGCGACATACCGCTTTGAGGGGTACTGGAAGGACGTCGGCACGATAGACAGCCTGTGGGAGGCCAACATGGACGTGCTCGACCCGCGCGTGCCGCTGGACCTCTACGACCCGGAGTGGAAGATCTACGCCCGCACGCCCATCATGCCGCCGCACTGGGTGATGGAGGGCGCGTCGGTGCAGAACTCCATGATAACCGAGGGCTGCGTCGTCGGCGGGACGGTGGACTTCACCATCCTCTCCGCGGGCGTGACGGTGGAGCCGGGGGCCGTGGTGCGCGACAGCATCGTGATGCCGAACGCCTCCGTCAAGGCCGGCGCGGTGGTGGAGTACGCCATCATCGCGGAGGGCGCCGTGATATGCGAGGACGCCAAGGTCGGCATGAGGCCGGAGGACGTGGAAAACAAGGACGAGTGGGGCGTCGCGGTGGTCGGGCCCGGGGTGAAGGTGGGCGCCGGCGCCGTCGTCAAACCGAAACAGATAGTGGGCAGGAACGTGCCCGCGGCCGAAAAGGAGGCGCTGAAATGAAAGAGCGCAAACTTCTGGGCCTCATCCTCGGCAACGTGCACGACGAGCTGCTTTCCGAGATGACGGAGAACAGGACGCTCGGCTCCGTGCCTTTCGGCGGCAGGTACAGGATGATAGATTTCATGCTCTCCGCCATGGCGAACGCCGGGATAGTGGACGTGGGCATCGTGCCGCGCAGCAACTACCAGTCGCTCATCGACCACCTGGGCAACGGGCGTGAGTGGGACCTCTCCAGAAAGCTGGGGGGCCTGTGCATACTGCCGCCGTTCGGCCGGGTGCAGAGCGGGATATACCGCGGGCGCATGGAGGCGCTGGCGGGCGTGCAGGACTACATCGCGCGCTCGGGCGCGCAGACCGTCGTGCTGACGGACTCCGACCTCGTGGCGAACATCGACCTTTCCCCCGCGATAGAGGCGCACGAGGCCTCCGGCGCGGACATCACCCTGCTTTACAAGCACACCGCCGTGGGCGGGGACTGCCGGGATTACCAGTCGCTGTTCTTCGACGGGGAGGGCCGGCTGACGGACATGCTGCTGACGCCGGACGCCTCCGGGGAGCAGAACCTCTACCTCGACACGGCGATCATCCGCAAGCCGCTGCTCGACGAGCTGATAACCGACAGCATCCGCCACAACGAGCACAGCTTCACCAAGAGCGTGCTGATGGCCAAAAAGGACGCGCTGAACATACGCGGCTTCCGCTGCGTCGGCTACAGCGCCAAGGTCACGAGCATGAAACAGTATTTCAAGGCGAACATGGACCTCATCTCGCCGGAGGTGCGCGCCTCGCTGTTCCCGAAGGAACGGCCGGTCTACACCCACGTGCGCGACGAAGTCTCCGCAAGGTACGGTCTGGACGCGGAGGTGTCCGGCTGCCTCGTGACCGACGGCTGCAACATAGACGGGCGCGTGGAGAACAGCATCATCTTCCGCGGAGTGAACATAGCAAAGGGCGCGGTGGTCAGGAACTGCGTGCTGATGCACAACACGGTCGTCTCGGCCGGGGCGCGGCTGGAGTACGTGGTGACGGACAAGAACGTCGTCATCTCGGAGAACACGGCGCTCTCCGGCGCGGCGAGCTATCCGGTCTACATTTCAAAGGGCTCCATTGTCTGAAAAAAGCATCAAAGGGGGAGACAGCGTGAAGATACTGTTTGCGGCGAGCGAGGCCAAGCCCTTCATCGCTTCCGGCGGACTGGCGGACGTCGCCGGCAGCCTGCCCGCGGCGTTAAAGGCGCACCGGGTGGACTGCAGGGTCATCCTGCCGCTCTATGCGGATATAGCGCCGGAGATGCGCGAGAAGCTGACGTACCTGACGAACTTCGAGGTGGAACTGGCGTGGCGGCGGCAGTACTGCGGCCTCTTTTCCGCCAAACACGCCGGCGTCACCTACTATTTCATAGACAACGAGTACTATTTCAAGCGCAGCGGGATATACGGCCATTTCGACGACGCGGAGCGGTTCGCCTTCTTCTCGATGGCGGTGCTGGAGTCCGTGCGTCACCTGGATTTCGCGCCGGACGTCATCCACTGCAACGACTGGCAGACGGCGCTGGTGCCCGTGTTCCTGAACTGCTTCTACCGCGGGATAGAGGAGCTGCGGAACACGCGCACGCTGCTCACGATCCACAACATCCAGTATCAGGGCAGGTTCGGGGAGCAGGTGGCCGGCGACGTGCTGGGCCTGCCGGAGGACAAGCGCGAGATCGTGATGTACGACGGGGACGTGAACTTCATGAAGGGCGGCATCGACCAGTGCGACGCCGTTTCCACGGTCAGCCCCAGCTACGCGAAGGAGATACTCGACCCGTGGTTCGCACACGGCCTCGACAGGCTGCTGTGCGAGCGGGAATACAAGCTCTCCGGCATTCTGAACGGCATAGACGTGAAGGACTACGACCCGGAGAACGACCCCGCCATTGCCGCGCACTTCTCCGCGGACGACCTGACCGGAAAAGCGATGGACAAGGCGGCGCTGCAGGCGGAGCTGGGCCTCGACCAGGACGACAGGAGCCTGGTCATCGGTATGGTGACGCGCATGGTGTCGCACAAGGGGCTGGACCTCGTGAAATACATCGGCAGCGACATGATGCGCCTGCCCGTGCAGCTCGTGGCGCTGGGATTCGGGGACTACATGTACGAAAACTACTTCCGCGGCCTGCAGGAGAGCTTCCCCGGCCGCGTGAGGATGGTGACGGGCTTCGCCCCGCAGCTCGCGCGGAAGATATACGCCGGGTCGGACGTGTTCCTGATGCCGTCCAAGAGCGAGCCGTGCGGCCTCGCGCAGATGATAGCCCTGCGTTACGGCACGATACCCGTCGTGCGGGAGACGGGGGGCCTGAAGGACACGGTGCGCGACCTCGGCGGGGAGAACGGCAACGGTTTCACCTTCAAGACGTACAACGCGCACGACATGCTCGGGGCGGTGGAGCGCGCCTACGGCCTGTTCTGCAACAAGCCGTACTGGGAGGCCGCCATGAAGGCCGCCATGGCCTGCGACAACAGCTGGAGCCGCTCCGCCGTGGAGTACAGGGAGCTTTACAAGCGCATCATTGGCTGAAGACGAGCGCGTGAACAAAAATGAGCACCGGAGAGACGACCCCGGTGCTCATTTTTTTAACGGAGGTCAGCAGCGGCTGCGCCCGTGCTCGGAAAACTCGAGCCCCACCTCGTACACGCCGAAAGGCTCTCCGGCCGCGTCGTTCCTAAAGCGCAGGACGGCGGAGGGCAGGCGCGCGCAGAGCCGCTTTTTGCCGCAGAATTTCGCGCCGGGGTCGGCGTTCCAGGTGAAATAGGGCCAGGACACCTCGCTCCACGACAGGTAGCGGAACAGCGCCGCCTCGCTCCACAGCGCCTTCCACGCCCCCCTGACGAACGCGAGCACGGAGACGGAGGTGCGCGGCGCGGCGGCGAGCTTCACGGCGGCGTAGCACAGGGACTTGTTCTCGTAGAAGCGCCGGCCGGAGAAATCGGGCAGGTCCCACCACGCGGTTATCGCCGCGCCGTCGTCCGTGTAGCTGGAGCAGAGGGAGCCGTCCCCGTAAAATTCGCAGAGCCGTCCGTCCGCCGTGCCGAAAGTGAGGACGCCGTTTATGTTCGCGGCGGCCCGGGCGGGCACGTTTTCCCAGTAATAGCACTCGTACTGGTGGGTGCTGTAGGGCGCGCCGGAGGCGTAGGTCTTTTGCGCGCCGTCGAGCAGGTAGGCCCGCCCGCCGCAGAACACGATGAAAAAGCTCCTCCACGCGGCGCACACGGCGGCGGAGAGCTCCTCCTTCTCCAGCGCGCTGTCTATGAAGAAGCTGCGGGACTGGACGTACTTGTCGCCGGTCACGTCCTGCGCGGTCAGCGCATAGACGCCGCGCTGCGTCAGGAACAGGGGCTCGCCGCCGAGATCTCCGAAGCCGAAGCGGGAGACGGGCGCCGGGCCGCCGAGCGAGTTCTCTATCGGGAACACGGCCTCGCCGTTCAGCACGGAGCCGCCGCGTATCACCGCCCCGCCGCCCGCGAGGTGCGCCGCGAGATGCCCGCCGAAACGCGAGTACCCCACTATGCGCTCCGAGCCGCCGAGGGAGGAGTACCACGTCTCGCCCCAATAGGTGGGGTCGGAGAGCTGGCAGTACCAGTCGCTCTGCGGCATGTCGGGGCAGCCGGTGAGAAAGAGCCTGTCCTCCGCGCCGGAGACGCCGAAAAGGGCGCCCGTGTCGCACCCGTTTATGCGCGCGGAGTATTCGGGGACGGTCTTGCGCGCGGTTATGCGCACGTTGTCCTCGCCCTCGACCGGGGAGGCGCCCGGCGCCGCGACGAAGGTGACCTTGCCGGTCGTCCTGTTGACGGAGAGCTCCGTGCCCTCGGAGAGCGTGTTCCACACCTCGTGCCCGGCGGTGGAACCCGCGGCCATGACCTCGGCGGTGACGGCGTCGCTGTCGAGCCCGGAGTACGAGAGCTGGTACTCCGTGGCGTAGGCCTTGCCGAGAAAATCCTCCCGGAAGCCGGAGCCCAGCAGGTTGAACGGCTCGTAGGGCGTGCCGCCGCCGTCCGGGTCGCGCGAGATGGTGACGGTCGGCAGATACGCCTCGCCGGAGGCCGCGCGAAGCTCCCAGCCCGCCCCGTCCGCCGTCCTCCCGCAGAAGGAGAGGCGCGCGCCGTCCGCTATCCAGAGCCGGCCGCAGAGCTCCCGCGCGAAGGAGGGCGCGTCCGCCAGCCCGGAGCCGACCTCGTGCCCCGCGTCGCCGAGATAGAGCTTCGTCCCGGCGTGGACGAAGGTCCTGGCGCCGGCGCCGGAGCCGAGCGTGAAGATGCCGTTGATCCGCGCGGGAAAGACGGCCGCCGTGTGCCAGCCCGTGCGCTTTACAGGCTTGCCGGAGAGGTCGGGCATCATGTTCGGCGCGCTGGGGCTGCGATACTCGGCCACGTTGGCCGGCGCGGAGGAGAGATCCACCCCCCTGAAGTCGGCTATCGTCTTGCGGTACGTGCGGCCCGCGCCGTAGATCCTGAGTGGCGTTTCAGGCATAAAAAGCCCCCCTTTCAGTAGACGTCCGCGCCGCCGGGCACGGCTCTGGAGCACTCGTACAGCGCCTGAACGAAGCGGGCGCGGTAATCGGCGGCGCGCTCCCCGTCGTCGGCGGCCTCGTACAGGAACGCCGCGAGCCCGCAGGGTATGGCGCGCGCCGCGAGGGACGCGGCGTAGGGGATCTCGTCCGTCGGCGCGGCGAGCACGGGCGGGGATGCGAGCTCCGCCCTGCCCTCCGAGAGGCGGATGCTGTTCTCGGCGGCGAGAGATTCCGCCAGGAGCAGGTTCGTCCAGCCGGGCGCGAAGCCCTCGAGGTCGCTGTCCACGGTGCGTTCGGCCAGTATGCCGAGCGCGGAAACATATGCGTCTTTTACTGTCATGTTTTCTCCTTTCGCTTTCGCGTTCGAGCTTCCCGATGCTCGCTCATATTTTACAATATAAAAACCGCTCATTCTGATGAATTTTCGCCGAAACGCCGGGCGGCAGATTTTTATTGCGCGCGGAGGATTTTGTGGTACAATACAAAATGAAAAAGTATATGCGGCCGGCTGATACGGCGGCCTTATTCTGAAAACGGAGTGATCTCATTGCCAAAGGACAATATACGGAACTTCTGCATCATCGCGCACATAGACCACGGCAAATCCACCCTGGCGGACAGGATACTGGAGAACACGCGCGCCGTGGCCCTGCGCGACATGGAGGACCAGCTCCTCGACAACATGGACATAGAGCGTGAGCGCGGCATCACGATCAAGGCGCGGGCCGTGCGGCTGAACTATACGGCGGACGACGGGCGCGACTACATCTTCAACCTGATAGACACCCCCGGACACGTGGACTTCAACTACGAGGTCAGCCGTTCGCTGGCAGCGTGCGAGGGGGCCGTGCTGATAGTGGACGCCTCTCAGGGCGTGGAGGCGCAGACGCTCGCCAACACCTACATGGCGGTGGAACACGACCTGGAGATCGTGCCCGTCATAAACAAGATAGACCTGCCCGCCGCGGACCCGGAGCGCGTGGCGCACGAGATAGAGGACATCATCGGCATCCCGGCCATGGAAGCGCCGCGCATCTCCGCCAAGACGGGGGAGAACGTGCACGCCGTGCTGGAGGCCATTGCCGCCCAGGTGCCGCCGCCGAAGGGCGAGGACGCGGCGCCGCTCAAGGCCCTCATCTTCGACTCGATATACGACAGCTATCGCGGGGTCATCGTCTATGTGCGCGTGTTCGACGGCAGCGTGCGCGCGGACGACGTGATAAGGCTGATGGCGACCGGCGCGGAGTACGAGGTGGTGGAAGTCGGCTACATGGGCGCGACGCACCTCATCCCGGCGGATCATCTGGAGGCGGGGGAGGTCGGCTACATCACCGCGTCGATAAAGGACGTCTCGGAGACGGACGTGGGCGACACCGTCACGCTGGCGGAGAACCCCACCGCAAAGGCCATGCCCGGCTACCGCAAGGCGAACCCCATGGTCTACGCCGGCATATATCCGCTGGACGGCGCGAAATACCCCGACCTGCGCGACGCGCTGGACAAGCTCTCGCTGAACGACGCCTCCCTCTCCTTTGAGCCGGAGACCTCCGCCGCGCTGGGGTTCGGCTTCCGCTGCGGCTTCCTCGGCCTGCTGCACATGGAGGTGATCCTGGAGCGGCTGGAGCGCGAGTACAGCCTCGACCTCATCACGACGGCGCCCTCCGTCATCTACCGCCTGCATCTGACGGACGGGACGGTCATGGAGCTCGCCAACCCCACCAACTATCCCGACCCCTCTTTGATAGACTACGCGGAGGAGCCTTACGTCGCCGCCGCCATCATCACCCCGACGCAGTACATCGGCAACATCATGGACCTGTGCCAGGGACGGCGCGGCGTCTACCGCGACACGAAATATCTGGACGCCGACCGCGCGGAGGTGCGCTATTTCCTGCCGCTGGCGGAGATAATATACGACTTTTTCGACGCGCTCAAGTCCCGCACCCGCGGCTACGCCTCCTTCGACTACGAGCTGGAGGACTACCGCCGCGCCGACCTCGTGAAGCTGGATTTCCTCCTGAACGGGGAACAGGTGGACGCGCTCTCCATGATGATATTCGCGGATGAAGCGTATCCGCGCGCCCGCCGCATGTGCGAGAAGCTGCGCGACAACATAGCGCGGCAGATGTTCGAGGTGCCGATACAGGCGGCAATAGGCGGCAAGATCATCGCGAGGGAGACGGTGAAGGCCCTGCGCAAGGACGTGCTCGCCAAATGCTACGGCGGCGACATCAGCCGAAAGAAGAAGCTGCTCGAAAAGCAGAAAGAGGGCAAGAAAAAGATGCGCCGCATAGGCTCCGTCGAGCTGCCGAAAGAGGCGTTCATGGCGGTGCTCAAGCTGGACGAGGGCTGAGCCCCGGCGAAATTGCGCAAAATCGGACGCGCTTATCGCCCGCGGGAGCCGGTTCCGGCCCTTGCGGGCGCAAATTTTATATGCTATACTGACGATAATCGAATAGCAAAGGCAGTGTGGGCGCATAGCCCGCCGGGGAAGCAGGTGAAAGCCTGCGCGGTCTCGCCACTGTGAGAAAGGCGCAAAACCCTTTCGAGCCAGAATACCGGATCTGCCTCCTGAACTGTTCACGGTGTATGAGCAGGCGGGGACCGCGCTTTGCGGCGTGATTTTTAACGTCCTTTCCTGACCGAAGGGGCGTTTTTTTGACCCTTTTTAGAAAAGAGGCGCGGCTATGGAGGAGAAGGCGCTGCTGGCCGTCTCGTTCGGCACGAGCTGGGACGACACGCGCGAAAAGACGATAATCCCCACGGAGCGGGCCCTCGCGGCGTCGTTCCCGGAGCGGGAACTTTACACGGCGTACACCAGCGGCATGGTGCGGCGGGCGCTGCGCAAACGCGGGACGGAGACGATGGACGCGGGGGAGGCCCTCTCCCGCATGGAGGAGGACGGCGTGCGCGACGTGCTCTGTCAGCCCACGCACATGCTCTGCGGGGAGGAGTTCGACAGGCTGGCCGCGGCCCTGCGCGAGAGGAGAGACGGGTTTGAGCACGTCTCTCTCGGCCGGCCGCTGCTCGACAGCTACGAGGACATCGCCGCCGTGCTCAGGATCCTGAGCGGCGGGATACCGAGGGAAAAGGACGAGGCGCTCGTGCTCATGGGCCACGGCACGCGCCATTTCTGCAACATGGTCTACGCGGCGGCGGATTACTTCGCGCAGAGAAACGGTTTTCGGGACGTCTGCGTGGGTACGGTGGAGGCGTGGCCCGACCTCGGCACGCTGATCGGGACGGTGAAGGAGCGCGGCTTCTCCCGCGCGGTGATGACGCCGCTGATGCTCGTGGCTGGGGATCACGCGAACAACGACATGGCGGGCGAGGGGCCGGAGAGCTGGCTCTCGCGCTTCGGGGCGGCCGGGATAGAGGCGCGCGCCGTGGTGAGGGGCCTCGGCGAATATCCGGAGATAAGGGAACTTTTCTGCGGACACGCGCACAGGGCCGCGGAGATCTGACGGCCAGGCAAGACAACATCGTAAAGGGGATAAGTGGATTGAACGTTATAATGTCCGGTGTGGATTCCCGTATGGCAAGCACCGCGCGCAGGGAGTGTTACGCGCTCCCGTCCGCCAAAAAGGCGGAGGTGCTGCAGCGGGCGCTCGCGTCCCCGGGCGTCATGGGCGCGGTCGTGCTCTCCACCTGCGGGCGCACGGAGATATACGTCTCGCTGGCGGAAGGCGCTTACGCCGACCCTTTTGCTTTTCTGGACGCGCAGGACGAGCCGCATGAGACAAGGAGCGGCGACGACTGCTATTTTCACCTCGCGCGGCTGGCGAGCGGGGCGCTCTCGAGCATTTTCGGGGAGGACCAGATCCTCGCGCAGGTGAAGGCGGCCCTCGTCTTCGCGCGGGAGCACGGGGCGCTCGACAGCGTGCTGGAGGTGTTTTTCCGGCAGGCGGTGACGGCGGCGAAGGCGGTCAAGACGGAGCTGCGCTTTTCGCGCGGGGACAACAACGTGGCCGCCGCGGCGCGCGACATACTGAAAAAGGAAGGGGACGTGAAAAACGTCCTCGTCATAGGCAACGGAGAGATAGGACGGCTCGCGGCGGAGACGCTTTGCGCGGCGGGCTTCGGCGTCGCCATGACGCTGCGGCAGTACCGCCACACGGACGCCGTGATACCGGAGGGCGTGGAGGTGATCCGCTACGACGACAGATACGCGCGGCTGCCGGCGTTCGACGCGGTGGTCAGCGCGACCTCGAGCCCTCACTGCACCATAGAGGCGGACATACTGCGGGACGTCTCCCCCCTGCCGAGGGTGTTCCTCGACCTCGCCATGCCGCGGGACATAGACCCGGATGTCGCGCGGCTGCCGAACGTGAGGGTGCTGGACATAGACGAGGTCTCCGGCTCCGGCGACCACGACGCGGCGAGGCGGGAGGCGCTGGAGGCCATGCGCCCGATATTGGAGGCCTCGCTCGCGGAGCTGAAAAGGTGGGACGCCGGGCGCGAAAAGCTGACGGAGGACCCCACCCGCACGCATTTTCCGCTGTTCGTGGACTGCGGGGGCAAGACGGCGCTCGTGGTCGGCGGCGGGAAGATCGCGGCAAGGCGGGTGCGCACGCTGGCGGGCTTCACGTTCGACATAACGGTCGTCGCGCCGGAGATAAAGGACGAGATACGGCAGCTCGCGGACAGCGGGCGGCTGGAGTGCAGGAGGCGGGAGTTCCGGGAGAGCGACCTTGACAAGGCGTTCCTCGTGCTCGCCGCCACGAACGACAGGGACGTGAACCACAGGATAGCGCGGCTCGCGCGGGAGCGCGGCATCTTCGCCAGCGTGGTCGATTGCCGGGAGGAGGGCTCTTTCTACTTTCCGGCGGTGGCGGAGAGCGGGCGCATAACGGTGGGCGTCTGCGGAGACGGGACCGCCCACCCGGAGGTGGTGGCCGCCGCGAAAAAAATAAGGGAGGCGCTGGCTGATGACTAAACTGACAATCGGCAGCAGGGAGAGCCGGCTCGCCGTCATACAGGCGGAGATCGTGCGGGAGGGCCTGGAAAGGCTGAACCCCGGTTTGGAGATAGAGATAAAGACTTACAAGACCACGGGCGACGTCATCCTCGACCGCCGGCTCGACCAGGTGGGCGGAAAGGGCCTTTTCACAAAGGAGCTGGAGGCGGCGCTGCTGCGCGGAGAGGCGGACCTTCTGGTGCACAGCCTGAAGGACGTGCCGATGCAGGTGGACGAACGCATACCGCTGGTGGGCGTTTCCGCCCGCGAGGACGAGCGCGACACGTTCGTGCTGCCCGAGGGGAAGGACGAGTTCGATCCCTCCCTGCCGGTGGGCTGTTCCAGCCTGCGGCGCGCCCTGCAGCTCAAAAAGCTGTACCCGGAGTGCCGCGTGGACAGCGTGCGCGGGAACGTGCTGACGCGCCTGAAAAAGCTGGACGACGGACAATACGGCGCGCTGTGCCTCGCGGCGGCCGGCCTTTCGCGGCTGGGGCTGTCGGGGCGCGTGTCGCGGTATTTTACCGTGGAGGAGATGCTGCCCGCCGCGTGCCAGGGGATACTGGCCCTGCAGGCGAGGGCGGATTTCGACAGGGGGCTGCTCGCGGGCTTCCACGACGAGGCGGCCTGGGCCGCGGCGACGGCCGAGAGGGCCTTCGTGCGCGCGCTGGACGGCGGCTGTTCCTCCCCTGTCGCGGCGCACGCCGTGACAGACGGGGAGGACATGGAGCTGACCGGTCTTTATGTTGAGCAGGACGGCGAGACGATGCATTTCGACAGGGCGAAGGGCCCCTGCGCGAAGGCCGGGGAGCTCGGGAACTCGCTCGCCGATAAGATGCGCGAAAGGTGGTCCTGCAGATGACGGGAAAAGTTTGTCTGGTGGGCGCGGGTCCGGGGGACGCCGGCCTGCTGACTTTAAAGGGAGAGAGGGCGCTGCGCTCCGCACAGGTCGTAGTGTACGACAGGCTGGTGGGGGACGGCGTGCTCGCCATGATGCCGGAGAGCGCCGAAAAGATCAACGTCGGCAAGAACTCCGGCAGCCACCCCGTTCCGCAGGAACGGATAAACGAGATACTGCTCGAAAAGGCGCTGGAGGGCAAATACGTCGTGCGGCTGAAAGGCGGGGACTGTTTCCTTTTCGGGCGCGGCGGCGAGGAGCTGGAGAAGCTGTGCGAGAACGGCGTGCCCTTTGAGGTGGTGCCGGGCGTGCCCTCGCCCGTCGCGGCCACCGCTTACGCGGGGATACCGCTGACGCACAGGGACTTTTGCGCGAGCGTGCATTTCATCACGGGCCACAGGCGCGAGAACGGCTCCCTTAACCTCGACTATGAGGCGCTCGTGCGGCTCAGGGGCACGCTCGTGTTCATGATGTCGGTGGCCACCTGCGGGGAGATAGCGCGCGGGCTGGCCGCGGCCGGTATGCCGGAGGACACGGACTGCGCCATCATAGAGAACGGCACGCGCCCGTGTCAGCGCAAGTTCGTGACCACCCTCTCCGGGCTGGAGGAGACGGCGGAGAAGAACAAAGTGATCTCCCCCTCGCTGATCGTCGTGGGGGAGGTGTGCTCCCTCTCCGACAAGTTCGACTGGTTCACAAAGGCGCCGCTGTTCGGCAGGCGCATCCTCGTCACGGCCCCGGAGGCGAGCGCCGCGCGCCTTATGGAGAAGCTGAGCGCCCTTGGAGCGGACGCCGCGGCCGCCCCCGCGATAAAGACCGTGCCGCTGGAATTCGCGGTGCCGGAGCTGGCGGGCCGCGCGGTCGTGTTCACCTCCGCCTTCGGGGTAAAGACGTGCCTGGAAAAGCTCTTTTCCGCGGGGCGGGACGCGAGGGCCTTCGGCGGCGCGAGGATAGCGGCCATAGGGGCCGGCACGGCGGCGGCTCTGCGCGGGTACGGGCTCGCGGCGGATCTCGTGCCGGAAAAGTACGACGCGGAAACGCTGGCAAAGGAGATGCTCGAAAAGGGGCTCGTGAGGCCCGGCGACACGGCCGTGCTGCTGCGCGCACGGGCGGGGACGCCCTCCCTGCCGGAAAAGCTGCGGGAGGCGGGCATCGTCTGCGAGGATGTGCCGGTGTACGACACGATCCCCGTCCCTTACGAGGGCGGCTCTCCGGACAGCTACGACTTCGTGACCTTCACGAGCGAGAGCGCCGTGCTGAGCTTCAGGCGTTCCTGTGAGCTGGCGGGATACGGCGGCCTCGGGCGGGTGCGCGCGCTCTGCATAGGCCCGCAGACGGCAAAGGCCGCGCGGGACGCCGGCATGGACGCGGTGATGTCCAAAGAGGCCACGCTCGACTCGATGGCTGAATATTTAAAGGAGGAATATAAGAAATGAATATACACAGAGGCAGACGCCTGCGCGGTGACGCTTTCGTGCGCTCGCTGGCGCGGGAGACGCGCATGTCCCCCGACACGCTGATCTGGCCGCTCTTTGTGGCGGACGGGGAGAACCTCGTGGAGCCCATCCCCTCGCTGGACGGACAGTTCCATTACAGCCCGGACAGGCTCGGCGAGGCGGTGGACGCGGGCCTTGCGGCGGGAGTGGACAAATTCCTGCTGTTCGGCCTGCCGGCGCACAAGGACGAGGTCGGCTCCGGCGCCTACGACGACGAGGGCGTGGTGCAGCGGGGCATACGCGCCGTGCGCGAGAAATACGGCAGGAGCGTGTACATAGTGACCGACATCTGCATGTGCGAGTACACCAGCCACGGCCACTGCGGCATCCTCTGCGGACAGGACGTGGACAACGACGCGACGCTGCCGTACCTCGACAGGATAGCCGTTTCGCACGCGCGCGCCGGGGCGGACATGGTGGCCCCCTCCGACATGATGGACGGCCGGGTCGCCTCCATCAGGCGCGCGCTGGACGACGCCGGTTTCCTGAAGCTGCCGATAATGTCCTACGCCGTGAAATACGCCTCCGCTTTTTACGGCCCGTTCAGGGACGCGGCGGGCTCGGCGCCGGCTTTCGGCGACAGGAAGAGCTACCAGATGGACTTCCACAACGTGCGCGAGGCGCTGAACGAGGCCGCCGCCGACGAGGACGAGGGCGCCGACATCCTGATGGTGAAGCCGGCTCTGGCCTACGGCGACGTCATCCGCGCGGTGAGGGAGGAGACGGACCTGCCGCTCGCGGCCTACTCCGTCAGCGGCGAGTACGCCATGATACGCACGGCGGGCAGGGCCGGGCTGATAGACGAGCACCGCGTGATGTGCGAATCCGCCGTGGCCGCCTACCGCGCCGGGGCCGACATACTGATAACCTACTACGCCAAAGAGCTCGCCGCCGCCATGAAAAACGGCGAGATAGGCTGAGGCGCGCCATGGAGACAAAACGTTCAGACGCGCTGTTCGAGCGCGCGAAAAAGGTGCTTCCCGGCGGCGTGAACAGCCCGGTCAGGGCGTTCGGCTCCGTGGGGATGACGCCGAGGTTCATCGCGGGCGCAAAGGGCGCCTATATGCGGGACGTGGACGGCAACGAATACCTCGACTACGTGTGCTCATGGGGGCCCATGCTGCTCGGCCACAACAACGACGCCGTGCGCGAAGCCGTGGCCAGGGCCTGCGAGGACGGGCTGAGCTTCGGCGCGGCCACGGAGCGCGAGGTGGAGATAGCGGAGCTGATGTGCCGCATGGTGCCGGGCCTGCAGATGGTGCGCATGGTCAACAGCGGCACGGAGGCCGTCATGAGCGCCCTGCGTCTGGCGCGCGGAGCGACCGGCCGGGAAAAAGTGATAAAGTTCGTGGGCTGCTACCACGGGCACTCGGACGCCATGCTGGTGAAGGCGGGCTCCGGGCTGCTCACCTCCGGAGTGCCGGATTCGGCGGGCGTGACGCGCGGCGCCTCCGGGGACACGCTGCTCGCGGTCTATAACGACGCGGCCTCCGTCTCCGCCCTGCTGGAGGAGAACCCCGGCGAGGTGGCCGCGGTGATAGTGGAGCCCGTCGCCGCGAACATGGGCGTCGTGCCGCCGCTGCCGGGCTTTTTGCAGGAACTGCGGCGGCTGTGCACCAAACACGGCGCGCTGCTCATATTCGACGAGGTGATAACGGGCTTTCGCCTCGCGCCGGGCGGGGCCGCCGAATATTACGGCGTGCACCCGGACATCGCGGTCTACGGCAAGATCATCGGCGGCGGGATGCCCGTGGGCGCCTACGGGGCGAGCCGCGAGCTGATGGAGAACATCTCCCCGGTCGGGCCGGTCTATCAGGCGGGCACGCTCTCCGGCAACCCCGTGGCGATGGCGGCGGGGCTGGCGATGCTGCACCTCATCGACGAAAACAGGGGCGTCTACGCCGAGACGGAGAAAAAGACGGAGAAACTGGCGGAGGGGCTCTCCCGCGCGCTGCCGGGCTGCGTCGTGAACAGGGCCGGCTCGCTGCTGTCGCCCTTCTTCACGCCGGGGCCGGTCGTCTCCTACGAGGGAGCGGCCGCGAGCGACACAAAGCGCTTCGCACGCTACTTCCGCCACATGCTGGGCGCGGGGATATACCTTGCGCCGTCGCAGTTCGAGGCCATGTTTGTGTCCGCCGCGCACACGGACGGCGACATAGAGCGCACGATTGAGGCCGCGAAGGCGTTTCAGGACTGAAAAGAGAACAATGCCGCATCGCGCGCGCCGGGAAACCGGCGCGCGCCTTTTTGCGCCGTTTTCCGGCCGAACGGGGCTCCGCAAAAAAAATCCGCGCGATTTTTGCAGGAAAAAGAGTAGTTTTTGAATTTATGTCGTATATAAGGTTATCACAGAAAAAAGGGGGACGCGGCTATGGAGGAGACTGTGCGGGAGCGCACCGAGCGGCTGGAGGAAGAGAACCTCTCGCCCTGCGCCTGCCTTTCGGTGAATACGAGGGGGCGCGAGACGCCGCTGGAAAAGGACCCGCTGCGCACGGACTTTCAGCGCGACAGGGACAGGATACTCCACTGCAAGGCTTTCCGCCGCCTTTCGCACAAGACGCAGGTGTTCCTGAGCCCGGAGGGCGACCATTACCGCACCCGCCTGACGCACACGCTGGAGGTCGCGCAGATAGCCCGCACGATGGCGGTGGCGCTGCGCCTGAATGAGGACCTGACTGAGGCCATCGCGCTGGGGCACGACCTGGGGCACACGCCGTTCGGCCACGCCGGGGAGCGCGCGCTGGACGAGATAGCGCCGGGCGGGTTCCGCCACTACGAGCAGAGCGTGCGCGTGGCGCGGGTGCTGGAGCGCGACGGCAAGGGCCTCAACCTCACGTGGGAGGTGCTCAACGGCATAGAGCGGCACACGAGGGGAGAACAGGCCGCGACGCTGGAGGGCAGGCTCGTGCGGCTGGCGGACGGTTTCGCCTACGCGCACCACGACGTGGAGGACGCCGTGCGCGCCGGGGTGATGACGGAGGAGGCCATCCCGCCGGAGATAAAGGCCGTGCTGGGCAGGACGCGGGAGGAGCGGCTCGACCGGCTCGTCTACTCGGTGATAGAGAACAGCGGCGACGACATCCGCATGGAGGAAGAGGTGGACGACGCCTACCACGCCCTGCTGGATTTCCTTTACGAGGCGCTGTACACGAACCCCGTGGCCAAGGGCGAGGAGTCCAAGGCGGAGGAGCTGGTGGTGAACCTCTACGAATATTTCTGCGCGAACCCGGACTCCATGCCCGGCGAGTACGTCGCCATCGCCATGCAGGACGGGCTGGACCGCGCCGTGTGCGACTATATAAGCGGCATGAGCGACCGCTACGCGATCAAGCTCTACACCGACCTCTTCGTTCCCAAGGGCTGGAGCAAGGAGTAAGCCTCGGCTTTCTCCTGCGCGGGGGCGCACGCCCGAAAGGCCCTTACCGCGGCCTTTCCGAATGTCGAGGTGCATGTCCGAAGGATAAATAAGGGCAATCGGCCCGTGGTTCCGCGCGTCCTGTGGACGAAACAGCGGGACCGCGGGCAGGAAGAAATACAGAGCGACGCGAGAAACATATATGTCCGAAGCGGCGCGACAATATTTCTGACCGTCAAAGCCCCTGTATAGTAATTTGTCCGCGCAGCGGCCTGCGGGTTTCCACCAAATGATGAGGTGTACATCCGAAGGGTCGTACAGGGGCGAACGGAAAGCCCCTGTTTAGTAATTTGTCCGCGCAGCGACCTGCGGGTTTCCACCAAATGATGAGGTGTACATCCGAAGGGTCTTAGGGGCGAGCGGCCCGTGGTTCCGCGCGTCCTGTGGACGAAACAGCGGGACCGCGGGCAGGAAGAAATACAGAGCGACGCGAGAAACATATATGTCCGAAGCGGCGCGACAATATTTCTGACCGTCAATGCCCCTGTTTAGTAATTCGTCCGCGCAGCGGACACCTCTTAAAATAAGCTAACTCATCAAATTCCACTTTCGGGCCTGTCTCGGGTATCCGTTTTGAAGGTTTGGACTTGAAAAGTTGGAGAAATATGTGCCTGCGGCGCAATTAACTCAGGGGGTATTACCGGTCAAAGCACGGCGGATGAAGGCTTATGACGACGGCCGGACGGGAGAGATTTCAGAGGTCAGCGGGCGGCACGGGCGCGCCGGCGGTAATCGGCCTCATTCACGGCGGCGGAGACGGCGGGCGCGGCAAAAGTGGCGGCGAGGCAGGCAAGGAGCTGCCCCCAGCTCAACGGCACGGTGTCGAACACGGGCCAGAGCGCCGGCACATATATCGCGGCGAGCACCGCGGCAAGGGAGGAGGCCGCCGCCAGCACGAGCCACACGTTGTTCCACAGCTTTATGCGAAAGAGGGGGCGGCGCTCGCTCTTGCACTCGAACACGTGCACGAGCTGCGTCAGCACCAACGTCAGGAACGCCGCGGTGCGCGCCTCGGGCAGGGAGGCCCCGCCGCCGAGCAGCCCCGCGAAGACCGCCAGCACGGAGATGCCGAGCAGCAGCCCGCGGAAGATGATCTTCGTGGCCAGCCCCTCGGAAAAGACGGATTCGCCGCGCGGGCGGGGCGGTTCGCGCATGACGTCGTCCTGCGGCGGGTCGAGCCCCAGGGCCACGGCGGGCAGCCCATCCGTGACGAGGTTCACCATGAGTATCTGTATGGGCAGCAGCACGACGGGCATCCCCATCAGCATGCCAAAGAACATCGTCACCACCTCGCCCGTGTTGCAGGCCAGCAGGTAGCGGATGAATTTCCTGATGTTGCGGTAGACGATGCGCCCTTCCTCCACGGCGCGCACGAGGGTGGAAAAGTCGTCGTCTAGCAGCACGAGGTCGGCGGCTTCGCGGGTCACGTCCGTCCCGCCCCGCCCCATGGCGACGCCGATGTCGGCCTCCTTGACGGCGGGCGCGTCGTTCACCCCGTCGCCGGTCATCGCCACGATGTGGCCGGAGGCTTTCAGCGCCCGCACTATGCGCAGCTTGTGGGCCGGAGAGACGCGTGCGAACACCGCGGTCTTTTCCACGGCTTTGGCGAGGGCGCGGTCGTCGAGGGCGTCCATCTGGGCGCCGGTCATCACGCCGCAGCCGGGCCGCATCAGCCCCAGCTCCTCCGCCACGGCCCGGGCGGTGACGGCGTGGTCGCCGGTTATCATCACGGTGCGCACGCCGGCCTCGCGGCTCCTGCGGATGGCGGCGGCGGCCTCCGGACGCGGGGGATCCAGCATCCCGGCGAGCCCGGCGAAGACCAGTCCCCGTTCTTTTATCGCGCCGCCGCCGTAATCGGAATAGGCCAGCCCCAGCACGCGCAGAGCTTTTCCCGCCATGGCGTCGTTCGCGGCGAGCGCGGCTTTCCGCGCCGTATCCGTCATGGGGCGGGCCTCTCCGCCGGAGAACACCCTGTCGCAGCGGGAGATGAGCACGTCCGGCGCGCCTTTGGTCAGCACGAGGCGGCGCCCGTCCCGCAGGCGAGCGGCCACGCTCATCAGCTTGCGGTCGGAGTCGAACGGCAGCTCCGCGACGCGCTCGCACCCCTCCGGCAGCAGGCCGGCGTGCAGGGCGGCCATGGCGAGGGCGCACTCTGTCGGGTCGCCGGCGGCTTCCCAGCCCGCGCCGCTCTGCCGCACCTCCGCGTCGCCGCAGAAGAGGGCTATCTCGTAAAATACCGGCGCGGGGGAGCCGCCGGGGGCGTAGGTCTCGCGCACGGACATGCGGTTCTCGGTCAGGGTGCCGGTCTTGTCGGAGCAGATGACGTCCGCGCAGCCCAGCGTCTCCACGGCGTGCAGGCGGCGCACCAGCGCGTTCTGTTTCAGCATGCGGGAGACGGCGAGCCCCAGCGAAATGGTTATGACGGCGGAGAGCCCCTCCGGTATCGCGGCGACGGCGAGGGAGAGGCCCGTCAGGAACATGTTGAAGGGCGCCTCCCCGCGCAGGATGCCCGCGAAAGTCACCGCCGCGCAGATAGCGAGGCACGAGGCCGCGATGTAGCGGCTCAGCACGTCCAGCCGCCTCTGCAGCGGGGTCGGGCCCTCCGTGATGTTTTTCAGCATGTCGGCGATGCCGCCCATCTCCGTCCTGCGGCCCGTGGCGGAGACCTCCATCTTCCCGCGGCCGGAGGTGACGACGGTGCCCATGTACGCCATGTCGGGCAGGCCGGGGCCGCTTTTGGCGGGCGTGTGCGTGCGGGCGCGCTTTTCGGCCGGGAGCGACTCCCCGGTCAAAAGGGACTCGTCCGCCGCGAGGGAACAGCTCTCGATGACGGCGCCGTCGGCGGGCACGCGGCAGCCGGCCTCCAGCAGCACGATGTCGTCCGGCACGAGGCGGGAGGCGGGTATCTCCTGTCTGCACCCGTCGCGCAGGACCGTGGCGGTGGGGGCGGCCATGCGGCGCAGCAGCTCCAGCGTGCGCTCCGTTTTATACTCCTGCGCGAAGCCGAGCAGCGAGTCCAGCAGCACGATGATCATGATGGTGACGCTCTCCGTGTACTCACCCATCAGCAGCGAGACGCCCGCCGCCGCCAGCAGGATGATGGTCAGCAGATTTTTGAACTGCGAAAAGAATATTTTGCCGGCGGGGGGCCCCGCGGCGGCGGAGAGCTCGCCCGGGCCGTACTCGAGCAGCCGCTTCTCCGCCTGGGAGGTGGTGAGCCCCTCCGGATATTTGGCCGAATATGTCTGCATGGCGCGCCTCCGGTAAGTCAAAGTTCAACCATATCTATGCGCGGGGCGGGCGGGCGTATGCTTTTGCTTTACCGCGGGCGGGTTTTGGTGTAGAATATCGCTGTAAGACAGACGAGAGGGGGCGGGCCCGTGCGCTTTATCCACACGGCGGACTGGCACCTCGGCCGCACGGTCGGGGAGTGGAGCCTGATAGACGAGCAGAGGGATTTCCTGGAAAAACTGACGAACGTGCTCACGGAGAGCGGCGCGCAGGCGCTCGTGATCGCCGGGGACGTGTACGACCGCGCGGTGCCGCCGGCCGAGGCTGTGGAGCTGCTGGACGGCTTTCTTTGGCGCGTCGGGGCGCAGCTCGGCGTCCCCGTGCTGATGACGGCGGGCAACCACGACAGCCCGCGCAGGCTCTCCTACGGCGGGAATTTCCTGCGCGGAGGCGGCGTGTACGTGGAGGGCGTGCTCAAAAAAGAGGTGGAGACGGTCACCCTGCGCG
>Ga0268263_1000919_pt1 | contig 32727 bp, 27 predicted proteins | sample Biomet5_FD_190358 | JGI IMG/M metagenome (GOLD analysis project Ga0268263, IMG submission 190358) | Microbial communities from bioreactor (seeded with sewage sludge) at LBNL, California, USA - Biofuel metagenome 5 (SPAdes) (version 4) | ecosystem: Engineered > Bioreactor > Anaerobic >... | reverse complement strand
TTGTGGGCCCAATGGATTCAGGAAGGCTTCCTGGATTTATGGAAAAGAACTGGCCTCCAAAGAAATAATCAGGAACGAAATTTGAATAGTAATATTCCGTGTCAAAAAGACACGGAAATTTCTTTTTTTAAAAATTGTGAAATTATACTTTTGGCACTTTTCTAGAGAATTTCATACTAAAGTAGCTTTTGACTTTCAGAAAAACGAGACTGTGAAAATTAATTTTCAGTATTTCTGAGACTTCTAAATTTAAGAAATATTTATATAAGACAAGTACAAATTTAATGAACGTTTAAAATATAATTATTAAATGATTTATAGATAAGTTATAACTTCGTTACATTATAAAGGATATGTACTCTTTTGCTAATTTTGCACTCAAATAATTGGGGGAGCCTGAATACTAAAAGGAAATTAGCAAATCCAGCTATTTTTAAATAGCATGAGTAAGCTTAACAGGTCAATTGCTTAAATATACTGCAGAAATTTTCCTTCCTGATATTTTCAACATTACTCTTCCAGGAAGACTATTGTTCAAGAAGATTGTTACTACTCCAAGAAGACTATAAGTAAGGATTACAGATGAATTTTATTACATGCCCTAGATGCGGCAGAGAATGCTACAGGCTCTTTGACTCAGTTTGCAAGGACTGCTTTTTTGAGACTTTCAAACTGATTGAATTGCCCCATGTACTCCATGTAAGGATATGTTCAGCTTGCGGAGCACACTTTCATAGAGGCCGGTGGGAAGATGTTGGTAATATTGAAGATGTGGTGCTAAAGGCCGTAGAAGATGTCCTTTTCATCCACAACGAAGCCGGAGATGTGGAAGTCTACCTTGAACCCAGAGAGATTACGCCTTATATGTATATGGTAAGAGCTGAAGTCGATGCAGTGGTCAGAGAAGAGCCGGTGCACGCAGAAGCTGAGACTGAGGTGAGGATTCAGCGAACAGCTTGCGATATGTGCAGCAGGGAGTCAGGAGGATATTTTGAAGCGATTATCCAGATCAGGGCAGCAGGTAGGTTTCCTACAGAAGAAGAGAAAAAACGCTCTATGACCATCGCCAGAGAAGCCATGGAAAGCATGAGAAAAAAGGGTGACCGACTTGCGTTTATAAGTGAAGAAGTGGAGCAAAAGGGAGGAATAGACCTTTACATGGGTTCCATGAATGCCAGCAGGCAGGTATGTAGGCTAATCACCTCAGAACTTGGAGGTAACTTTTCCGAATCACCTACCCTTGTCGGAATGAAAGATGGAAAGAACCTTTACAGGATTACTTTTGCTGTACGTCTTCCCGAATTCGGACCAGGAGATGTGATAAGGTTCAGAGGAAAGATTATTCAGATTAAGAGTTCCGGAAAAAAGGTTAACGGAACTTCCCTTGAGGACGGCTCTAGATTTATCTCAACCCCTGAAGAATTAAAAGGAGCAGAGAAAATAGGCAATATGGGAGATACGGTTTTAACAGTGCTGGTCTCAATCGAAGACAACGCAGTTCTGGTGCTCGACCCTGAAACTTATGAGACTGTTACAATAAAGAAACCTATGTCGTTCAATGCAGAAGCAGGAAGTGAAATTCCTGTCCTGAAAACCCCTTATGGGATCTTTGCACTGGCGCATTCTGAAATTCCGCAGGCGAAATAAATAGTCAAGAAAGAGGAAACATGCAGAATATCCTTGTAATCGGATTTGATACCCGGAATGTTGTCTGCTCTGCAAGCCGTGCTGGCTATACGGTCTGCTCTATAGATGCTTTCTGTGATCTTGACCTGCGGGAATGCGCCTATGCATCAGCATTTCTCGCGTGCAGAACCATACAGGAACTGCACCAGCTCGAAGCTTCCCGGATAAAGGCTCAGATGGCTAAGTTTGGACTTGAGTTTGATGCCCTTGTTCCAGGTTCGGGACTGGAAATGCTTGACCATAATGATTTTTCCTGCCCTGTACTTGCCAGCAGTCCGGATGCCATGCAGAAGGCCTCAGACAAACTTAATCTCTCAAAAAAGCTTGAAGCCCTTGGAATCCCTCATCCACGCTGCTATTCCCCGGAAGAACTGGATGCAATAGAATATCCAGTTATGATTAAACCAGCTTCAGGCGGAGGAGGAATTTTCAACCGAATTGCCAGGAACAGACAGGAGCTTTTAGCCATCCTTGAGGAATTACACGGGCTGAATCCGGAGCTTACGGAAGAGACCATTGTTATTCAGGAGTTTCTGGAAGGAACACCTTCAAGTGTTTCCTTACTTTCTACAAAGAACGAAGCTCTATCAGTGGCTGTTAACGAACAACTTATAGGAATACCCTGGCTTTCGAGGCTGCCCTTTGCTTATTGCGGAAATATAACCCCTTTCAGGACAGATCAAGCTGAGGAAATGGAAGCCCTTGCTGAAGAACTGGTGCTTGAGTTCAAGCTTCTCGGCTCAAACGGAGTAGATTTCCTGGCTTCAAAAAAAGGGCCTGTAGTACTTGAAATAAACCCGAGGTTCCAGGGAAGTCTTGATACTGTCGAGAAGGCGATGAACATTAACCTTTTTGAGGCCCATGCTGGCTGCTTTAGAGGAGAACTTCCTGAGAAACCCGAAGCTAAAGGTTTTGCTGCACGAGGGGTAATCTACTCGGATCGAGAACTTTTTATAGATCTAAAGCTCATGGAGCTCATTCTGAGGGAAAAAGGCGCTGACATTCCCTCCCAGGGGACTGTTATAGAGCCTGATGAGCCTCTTACGTCCCTTTTCGCGTGTACCTCTACCAGGGAAGAGGCAATTATATCGCTTGAAAAAGGGGCAAACAGGATAAGGGCTTTTATTGAAAACCAGCTGAAAAGAGAAGATACCTGAGATTTGCCGAGAATATATGAAAATTGAAGGTTAAGAATGTTAAATTTTTTCTGGCTAAGAAATGTTTCCGAAAAAGGGGAATGTAAATTTTAATACTGGTATGTCCAATTCATACTGGCATTTGCGAGGTGAACATATTGGTTGATTTAAATGACAAGGTAATTAGAGGATACCTCCTGAGCCTTGTAGGGGAAGAAGGGCTACAAATGATTGAAAAAATGCCCGAAGGCGAGGTTACGGATGAAGAAATTGCGGGAAAGACCGAGGTTCTGTTGAACACCGTGAGGAGAACGCTCTTCATATTAAATGAAAACAAATTTGCAATATGTCGCAGGGAGAGAGATTCAAACAGTGGGTGGTTAACATACCTCTGGCGCCTGGATTTTTCTGACATAGAGCACCAGCTTATGAAAGAAAAGAAAAAATTGCTCCGTAACCTGAAGACTCGCCTTGAGTTTGAAGAAAACAATGTCTTCTATACGTGTCCTCAGGGTTGTGTTCGCCTTCTTTTTGACGAAGCTACAGAAACCGAGTTTCTCTGCCCCATGTGTGGAGAAGACCTGGTCTTCTACGACAACTCCCATTTTATTGATGTCCTGAGAAAGCGTGTAGATGCTCTCAGTTCAGCGTAAGTGATCTACCTTGACCACCCGAGCCGAAGCAATAAAGCTGCTTGAGGAAAACGGATGTGCTCCAAATGTGATAGAACACTGCAAGGAAGTCGCATCACTTGCAGTTGAGATTGCAAATAAAGCAAAAGCAGCAGGGCATAACGTAAACCCGGAACTGGTGGAAGTCGGGGCTCTTCTTCACGATTTTGGTAGGTGTAAAACACATAAAATCGCTCATGCAGTAGAAGGGTACAGGCTATCCAGGATCGAGGGAATCGAGCCTGAGATTTCCGAAATAATAAAAAGACATATCGGAGCAGGAATCTCAAAAGAAGAGGCAAAGAGTTTAGGGCTTCCAGAGGACGATTATTTTCCACGAAGCCTTGAGGAAAAAATAGTTGCCCATGCCGATAACCTTGTTAAGGGAACGAGCAGGATTACTGTAGCTGAGAGAACTGAACTCATGCGTAAGCAAGAGGTACCCGAAAATGTGATTCAGAGAATAAATAAACTTGCTGAAGAGGTTGAGAGACTTTTTCTTTAAATTTTGGATTTTTCGAGATATCAGGAGTTTTGAATCTCTTGTAAACGAAAAGAGAGAAAATTATTTTATAAAATCTTCCTTCGAATTTAAATATAGACGCGTTCAATAAAAAAGAGAAGGAAAACTTATATATAGCGATATTAATAATGAGATAATGAAGTGCTAAATCCTGCTATTTAAGTTAAAAATACTTACCTCACTAAAACATTTTTTTTAGCGACATTTTCTCATTTTTAACTTATTATGAGGGTATGTTTATGGATAATGACAAATATCTAAAGGGCACAACTACCGTAGGAGTAGTTTGTACCGATGGTATCGTGCTCGCAAGTGAACAGAGAGCCACAATGGGGAATTTCATCGCAAGTAAAACTGCAAAGAAGGTTTACCAGATCGACGACCTTGTAGCAATGACTACTGCCGGTTCGGTAGGGGATGCCCAGCAGCTTGTGCGGCTCGTAAATGTGGAATCACAGCTCTATAAGATGCGTAGAAACGAGTCAATGACAATAAAAGGTATTGCAACTTTAATGTCAAACTTTTTAAATTCCAACCGTTACTACCCCATGATGGTCCAGCTCCTTATAGGAGGAGTTGACAAAAATGGGCCTGGGATCTACTCACTTGACGCTCTTGGAGGAAGCATCGAAGAGACAAGAATTTCGGCTACAGGTTCCGGTTCTCCCATGGCATATGGGGTACTTGAAGACCAGTACAGGGAAGACATGACTGTAAAAGAAGGCCTTGACCTTGCTATCCGGGCGATCCACAATGCAACTAAAAGGGATTCAGCGTCTGGAGAAAACATCGATGTAGTGGTGATTACTAAGGAGGCGTTCAGGAGGCTGGACCCTGAAGACGTAAAATCCATAAGGGCTTCCTTACATAAATAACTTAAACTGTTGGTTTTTTATTTTAACACTAAACTAACATCTTTTTCAACCTATCGTTTTTCCAATATCTATATACTTTTTCATTTTTTGACAAAAAGGAAGATTCTTGATGCCTATTGAAGATGTGCTATTAGACCTCAAACATAAAATTGAGAAAAATCTACCCGCGGGAGTTACAATTACCGATGTGGAATTTGAAGGGCCTCAGCTTGTGCTATATACCGAAGAGCCCCGCAAATTCGCAGACGATGGAAACATTATTCGCAACCTCGCAAAAGAACTCAGAACGCGGATTGCCATGCGCCCTGACCCCAAGGTGCTTGCAACTCCTGAAGACTCTATTTCTATAATCGAAGAAGTTGTTCCTAAAGAATCCGTAATCTCAAGCTATTATTTTGACCCAGATTCCGGAGAAGTAATTATCGAAGCTGAAAAACCTGGTCTTGTGATAGGAAAGCACGGAGCTACCCTCCGTGAAATCACAAAGCAGATTGGCTGGATTCCAAAAGTTGTGCGGACTCCCCCTATTAAATCCCGTACAGTAAAAAATGTAAGGGAATTTATGAGAAATAACCTCAAAGAGAGAAAAGAGATCCTTAAATCGGTGGGGAGGAAGATTCACAAAGAATGTACCTCTAAAGATCAGTGGGTAAGGGTTACATCACTTGGGGGCTGCAAAGAAGTAGGGCGGAGTTGTTTCCTGCTCTCGACTCCCGAGTCTCGAATCCTTATTGACTGCGGAGTCAATGTAGGTTCGGACGAAAACATGACTCCTTACCTGTATGTTCCTGAAGTTTTTCCTTTAAACCAGATCGATGCCGTGATAGTTACTCACGCCCACCTGGATCATCAGGGGCTTGTTCCTTTGCTTTTCAAATACGGGTATGAAGGGCCTGTCTACTGCACGCCTCCCACTCGGGATTTGATGGTGCTGCTCCAGCTTGACTACATCGACGTGGCAGCAAAAGAAGGGAAAAAGATTCCCTATGAGTCAGGTATGGTAGCAAAGACTCTCAAACACACAATTCCTCTGGACTACGAGGAAGTAACGGATATAGCTCCTGATATCAAACTGACTTTCCATAATGCAGGTCATATTCTTGGGTCGGCTATTTCTCATTTCCATATTGGAGACGGGCTCCATAATGTCGTCTTTACGGGAGACTACAAATATGAGAAGACGCGGCTTTTTGATCCTGCTGTCAATAAGTTTCCGAGAGTCGAAACTGTGATCAGTGAAGCTACTTATGGGAATTCCAATGCTTTCCAACCTTCACTTAAAGACGCCGAAAGGCACCTGCAGATGGTAGTTAAGAACACTGTGGAAAGGGGAGGAATTTGCGTCATCCCGGCTTTTGCAGTCGGCCGAAGCCAGGAAGTTATGATAGTGCTTGAAGAGTCCATAAGAAGAGGGCTGATTCCTGAAGTTCCGGTCTATCTGGATGGAATGATCTGGGAAGCAACGGCAATTCATGCTACACATCCCGAGTACCTGAACAACGACCTGAGGAAGCTGATCTTCCAGAAAGGCCAGAATCCTTTCCTGTCCGAATGCTTCAAGCCCGTTGATTCCCATGACATGCGCCAGAAGATAATCCAGAACCCTCATCCCTGTGTCATTCTCGCGACTTCGGGCATGATGAACGGAGGCCCGGTTATGGAATATTTCAAAGCATTTGCCGAAGAACCGCGCAATTCTCTGGTTTTTGTAGGGTACCAGGCTGATGGAACAATCGGACGTAGAATCCAGAAAGGATGGAAAGAAATTCCGATGACAGGAAAGGGTGGAAGCACCGAAATCCTGAAGTTAAATATGGAAGTCCAGGTAGTTGACGGTTTCTCAGGCCACTCCGATAGGAGGCAGCTTATGGACTACATCAAGAGGATGCAGCCTCGTCCAGAAAGAGTATTTACTGAGCACGGGGACGAAAAAGCTTGCGTTGACCTGGCAAGTTCAATTTATAAGAAATTGAAAATAGAAACCAGGGCGCTTACAAACCTTGAAACCGTAAGGTTACTGTGACCCCATCAGGGGCCCAATTCTTTTTAGAAGAAGTAACTAGATTTTTTCAGTTCCTGAACCCATGAGCTGGCTCAAGACTTAGAAGATGTTGCATTAGCTGTTTGTGATCTCCTACCACAAGGTCTGCCCTGCCAAGCTGTGAAGGCTCCAGATATGTGGGAATCCCTATACAGTAGATTTTGGCTTTTTTTGCAGCTTCTACACCCAGAATAGCGTTTTCTATTACTATGCATTCTTCCCGCTGCACATTCAGGAGTTTAACGGCTTTAAGAAAAGGATCGGGATCGGGCTTTGAATTTTTAACATCGTCTCCTGTAACCACAATATCGAATATGCCGGGGAAAAGCTGGTCAACTATCTCGTGAACAATAAGATGGTCAGAGCCCGAGACTACTGATAGCAGGAAACGCTTTTTAAGGACTTCAAGACACTCTCTCATTCCGTCGAAGGCTTTCAGCTTAAATACTCGTTTGAACTCCTTCCTGTAGATTGAAGTAATAGTTTCAAAATCATATGCTTCTGGTTCTTTTCTGGCTTTTCGGATAAGCAAAGGAAGGCCGTTTTTGGGATTTGAACCTTCGATTGCATAAATATCCTGGTCCTGGATTTCCATACCCATATCAAGGAAAGCCTTTTTCCAGGCTGCTGCATGGAAGGGCATAGAGTTCACAAGAACACCATCCATATCGAAAATTAATGCCTTTAACACAGTTCTGACTCCAGAATTAAAGCTTAGTGATTGGAATTAATGTTCTAGGGAAATAAGGTAACTAAGATTCTTGGAAATTAAGGTAAAAACGGCTTTGAAGTCTTAAAGTTTTCCCGGAAAATTTCCGGCAGAACCATAGATTTAAATTACTTTTTATATTTTTAAACTCATATTATGAGTTAAATGACTTTTTATAAACATATCAGGTTTACCACGGTTTCAAACCGCTTATTAAAGTTTTAAAGAGTTTCTTATGGCTTGTAACACCTTTTCCATGGATTTACAAGTTTCTCGTGAATTTACATATCTTATGAATTTAACATGTTATTGATTTTTCTTATTGATTTGGTATTTTTTTCTGATTTTGTCACGCTATTACATTTTAATTTGCCTTCTTATCTGTACTTTTCAAAACACGTACACTGAAGAAACTAATTTGAAGCTTTCTAAGCAAACAAAATTTAGGAGAGAATCTGAAGATCATAAATATAGAAACATTTATATTTATTTAGAAAACATTATTTCAAAAAATTAAGCAAGAGCCTCTAAATTCCAGGACGATACCGAAACAGTTTTTAAGAGGGGAATTCTAGTTAAAAGTAATAATATAAACAGTATAATTTAATTGCAAGATTCTAATAGAAAGTTTTACCAAAAACGAATGGCAGGATTGCAATGTCAGCCCCTGAAGTCAAGCATGGCATCAAAAGAATAAAGAAAAGAAGATATGAAAATTGCCCTGACTTGGATAATCAGGAGAGCTTTGCTGAGGAAAATGAACTTTCAATAAAAAATTATGTTTATATATATAAACATTTTGGCAGTCCCTCACCCTTCATCTTTGAGAATTAAATGCTAAAGGAAGTAAAAGAGTGAATATATGAGAGTTATGGGTGACATATTTAAACTTGATAAACAATTTAAGAACATTGTTTAAATAAGTCCGAAATATTTAAGTTCGGAAGAGTGCCAACTTATTAAAGATGACGGATGAAAATCTTTAATAGGTTCGGAAGGTTATCGCATAACTCCACTCAGAATATTAAAAGGTATGTGACCCCCGATGTAAAGGGTGGGGAGTCAAATGTAACAATCAGACACAAATCCAGTCGAGGGGATAGAATTGCAGTCAATAGTACAGGAAGCAATGAAATTCAGTGAAAAAGAGAAAGAATATCGAAAAAATTCTTCCTCTGATGAAGACTTTGAAGAATTCGGGCAGCCGCGAATCATGATTGTTGGATGCGGGGGTGCCGGAAACAACACTGTAAACCGTCTATATAACATGGGAATCGAAGGTGCGGAAACAGTCTGTATTAATACCGATAAGCAGCACCTTGACAATGTAAGAGCTGACAAGAAGATCCTGGTGGGAAAAACTCTCACGCGGGGGCTGGGAGCAGGCGGATACCCCGAGACAGGAAAGAAAGCTGCAGAACTTGCAAGGGGCACACTTGAAGAAGTGTTAAAGGATGTTGACCTGGTCTTCATCACCGCAGGGTTAGGTGGAGGTACCGGAACAGGAGTTGCACCTGTAGTTGCCGAAGTAGCAAAAGAACAGGGAGCAATTGTTGTAGGAATGGTCTCCAGTCCCTTCAGAGTTGAAAGAGCTCGGATTTACAAAGCAGAAGAAGGCCTTGAAGATCTGCGCAGGGCAGCTGATACCGTAATCGTCCTTGATAATAACAGGCTGCTTAATTACGTGCCAAACCTCCCTATAGATCAGGCTTTTTCCGTAATGGACCAGCTAATTGCCGAGACCGTAAAGGGAATTACAGAGACTATCACGGTGCCCTCCCTGATAAACCTTGACTACGCCGACATAAGAACTATCATGAGCTGCGGCGGGGTTGCAGTTATGCTTGTAGGGGAGTCAAAAAACCAGGATAAGAGCACTGAAGTGGTGAGGACTGCCCTAAATCACCCCCTGCTTGATGTTGACTACAAGGGTGCAACCGGAAGCCTTGTCCATGTAACTGGCGGGCCTGACCTGAGCCTTAAGGAAGCCGAGGAGATCGCATCCATGCTTACCTATGAACTTTCTCCAGATGCAAATGTTATATGGGGCGCAAGGATCAGGGAGGACTATGAAGGCAAGGTCAGGGTAATGGCCATCATGACAGGTGTGCAGTCTGCCCAGATTCTGGGTCCTCAGGCAGAATCCGGAATTCTGGAGACCAGAGCTGAAGCTGGTGCTATGAAGGAAAGAAGATTCGGAAGAATGACGGCAGACCGATTAAGGAATTCTCCAGGGTCTTTTAGAAAGAAGCATGACGAGTCAATCATTGATTTTATAAATTAAATCAGGCTCAGGTAAAAGCCCGGATTATCAAAGCTGAAAACCTCGGGCTTTTCATTTCCTTATACTTTTTTACCGATGCGTTTCAAACAGATACTCTTTTTTATTAGCGCTTCTATCTAAAAAACATGAAAATTTTGATTGCAACAGGGCGGCTTGCGGAAAATACCGTCAGGAAAGCGATCGGAGAAAAAGCCGATATCCTCGTAGCTGAGATTGATATTGCTGCCTTCATCACCCCTCGAAAACTGATTAAAACATTTCAGGAAGCTGGGTTTTCGAAAATTTATGACCTTATTCTGCTTCCAGGACTTGTAGCAGGAGATTTTTCAAAAGCTTCTGAAGAGCTGGGGTGTAAAATCCGGCTTGGACCAAAGCACGCCTATGATCTTGGTTTTGTGCTTTCCTTTGCCGGAAAAATCGAGTTTTCCAAAAAAGTCCCTGCATGTGAACTCCTTGCTGATGTTCGAAAAGAGATGGCTCTCGAGTTAATAAAGAAAAACGAAGTAGAAGCCTCCTCCCCCATTACACTCAGAGGTGTAAAACTCGGAGGAAAGTCTCGCATGAAGGTTATGGGAGAAATTGTAGGGGCCCTGGAGATGGATGCTCCTACGCTCCAGACAAAAATCGAAGCTTTTATCGCCCGGGGAGCAGATATAATCGACCTTGGGGCTACCCTTAATACTCTGCCAGAGCAGGCTAAAAGAGCTGTATCCCTTGCAAAAACCATTACAGAGACTCCAGTAAGCATAGATACCCTTGACCCTGAACTGATAAAAGAAGGAGTAGAAGCAGGAGTAGACCTTGTCCTGAGTCTCAACAGCACGAATCTTGAGACTGCAGGTTCGATCGTTGCCAGGGCAGGAATTGCAGCTGTTATAATCCCGGATGAGGAAAGAAGTCTGGAAAGCCTCATCAGGAACATTGAAGCTGCCCACAGGCTTGGAATTGAGAAAATTATAGCTGATCCTGTGCTTGATCCTGTGGGTCACAATATAACTGAATCCATTGTACGCTTTCATGAATTTCACAGGCTATACCCTGAGGTTCCCGTGTTCTTCGGAGTTGGCAATGTCACTGAGCTTATGGATGTGGATACCATAGGAGTCAATGCCACACTCTGCGGAATAGGATTAGAGGTCGGAGCAAGCATCCTTTTCACCCCCGAGTTCAGTGACAAGGCGCAGGGTTCAATTATGGAATTGAAAAGGGCTTCCGAGATGATGTTGCTTTCCGGTATAAGAGAAAGCTCACCAAAAGACCTCGGGCTTGATCTACTCTGCATTAAAGAAAAACGCAGGCGTCCGGATTTGCCGCTTCCAGAAAATACAATTCAAGCCAGGCTTTCGAAAGGCTGGCGTGTAGATCCTGCAGGCCCTATCCGTATTCGTACAGTACCGGACAGAATAAGTGGAAATGGAGGATTGATTGTAGCCGAACACGAGAAAGCTTCAGTCGTGGGAAAAAATGCCAGAGAAGTTATGAACACTCTGCTTGAACTGGAACTTGTCTCCCGCCTGGATCATGCAGCATATCTGGGAAGGGAACTGGAGAAAGCCGAACTTTCCCTGCAGTTTAATAGAAGTTATGCCCAGGACGATGCGTTCTGAGTGCAAAAACACAGACAAAACAAAGAAGTGAAAGAATGAGACTAGAAGATGAAGATAAACAGGCAATTTTTGAGATAGTAGCAGCCCGCTATTTCACAACACAGAGCTGGAAATGGATAAACTTGAGGACGGACATTAACAAAATTCTCAAAGCTTTTGATGAGCTGAATGAACAGTATGCTTCCTACTCTTACGTAAGTAGGGACTGGTATGTGGAAAATATGGGATCCAAGTACATTCACATGTGCAACACCTGGGAAGAACTTAAAAATCTTGTTGCGTTCCTGAACACTCATGGAAGTGCTTTTAATTTCCTTGTAAATACAGGAAATCGGAAATCTTTCTGCATCGTAAGCGATACAAGGGATCTAAGTGAAGCTCAGGCAAATGCAATAAAAGAAGTTCAAAAACTCGGGTACAATACGTTTATATTCCTGGCCACAGTCCCGGATGAGATCGAATTCCAGCTACTGCAGGTAAGGGGAGTTAACTGAGATTCCCAGACCTGTTTAACTTTGGCCTGTCTATTTTCTGGTTTGACCGGAAAAATATAGATAGTAATTTTTGTCCTTTTAACTCTCTCATCCCACATTCCGCAGATGTACATAGATGTAGAATTTATTTGCCTAATTGCCCAAAATAATCAATTAAAGAACGGGATAATTTTTGAATTATTGCCAATCTATTGCCTTATTGAGACAATCGATGATATTTTTGTGTATAGCTGCGGAAAGTAGGTATCGTGCTTCCTATTTTTAATTTTCAAGGTCCAAAACTTGCTTGATTATTCTAAATACTATTTTTGGAGAAGCAAGGTTGAGTTTTGGGACTAGCTTTAGAAATAACATTTTTATTTTTTCTCAATATACTGTTTGAAAAGGGCACATAGTACAACGGTTTCCATTAGGCAGATAAAAGGAAGGTGATTAAAAAATAATATAAGTTTCAAGGCTTAGAAAAGTATAAATATTATCAAATAATACAACGGATACCGGTTTCCTAATATTAAAATAGAGCAAATAAGAACCAGGGTAAAAAGATGAGACAGATAGCAATCTATAGAAAAGGTAGAATTGGAAAATCTACAACCACACAAAATCAGGCTGCGGTCCTTGAAACCATTGGCAACAAAATCTTGCTTGTAGGATGTGACCCGAAAGCAGATTCCACCAGAGTGATGCCTGGTGACCTGAACCAGAAGACTGTACTTGATACTCTGAAAAGTGAAGGAGATGAAGGAGTTCACCTTGATACTGTCTTGAAGCCGGGCTTTGGCGGCATAAAGTGTGTGGAATCCAGAGGGCTTGAACCAGGGGTAGGATGTGCAAGCCGAGGAATTATCACTTCAATCGGGCTGCTCAAAAACGATCAGTTTAACGACATGGTAAAAAATTCTGTTTTCTTCAGTTCTTCCTAGGAACCCGGAAACTTATTACCTTATTGGTGTGGTATATAAATATTTAAAAAATACAATTTACAAATAGAACTGCTTTTTTTTGTCAGAAATTTGTCGATATCTTTATATATATAGGAACTTAACTGAAAAAACATAGATAGGAACTTAACTGAAAAAACGTAGAAAGAACCCGTTAAACTGTAGAATACACAGGGCTTATCTCCCAGCAAACTCCTATTGCCGCAGTTCCATTTCTTTATATTGTCCAAACAACACGTTATATATTTGTGTCTTGTTTGGATATCAGATTGGAAATATACACCATCAGGAAAAAGAGAAAATTATTATAAAAATAATTTAGAAATTCTCGCTCAGACAAAGGGCAAAAAGACTTATATAAAAGCAACTGATTACGCTTTTGTCAAAATCAGGCTTTAACAATTCAAAATTCAATTTACTTCATAATTTATTATCAGAAAATTGCGAGCCGGATTAAATGATAGATTCAGAACTCATGAACATTTATAAGTTAGTTATAGAGCTGACTTTGCTGATCATGACTACCTATCACTACTATAATTCCTATGATGTGCATAAGCATACTCTTTGCGACAAGGAGTACGTCATGAATTGCCTTGTACTGCCCTTTCCATTTGGGTAATTCCATTATGAGGCGCATCAGTAATAATGCAGATCAAAGAATAGACTTAAGACTTATTTTTGAAGTCCTTGTTATGAGGTGCATCGTAGTAGTGTAGACATACACACTCTGACTCATAATACAAGAATCAAAAAAGCCTGAAAGTCTAGTCTAAGTCATCTGACAGAATAGAAATAATACTTTGGATTTTAGGTTTGCTGGGGAAGGGCAATTATATAGGTTCGACGCATTTAAAAGGTCTTAACTCCCCACAAACTGCACAAAACCATAAAGATAATTCTTACACTTAAGATAATTCTTACACTTAAGATAATTCTTACACTTAAAATAATTCTTACACTTTCGTTGAAATTAACCTTTACCAATTTATCTGTCAAAAATGTGATGAGAGAAGTGATCGGCTAAATGGAGATTATAACCAAAAATAAGGTGGTCAAGGCAACACTAGAAAGCCTTTTTAGCCTGGCCATAATGTCGCTAACACCGGCAATAGCAGCTGCCAGTGAGGCGAATCTTAAAATTCCGAATTTAAGCCAAGAGCAAAACAATTTGCTGCTCTGGGGTATCGTAGTCTGTATATTAGGTATGCTATTTGGCCTTTACCAGTTTATGAAGGTGAAAAAAATCAGGGCTCATCAGTCCATGCTGGATGTGGCCGACATAATTTACGAGACCTGTAAAACTTATCTTATCCAGCAGGGTAAACTGCTGTGCATATTATTTGTTTTCATCGGCTTATGTATAGCCTTTTACTTTGGCTTCCTTCAGAAAATGCCTCTGAGCGGAGTACTGCTTATCATAGCCTGGACCATTTTAGGGATACTGGGTTCTTACACGGTTGCCTGGTATGGAATTCGTATGAATACCCTGGCAAACAGCAGAACCGCATTCGTTTCCCTGGAGAAAAAACCCCTGAAACTATTAAACATCGCTCTCGATGCTGGGATGAGCATAGGCGTACTTCTGGTCTGCGTTGAGCTAATAATGATGTTAATTATACTGCTGTTTGTTCCAAGAGAACTGGCAGGAGCAAGCTTTATAGGCTTTGCAATCGGCGAGTCTCTGGGGGCCAGCGCCTTACGTATTGCAGGCGGGATATTCACCAAGATCGCCGATATCGGCTCCGACCTGATGAAAATAGTTTTTGGAATAAAGGAGGATGATCCGCGTAATCCCGGTGTTATTGCCGACTGTACTGGAGATAATGCAGGTGATAGCGTAGGGCCAACCGCAGATGGATTTGAAACTTATGGTGTAACCGGAGTTGCACTTGTTTCCTTCATAGTTCTGGCTGTACAGCCTGACCTGACCGGCATCCTGCTTACCTGGATCTTTGTCATGCGTATACTCATGATTATTACTTCTGTAGCCTCTTTTTACATCAATAAGGCACTTAGCCAGGCAAGATTCAGCGGCAAAGACGATTTTGATTTTGAACAGCCTCTGACCAGTCTAATATGGATTACCTCTATTTTTTCTATACTTGGAACCTTTGCCGTAAGTTATTACATCTTGGGACCTAAATCCGGAGTGCCTGCCGAGTTGGAGAATCTCTGGCTTGTACTCTCAATAATAATAAGCTGCGGTACCCTGGGAGCGGCTTTAATTCCCGAATTTACTAAAGTCTTTACCAGCCCAAATTCCAAGCACGTAGCCGAAGTTGTCAAAGCTTCCCGAGAAGGTGGCCCGTCTCTTAACATTCTTTCCGGACTGGTTGCAGGTAACTTCAGTTCATTCTGGATCGGTATGGTCTTCTCCTTGCTAATGTTCGTTGCCTATCATGTCAGTGGATACGGCTTGAGCGAGATAATGATTTATCCCTCCATATTCGCATTCGGACTGGTGGCTTTCGGGATGCTGGGCATGGGCCCTGTTACCATAGCAGTTGACAGTTACGGACCTGTGACTGATAACGCTCAATCCATTTACGAGCTGTCGCTTATAGAAACCATTCCTAAAGTAAAGGAACAGATCCAGAAAGAATTCAACTTCAAACCGGATTTCGATAAAGCCAAACATTATCTGGAAGCAAATGATGGAGCCGGAAATACCTTTAAGGCCACAGCCAAACCGGTCTTAATAGGTACAGCGGTGGTTGGCGCCACAACGATGATCTTCTCCTTGATCCTTGTTATTAAAAATGTGCTTGGAGTACAACCTGAAGAAATCCTGACCCTGCTTAATCCCTATACCATCCTCGGATTATTAGCAGGCGGCTGTGTAATTTACTGGTTTACCGGAGCATCAATCCAGGCCGTAACTACCGGAGCCTACAGGGCGGTTGAATACATCAAGGAAAACATCCAGTTGGATGAAAACGCCAGCCAGAAGGCATCTACGGAGAAATCAAAAGAAGTGGTAAAGATCTGCACCCAGTATGCACAGCAGGGCATGTTCAATATTTTTATTGCCATATTCTCCTTTACTCTGGCATTTTCCTGCCTCTCTGCTCCAATATCCAGAAATGATTCGGTGGCGCTTTTTATCTCTTATCTGATTTCCATTGCAGTATTCGGATTGTTCCAGGCCGTATTTATGGCAAATGCCGGAGGATGCTGGGATAATGCAAAAAAAGTAGTGGAAGTAGACCTTCAGGAGAAAGGTACCGATTTACATGAAGCCACTGTGGTAGGTGATACTGTAGGCGATCCTTTCAAAGATACTTCATCAGTCGCCCTCAATCCAATCATCAAGTTCACCACTCTGTTTGGCCTGTTAGCCATGGAAATCGCTATTTCCGAGTCTTTCCGAAACATAGCTCCTTATGTAGGTGGTGTATTCCTTTTGATTGCTTTATTCTTCGTCTGGCGCTCATTCTATAAAATGAGAATCCCGACAAAAGAATAACAAAGTAGCTATTAGCTGCTAATCAAAATGTGGGATCAAGCCTTACAACATTAGATGTTGTGAGGCTTCCTCTGCATAAACATATCACGAAAAAGAAAAACATTACTTTTTAATTTTTTATATTTTTTGTAGAGAAAGCTATGTCAACTCATTAATTCTATGTTTATGAGAGCCAAAACTCTTCAACAGCGGTATTTAACCAATGACTAAAGAGAGGTTTGCATGAGTTACATTGAAAAATACTAATCCTTGAGATATCTGCTAATTTTTAGGATGTAACTCCATTCTTGCTGTGGATCTCATCTCAGAACTTGATTAACCTCGATATTACTGTTAACGTTACAACTTCAGGGTATGATATTTTTGATTTCATAGGCATCATTCTCATGGTGCTTGTGGTTGTTATCACGGAATACTACACCTCCACAAGGTACAGACCCTGTCAAGAGTATCGCATAGTTTTCCGAAACCGGAGCTGCAACCAATATCATCTCAGGACTGTCCATAGTCTTTGAAAGCACGCTCTTGCCTACCGTGGTAATCGTTGTAGGGATTCTTGCTTCCATATTATCGTAGGCGGAGCAGCTAACCCGGAATTGTGGATGGGACCGCAAGACCAGATTACGGACGCTGTGTTGACATCGCTACAAAAGCTGCACTTCAGGAAATGGCACTGCCAGGTTTTCTTGCCATACTCGTGACCTTGTTGGTTGGCTTCTTGCTGACCCGAAGCCCTGGAGACTCCTTATATGGCCCATCGTAGTCGGTTTATGGCCGCCTTCCTGATGGATAACGGAGAAGGAGCTTGGGATAATGCAAAAAAACTGATTGAAGATGGGGACCATGGGGAAAAAGCTCGAAAGCCCATAAGGCTGCAATATTAGGATTAAGGCAGGTGATTTTCAAGGATACTGCAGGACTTGCCCTTAACACCCTTATTAAAGTCGTAAACATGGTAGGAATTCCCTTCTCTTTCCGTATCATGGACAAAGGTCTTTTCTAAGGGAAGAAAATTCTGAAGAAAGACCAGAGCTATAAGTGATCTACGAAACAAGGTTCATTAATCCTTAAAAGTGGATAATTTTTTGAAGGGGTCTGATGAAAAATTACCTGACTTATTCGACCAGTAATTCTTTGAGAATCATTTCTCCTTTACTCCCATTTAAGTGAGAAATATCTTTGATTCCGATACTATCAAGTAATTTTCGTATTTCACTTTTTTGTAGTTTATTCTCATCTTTTAGCCTTATGAGCGCTTTCTCACGAGTAATTAGACATTCTCTCACCATTTTGGAATAAAAATCATCTTTTTCGGTCATATTAAGTGTTTTTATATACATTAAATCTTTTAAATGACTTACACAGCAATCAAATCTCCATGACGAACTAAATCTACTCGGACTTTCCCATTTCAATTCCTGTTTAATTCTCGACAAAACTTCCTCTTCTTGCCACGGAATGTAATGAAATATATCTACAAATTCGATATTTGGTGAAAGAACTCTGGGTCCAAAACTATAAGGATTTCCATATAAAAATCCTGTTATCATTGTGGGAATACACATTGGATGACAATAAGATGGATTTTTTAATATCTCATTCGTAATTCCTCCAAAACTTTTTACGCCAAAGCTTTTTATTAAGAGATTCCTGTAATCGTTATCTGCTGAAACATTCAGTAATTCCCTTTTAAAAGATACGTATTCATATGGATTACCTCCGGTTACTACACATTTCACGTCATACATTTTTGCGTATTTAATTATGTGTGGAAGAATCATTTTACAAGCAATACACATCATAGGTATAGTTGCAGGAGATGGTTTGCGAAGCCACGAAATAAAATTATGTTTAAATGTTCTTTCATGAATATTATTTTTCAATTTAAAACTGACAACATCAACGTTTAATGCTTCTACAGCGTTGTCAATGTTGGTTTTAGCTTGAGGATCAGTAAATGGATTTTCATAATTAACTGCCAAAACTTTCAGGTTATAATCTTTCACAAGCTTAAGAAGTGCATAACTGCTATCCCTTCCGCCGCTGATTCCTAAAACACAATCATACTTGTTGCTATCTTTTCGATGTGAGTACAATAGTTCTTTAAGTTTTGTTTCGCCCTCATATTGGACTTTTATGTGAGAATGACAAAAATTACAAACACCATCTTTATCAAAAGTAATATTTGGTGTTGTTTCAGGTAATATACATCTACTACATCTTTTCAAGTGTTCACAATTTGTCGTAATTTCATCCCCCCACGACACCTCTTTTTAAATCTTAGTATTATACAAATTAATAATGCAGTTAGACTAAAAAAATTTAAAAGTAACAACTTCTTTTAAAACTAGTTTAATTTAATGATTAGTATGTATATTTACAGAAGAACTAGATTTAAAATTAACTAATTTTAATAATAAAAGATGATTAAGTTCTTATGTATTTCAGTTACCTTAGTTGCAACTTTTTCGGTTGCATAGGAGCCTTAAAAAGATTCTCCAGATTCCAGGTAATTGTAGGATATATGAACGTTGAGAATTTTGATATTGTGACAATAGGACATAAGAAAAGTAAAGTATAAAATATTACACTGTTGGAATGAAAAATCGATAGTGTTAAACCATTAGTTATCTAATTAAACTTATTAAACCCATAACTGCCTACAATCTAAATTTATAATCACTTATGCAAAGAATTACACTTAAAATTGAACTAACCTATTTTTTAATCCAAAGCATTGTGTTTCTTGTTCGTTATGAGAAACTAAGTGTGCAAATAGTTGCATTCAAGATTATTAATCACTATATTACGCCTGATATTGTACTTCGAGTGCGTAAGTCTTGATAATAAAAACAATCTTTCCTGGATTAACCCACTTGAACCAAAAAATCGTATGAGATCACTTAATGGCTTACAGTACGCTAAAAAGAACTGACAAATGGTTTCTAACATAGATGACTCCAAAGAACCCACAATTATTCATAAAGGCAAAACAAGCAGAAAAAATGGGAGACTTTAAAAACTTAAGTAGAAAGATAGATAAAAGGATTTAATAGTTAAGTAAAAGGATTTAATAGTTAAGTAAAAGGATTTAATAGTTAAGTAAAAGGATTTAATAGTTAAGTAGAAGTAGTGTGAGCGGGTTGGGGAGTGGGGGGTCATATGGGGAGTGGGGGGTATGGTATGTGAAAAAAGTTTCCCGCTCACATTACACATTACCCCTATTCAAACTAATTATATAAATAGCTATCCATTCTATCAAATTAATTATAATAAAAATGTTATATTTACTTAGCAACCAGGGCTTAGCAACCAAATTTAATCTTTTTAACGCATTATTAATATTCAATGGATAAAAGTCCTTCGAAGGGCTGAAGAAGATTTTAAGAATCGGCTCCGGGTATTTTAGCTTCGGGATGGATGATTTTCAAGATCTGTTGCAAACAAGAAGCTACGGACAAGAAACTATAATATCTGGTTAAGGGTTTTTAGTGCTATGAACCTTCACAGGCTTTTGATTTACGGAGCAGCTTTTACTATAATGGGACTCTCGAATGCTGTTATCCCTATCCTTCCGGAGCTTGCGAACCTGAGTAATAATTCCTCTGGTGGGTTCGCCTTAAGCCTGCTATTTTCCGCCTACTTTCTCGGAGCCCTGGGAACAATGCTACCTTTTGGAATTCTTGCGGACAGGTTCGGCAATTTTAAGTTCATAGCACTAGGTATCATTCTTACGGTAATTTCAGGGTTGACAATTTTACTTTCCGAAAACCTCTGGATTCTTTTGATTGCAAGGTTTATAGAAGGTTCTGCCTGTGGAGCCGTTTTCCCGGCTTCCTTTGCCATACTATCCAAACTCAATAATCCAGGACGCTATCTAGGAGAGCTGACTTTTCTTTTCAATGCTGGCCTGGCTACAGGAGCATTTCTCTCGGGATTGCTGGCAGACATCTACCTGAAAGGAGCAATCCTGGTCTTTACAATCCTTACTTTCTTTTTGACCATGTACCTATTTTCCAGGTATAGAGGACTGGCTGACCCTGAAAGCTCAGAGAAAGCAGGTTCATTGAAAAACTTCGACCTTTTCAGAAAGCCTTACAGAGAAACTAAGAAACTCCTCAGCCGTAGCAATTTCGGGCTCTGGCTCAGTTCTTTTCTGCTTAACGGAGCCATCGGAGTGCTTGTAGCCTACTATCCTGACTACAGCCTGGGTACTATAACAAAAGCCCAACTTGGGATCTCGATTTCCAGCCTTTATGTCTGTGCAATGATTACCTCTCTGCTTGGAGGGCATTTTAAAGTAAAGGAAAAAAATTTAATTAGAATTGGACTAGGGTTTTCGGCCCTTGGAGCTCTCTCTGCAATAAAATATCCCTTGCTGGGATTTTCAAGCCTTGGAGCAGGGTCAGGAGTCGCAACTGTAGGTTTTGCCCTCGCTGTTGCCAGAATGAATACTGACAGAGGTCTTGCAATGGGGCTTTTCAACACGACTATATATGCAGGGCTTTCTCTTGCCCCAATTATTGCAGGAATTTTTATAGATTTTGTGAGTTTTGAAAAGCTGTTTATAGCAAATGGTTGTATCCTTGCAGTTGGTATTATATTGAAGAATTAAAGATTCCTCTGATAGAAGTATTTAACCAGGTTTTATTTCAATAAGTTTCCTTTGATTGAATAACAGAAGATATTGCGTAAGATATTTATTCCACGAAATTTTTTGATATTCAGGAAGAGTTCTTAAAAAAAAGTAATTTTTAAAAGTAAAAATAATTCTAGAAAACAGGGAATAATAAACATTGAGTAAAATATCAGCATAGAGCTGAGTATATATAATCAATCGTAAGTCTATGAACCTCAAAAAACTAACGCTTTATTCTTCAGTTTTTGCGCTCCAGGGACTCTCAAACGCAGTAATCCCTATTCTTCCGGAACTTGCTGGAGGAAATAGCGGAAGTGTTGCGGTTTCAAGCCTTATCTTTTCCGGATACTTTATGGGGGCTGTTCTTTCTCTCGTACCCCTTGGAATTCTGGCAGACAGGATTGGGAACCTGAAGGTAATCAGATTCGGAATGCTTCTTACTGCTTTAGCAGGCTTTGTTATTTCATTTTCGGACATCCCATTGATTCTTGGGATTTTCAGGTTCTTGGAAGGAGTAGGGTGCGGGGCTTTTTTTCCTGCAGCTTTTTCCATACTTGCAGAATGGGAAGACAGCCAGCAAAGCCTTGGGGAGTTTAACTTCCTGTTAAATGCTGGGCTAGCTGCAGGCGTTTTTTTCTCAGGAGTGCTTGCCGAGTTTGGAATTAAAACCGCAATAGTCAGCTTCACTTTCCTTGCAGGGCTTTCCTGCCTTCTCCTTCTCTCGAAAGCCGGAGAGCTACTTTCTCCGAACAGATATGGGAAAGAGTTTACGCATTCAGGAAGCAAAAGTCCTGCAAAAAGTCAGCAGGATACCTCTTTGCTTTCTGAATTAAAAAATTACCTGGTAAAGGCCAGGAAAACCATGTTTCAAACCAATTTCGGAAAGATCTGGGGAGTTTCGGTACTTCTTTATGGAACCACAGGTCTGTTAAATGCGAACTATGCGGATTACAGTGCTAGCTTTCTGACAAAACCCGAACTCGGACTGGCAATTTCAGTTTCTTATCTGGCTGCAATGCTGAGTTCTCTGATTGCAGGCAGGGCAGATCTCAATTATAAAAATATAGTAAGGACAGGAATAATCCTTGCAGCAGCAGGTATCTTTCTCTCGGTGAAACTTCCTTTACTGGCTTTCTTCCTGATAGGAGCAGGAGGAGGAGCCGCAGTCGTGGGGCTTATTACGGCTGTTTCCAGAATCAGCTCAAGCGGCTTTGTAATGGGACTTTTCAATACCGGTATTTATGCAGGACTCGGACTGGGCCCGATTCTTGGGAGCTTCTTCCTTGGACCTTTAGGTTATGAGTCTATATTTTTTGGAAGTGCCGTTGCGCTGCTTTCAGTGTTCTTTGTAAAACTTGAGTAAAAGTACTCTAAAGTTCCAGAACAAACACTCTGAATCTAAATGCGAAAATATGACAGAAAATGACAGAAATCTATTTCAGAAATCTATTTCAGATAACTCCAGAGCTCCACATAAGTTTTAAAAGGCACAAAAACCCTATTCAATAAATAAAATATAACATTTGAAAATCCGGTGATTAATTGAAAGTAAAGTCAAGAGTTCAGCTAAGGAAGAACGTCAAGAACAAAATGTTGAAAGACCTTGTATCCACTTTTGGCGAAGAGCTCTCATATCTGGAAAACAAAACCCTGGAAAAAATTACCCTTGAGGAATACTCCCTTATTCTGGTGAACGGCAAGCCTTTGCTTTTTGAAATAGAAGGACATCTTTTTCCTACCGTCCGCGGAGCTCTTGAGATGAGACTTCAAAAGCGTGTTGTAACCGTGGATAAAGGAGCTATCCGTTTTGTTTCAAACGGCGCGGATATTATGGCCCCTGGAATTGCGGCGGCTGATCCCGAAATAAAAGAAGGAGACCTCGTAATCATAGTGGAAGAGGCTCATCAAAAACCTCTTGCAATTGGAAAAGCTATTATGGGAGGGTCGGAAATGGTCGAAGCTACTTCAGGTAAAGCTATAAAGTCTATAATCCATGTAGGAGACAAACTTTGGAACACGGAATTCTGATAGTTCCCATAACATACATTTCATTGAACGAAATCTGTGGGCAAGAAACGCGACCTCCCTTAAGTAGAATGAAAATCCGAATCAGCTTTATAATAGCAAAATTAATTAATATAGATTTCAATATAGGACAATGCGATTCGAATTTTAAAAAAATATAATAGGTGCGCATAAATGGCAAAACTCATCGACAAGCTCCTAGGCAGCAATGTAAAAAGTTCAACCAGTCCCGAGGATTACACTGAGATTGATCTCAGCAAATATGAAGAAGTTCTCGAGGATGAGCCTGCAGAAACTTATGTAAAGATAGCAGAAGTCTCGAATATCAACCAGGTATCCCAGCTCAAGCAGGAAATTTATAACGGAAATATCTTGATAGTAGATATTTCAAACATTAGGGGTGATGACCTGCTCAGAGATAGAGTTTTAAAAGAGTTGAAAGACGTTATTATCGATGTCCATGGGGATATCGCAGGGGTCAAAGGAAATACCGTAATTGTAACCCCTACAGGCATTAAAATCGACAGATCCAAGATTTCTGGTGGAAAATATTGAATCAGGATTTTTTAAAACAGGAAAGGTTTGAAACAAAAATCTGCTGCCCTCTCTGCCAGTCCGATCTGGTGATGAACTGGCAGAGAGATAACATTCCCTATTTCGGGGAGATCATGCATATCAGTGCAAGATGCCAGTGCAGTTTCCGTTTTGCAGATACCATGATTCTCTCGATTAAGGAGCCAATGCGCTATGAGATGCCGGTTGAAACCATTGAAGACCTGGATGCAAGGGTCATCCGTTCAACCTCAGGTACAATCCGCATCCCGGAAATGGGAGTTACCATCGAACCTGGATCAGTTTCGGAGTCATATGTAACGAATATTGAAGGTGTACTGCAACGGGTACGGGATGTTCTTCTGACCGCAAGCAGGTGGGTACAGGGAGACGAAGAGAAATCCTCACGCAGCGAGGAGCTCCTGTGTATGCTTGAAGATGTGATCGAGGGCAAGAGAAAAATCACAGTCATAGTCGAAGATCCTCTTGGAAACAGTGCGATAATTTCAACGAAAGTAAAGGCTACCAGACTCTCCGAAGAAGAAGCCGAGAAGCTAAACACCGGCATGGTCGTTTTCGATGTTAACAAATCCGAGCTCGTAAACGATGTCTCAGACAATGTTCAGCCCCTCGGAGATTAATTCTTTTTTCCGGTTTTACACAGCCTGACAAATTCCGAGGGCATACTTCCAATATAGTTATTAACTTCTATTTCATAAAGGCAGGCATACTGATGGCTATGAAGGTAATTTCACATCAGGATGCCACATTCTCAAGGTCCACCTCTCAAAATGTCACCCACTCAAAATGTGACTTCCCGGAAGACCTTCCTTTAGAATTTCCAGAGAGAAAGAAAACCAGGTCAATTTAAAGATTTATTTGATTAATTTAATAAGTTGTTTGATCAATTTGAAAGTTTGTTTGATCAATTTAAGAGTTTAAGAATTATTTCAGATTGCTATAATACGGTGAAGGTATGGCAGAAAGCGAAAAAGAAGCAGCACTCCCCCCAAAAGAGGAATTCAGCGAATGGTATAACGAACTCCTTTGGATGGCCGAAATAATGGATGTCCGCTATCCTGTAAAAGGATTATATGTCTGGTATCCTTTCGGCTTTGCAATCCGAAGAAACACCTATAATATTATAAGAGAAATTCTTGACAATAGTGGACACCAGGAAGCTCTCTTTCCTCTTCTTATCCCCGAAAATGAGTTCATGAAAGAAGCCGAGCATATTAAAGGCTTTGAAGATGAGGTATACTGGGTAACCCACGGTGGAAGAGATGCCCTTGATATCCCACTGGCCCTTCGCCCAACAAGTGAGACTGCCATTTATCCTATGTACAAAATGTGGGTCAGGTCCCATGCGGATTTCCCTATCAAAATCTATCAGATAGTTAATACTTTCCGTTACGAGACAAAACATACCCGTCCCTTGATAAGGCTTAGAGAGATTACTTCCTTTAAAGAGGCTCATACAGTCCATGCTACCTGGGAAGATGCAGAAGCTCAGGTTAAGGAAGCTATTGGGCTCTATACTGAAATATACCGCAGACTTGGAGTTCCTGTGCTTCGCTCAAGGAGACCTGATTGGGATAAATTCCCGGGCGCAGATTATACCGATGCTCTTGATGCAATTATGCCTGACGGGAGGACCCTTCAGATTGGTACGGTTCATCATCTGGGGGATAACTTTGCAAAGACCTTTGACATTAAGTATGAAGCCCCTGACGGTGAACAGCGTTATGCCTATCAGACCTGTTACGGGATTTCCGAAAGGTCAATCGCAGCTACGATTTCCATTCATGGAGACGATAAAGGGCTGGTTTTGCCTCCGGAAATCGCGCCTGTACAGGTTGTAATTATTCCTATTATCTTCAAGAAAGGAGCCGAAGAGGTACTCGCAGCCTGCAAAGATGTCAAGGAACGCCTGACTAAAGCCGGAATCAGAGTCGAAATCGATGCAAGTGACCTTCGTCCCGGAGCAAAGTACTACAAGTGGGAAATGAAAGGTGTACCCCTCAGGCTTGAAATCGGGCCCAGAGACCTTCAGAATAATGTCGCTGTAGCTGTCAGGAGAGATACCGGAGAAAAAGAACAGATTTCGCTTCCTGAGATCGAAGCTGGCGTGAGCTCAAAGTTTGAGGAGATCCACGAAAACCTGTATCAAAAAGCGAAAGTCGAACTTGAAAACCGCATATTTGAATGTACTGAACTTGAAGAAGTAAAGGAAAAAATTCAGGATGGAGTTGCAACAATTCCCTGGTGCGGAAAGAGAGAATGCGGACTTGCTATGGAAGACGTGATCGGTGCAGGAATTCTTGGGATTCCTCTGGAGCAAAAAAGAGACCGAAAAGAAAAGTGCCCTATATGCGGGGAAGAAACCGAAACCCGTGTTTACGTGGCAAGAACATATTAAAACAAAAAACTGCTATGGCACAAGTGGAAAGCCGATCTAGCACAAATTGGAAAGCAAATTAGTAAGTGCCTGCTCCGGCTTTCATCTTTCTCTTTTTATTCTATGCATGTTATTATTTGAGTCTTTACAGCCTGAACCTGAAAACAAACTATCAGGAATTAGTTATATATAAAAACGTACTCAATTGATCTTTAATAAAAGATCAGTCGAGATCAAGTGATTGAGCCTGAAAAGACGGAGAAATAAAGTAAACTTAACTTGAGTAATATGAAATTATATTTGTTTATAGATAAATATTAAATAGTAAGTTGAAGAATTCTCATTGGATTTCAGAAAGAATTAACACTTTTCAAAAATGCTTGCCTGCAAGCCTTTTAAAAAAAGGTTAAGCGAAAACGTCATTGTCGGCGTGATAAACTGGCACAATGGTTTCCGCAAGCCTTTTCAAAAAAGAGTTGAGTGAAAAAGCGTGGTTAAGCAACGCTTGCATGAAGGAGATATGATATGGCCTGGATCGAACCGGAAGTGACCAGAAAACCCAGAAGACCGATGTTTTTATGCGTGCTTTCCAACACCAAAACTGCACATATTCCCAAGCTTTCAGCTGCAGGAAAAACGGCTGAACTTACGGACTATACGCCTGCAGGAGATGCGGAACTTATGGAAACAGGAAATATTATCAGTGTACCCGTTCTCCCCATGACTCCTCCTTATGACACTCCTACTCCTGCAATTATGACCCGTTCGGCATTGAAACTCACGAACGCTCCCTATAATTTCATTAATTCTGGCCTTATTGTAACTCCGGAAGTCCCGTGCATTGACCTCAAGGCAAAGCCCGGAGAAGATATCCGGGAACCAGTTGCAGTCAACGACGTACAGGGGATCTATGAGCGGGCAAAGTTCCTGGGCAGGAGACTCAGAAACCAGGTGGACCATATAGTTATTGGAGAAAGCATTCCAGGCGGCACAACAACCGCAATGGGAGTTTTAATGGCATTAGGATACAATGGAAATGTCAGCAGCAGTGCTGATGAAAATCCCCTTGAGCTAAAGAAACAGGTTATTGAGGAAGGCTTGAAAGCATCAGGCCTGACCTTTGGCTGCCTGAAAGATGATCCCATGAAAGCTATTACCTGCATGGGAGATCCGATGATGCCAGCTGTTGTAGGTCTTGTTGCAGGTTTCCAGGGCACTGATATCAGTGTTGTGCTTGCTGGAGGGACTCAGATGGTAGCAGTTTATGCACTGATAAAACACCTGGGTTTCAATACGGAAAAGCTGGCAATTGCGACTACCCGGTATGTTGTGGAAGATAAATCCGCAAACTTTATTGAACTTACCAGAATCCTTGGTGTACCCGTAGTCTACGTTGCAGACCCTGGTTTTGGAAAGTCCGAACTCAAAGGCCTTCACAGGTATGAGACTGGTACGATCAAGGAGGGCGCAGGAGCTGGCGGTGCAATGTATCTTGCAGGCCTTTATGGAATATCTCAGGACGAGTTCAGGTCCGAAGTAGAAAACGTTTGCAAACTACTCAAAGCAGGACATTGAAAAAACCGCTTTTGGACCGGTTTTACCGAAATTAATCTCCTTAAACAATCTTCTTAAATCAACTTTTTTCATTATTATTATAATTATTTATTATTGCAGGAAGTGACTCAGTACCAAAATCTAGTGATGAATGTAAAGTTCAAAATCACTATATTTTGTAATTGGTCACAATCCATGTGATACAATTTAAGAATTGGAGTCTTTAGATGTTGAATATTGATTTTAATGATAACCGGATTCTTCTTGCGAATTCAGATTTTCAATCAAAAAACGCAAAAATCACTAGATTTTGGAACAGAGTCCAGGAAGTGCTGAAGAAATATATATGAAATTTTCAGTCAAAGAAGATTGATGATTTTTTCAAAAAACAAAATGTATAAAGCTGTTCAAAAAACAATAATCAATATAAAAAAACAAAAAATTATTATATCTTATAAAAATTATTAATAATAACTAAAAATTAGAAAAGAGAACTTGAGAGATATTGAAACTCTTAAAAAGCTAATTTTTCCAGCTTTTAAAACTAAACTCCTTTTTTTCAGTTCAGGTCTCTATTACAGGTTCAGGCGTCTTCATAAAGTTTGAAGGCGAAGATGTCATGCCTACATATGTCGGTTTCTGAGTGTGGAAGACGTTTACTCCCCCTGATAAGTATGCTTCCGAAATCATACTTCCACATTTTCGGCAGTAATAGAAGACATTAGAACCCAGGACTTGACGTTTTAACATTGTCTGGCATACACTGCAAAACATAGAAATACTTTCATTTTTCATGCAGGATCCTCATCCGTAAATCATGATAGAATCGAGCCTTGCGGTACCCACTTTTGTCCAGTACTTACAAACACTACAGTACTCTATCTTTCCATCTGAACTCATTTTCAGTCGAGCATGGCATTTTGGACATATTTTTAGCCGTTTCGTAACTAATCCCCCTTGGATTTCCATTTTTAAACTACAAGATCAGGCGGTCACAAGCCAGGAAATCGAAAAGATATCCTGACAGTACGCAAAGGACCTGAAAGAATATCCATCAGTACTGAAAAACTACTGCCCCTAACCTTGAAGTTACATTTAAAAGCCGTTTTTGACCTTTAACTGACAATGAATCAATTCCCCCGGACAGGACACCCTCAGATAAAGGTGTTTTAAGCTAAACGATTGTATTGCTTAAAAATCATACCTATCCGACCTCGCTGCAAAATACTACAACAAGCTACCAAATATATTATTCCTGATAGGATATAAGTTTTGGCTCAAAATGAATTATTTTTTATATGATCAAGGGGAAAGAGGCCACCTTCTGGTAAGATCGTACTTCCTCAAAAGTGTACTGTAAAATGAAGATCGAAGTAAATCCGAAAGCGACGGCAGGTTTTATTGATAGGCACTCACGGCAGGTATTAAACCAGGTATTAGATGGTATTTATCGGATAATATTAATTGAATACTATATTTAACAGGAATTTAATAAATACATTTGTTAATGGCTGTAAATAGTAAAAAAGTAAAAATAAATGGGTGAAAAATAACATTAAAGTAGTGAAAATAATCCAAATAAACAGACTGAAAAACAATATTTCTGACTAGATGGTGTTATTCTAAGTTAACAAACACCTGCTTCATCAAATTTCGCAGCGCATAAATGGTTGTGGAAAACTCTCAAAGCGAAATATATAAATAATATTATCGCTTTAGGAGTGTTCGCGATGAGGTGGGCAAAACGACCACATCCGATTGTATGAGCCGCTTTAACTCAGTTGGTAGAGTGTCTGGCTGTTAACCAGAATGTCGTAGGTTCGAGCCCTGCAAGCGGCGTAAAATTTTTGCATTTCTTATTTCTTACACTATTCTTCTCAGAATAGACACAACATATGCAAAAACTTTATTATTTAAGCCATACTATAAGCTACTAATAACATTATAGAATCAATAAGGGCCTGTAGCTCAGTCAGGTTAGAGCGCTCGGCTCATAACCGAGCGGTCACCGGTTCAAATCCGGTCAGGCCCATAAACTTTATATCCAAAGAATCTCTTGTATAAGAAGGTTCGAGGGTAAAATAATAACGTTCCTATCGAAAAGCCGCTTTAACTCAGTTGGTAGAGTGTCTGGCTGTTAACCAGAATGTCGTAGGTTCGAGCCCTGCAAGCGGCGTAAATTTTTGCATATTTAATTTTCTTCAAAAATTATTATTTTTCAGATTATTTTCACTTTTGTCTTTTGAATATGGGATTTTTGGAACTTATTTTACTCGATTCTGCTTTTGGTTCTACTTTGCTTGCTTCTTTTTGTCTACGTTGTCTGAACTCGCTTATTTTGTTTTCTCTAAACTCCTATTGGTTCATATGACCCCATAACCTAAATGTAAGGTAGGCGGTTCACATGAACGACATATATGTTACAAAGAGTGGGATGACTAAGGAGCAAATGTTTCGTCTTCGTTTAATAAACGGCTTCAACTTCGCTCCTATAATTGCAGACGCAATAGTTGATCTGAGCAAAGATTTCTTTCAGAATGATGATTCTAGAGTTTGTGATGGTCAAATCCTTTATCTTGCTATCTCTGACGAGGAAGATCCTGGCAAATCTATTCGATTCAAAGCATGTAGAGATTGTCCTTACATTAGATGCTCCTGAAGACATGGATGTCTATGAGAAATTTGGCTTATCATCATACAGACAACATGTATTGCTAAGGATCACACAAGAGGCCAGAGACCAGAATGCTCTTTTGACGATCAAAGATCTTGTAAAACTTCTCAAAAACAGTTACAGTACCATTAAACGAGACCTAAAGTACTTCCGGAAAAGAGAACTTTATGTTCCTCTAAGAGGTATTATCAAAGATATTGGTCCTTCCTCACATAAATCGAAAATTGTAGAGTTATATCTTAAAGGATACACTCCAACTGAGATCCAGAGATCAACACGACATTCGTTACAAAGTATAGAGCGTTATATCAAAGACTTTTCCCGTGTCTCTATTCTTACACAGCGAGAGGAATCATTAGACAACATCTTTGGAAGTTCAGTTAAACCTATGATTACAATTCATAAATTAGTTTTTGTACATCCAACGAATCAACAGAGTCACAATCTTCTGCCCAGACTGTGATGATGGAAATGATATGCAATAAGTAAATAAAAATAGGCTCTCCGCTGTTTTGTATGGGTTGAAAATAATTGCGTAGTTACACAGTTGCTCGGTCAAAATAAAAAACATCGATCTTGAATGTGATTTTCAACAACAAACGTTTCTAAATATTAGATATGTCACTCTCACATATAGAAAGTGGATATAAATTACCCACTCGAAACAGCGAAGAACCTAAAAAATCTCTAGAACCCTAATTTTACGATTTAGAGTTTTGAAGTTTCATGTTACTATTTTATTCAGCTTTATCAATCGTGTATAAGTCTATTTTATAGGGTAAAATTTAATAATATTATTTTTTTCTTCAAAAAAGTTTTAATAGGCAGAAATAATAAGTAGTTTATTCTATTTAAAAAAATTAATGAAATATATAATGGAGAATTCTTATAATGCCTTCCCCCAAAGAACCCATTATTAATCCAGATAATGCTTCAAAAACGAATTCAGATGAAAGAAAAGTTCAAAACCTACTAAGTAGATCGGAAGATATATTAGATGAAAAAGGGACTCAGAAACTGCAAAGTTCTGCAGATACAGCTGCTGAAAGATGTGAGTATAAAAGTGGTGACAAAAGACGAGATTATGAATGTTTTGTGATAATGCCTTATGGTTCAAAAGGGGAGTATTCAAGGGGAGTTGATGAATCGGATTATGTTTATAATCATATAATCTACCCGGCAATTAAAGAGTTTGAAAAAGAAACAAAACAAAGTGTAAAAGTAATTCGTGAGGTTGAAAATCCGGCTACAGGATCAATCACAAGAAGTATGATTGAACATATAGCCAAGTCGAAAATCTGCATTGTTGACATTACTGGTTTAAATCCCAATGTATTTTTTGAACTCGGCATCCGATACAGTTTAAAAAATAAAAATACAATTTTATTAAGACAGAGGACAACAGAAATTCCTTTTGATATTAATGGATATAGATGTATTACTTATGATTGTTTTAAACCAACTCATGCCATAAAAAACTTATTCCAGTTTTTGATATTAGGCACAGATAATGCAAAGAATACAAATAACGATAGTTTAGTGTTTGAAATTTTTCCAAACATGCAAGTCCATATCCCGGGCATATTGACAAGTATAGGTCAATCTAATGACGATTATTTGTCTTGGGATGAGTGGTGGTTGCATATTAAGGATTTGATTAAACTGCTAGATGATCCTTTCACTAATGGGCGTTTTGTTCCAGACGTTGTTTTTGGAATTTCCAATGGTGGTCTACTGGTTGCAGATTTACTTGGTCGTGCATTATTCAAAAGTACTCCAATCCCAATCCTATCTTTGTGGGCTCATCGCGGTAAAAGTAATAACACTGAGGATTCAAACTGTTATTTTTTTGATAATGAATACAATAAGGCGGTAATGGAAGTCTTAAATAAGAAACAAAGAGAAATTACAATTTTACTTGTAGATGATCTAGTTTTTTCGTCTAGCACTTCAATTCAAGCTTCAAATTTCATAAATAGGGAACTTAAAAAGAACTGTGAGATATTATTTACTCCTTTGTACTGTCGTGAAACATCAGATTCAAATATTGAAATTATTGAGAAAATGTTACCTTATGGGTTCAAAAATAAAAGAGGAAAAAATGTTTTCAACATATCCAAAGAAGAATACTTTAAAATGCTACACGTGCAAAAAAGAAAGTTCCCATATGATAAAAATCTGCAGTAATTCTTATATAGTTTTAATCTGACAGAAGCATACATCTTAGAAGTGTAAATGTCTTCATGCTTCTATTTTTCATACAATTTAAAAATATACATCCTATTTGTAATTTTTGGATTTTGATTCATCAGTGTATTAATACCTGCTTTCGGCAGGTCGACATAAAAATCCATTCAATTTTTCTATTGATATCGTTTTTTTCAGAACTTTTGAAATTCCATTTAAATCAAAAATTACTAAATGTTAACCATGACATAATTAATATATA
>Ga0268263_1000918_pt1 | contig 32741 bp, 26 predicted proteins | sample Biomet5_FD_190358 | JGI IMG/M metagenome (GOLD analysis project Ga0268263, IMG submission 190358) | Microbial communities from bioreactor (seeded with sewage sludge) at LBNL, California, USA - Biofuel metagenome 5 (SPAdes) (version 4) | ecosystem: Engineered > Bioreactor > Anaerobic >... | reverse complement strand
CGGCCTGCGGTTTTCCACCAAATGATGAGGTGTACATCCGAAGGGTCGTACAGGGGCGAACGGAAAGCCCCTGTTTAGTAATTTGTCCGCGCAGCGGACACCTCTTAAAACAAGCAAACTTATCAAATACCACTTTCCGGCCTGTCTCGGGTATTTGTTTTTGAAAGTTGAAACTTGAGAAGTTGGAGAAATTTGTGCCTGCGGCGCATCGCTTGTCAAAGGGGCTTTCCGTTCGCCCCTTTGGAACCCTTCGGGTGCACACTTCGCACTCAAGGCGGTGGCGGGAGCCGTTCGCCCCTTTGGAACCCTTCGGGTGCGCACTTCGCACTCAAGGCGGCAGCGGGAGCCGCTGCCCCTATTTACCCTTCGCCAAAAACCATTAGTCAGTGTGTAATTGCATTGAAAAAAACTGTGCCTGCAGCGCGGCGGCGCGAGCCGATTGCCCCCTGAAACCCCTTCAGGCGCACGCTTCGGCGCGGGAGGCGGCACGGGACGCTCCCGCCGCGATGAGCATATAAAAAGGCCACACGGGCTGAATGCCCTTGGATATGATCCGCAGATCTTTGCGGCCCGAAATTCGCGTCTACAATTTTGAACAATATGGGGTGCTTCATGTTACTTTCACTATTCGACGACAGCGCCCGGTTCCGACAGGTGCTTTCAGCGCTTGGGCGGCGCGTCGATATGCCCTTATATGCCGCCGGGCTCTCCGGCGTACACAAGGCGCTGCTGGCCGCCGCCGCCGCGGAGAAGACCGGCCGCCCCGTGCTGGTCATAACGCCGGACGAGGCCTCCGCCACCCGCATAGCCGAGGATATGGCCCAGCTCCTGGGGTCGGAGGCCGTGGCCCTGCTGCCGGCGAGGGACCTCGCTCTGCGCAGCGTGGAGGGCGCCTCCCGCGAGTTCGAGCACGCCAGACTGCGCGTGTTCGGGCGGCTGCTCTCCGGCAAGTGCCGCGCCGTGACCTGCAGCGCCGAGGCCGCCCTGCAGTACACCCTGCCGCCCGGCACCTATAAATACAACACGATGACCCTTTCGCGCGGGCAGAGCGTCGGCCTTGAGGAGCTGACGGAGCGCTTCCTGCGCGCAGGGTACGAGAGACGCCCGCAGGTGGACGGCGTGTGCCAGTTCTCCGTGCGCGGCGGCATAATAGATTTCTATTCCCCGGAGTCCGCATATCCCGTGCGCGCGGAGCTCTGGGGCGACGAGATAGACTCCCTGGCCGCCTTCGACCCGGAGAGCCAGCGCCGCACCGACGAGCTGGACAGCGTCGAAATGGCTCCGGCGCGGGAGGTGCTGTTCGACTCCGAAACGGCGCTGACCTCCGCCCTCAAGGACGCGCGCGCCGCGGCGAGGGGCAAGACCGGCGTGCTGGTAAAAAAGCACCTCGACGAGGACCTCGCGCGGGTGGACGAGGGGCTGCCCCTCTCCGCGCCGGACAGGTACCTGCCGCTGTGCTACAGCTTCCCGGCGACCGTGTTCGACTACATGACGGAGGCGGTGGTCTTTGTCTCCGAGTACGTCAAGCAGAAGGAGACGCTGAAAAACCTGGAGACCCAGTGGCACGAGGACGCCGCCGCGCTGTATGAGGACGGCATCATCTTCGCCGGGTGCGACCGGTTCAGCATGGATTTCACAGAGTACGTTTCCGTGCTCGCGGACGGGGACACCGTGCTCGCGGACACGTTCATAAGGAGCGCGAACGAGCTGCCCATCCGCTCCGTCGTCGATTTCGGGGCCCTGCAGCTCGCGCTTTGGAGCGGGGAGCTGCCGACGCTGACCGAGGACCTGGGCGACTACCTCGCGCGCGGATACGCCGTGGCTGTCCTGGCGGGGACGGAGCGGGGCGCGCGGGCGCTGGTGTCCGACCTGCAGAAGGAGGGCCTCCCCGCCGCCTTTACGGAGGACGCCGTGTGGAAGCCGGGCAGCGTTTCCGTGCTCACGGGCTTCCTGTCCGCCGGCGCGGAGTTCCCGCTGGAGAAGGCCGCCGTGCTCAGCCATTCGCGCACCGCCGTGACCGGAGGAAAGCGCAAGCGCATAAAGAAGTCGGAGAACCCGCTGAAAAGCCTCTCCGACCTGACGCCGGGGGATTACGTGGTGCATGTCTCGCACGGGATCGGCGTTTTCGAGGGGATCGTCAAGCGCGACATACACGGCGTGGTGAAGGATTACATCGCCATACGCTACGCCGGGACGGACATGCTCTACGTGCCGGTGACGCAGCTCGACATGGTGTCGAAATACATCGGCGCGGCGGAGGACAAGGCCGTCAAGCTGAACAAGCTCGGCTCCGCGGACTGGGCCCGCACCCGCAGCCGCGTGAAGGCCGCCGTGAAAGACATGGCCAAGGAGCTGATAGCCCTTTATTCCAGGCGCATGAGCACGGACGGCTTCGCCTTCTCCGAGGATACGGACTGGCAGCACGACTTTGAGGAGCGTTTCCCCTATGAGGAGACGGACGACCAGCTCCGCTGCATAGACGAGATAAAGCGGGACATGGAGCTGCCGCGCCCGATGGACCGGCTGCTGTGCGGAGACGTCGGCTTCGGCAAGACGGAGGTGGCCATCCGCGCCGCCTTCAAGTGCGTGATGGACTCGAAACAGGTGGCCGTGCTCGTGCCGACGACGATCCTCGCGTGGCAGCACTACCAGACGTTCCTGCAGCGGTTCGAGGGGTTCCCGGTGACGATAGAGCTGCTCTCCCGCTTCCGCAGCGCGTCCCAGCAGGCGGCCATCCTCAAGCGCATACGCACGGGCGAGGTAGACATAATAATCGGGACGCACAGGCTCCTGCAGAAGGACGTCGTGTTCAAGGACCTGGGGCTCTGCGTGATAGACGAGGAGCAGCGGTTCGGCGTGGCGCACAAGGAGCGGTTCAAGGAGCTGAAGAACGCCGTGGACGTGCTGACCCTCTCCGCGACCCCCATTCCGCGCACGCTGAACATGGCCATGAGCGGCATCCGCGACATGAGCACGATAGAGGAGGCGCCGCAGGACCGCTACCCCGTGCAGACCTATGTGATGGAGTACGACAGGGGCGTGGTGCTCGAGGCGATACGCAAGGAGCTGCGGCGCGGCGGGCAGGTGTTCTACCTGCACAACCGGGTGGAGAGCATCGTCTCCTGCGCCGCGAAGCTGCAGAGCGACCTGCCCGACGCCCGCATCGTCTACGCGCACGGGCAGATGGCGGAGGAGGAGCTCTCCGCGATATGGCAGAGCCTGCTGGACCACGAGGCGGACATCCTCGTCTCCACCACCATAATAGAGAACGGCGTGGACGTGCCCTCCTGCAACACGCTGATAATCGAGGACGCGGACAGGCTGGGCCTTTCCCAGCTCTATCAGCTCCGCGGGCGCGTCGGGCGCAGCAACAGGCGGGCTTTCGCCTACTTCACCTTCACGCGCGGCAAGGCCATCACGGACGTGGCGGAAAAGCGCCTCTCCGCGATACGCGATTTCACGCAGTTCGGCTCCGGCTTCAAGATAGCCATGCGCGACCTGGAGATACGCGGCGCGGGGAACATCCTCGGCGCGTCACAGCACGGTCACATGGAGAGCGTAGGCTACGACATGTACCTGCGGCTGCTGTCCGAGGCCGTCGCGGAGGAGAGGGGCGAGCCCTCGCCCGCCGAGGACACGGAGTGCACCGTGGACATCCAGCTCGAGGCGCACATCCCGGAAAAATACATCTCGAACCTGTCGCAGCGGGTGGACGCCTACAAGCGCATTGCCGCGATACAGACCGACGAGGACGCGCGCGACGTGCTGGACGAGCTGCTCGACCGCTACGGGGAGCCGCCCGCCGCCGTGCTGGGGCTGGTGGAGGTGGCCACCCTGCGCAACACGGCCTCCGCGCTCGGCGTGACCGACATAAAACAAAACGAGCACGAGATGCGCTTCTACCTCAAGGCCATCGACCTTGAGCGCATCAGCGCGGCGACCGGAAAGCTGCGCGGGCGGCTGGCCGTCTCCGCCGGGGAGAAGCCTTACCTCACGCTGAACCTGCGCGCCGGCGAACAGCCGATAGTCATGATGAAACAGGTATTGCTGGCGATGAACAGCTGAGAGGAGCGTAACATTGAAAAGAAGGACCTCATACGCGCCGCTGATAACGGTGCTGGCGATAGTCGCCGCGGCCGCCGCGGGCGTGATAATCTTTATAAAGAGCACCCTGCCGGGAAACGGCGCCTCCTCCGGCGCGGGGGAGAGCTCCGGCGAGGCCGTGAAGCTGCCCGACGGGGCGGACGAGGGCGCGCTGTGGCAGCTCTCCGACACTCCCGACGCCGTGACCGCGACGATAGCGACGGGCGAGGGCGACATCGTGATAAAGCTCTCCGACACGGCGGCCGCCGCGGCTTTCGAGGCCATGGCGGACGATTACGCGGGGACGGAGTTCTTCCGCCTCGTGCCGGACATGATGGTGCAGACGACCGCGGCCGCGGAAAAGACCGCGGAGGCCGGCGAAACGGAGCTGCTGTGCCTGCGCGGGGCCGTCGGCTTCGTTGTGGACGAGACGGGCGTCACCTCCGGGCTGTTCATCGTCACCGCGCCGGAAAAACTGAGCGCCGTGTCCTCCGCGTACCTGACGGAGAACGGCTTCTCCGAGGAGGCGGCGGCCGCCTACCGCAAGACGGGCGGCGCGCCGGAGCTGGACGGGAAACACGTGGTGTTCGGGCAGGTGGTCTCCGGCTGGGGCGCGCTCATGCGCATCGCGGCGGGGGAGACGGGCGGCCTGTCCTCCGGCTACCTCGCGTCGAGCCCCGTAAAAATAATTTCCGTGACCCTCTCGAACGCGGGAACTTCCCCGGCCGCGTCCGATACGCCCGGCACGTCAGACTCGTCCGGCACGTCCGACTCGTCCGGCACGTCAGATTCGTCCGCGCCGTCGGACTGACCCGCCGCGGGCGGAGGATATTTCGGGAGATAACGGAGCGCGCAATAAAAAAGAGAGCCCTGCGGCTCTCTCTTTTTTTGTTATGGGGATCACTCGTCGTTCGGCATATCGCCGCCGCTGTAGCCGGCCACGATGTCGTCGGAGGCGTCCTCCTGCTCCTTTTTCAGCAGCTCGGCACGGGCCTCGTCGGCCTCCTTTTCGGCCTCGGCCTCGGCTTCCTTCTCGGCCTTCTCCTCGTCGCTCTCCTTGGGCGGAACGGCCAGCGTCACCACGCGGCTGCCCTCGCCCAGGCGCATGGCCCGCACGCCGCCCGCGTAACGTTGCTGCACGCTGATCTCGTCCACGCGGAAGCGGATTATCACGCCGTCGTCGGAGATCATGATGATGTCGTCGTCGTCGTCCACGTCCTTGATGCCCGCCACGCCGCCGGCCTTGTAGTTTATCATGCCCTTGCCGCCGCGGTTCTGGGTATGGTAGTCGTCGAACGGCGTGCGGCGGCCCTTGCCGTCCTCGCTCACCGTCAGCAGCATCGCGCCCTCGCGCACCACCTCGGCGCCGACCACCTCGTCGTCGTCGTCCAGCGCGATGGCGCGCACGCCCCTGGCCGTGCGGCCCAGCTCGCGCGCGTCCTCCTCGTTGAAGCGGATGCAGTAGCCGTTCCTGGTGGCGACTATCAGCTCGTCGCCGCCGCGCGTCAGCCGCACCCAGCGCAGCTCGTCGCCCTCGTCCAGATTTATGGCGATGAGGCCGGACTTGCGCACGTTCCTGTAGGCGGAGACCTTCGTGCGCTTGATGACGCCCCTCTTTGTTATCATGCAGAGGTAGCCCCCGTCGTCGTCGAGGTCGGACACCTTTATCACGGCGGTGACCTTCTCGTCCTGCGCCAGAGGCAGCAGATTGACGACGTTCATGCCGCGCGCGCTCTTGCCGCTCTCCGGTATCTCGTAGCCCTTTACCCGGAAAGTGCGGCCCGTGCTCGTGAAGAACGCCACATAGTCGTGGCTCGAGCACACGAAGAGCTGCTCCACAAAGTCCTCCTCGCGCCGCGCCAGGCCCGAAACGCCCTTTCCGCCGCGGCTCTGCGTGCGGTAGGCGTCTATCGGCTGACGCTTGATGTAGCCGAAATGCGTCAGCGTCATCACGCAGGTCTGCACGGGAATGAGGTCCTCTATGTCCACTTCGCCTTCCACGTTGCGTATCTCCGTGCGGCGGTCGTCGGCGAATTTGTCGCTTATCTCCTGCAGCTCGGTCTTTATGATGGCGTCCACCTTGTGTATGTCCGCGAGGATGGCCTCGTACTCCGCCACGCGGGCGAGGATGTCGGCCAGCTCCTCCTCTATCTTCTGCCGGTCGAGCGAGGACAGACGGCCCAGACGCATGGCGAGGATGGCGTTGGCCTGTATCTCCGACAGACCGAAACGCTCCATCAGGCGGGGGCGGTTGTCGTTGTCGTCCTTGCCGCTGCGGATGATGCGGATGACCTCGTCTATGTTGTCCTCCGCTATCTTGAGGCCCTCAAGGATGTGCTCGCGCTCCCTGGCCTTGCGCAGGTCGAAGCGCGTGCGCCTCGTGATGATCTCGCGCTGGAAGTCGATGTAGTTCTGCAGCATCTGCTTTAAGGTGAGCACCTTCGGCTCGCCGTTCACCAGCGCGATCATGATGACGCCCACCGTCTCCTGCATCTGCGAGTACTCGTAGAGCTGGTTCAGGATGAGGCGGCTGTTGGCGTCGCGCCGGAGCTCGATCACGATGCGCATGCCGCTGCGGTCGGACTCGTCGCGCAGGTCGCTGATGCCGTCTATGCGCTTGTCTTTGACAAGGTCGGCTATGCTCTCGATCAGGCGCGCCTTGTTGACCATGTAGGGTATCTCCGTGACGATGATGCGTTCGCGGTCGTTCTTCCACTCCTGTATCTCGGCGCGCGCGCGCAGGGCCAGCTTGCCGCGGCCCGTGCCGTAGGCGGCGCGTATCCCGCTGCGGCCCATGATGATGCCGCCGGTGGGGAAGTCCGGCCCCTCGATGTCCTGCATGATGTCCTCAAGCGTCGCGTCCGGGTTGTCTATCAGGCGGCAGACGCCGTTCGTCACCTCGCGCAGGTTGTGCGGGGGGATGTTGGTCGCCATGCCAACGGCTATGCCCGTGGAGCCGTTGACCAGAAGGTTCGGGAAGCGGCTGGGCAGCACGACGGGCTCCTGCAGGCGGTCGTCGTAGTTGCCCACGAAGTCCACCGTCTCCTTGTCGATGTCCTGCAGCATCTTCAGCGCCATGCGGCTCATGCGGCTCTCTGTATAACGGTAGGCGGCAGGCGGGTCTCCGTCCACGGAGCCGAAGTTGCCGTGCCCGTCCACCAGCGGCGCGCGCAGGGAGAAATCCTGCGCCAGCCTGACCATGGCGTCGTAGACCGAGGCGTCGCCGTGCGGATGGTACTGCCCCAGCACGGAACCGACGGTGTCGGCGCACTTGCGGTACGGCTTCGACGGGTCCAGCCCGTTCTCGTACATCGTGTAAAGTATGCGGCGGTGCACCGGCTTCAGCCCGTCGCGGACATCCGGCAGCGCGCGCGCCACTATGACGGACATGGAGTAGTCGAGGAAGGATTTGCGCATCTCCTTCTCTATGTCCACCTCTATCAGCTTCGAGTGCGGCTCGTCGTCGTCGGGGTTCTGGGCTATCAGCTCGTCCTCCTGCCCGTCGTCCTCCCCGGTCTCCGGCGCGTTTCCGCCCAGCTCCGTGTCCCGGGGCTCGCCCGCGTCCGTCTCTCCGCCGTTTTCGGGCATCCCGTCGTTTTCAGGCGCGCCGCCCGTCTTTTTCTCCTCGTCCAAAACAAAACCTCCCACCGGGGCGTGCGGTCTTTTCAGCTCCGCCGCCCTTTTTCATGCTTTTATTCCTTATCGCCGTCCGTGTCGCCGGGCAGCTCCTTTTTTCCGTCGTCCTCCGGCAGCTCGTCCCCGCCGCCGTCCTCCGCGGCTTCCTTCTCCTCCGCGGCCTTCCTTGCGGCCTCTATGCGCGAGTTGCAGAAGTCGAGCATCTCGTCCAGCGTGTGGTCGTCCCCCGTCACCATGCGGATGGGCAGGATGAGCTGATTGGCGAGATTGAACTCGAGGTAGAACAGATTCTCGCTGTTCCAGGCGCGGTCGAACTTGTCCCAGGTGAAGAAGGCGTCGCGCGGGGCGGCCTTTTCCAGCACGCCCTCCTCATAGAACGCCTCCGTGATATAGTTTTGCAGGTAGACGCTGTTGTCGTAGTAGTTTTTGCTGCTCTTTTCCAGCTTTTTGGCGAAAAACAGCTTGTGGTAAAAGAAGGTGTAGAAGCCGAAGCCCAGCAGCAGGAGCGTGGCGACGATGTAGCTCTGGCGGGCGTAGCTGTCCGCCCAGTTGAGGTACGTCACCACCGCGAAGGCGACGCCGCCCAGCAGCTCTATGATGCCCCAGATGCGCTTGCTCTTTTTGTCCTTCTCTATGTTCCCGGCAGAGACGGCGAGGTTGTACTCGCGGAAGTCCTCCAGCGTCAGCTTGTAGCGGTAGAGGTATTTCGGCTCCCCGTGCTCCTCCACCGGTATGCGCTTGATGACCTTTTTCTGCTTTTCTTTCGTCCCAAAAAGATTGGAAAATAAGCTCATATTCGTTCCTCCGTCGTTTTTTCTTAGATTATAGAAAGGAAATATGAACCGCGAACCAACGCGCGGGAAATTTTCATCACACGTCCAGATTTTTGACGTACTTGGCGTTCGTCTCGATGAACTCGCGGCGCGGGGCCACCTTGTCGCCCATCAGGATGGTGAACACCTCGTCCGCGGCGGCGGCGTCCTCCAGGTCCACCTTGAGCATGATGCGCCGGTCGGGGTCCATCGTCGTCTCCCAGAGCTGCTCGGAGTCCATCTCGCCGAGGCCCTTGTACCGCTGCACGTCGGATTTGCCGGTGCCCTCGGGGTACATCTCCGCGAGGATGATGTCCCGCTCCCTGTCGGAGTAGGCGTAGCGGAACTTCTTGCCGCGGCTTATCTTAAAGAGCGGAGGCTGCGCGATGTAGATGTGCCCCTCCTCCACCAGCGGGCGCATGAAGCGGTAGAAGAAGGTCAGCAGCAGCGTGCGTATGTGCGAGCCGTCGACATCGGCATCCGCCATGATGATGACCTTGCCGTAGCGCAGCTTCGAGAGGTCTATCTCGTCCCCGAGCCCGCACCCCAGCGCCGTCACGACCGGCATCAGCTTCTCGTTCGTGTACACCTTGTCGAGGCGCGCCTTCTCGACGTTCAGCATCTTGCCCCACAGCGGGAGTATCGCCTGGAAGCGCCTGTCGCGCCCGCCCTTGGCGGAGCCGCCTGCGGAATCTCCCTCCACGATGTATATTTCGGTGTTGATGTTGTCGCGGTCGCTGCAGTCGGCCAGCTTGCCGGGCAGGGAGGCCGTCTCCAGCGCGGATTTGCGGCGGGCCGTCTCCCTCGCGCGGCGTGCGGCTTCCCTTGCCCTCGCGGCGCCCAGCGACTTTTCAAATATCGCCTTGGCGACGGCGGGGTTCTCCTCGAAATACGTGGAGAGGCCGTCGTACACCGTCTGCGAGACGAGGGTGGCTATCTCCGTGTTGCCGAGCTTCGCCTTCGTCTGCCCCTCGAACTCCGCGTTCGTCAGCTTGACGGAGACGATCGCCGTCAGGCCCTCGCGCACGTCGTCGCCGGAGAGGTTCTTGTCCGCGTCCTTGAGGATCCCGTGGCGGCGGCCGTAGTCGTTGAACACGCGGGTGATGGCGTTTTTAAAGCCCTGCTCGTGCGTGCCGCCGTCCGTCGTGTGGATGTTGTTGGCGAAGGTCAGCAGCACCTCGTTGTAGCTGTCGTTGTACTGCATCGCCACCTCCGCGGTGGAGTCGCCGGAGCGGGACGAGAAATATATCACGTCGGGGTGGATGACCTCCAGCCCCTTCTTTTTGTGGATGTGCTCGACGAAGCTCTTTATGCCGCCCTCGTAATGGAGCACCTCGCTGCGGGGGTTCTCCTCGTCGCGGCTGTCCGTCATCGTTATGCGCACGCCCGCGTTGAGGAAGGCCTGTTCGCGCATGCGGGAGAGCAGGGTCTCGTAGTCGAACTCCGTCTCCTCGAAGATCTCGGCGTCGGGCTTGAAGGTCACGGCCGTGCCGGTCATGTCCGTGTCGCCGATTATTTTCAGCTCGCCGTCCGGCACGCCGCGCTTGAAGCACTGGCGGTAAGTGTGGTGGCCGTCGTTGACCTCCACCTCCAGCCACTCCGACAGCGCGTTGACGACGGAGGCGCCCACGCCGTGCAGTCCGCCGGACACCTTGTAGCCAGAGCCGCCGAATTTGCCGCCCGCGTGCAGCACGGTGAAGACCACCGTGACGGCGGGGATGCCGAGCTTGTGCTGTATCCCGACGGGGATGCCGCGCCCGTTGTCCACCACGCGGATGATGTCGCCCTTCATGATGTCCACGAAAATGTCCGTGCAGTAGCCGGCGAGCACCTCGTCTATCGAGTTGTCCACGATCTCGTACACCAGGTGGTGCAGCCCCTTGGGCCCGGTGGAGCCGATATACATGCCGGGGCGTTTGCGCACGGCTTCCAGCCCCTCCAGCACCTGGATCTGGTTCTCATCGTATGCCGGCGCGTTATCGCCGACAGCGAACGGTGTGTTGTCCAAAACAGTTTCCTCCTAAGCAGAATAAACTATCGTTGAAACGGCGCAGGCCCCCGGCGTCACTGGCCGGGCAGGAACTCGCCCCCGTCGGCGCGCTTTTTCAGCGTCGAGCTGGCGACCTGCAATATATACACGCTCTGTCTGCCCGCCCGCCCGCACACGGCGAAGCTCTTGGGCAGATCCGGCGCGACGGAGACGACCTCCCCGCGTTTCTGCGCGAGGGCGAGAAAATCCCTGGTGTCCTTCGCGGTGCTGGCGTTGTCGAGGTCGAACACGCCCACGACGTCCCCCTCCGGCACCACGCAGTCCGAACCTAAAAAAAGATACATATCAGCACGAAAGCGGCGCCCCGCTTTCCACATCTCCCTTCAAAACGGTGGAAAACCCGCTCTCCGTCAGGCGCCCGTCCTCCATGCGGAAGACGCGCCCGTCCCTGAGCCCGGAGAACAGCGCCGCGTCGCAGCAGGTCAGAAATATCTGGCTCTCGCCTATGGAATTTAAAATGTAGCGGCGGCGGGAATCGTCCAGCTCGCTCATCACGTCGTCCAGCAGCACCAGCGGCGCCTCGCCCAGCGTGTCCCTCAGCATCGCGGCCTCCGCCAGCTTGATGGAGAGGATGCAGCTCCTCTGCTGCCCCTGGGAACCGTAGGCGCGCACCGGCTCGCCGTCCAGCGTGACGTCGAGGTCGTCCCTGTGCGGGCCCGTCCCCGTGGAGGCAAGGCGCACGTCCCTGTCCCTGTGCTCGCGCAGCTCCGTCAAAAAGAGCTCCGCCCAGCCCGCCGCGCTCATGTCCCGCTGAGGGGTCTCTCCCTCCGGCAGGAAAGAGCAGCAATACCGCGCCCCGAATTTTTCCCGCCCGCCGGAGATGCCCGCGTAGACCTCCTCGGCCTTCTCCGCGAGGGCCGCCGCGTAACGCACCCGCGTCCTGACGACGTAGCCGCCGAGGCTCGCGAGCTGCCCGTCGAACACGTCGAGCATTTCGGAGAGCTGCGGGTGCTCGTACATATCCCTGAGCAGGGAGCCGCGCTGTATGAGCACGCGCCCGTAGTCGGCCAGCGCCCGGGTGAATTTCGGCGAGAGCTGGCACAGCGACGTGTCCATCAGCCGGCGGCGCTCCTTGGGCCCGTCCTTGAAAAGGCTCATCTGCAGCGGGGAAAAGACGACGCCGCCCATGGTGCCGAACCAGTCCGCCGGGCGCGTCACCGGGATGCCGTTCTTTTTCATGGCCTTTTGCGGGGAGAAGGAGATCTCCGCCTCCTGCTCGCGCCCGCCGCCGAAGAACGAGGCCCTGAGTACGGCCCGCTCCCGCCCGAAAGCCACCAGCTCGGCGTCCTTCGCGCCGCGGAAGCTCTTCGCCCCCGTGAACAGCCAGAGCGCCTCCATCAGGTTCGTCTTGCCCTGCGCGTTGTCCCCGCAGATGATGTTGACCCCGGGCCCGGGGCGAAAGTCCACGCCGTCGAGGTTCCGGAACCCCTCGGCCTCAAGGCCCGTCAATATCATACCGCGCTCACCGTGTAGGACGAGCCGTCCAACTCCACCCTGTCGCCGGGGCGCAGCTTTTTCCCGCGCATGGAGCACGCTTCTCCGTTTACGAGCACGCGCCCCGCCTGTATCAGCTCCTTGGCCTCGCCTCCGGTCATTACCGCGCCGGCGAATTTCAGGAACGAGTCGAGCTTTATATATTCGCCCGTTATGGCGACGGCCTTTTCGACGGCCGCGGCGGGGGCTTTCTCCTCCTCCGCGCCGAAGACGGGCTTCCTTTTCAGTGTCAGCTTTATCTTTGCCATATGCGCTCCAAAAGGGCGTTTTGCCCTTGTCTCATATATCCGTCTTCATCCTGACCGGCAGCACGAGGAAGAGGAAGCTGTCCCCCTCCAGCGGCACGATCTTGACCGGAGAGAGGGGGCCGGTTATCTCCATCCTCACCTTGTCGCAGTCCGTCGCGCGCAGAGCCTCCATGAGGTAGCGGTTGTTGAAGCCCATCTCCACCGGCGCGCCCTTGGATTCGCACGCCACCGTGTCGTTCACCTTGCCCAGCGCCGTCGCGCAGGAGATGCGGATCTCGCCGTCCCCCACGGAGAAGCGGATGGGGCTCTTCAGCCTGTCGCTTATCAGCAGGGAGGTGCGCTCCACACTGGAGAGCGTGTCCCTCACGCTGACGGTGACGACGGTCCCGGCCGTCTGCGGTATCGACGAGCGGAAATCTATGAAATCGCCCTCCAGCAGACGGGAGATGATGCTGTAATCGCCCACGCGGAACACGATCTGCCGCTGGGAGACGCAGAGCTGCGCGTCGTCGTCCCCGTCGCAGAGGCGCGAGACTTCCGCCAGCGTCTTGCCCGGCACGATGAACGAAAGCTCGCCCGTGTAGGAGACCGGCTCTTTCCTGATGGCGAGGCGGAACCCGTCCACGGAGACGAGCGAGAGCGTGCCGTCCTCGAAGATGAACTTGGAGCCCGTGTGCACGGGTTTGAAGTCGTTGACCGCGACGGCGTACAGCGTCTGATCTATCATGGAGCGGAGCGTCTCCTCCTTTACGGGGATGACCTCGCGCCCGTCGGCCTCCGGCAGGGGAGGGAACTCCTCGGCGGGAATGCCGATGATGCTGAACTCGGCCGCGCCGCCGCGCACGCTCGTCATGCACTTGTCGTCGGAGGTGATCTCCACCGTCTCGGACGAGAAGCGGCGCACCATGTCCGCGAAAAGACGCGCGTTGAGCACGACGTCCCCGTCCTCGGAGACACGCGCCTCGATCTCCGTGCTGATGCCCATTTCCATGTTGTAGCAGCAGAGGAAAAGCCCCCGCTCTGTGGTGCGCATGAGCACGCCCTCCATGGCCGGGTGAGTCGACTTCGGAGCGACGGCCCTCGTAACGCTGCCGAGAGCGTCCGACAGCTCCTGCCGGCTGCATGAGAATTTCATAGCAAGACCTCCTGATCAATAAAAAACTGGCGGGCGCGGCGTTTTTTCGGGCGGCTGTCTCTCCACAAAAATTCAACAATAAACAGCCGGTTTTCGACCGCTCTCCCATTCTGATAAAACTTTCAACTTTTGAGTTTTACGTCCACCGCGTTTTCCCGCCCGGCGGTGGGCCGCAGGCCCGCTTTTTTGGCCCTTCGGCGCAGTCTTTCAACTTTTTCGCGCCCTCTATTACTGTGACTGTAATATTCTTTTCTCTCTGTATACGGAGAAACGTATTTTTTAAAAAAACGAAGCCGCCGGAAGCCTTGAGAGAGTGGAAAACAGACATATCCTCCGCGGTTTCCATTTAACGACAAAAAAGGAAGATCATGAGTCGCGGATGTTTTTGATGATGTCCTCTATCGTCTCGCGGTAGCGCGCGTCGCTCTGCATGTTCTGTTCCACCTGGCGCACGGCGTAGACGATGGTGGAGTGGTCGCGCCCGCCGAACTCGTCCCCTATGGCGGCCATGCTCATCTGCGTGATCTCGCGCACGATGTAGATGGCGATCTGCCTGGCCCCGCTGATGTTGGCCGCGCGCTTGTTGCTGCGTATGTCCTGCGGGGAGACCTGGTATGTACGCCCGACCTCGCTGATGATCCTCTCTATCGTCACGGGCACGGGCTGGTTGTCGCTGAGTATGTCGCGGATGGCGTTCTGTGCGATGAGGATGGTGGGCGTCGAGTCCGAGATGAGGGAGTTGGCCTTGATGTTCTTCACGGCGCCCTCCAGCTGGCGGATGTTGCTCTTGAGCTTCGTCGCCACGTACTCGGCCACGTCGTCCGGAATATCCACGTGCAGGAGCTGCGCCTTGCGCTGGATGATGGCGATGCGCGTCTCGAAATCAGCGGGCTGTATGTCCGCCAGCAGGCCGCTCTCGAACCTCGTGCGCAGCCTGTCCTCCAGCGTCTTTATCTCCTTCGGCGGGCGGTCGCTGGTCAGCACGATCTGCTTGCCGGCCTCGTACAGCGCGTTGAACGTGTGGAAGAACTCCTCCTGCGTCTGCACCTTGCCGGCGATGAACTGGATGTCGTCCACCAGGAGGTAGTCGGAGCGGCGGTACTTCTCCCGGAACTCCGGCGTCGTCTGGTTGGCGATGGAGGCGATCAGCTCGTTGGTGAACTCCTCGCTCTTGACGTACGTCACCACGACGTCGGGGCGGCGCTTCGTCACCTCGTTCTTTATGGCGAAGAGCAGGTGGCTCTTTCCCAGGCCGCTGTCCCCGTAGATGAAAAGGGGGTTGTAGCTGCTGACCTCGTGCGTGGCGACGGCCATGGACGCGGCGTGCGCGAACTTGTTGGAGGGGCCGACGATGAACGTGTCGAACGTGTACTCGTAGTTGCCGTCCTCCTGCTCCGTGTCCTCCTTCTCCTTTTCAGGCGCCGCCGCCTGGCACTGCACGACCACCTTGACCGGAAAGCCGAGCACCGACTCGAACCCCTCCGCCAGGACGGAGCTGTACTTCTCCATCACGATGTTCTGCTTGAACTCCGAGTTGACGGACAGATACACCGTGTCGTTCTCCAGCTTCACCGGCTCTATGTCGCGTATCCAGAGGTTGTGGGCGACCTGCGTCATCCTTTGCCGGCAGAAGTCGCTGACAAGCTGAAATATTTCCCCGAAAGAATCCATTTTTGTCCTCCGCGCACATTATTAGCGTTCGGGCGGGCCCTTTCGCCGCGAAGGCAAAGAGCCCGCCTTTATATTTATAATATAAAAGAATTATACCACAATAAGCACACTATGTAAACTTTCCACGACAAAATAATAATATATTATAATAAGGAAAGACAGCGGCGGGCGCCCTTAACATCTATATATAAAAAAAGATTGACTTTTTCCCGCCGGGCGTTTATACTATTTCCTTGCAAGGTTTTACGCCGCTTTACCGTGAAAGGAGGGTCGACCAGTGAAAAGAACATACCAGCCTAAAAAGCTTCATCGCCAGCATGTCCACGGTTTCATGCAGAGGATGGCCACAAAGAATGGCCGCAAAGTCCTCGCCGCCAGAAGAGCGAAGGGAAGAAAGCAGCTGAGTTACTGACCGACCACCGCTGTGTGGTCTTTTTTTTGCTGCAGATATGAAGATTTCCGCTCTCAAAAAGAACAGCGACTTCCTGCGTATATATCGCCGCGGCAAGAGCGCCGCCGGCGCCGCAGTGGTCTGCTATGTGCTGCCTAACCGCACGGGAGATGTGAGGCTGGGGCTTACCTCCAGCAAGAAGATAGGCGGGGCCGTTCAGAGGAACCGCGCCCGCCGCGTGATGAGAGCCGCTTTCCGCGAGGTGGCGCCGCTGGTGCGCCCCGGAGTGGACATCGTGCTCGTGGCCCGTGTGAAGACCGTCACTGTAAAGTCTACCGCTCTGCTCCCCTCTTTGACCGCCGGGCTCGGCAAACTCGGCGCCCTGCAGAGCATCGAAAACCGATGAAAAAGCTGTTCCTGCTCATCATCCGCTTTTATCAAATGGCGATCTCGCCTTACCGGCCCGCTGTGTGCCGGTACTATCCCACCTGTTCCGCGTACGCCTATACCGCGATAGATCGTTTTGGGGCGCTGCGGGGCGGGCTACTTGCGTTTCTGAGGGTCATGCGCTGCCACCCCTACCACAAGGGCGGCTACGACCCTGTGCCGGAGACCTGGGACGAGGCGAAGGACGCCCTCAGCCACAAAAATAAGCGGCGCTGAGTAAGGGCCCGCGGATGTAGGACGGCATAGGAAAAAGGGGAAAACAAATGCAGTTTTTAATGGAAGTGCTCGGGTGGCCGATGGGGTGGATCATGTTCGCCTGCTACTGGCTCATCCCGAACTACGGGGTCGCACTGATCCTGTTCACCATCATCACAAGGGTGCTGCTGTTCCCTATTTCGCTGAAACAGCAGAAGGAACAGGCGAAGATGGCCTTCTTCCGCCCGAAGCTGGAGGCCATTCAGAAAAAATACGCCAACAACAAGGAAAAGTATAACGAGGAGCTGCAGAAGCTGTATACGGAGGAGCATTACAATCCGCTCTCCGGCTGTCTGCCCTCCCTGATACAGTTCCCGCTCCTTTTCGGACTCATAGACGTCATATACCGCCCGATGACGCACCTGCTGCGCTTCGGCACGGCGACGATAGACCAGCTCAAGACGATAGCCACCGGGCTGGGCGTCAACCTCTCGTATACCTATACAGAGCAGATAACGATACTCAACTCCGTGCACTCCAACCCGAGCGCATACGCCTCCGTGGGTTCAAACGTCGTAAACGAGATAATGAACCTCAACATGAACTTCCTGGGCATGGACTTCACGCAGACGCCTCAGTTCGCGCTGACGGTGAACGGCGTGTTCAACGTGCTGCTGCTGATACCGATACTCTCCGGCGTGTCGAGCCTCTTCATGTCGCTCGTCACCATGAAGTCCACGGCGGCCGCCTCCGGCGACAACGCGCAGGCCAACGCCATGAACAGGAGCATGATGTTCGTCATGCCGATATTCTCGACCTACATCGCGTTCATCGTCCCCTCCGGCGTCGGTTTCTACTGGCTCATCTCCAACCTCATCATGATCGCGCAGACCGTGTTCCTCAACAAGAAGTACAACCCGAAAGAGATGGCCGAAAAGATGGCGGCCGACATCGAGGCCTCCAAAGAGGAACAGCGCCGCATGCGCCAGGACGCGAAGAAGAAGCTGGCAGACGGCACCGCCACCAAAGAGGACGAGAAGGCGGCCCTCTCCCAGAAGGAAAAGGATCGCCGCAAGCTGGCCGAGGCAAGACGCCGCGACGCGGAGAAGTACGGCGAGGAGTACGTGGAAGTCACAGACGACGACCTGAAATGAACCGGGCGCCGGCTTGACTGCCCGCCCGTGATAATTTGGAGGAAGTATCTTGGATAGAGAAATGATAGGCTCCGGGCGCACCTACGAGGACGCCGTGGCGGATGCCTGCCAGAAACTTGGCGTGGACCCCGAGAGCGTGGATTACGAGGTGCTGGAGCGCCCGCGCACCGCGCTGTTCGGACTTAAGCATTTGCCGGCAAAAGTTAAAGTTACGGTCAAGGACGAATATATGGACAAATTCGCGCAGAAGGCCGAGGAGCAGCCCGCGCGCGCGCAGCGCCAGCCGAGGGAGGAACGCCCGAAACAGGAGCGCGCTCCCCAGCAGCCGCAGCAGCCCGTGAAACAGGCCGCGCCCGCGCCGGAGAAACAGCCCGCGCAGCCGCCGAAAGAGCAGCCGCAGAAGGCCGAGCCGAGGCCGGAGCGCCCGAAACAGGAGCGCGCCCCGCAGCAGCAGCCCGCGCAGCCGAAACAGGAGCGCGCGCCCCAGCCCGAAAAGGCCGCCGCGCCCGCGCCGGAGAGGCACGAGGACAGGGAGCCCGCAAAGGACCTGCCGCCTGAGGTGCTGGCTGAAAAGGGCGAGGCCGCGGCCGCGTATGTGCGCGAAGTGCTCGCGGCTTTCGGTTTCCCGGAGGCGAAGGTCACCGTCGGACAGAAGGAGGGCATGATCGCTCTCCAGCTCGAGGGGGAGAACCTCGGCGCCGTCGTGGGGCGCAGGGGGGACAACCTCGACGCCATGCAGTACCTCGCCTCTCTCGTGGCCAACAGGGCTGACGGCGGATACTGCCGCGTGGTGCTCGACGTGGACGATTACCGCAGCAAGCGCGAGGCGAGCCTACAGGCTTACGCCCGCAAGATGGCGTCGCAGGCGGTGCGCAGCGGCCGTTCCACCACGCTGGAGCCGATGAACCCCTACGAGCGCAGGATCGTGCACTCCGCGGTGCAGACCGTGGAGGGCGCGACCAGCAAATCCATAGGCAGCGAGCCGAACCGCCGCGTCGTCATCAGCGCGATAGCCGGAGCGAAGCCGCAGCAGGACAGGACGGAGCGCCCGCCCCGCACCGAGCACGGAGATCATCCGCACGGCGGCCAGGGCGGAAGGCGCGACAGCCATGACGGGCACGGGGACAGAGGACCGCGCGGCGGACGCGGAGGAAGAGACGACCGCGACAGGCGCGATTCGCAGAAAGTGATCCTGCCGCCCTCCGACGAGCCGCCCAAGAGCGACGATCCCGGCGCCTCCCTCTACGGGAAAATAGAGCTGTAAGATCAAAGGCGCGGGCGCGGTTGCGTCTGCGCCGATTTTTTTCCGGTATTCATCAGAAAAGGGACTTGAAATTATGGAGGAATATTTCGCGGGGGAGTACGACGTCGCGGTGGTCGGCGCGGGGCACGCGGGCTGCGAAGCGGCTCTGGCGGCGGCTCGGCTGGGTGTAAAGGCCGTAATATTCACACTCAATCTCGACAAGATAGCGAACATGCCGTGCAACCCCTCCATAGGCGGGACGGCGAAGGGCCACCTTGTGCGCGAGATAGACGCGCTGGGCGGCGAGATGGGCAGGGCCGCGGATAAAATGCTCATCCAGAGCAGGATGCTCAACCGCGGAAAGGGCCCCGCCGTGCACAGCCTGAGAGCGCAGGAGGACCGCGCCCATTACCACATCCTGATGAAGCACACGCTGGAGAGCCAGCCGGGCCTCGACATAAAGCAGGCCGAGGTCATCGAGGTCAGGAGCGACGGGAACGGCGGGGTGCTCGGCGTGCTGACGGCGCACGGCGCGTTTTACCGGGTGCCGCGCGTGATAATTTCTACGGGGACTTATTTAAAAGGGAAAATATACGTAGGGGATAACGCCTACGAGGGCGGGCCGGACGCCTCGCGCCCCGCGAACAGGCTGTCGGCCAGCCTGACGGAGATCGGGGTGCGCCTGCGCCGCTTTAAGACGGGCACGCCGGCCAGGGCGCTGAAGGCGAGCATCGACTTCTCGAAGATGGAGGAACAGGCGGGCGATGAGCCCATCGTGCCGTTCTCCTTTGAGACGACGGAGAAGCTGGTCAACCGCGCCGTCTGCCACATAGCCTACACGAACGAGCGCACGCACGAGATCATCCGGCAGAACATCGGGCGCAGCCCCCTGTACTCCGGGAAGATAGAGGGCATAGGCCCGCGCTACTGCCCGTCCATAGAGGACAAGGTGATGCGCTTCCCCGACAAGGACAGGCACCAGATATTCGTGGAGCCGATGGGCCTCGACACGGAGGAGATGTACCTGCAGGGGATGAGCTCCTCGCTGCCGGAGGACGTGCAGATAGCCCTTTACAAGACGGTGGAGGGCTTTGAGCACATCCAGATCATGCGCAACGCCTACGCGATAGAGTACGACTGCTGCGACCCGCTGGACCTGAAGCCCACGCTGGAATTCATAAAGATAAAGGGGCTGTACGGCGCGGGGCAGTTCAACGGCACCTCCGGCTACGAGGAGGCGGCCGCCCAGGGGCTTTTGGCCGGGATAAACGCCGCGCTCGCCGCGAAGGGGCGGGAGCAGGTCGTGCTGGAGCGCAGCGGCTCCTACATCGGCACGCTGGTGGACGACCTCGTGACCAAGGGCTGCATGGACCCCTACAGGATGATGACCTCGCGTTCCGAGTACCGCCTGCTGCTGCGGCAGGACAACGCGGACATGCGCCTGACCCCGCTGGGGCACGAGATAGGGCTCATCAGCGACGAGCGCTACGCCCGCTTCTGCGAAAAGAAGCGGCTGGTGGAGGAGGAGCTGGCGAGGATACGCGAGGTGACGGTGCCGCCGTCTCCCGCGCTGAACGCCCTGCTGGAGGAGAGGGAGACCTCCCCCCTGACGACGGGCATCCGCCTCGCGGAGCTGCTCAAACGCCCGCAGCTCTCGTACGCCGACCTCGCGCCGTTCGACCCGGGGCGCGCGCCGCTGCCGGAGGCGGTGACGGAGCAGGTGGAGATAGAGACGAAGTACGAGGGGTACATCAAAAAGCAGCTCGCCGCCGTGGAGCAGATGCACCGGCTGGAGACGAAGCGCCTGCCCGAGGACATACGCTACGCCGACGTGCGGGGCCTCAGGCTCGAGGCGATAGAGAAGCTGGAGCGCATACGCCCGCTGAGCATAGGGCAGGCCTCGCGCATCAGCGGAGTTTCGCCGGCGGACATCTCCGTGCTGCTGGTGTACCTGCAAAAATGACGGCGCTGCCGCGGAGGAGACTATGATAACTGAGATACTGGCGCCGATGCTCGCGGAGTATCAGCTCTCGCTCTCGGACAAACAGCTCGGGCAGCTGGAAAAGTACGCCGCGCTGCTGCGCGAATGGAACGAGAGGATGAACCTCACCGCCATAACGGACGACGCGGGCATTGCGGAGAAGCACTTTCTGGATTCGCTGACGCTGCTGACGGCCGTGGACGTGCCGCAGGGGGCCGCGCTGGCCGACGTGGGCACGGGCGCGGGTTTTCCGGGCGTGGTGCTGGCCGTGGCGCGGCCGGACATAAGGCTGACGCTGATAGACAGCCTGGGCAAACGGGTGAATTTCCTGAAGGAGCTGACGGAGGAGCTCGGCATAGAGGCGGACTGCCAGCACCTGCGCGCGGAGGAGGCCGGAAGGCTGCCGCGTCTGCGGGAGGGGTTCGACCTCGTGACGGCGAGGGCGGTGGCCGCCATGCCCGCGCTGACGGAGTACTGCCTGCCGCTCGTGAAGGTGGGCGGGGTCTTCGCCGCGATGAAGGGCGCGGACGCCGGAGAGGAGCTGGCCTCGGCCGCGCGCGCGATAGAGGAGCTGGGGGGCGGGGCGCCGAAATGCGCCGTGCTCAAGCTGCCCGCCGCCGGTATGCGCACCATCATCAGCGTGCCGAAGGAGCGCGAGACGCCGGCGAAATATCCCCGCCTCGCCGTGAAGATAGCGAAGCAGCCGATATGAACCGCCCGTGAGATCTTGTCGGGGAGGGCCGCCAACGGCAATAAAACACAGACAAATGCCCCCGGAGTCCGGCAGTATGGGATACTGAAAGGACTTCGGGGGCATTATTGTACGAAAAGGAATGTGCGGGAGGCTATTTCGCGGGCTTCTTGCCGACGTACATCGCGTGCTCGGAGTAGGCGAGGAACTCCGGACGCTCGCATACGTCCACCGCCGCGTCTATCCACGCCTCGCGCACATCCGGCGGGGCGGCGAGCAGCGTCTCCTCGCACGGGGAGAGGATGCTCTCCTGGCCGAAAAGCGTCTGTTTCTCCAGGCCGAAGCCGTCCATGAACGGCAGCACCTCCCCCTGCGGGATGAAAAACGTCTTGGTGAAAGCGTCGCCGGAGTAGGCGGAGCCCTCCAGCACACAGTCCACATACCGCTGTTCGCGCTCGTCGCAGAGCTGCTCCGGCTGGTACTTCATGGCGTAGATGAGGCCGGAAAAGAGCAGGATGAACGAGGCGTAGAGCTGACCGCCCGGCACGAGCAGGGACAGCGCCTCCGTGACGGCCTGACGGCGGCCCTCCTCCTCCAGTATGTGGTAGAGCGGGCCCATCAGCAGCACGTGGTCGAACCGGCCGGAGACGAGCTGCGACACCTCCCGCGCGTCGCCCTGAACGGCGAGGATGGAGAGCTCCTGCTCCCGCGCCTTCTCCTGCGCGAAACGCACGCACTCCCCGGACAGGTCGCAGAGCGTGACGTAGCACCCGCGCGCCGCCGCCCACAGTGAGTAGCGCCCCGGCCCCCCGCCGATGTCCAGCACGCGGTCACCCGGCTTTATGTACCGGGAGAGCAGGCGCGTCGTCACCTCGAACTCAAAGGGGTGCTTCTCGAGCCGCTGCCACTCCGCGGCGGGGTCCCCGTCGTAATACTCCCTGACTTCGTCCGCAACGCAGTCCATGTCCCAGCCCCCCGAAAAGAGATGAAACTATTATACAGGAAAAGCCATTAAATGTAAATACTGCGCGCAAAAAACGGCTTTTCTCCTCCGCGCGGGAAATACGCAATTTTTCTTGCAAACGGCGGCGCGGGATGTTAATATATAGTTTAATAAATTCGCGGAAACGGGCCGCATTACAATACAAATAGTAATATAATCGGGAGGTATTACATGCTGAACACTGACTATTCCCAAAAATTCGCGGCGGAGGGCCTCACGTTCGACGACGTGCTGCTGATCCCGGCCAAATCCGACGTGCTGCCGAAGGACGTGGACATCACAACCGTGCTTGCGCGGGACATAAAGCTGAACGCCCCGCTGCTGACCGCCGCGATGGACACGGTGACGGAGTCCGCCATGGCTATAGCGATAGCGCGCGAGGGCGGCATAGGCGTCATACACAAGAACATGCCGATAGACAAGCAGGCCGACGAGGTGGACAAGGTCAAACGCAGCGAGAACGGCGTCATCGTGAACCCGTTCTACCTTTCGCCGGAGCACTACGTTTACGACGCGACGGAGCTGATGGGCAAGTACCGCATAAGCGGCGTGCCGGTCTGCGATGAGACGGGCAGGCTCGTGGGCATCCTCACCAACCGCGACATCCGCTTCCTCAGCGACCACAACGTGAAGATAAAGGAAGTCATGACCAAGGACCGCCTCATCACCGCGCCGGTGGGCACCACTCTGCCGCAGGCGCAGGAGATACTGCGTCAGCACAAGATAGAGAAGCTGCCGCTGGTGGACGTGGACTTCAAACTGCGCGGCCTCATCACGATAAAGGACATCGAGAAGGCCATCCGCTACCCGAATTCCGCGAGGGACAGGGGCGGCAGGCTGCTGTGCGCCGCGGCGATAGGCGTGACGGCCGACGTGCTGACCCGCGCGCAGGCGCTGGTGGACGCCGATGTGGACGCGCTGGTGCTGGATTCCGCGCACGGGCACAGCGCCGGCATAATAAACTGCGTGAAAAAGGTGAAGGCGGAGTTCCCCGACGTCGCGCTGATAGCGGGCAACGTGGCGACCCCGGAGGCGACGGAGGAGCTGATACAGGCCGGCGCGGACTGCGTGAAGGTCGGCATAGGCCCCGGCTCCATCTGCACCACGCGCGTCGTGGCGGGCATAGGCGTGCCGCAGATCACGGCGATATACGAGTCCGCCTGCGTCGCGCAGAAGTACGGCATACCGATCATCGCGGACGGCGGCATAAAGTACTCCGGCGACATAGTGAAGGCGCTGGCGGCGGGCGGCAGCAGCGTGATGCTGGGCTCCATGATCGCGGGCTGCGAGGAGGCCCCGGGCGAGAGCGAGATATATCAGGGCCGCCGGTTCAAGGTCTACCGCGGCATGGGCTCGCTGGGCGCCATGGCCAACGGCAGCAAGGACCGCTATTTCCAGGAGGACAACAAGAAGCTGGTGCCGGAGGGCGTCGAGGGCCGTGTGCCTTACAAGGGCACGGTGGGCGAGGCCGTGTTCCAGATGCTGGGCGGGCTGCGTTCCGGCATGGGATACTGCGGCTGCCACACGATACCGGAGCTGCAGGAGAAGGGCCGCTTCATCCGCATAACCGGCGCGGGCCTCAAGGAGAGCCATCCGCACGACATCTACATCACGAAAGAGGCGCCGAACTACTCGGTGCAGGGAGAATGACGGAAAGGGGACGGCGCGCCGCCCTCAGTGCGATATATGGATAGAAGAAGGCTCATCGGACACCTCGCCGCCGCCGGCACGATACTCATGTGGAGCGCGACGTACACCTCCACGAAGCTGCTGCTGGCGAGCTTTTCCGCGACGGAGATACTCGTTTTCCGCTTTGTCATCGCCTACGCGGCGCTCTGGCTCGTGCGGCCGAAGATGATACCGTGGCGGGGAGTGCGGCGCGAGCTGCCGTTCATCGGCATGGGGCTGTGCGGCGTGACGCTGTACTACATCTTCCAGAACACGGCGCTGGAGCTGACGAGCGCCTCCAACGTCTCCGTGCTCATACCGACGGCGCCGCTGCTGACTGCCGTGCTCGCGCAGCTCGTCTTTAAAGACCGCGTGCTCACGCCCCGCTTCGCGGTCGGGTGCGCCGTGGCCCTGGGCGGCGTGGCGCTGATAAGCCTGAACGGCAGGATGATGCGGCTCTCCCCGGCGGGGGACGTGCTGGCGCTGCTGGCGGCGGCCTCCTGGGCGGGGTATTCCACGTTCATCCGCATGACGGAGGGCGAGGAGCACGACCCCATAGCGTTCACGCGCCGGATATTCTTCTGGGGGCTGGTGACGCTCGCGCCCGCGCTGCCGTTTCTGGGCTTCCGGCTGGAGCTGGCGCGCTTCGCGCAGCCGGTGAACCTGTGGAACATGCTGTTTCTGGCGCTGGGGGCGTCCACGGTCGGCTATCTGACGTGGAACTTCGCCGTGAAGCGGCTGGGCGTGATAACCTCGTCGCTCTACATCTATGTGGACCCCATCTGTTCGGTGGCGATAGCCGCGGGCGTGCTGGGCGAGAAAGTGACCTGGCTGGCGGCGCTGGGGGTCGCGCTGATACTGGCGGGGCTGGCGCTGACCACCGCGAGGGGCAAAACCGAAAGGAGAGAGAACAATGAAACTGGAGACTGAGAGGCTTTTGATACGGCACTTCACGCTGAACGACTGCGGCGCGGCGCTGGAGTACCTTTCCGACCCGAAGACGATGAAGTACGTGGAGCCGCCTTACGACGAGCGCCATGTGCGCAGCTTCATCTTCAAGCAGTGCCGCGACAGGCCGGCGGTGTATCCGGTCGTTTTAAAGGCGACGGACGAGCTCATCGGACACGTCATCTTCGCGCCGTACGGCGACCCCGCCATCTTCGAGGTGGGCTGGATATTCGGCAGCAAATACTGGGGCCAGGGCTACGCCGAGGAAGCGGGCCGCGCCCTGATAGCCTGCGCTTTCGGCAAGGCGGGCGTGCACAGGCTCTTTGCAGAGACGCTGGAGGAGAACGAAGCCTGCCGCAAGCTGCTGACGAAGCTCTGTTTCGAACAGGAGGGCGCGCTGCGCCTGGCCGCGAGGGGGCCGTTCGGCTGGGAGGACATGTGCCTCTACGGGCTCATCAACCCCATGGAAGGGGAATGACTCCGGCGCGGGCCGTAACAAAAGGGCGGGAAACCGCTCTTTTTTTGTTGCCGCGCTCAGGCGCCGCGAGCACAAGCCTCTCTCTTGTGACCCTCTCAAATGGGGCTTTCGCCCGAAGGGTTCCAAAGGGGCGAACGGCTCGCGCCGCCGCGCCGCCTGCGGCGGAAACAGCGGCGGCGTGAGCAGGAAAAAACAAGGAGCGATATAAGCGCGCGTCAGCGCCAGCGCAATAGCGCGACTATGTTTTTGACCGGTAATGCCCCTTTGACAAGCGATGCGCCGCAGGCACAAATTTCTCCAACTTCTCAAGTTCGAACCTTCAAAAACAAATACCCGAGACAGGCTGGAAAGTGGTATTTGATGAGTTTGCTTGTTTTAGGAGGTGTCTCCGACGGATTCAATTTAGGGGGCTTCCCGATCGCCCCCTAAGACCCCTTCGGAGAGGCACCTCAGCATTTTGCGGGGAACCGCGGGCCGCTCGTCCCCTAAGACCCCTTCGGGGGATGCGCCTAGACAATTATGATGGGGAACAGCGGGACAGACGCGCGAAAGACACTTTTGGGATACACTCTAAAGAGAGGGGCCTGGCGAAGGGTAAATAGGGGCAGCGGCTCACGCCGCCGCGCCGCCGCGCCGCCTGCGGCGGAAACAGCGGCGGCGGGAGCAGGAAAAAACAAGGAGCGATATAAGCGCGCGCCAGCGCAATAGCGCGACTATGTTTTTGACCGGTAATGCCCCTTTGACAAGCGATGCGCCGCAGGCACAAATTTCTCCAACTTCTCAAGTTCGAACCTTCAAAAACAAATACCCGAGACAGGCTGGAAAGTGGTATTTGATGAGTTTGCTTGTTTTAAGAGGTGTCTCCGACGGATTCAATTTAGGGGCATTGACGGTCAGAAATATTGTCGCGCCGCTTCGGACATATATGTCTCTCGCGTCGCTCTGTATTTCTTCCTGCCCGCGGTCCCGCTGTTTCGTCCACAGGACGCGCGGGACCGCGGGCCGATCGCCCCCTAAGACCCCTTCGGAGAGGCACCTCAGCATTTTGCGGGGAACCGCGGGCCGCTCGCCCCCTAAGACCCCTTCGGACGTACACCTCAGCATTTTGCGGGGAACCGCGGGACAGACGCGCGGGCGCAAAAAAACAGCCGGGCAGGCAACTGTCCGGCTGTGATGTGGTTGGCGCTTATTTCAGGCCTGCGCCCAGCTTTTTCGCCGCCTCGAGAGCGGGGCAGCCCTTTATGTCGCCGGGCTTCGAGACGTTGCCGACGGCGATCATCCCGTCGTCGTTCCACCCGCAGTACTCGAGGATGGCCTTGTAGTTGGCTATCGTCGGGATGGCGGAGGACTTGCTCTCGTCCGCGCGCACGGAGAGGAGCACCGCGCTCTTTATGCCGAAACGTTTGTCGTCGTCGGCGTAGAAGCGGTCGATGACGGCCTTTATCTGGGAGGGGAAACCGAAATAGTACACGGGGCAGGCAAAAACGATCGTGTCGGCCCACAGGAGCTGCGGGTATATCGCCTGCATATAGTCCTGCTGACAGCAGGCGTGGTCGTGCTCGCGGCAGTAGTCGCACCCGAGGCAGCCGTGCACCTCTTTGCCGGCCAGAGGCACCTTCGCCACCGTGTGCCCGGCGCTCTGCGCGCCCTCGATAAAGGCGTCCGCCAGCATCTCGCTGTTGCCGTTCCTGTGCGGGCTGCCGATCAAAACAAGTATGTTCCTCGCCATCTCAGCCCTCCGCTCACTTTATGACGTCGGTGCCCATCATGCCGCGGAGGACCTCCGGCACGGTGACGGAACCGTCTGCGTTCTGCCAGTTCTCCAGCACGGCGGCCGTGGCGCGGCCGATGGCTACGCCGGAACCGTTCAGCGTGTGGACGAGCACCGTCTTCCCGTTCGGGCCGTCCTTGCAGCGGATGCTCGCGCGGCGGGCCTGGAAATCCTCATAATTGGAACAGCTGGAAATTTCTACATAGCGGTTGTAGCTCGGCATCCAGACCTCGATGTCGTACGTCTTGGCGCTGGAGAAGCCGACGTCGCCCGACGAGAGCACCACCACGCGGTAGGGGAGGCCGAGGCCCTGCAGCACGCGCTCCGCCTCGTGGGTCAGGTCCTCCAGCTCCTCGTAGCTCTTGTCCGGGTCGGCGAACTTGACGAGCTCCACCTTGTTGAACTGATGCTGGCGCACCAGGCCGCGGGTGTCACGCCCCGCGGAGCCGGCCTCGCGCCGGAAGCACGCGGAGTACGCGCAGAACTTTATCGGGAGCTGGCGGCGGTCGAGTATCTCGTCGCGGAAATAGTTGGTGACGGGCACCTCCGCGGTCGGGATGAGGAACAGGTCGTCGGTCTCTATCTTATACATCTGGTCGATGAACTTGGGAAGTTGGCCGGTGCCGGTCATGGAGGCGCGGTTCGCCATGTAGGGCGGGAATATCTCGGTGTAGCCGTTATCGGTGTGGGTGTTGAGGAAATAGTTCATGATGGAGCGCTCCAGCCGCGCGCCGAGGCCCTTGTAGAAGTGGAAACGGGCGCCGGTGACCTTGGCGGCGCGGTCCGGGTCGAGGATGTCGAGGTCGGCGCCGAGGTCCCAGTGCGCCTTCGGCTCGAAGTCGAACTTGCGCGGCTCGCCCCAGCGGCGTATCTCCACGTTCTCCGTGTCGTCCTTGCCTATCGGGACGCTGGAGTGCGGGATGTTCGGTATCTTGAGGATGAGCTCCTTCTGCTGGTCCTCCAGAGCGGAGAGTTGGGAGCCGGATTCACGCACCTCGTCGGCGATCTCCTTCATCTCCGCCATGATGGGGGCGACGTCTCCGCCCTCCTTCTTTATGACGGGTATCTCCTTGCTGGCGCGGTTCTGGCGGGCCTTCAGCTCGTCTATGTGCGCGCCGAGGCTGCGTCTCTCCGCGTCTATGCGCAGTATCTCGTCGATGTCGGCGTCGAGATCCATGTTGCGGCTGTGTACCGCGGCCTTGACCCTGTCGGGGTCCTCTCTTATCAGTCGGATGTCAAGCATTTTCGGTTTCTCCTTTATAAAAACGTGTTATTTGGCGAGTTTCATGGCCAGCTCGTTGAGATCGTCCCTGCTGTAGAACGGGAGCTCCAGCGTGCCGCCCTTTTTTCCCTCTTTTATCTTCACAGGCCGCCCGAACTCCGTGGTCATGGCCGCCTGCATCTCCCGGTACCATTTGTCCTTCGGAAGGGCGTCGCCCCTGGGCTTCTGCGCGGGCTTCTCCGGCCCGGCCGCGGCGAGCTTTTCCACTTCGCGCACGGAGTAGCCCTTCGCGGCGGCCTCCTTCGCCAGCGAGACGAGCGCGCCGGTATCCTCCACGGCGAGCAGGGCCTTCGCGTGGCCGGCCGAAAGCTTTCCCTCCCGCACGAGAGGCAGCACCTCCGGCGGCAGGCGCAGTATGCGCAGAGAATTGGCGACGGCGGGCCGGCTCTTTCCCACGGCCTGCGCCACCTGCTCCTGGGTCAGCGAATATTTTTCCATCAGCGAGCGGTAGCCCTCCGCCTCCTCCAGCGGATTCAGGTCCTCGCGCTGCAGGTTCTCTATCATGGCGAGCTCGCCGGCCTCCCGCTCGTCCAGCTCCCGCACGACGACGGGGACCTCCGTCAGTCCGGCCATGCGCGCGGCGCGCCAGCGGCGTTCGCCGGCCACGATCTGATACATGCCGTTCGCGACGGGGCGCACCAGCAGCGGCTGCAGCACGCCGTGGGCCTCTATGGAGCGCGCAAGCTCGGAGAGCGCCTCCTCGTCGAATGCCTTGCGCGGCTGTCCGGGCGCCGGCTCTATCTCCGAAAGCTTCAGCGAGGAGACGCCGCCGGTCTCGATGCCGTTGTCGGCGAACAGGGCGTCCAGCCCCTTGCCAAGGCCGCCCTTAGGTTTCGGCATTTTCATCACTCCTATATCATCGGCGCAAAAGCGCGGTTTATGCTCAAAAGCGTAAAGAGAGGCAAAAGCTGATGCTCAAGCGGGTCGAAGTCACTGTGCGGCGGAGGCGAGCAGCTCGTCCGCGAGGTCGAGATACGCCGCCGCCCCGCGCGAGGACGGGTCGTAATACATGACCGGCTTGCCGAAACTGGGGCACTCCGACAGGCGCACGTTGCGCGGGATGACCGTTTTGAACACCTTGTTCGGGAAGAAACGCTTCACCTCGTCCACCACCTGCACGGTGAGGTTGAGGCGCCCGTCGTACATCGTCAGCAGCACGCCCTCTATATCTATATAACTGTTATAAAGGCGCTTGACCTGCCGCACGGTGGCGACGAGCTGGGACAGCCCCTCCAGCGCGTAGTATTCGCACTGTATGGGGATGAGCAGGGTGTCGCACGCGGCCAGGCCGTTGAGCGTCAGCAGCCCGAGCGACGGCGGGCAGTCTATGCAGATGTACCTGTAATCCTTCGTCACCGGCACGAGAGCCTGACGCAGGCGCAGCGCGCGGTTCTCCATCTCCACGAGCTCGATCTCCGCCGCCGCAAGGTCTATGGAGCCGGGCAGCAGGTCGAGGTTTTTGAAAGCCGTGCGCACGATGGCCTGTTCGGCGGAGGCCGTGCCGAGGATGACGTCGTAGATGGTGTGCTGAACGCCGCGTTTGTTCACGCCGACGCCGGAGGTGGCGTTGCCCTGAGGGTCGGAATCCACGAGCAGCACACGCCCGCCGCATTTCTGCCCGAGAGCCGCGGCGAGATTGACGGCCGTGGTGGTCTTGCCGACGCCGCCTTTCTGGTTTGCGAACGCTATAGTCTTACCCATCGTTTCCTCCGTCTGCGCGCGCGGGGGCGGGACAAAAACAGCCTCCGCGAAAATACACTAATAAATTATAACACAGAAAAGCGGATTTTCAATAGAAATAACGCCAAAGCTCCGCCCCGCCCGCCCGAAAGCGCCGGAAAACGCCGTCCCGCCCGCCGAAAAGCGAATGTTCCACGTGAAACAACTGTGGGGCGGAGGGAAAATCGGGAAAGCGGGAGAGATGGGCTTGCTTTATTTATAGTTTGAATATAGAATAGAGTCAACAAGATGCGGAGGGATACCGAAGATACCATGGAAAAGACAGAGACGATCAGGGAGCTGTTCGCGCGCAGGTCTGTGCGGGTGTACGAGCCGCGGGCGATCGACCAGGAGACGAAGGAACTTATAATAGACAGCGCCATGCAGGCGCCGACGGCCGGAAACATGGCGCTCTACACGATAATAGACGTGACGGACCCGGAGAAACGCGCGGCGCTCTCCGAACTGTGCGACCATCAGCCCTTTGTGGCGAAGGCGCCCGTGCTGCTGCTGTTCCTGGCGGACTTTCAGCGCTGGTACGACGGCTTCGGCATGGTGGGGCAGGCGAGGCTTCCCTCCTGCGGGGACCTGCTGCTGGCATACATGGACGCGCTGATCGCGGCGCAGAACGCGGTGGTGGCCGCCCAGTCGCTGGGGATAGGCTCCTGCTACATCGGGGACATAATAGAAAACTGCGAGGACGTCTCGGAGCTGTTCGCGCTGCCGAGGTACGCCGCGCCGGCCGCGCTGCTCTGTTTCGGCTACCCGACGCGGCAGCAGCAGGAGCGCCCGAAGCCGGAGCGTTACCCGAGGGACAGCATCGTTTTTGAGAACGAGTACGCGATGACGGACGGGGACGGACTCGGCGCGATGTTCGGCTCACAGCAGGCGGCGGAGAAGGAGCTCTCCGATATGCTCGCCCGCAAATGGAACGCGCCTTTCATGGCGGAGATGGGCCGCTCCGCCGAAAAGTGGCTGGAGCGCTGGAGCCGTCCGGCCCGCCTGGAGATGAAGCTCGCGCCGGAGCCTTTTGAAAAGATACTGCGCGGGGAAAAGACGATAGAGCTGCGGCTCGACGACAAAAAGCGCAGGCTCGCGGCGCCGGGGGACACGATAGTCTTCACGCGGGAGGGCGAGCCGGAGAGGAAGCTGTCCGCGCGGGTCGCGGCGCTGCACAGGGCGGAGAGCTTTGAAAAGCTCATCGCGCGGCTGCCGGCGGAAAAATGCGGCCTCGCGCCGGGGCAGACGCCGGACCCGCACTGTATGGAGAGATACTACACGCCGGAGCAGGAGCGCCGCTGGGGCGTGCTGGGGATAGAGCTCGCGGACGTGCGCGCTCTCTGACGGCGGAAAAAGGGGCCGGGGCGCCGGCCGGTAAAAAACAGACGATATAAAGGAGAAGACATCATGCTTGAGTACAGATACGACACGCAGCTTTTGATAGAGGGCACGGGCCTCGACGAGGACGCCATCCACGACTACTTCATCCGGAATTTTAAGGGCGACTGCCTCATCGCGGTGGGCGACGAGGAGCTGATAAAGATACACTACCACACGAACGAGCCGTGGAAGGTGCTGGAATACTGCGCCGGGCTCGGCGAGATACACGACATCGTCGTGGAGGACATGGACAGGCAGGCGCGCGGGCTGAAGGGCTGAGCGCGGGCGGTGCGCAGGCGCGCGGGCCGGATATATTTTTGGCGTACTTAACGGAGGTAGGATATGGAATACCCGTTTCTGCCATATGCGATAACGGAGCTCTACCTGCTGGTTTTTTCGGCTACGGTGTGGTTCCGGTTGAACGGCAACATGGGCTCTGAGCACGAGGTGCGGCAGCTGCGCAACATGTTGTACTCGTATTTCAGCATGCTCGCGACGGATATTGTGTGGGCGCTGATGGAGGACGGCATAGTGCGCCTGCCCGTGTATCTGAACGCCGCGGTCAACGCTATCACCGTGATCTCCGTCTCCTGCGGCTGTTATTACTGGTTCAAATTCATCGAGGACCGCCTGCATTTCGCTTCCCTGCACAGAAGGACGCTGGACAGGCTGATAAAGATACCCATACTGCTGATAGCGGCGGCGGACGTCGTTTCGATCTTCACCGGCTGGATCTTTTACATCGACACGGACGGGCACTATGAAACGACGGATATGTTCATGCTGCAGGGCGTTGTGAATTATTTCTATCTGCTGGTGCCGACGGTGTATTCGGTGTACAGGGCGGTCAAGACGCGCTCGCGTCAGGACAGGGCGGAGTATATAACATACGCGCTGTATATGATCGCGCCGCTGCTCTCCGGCCTCACGGAGGACATTTTCCCGCGGGTGCCGCTGCTCTCGCTCAACATCTTCATGATGCTGCTGATACTCTTCCTGATGATACAGAACATGCAGGTCTTCAACGACGCGCTGACGGGCCTCAACAACCGCCGCCGCCTCTGGCAGTATCTGGACGCGGGGCTTGCGAAGGCCACGGAGGAACATCCGCTGCTGCTGCTGATGATGGACATCAACGATTTCAAGTCGATCAACGACAACTACGGGCATCTGGAAGGCGACGACGCGCTGAAGACGCTCGCGGAGGTGCTGAAAGACATCGCGGCGAAGTACGGCGCGTTTGCCGCGCGCTACGGCGGGG
>Ga0268263_1000917_pt1 | contig 32749 bp, 28 predicted proteins | sample Biomet5_FD_190358 | JGI IMG/M metagenome (GOLD analysis project Ga0268263, IMG submission 190358) | Microbial communities from bioreactor (seeded with sewage sludge) at LBNL, California, USA - Biofuel metagenome 5 (SPAdes) (version 4) | ecosystem: Engineered > Bioreactor > Anaerobic >... | reverse complement strand
ATTACTGCATCCCGCCCAAGGCGAACGAGAAGCCTTGGCCCTGCGATTGGCACCTTTACAAGGAGCGCCACCTGGTCGAATGCTTCTTCCAGAAGCTCAAGCAGTACCGGGGCATCGCTACCCGCTTCAACAAACTCGCCTGCCGCTTCCTCGCCTTCGTCCAACTCGCCTGCATTATGGTCTGGCTCGCTTGATATGCACCCCTATTCATTCCCGGACACACCCTAATGGAGAATATGAATGCATCCAAAGCAGGAAGAGATTTCCGATGCAGGGCAAGGAGCCAGAGCGAGGCGTAGCAGCGCTACGTCGAGCGGAAGGCGACACAGTCCTGCGCGAAAAGACCCCCTGCGACGATGCATTCATATTTGGAGTTAGTATTACTGCAACCGTTCATGCAGCGCGACGTTGGTGCCCCCAAAGATATTTATCCGTGCGCGGTCGAATTCTGAGGCAGGCAGGGCCTCGATTGGAATCGAAAGATTCACCCTATCTGTACTGCCGTCAGCCTCCGACCAACTCAGCGTGGCGGTCAACTCCCCCAGCGAAGCGCGATGGTCGCTCTTGAGCATCAGCATGCGCTCCACGTCATCCTGCGCCATGCTGACAAAGCTGGCGCGGGTCATCCACGCATCGGATTTTTGGTATTTTTGCGGCAGCGCGATGTATACCGAGCGCGCTACCCTCGCGTTGGCCGGAATGTCTCCCAGCTCGGTCGTTGCGGTTCGGTCGAAGCGAGCGATTTCATCCAGCATCATGAAGCTCTTTAGCTTCAGCATGAACGTTTCGGGCGCGACGACCGTAAGCGTGACGTCTCTAAGCGTCCTGGGCCCGGACAGGATGGCAAAGGGAAGGATGAAAATGCCCGGGTCGGTATCGTACGCCCTTGGAAGCTCATACAGGTAGGTGCCGAGCGCGGGCCTTTGGGGCGCGTGAACGCGGTTTTCGATCAGCGCGATGTCGATGGGCTCGGCCTCCGGCTGTTCGGGGCAAGGCAGAGACAGCCTTAGTTCGGCGTCCGGTGCCAGCGTATCCTTCACCATATCGCCGTTTGAAAACGCCGCGCCTTTGGAACGCCCGCACAATTCGATGGTGTAGGCGTTTTGCGTGTGATTGCGGATGGCAAGGGCGAGTGCGTCCCCTTCCTCGCTCAGCCGGATGTCGAAGCGGCCCGCGCCCAACCGGGCGCCCAGCCACTCGTAGCCGCCATACAGCCCTTGCGGCTGTACGCGCAGCGTGCGCCTGGGCTCGTCCATACGCAGCCCCAGCCATTGCTCGGTGTGTTGGAATATCCAGGCGCCCTGGCCTTGGCTGCACCGGGTCAGCCCGCGCACATAGTTCTTGGCGCGCGGCCACCAGAACATGGCGCCGGTATCGTCGGTGGCCAGATCGAACAGGTTTTGCAGCTTTCGGGCCATCTCGGCGCGCGATGTGCTCCCGCCCACCGCCGAGATGAGCGCCGTACCATCAATGGCCATGCCCCACGCGAACCAGCGCAGTGCTTCCGCCTCAGCGTCGAAGTTGGTGGAAAACAGCGAGCGCGCGAACCGATGATAGTTCTGCCAGAGCGGATCGGAGAGGTCCATCAGCCCATACAGCCAGGCCATGCAACTGGAGGAGTCCTCCCCGTCATAATACATCAGGTCGTCTCGCAGGTAGAACGGCTCATGCTCACCCAGGTTGGTGCCGCCGGAAATCTGCCGACCGAACGGGCCCTCCGCGCACATGTGCTCCAGCACCGCGCGCCTGAGTTCTCCGGCCGCTTTCCGGAACTGGGCTGCCAAATCCCGCTCACCCGCCGCTTTCAGCACCGGCGCGAACGCGATGAACGCATAGTGCGCTTTGCAGTTGGTGCCAAAATCATAGCGATGGAATACGTGCCCGTCGCTGGAATAGCGCGAGGGCAATAGACCAGTCGGGTGACGCAATGCCAGAAGCGCCTTCGCGTCCGCGGTGAGCTTATCCATGAGGCGCCGATCGCTCGTAAAGAGCGCCGCGTCGCCCGTCAGTTCATAATACTTGGCGGCGATGATCATCGGCGCCACGAAGATGGGCGTGGAGTGATCGGGGTAAGGGCTGTACGCGGGCCGGTTGCGCCAGGCGACGTAGCGCAGGATCGGGCCGGCCAATTCGGGCAGCGCGTACAATACGCTGAGCGCGGTGGGTTCGGCGTCGATGCCCCAGAAGCGCCCGCTGATCTGAGAGGGCGCACCCTGAAGGTGGGCCACCAGTTCGCCGCGCTCGTCCATCTGATAGCAGTTGAAGTTGTCCAGTATGCACCGCATGTGAAAATCCAGCGCGCGCTGCTCCAGCGCCGTGCCGCCGCGAACCTGGAGCCTGCCCAGCCGCCCGGCCCAGAACGAGGCGGCGAGATTGATCCACTCCAGCGCGGTGTGGCGGTACAGCGCCGCCAGCGCCGGGTGCAGATCCGCGCTGTCGGAGGAAATCGCCGCGTAGCAGGTGAGCGTAATCTCTTCGCCCGGCTGCAGCCGCAGCCTTCTCAGGAAGGTGGGCATCCCCGGGTTGCCCCCGTGGGTGAAGCCTTGCGCCTGCACCATCGCGCACGCGTCTGGCCGCCACATAAACAGCAGGTTCTGCCGCCACTCTGACTGGAAGGGGCGGTGGGCGGACTCGTTCATCGACCGGTAGCTGAACTGGTATTGCGAGATAAAATTTTCGGACAGGTGCAGGTTCGCTTCCATCGAGACGGCGCGTGCGGCGTTGTTTTTGATATACAGCGCATGGATCGCTCCGCTCGGACCGGGGATGGGCAGCCCCGGAATGGCGGCCATGCCGGGCTCCAGCACCGGGGCCAGGCTGAACGAGGTCAGGCTGAGGTTGGCCGCGTCGACGCTGGTGGCCGGCAGGAAGTGATCCAGATAGCAGCTGGACGAGCCTTCGTCGCCGGCCGTCAACAGGGTGCCATCCTCCAGCGTAAGCGAAAAGTACAGATTCCCCAGCATCATCGCGATGTCCGCCTGATAGAACATGCCGGGCTGCGCGCCGATCATCTGGTCGCTCTCCTGCGTTAAGGTGGGCAGCGGGAAGTCGCGCTTCGCGGCAGTGCTCAGATAAACCATCCGGCCCCGCTCGTCGTGGCCGACCTGCGCGCGCCCATTGGACTGCACGTACAATAAAGTGTCGCTGACACAACAGTCGGGGCTGACCTGCTTTGGCGCGCCGGGATTGGGATGCACGCCGGTACGCACGGCGCGCTCTAGCAGCTGCGACATGCTGGGGTAAAGGCAGTCCCGCTGGTTGATAAACATTTTTATTTCCTCCACTTATGTTTCTTGCTTTTGATGTATCTGCCGGTAAGCGCGGGGAGAATAGCCCGTATTTTTTTTGAAGGCGTTGCTGAAATGCTGAAGGTCCTCATAACCCACCAACTGGCTGATTTCTGAGATCGAATAATGAGAATCCTCGAGCAGCTCCTGCGCCTTTCGGATTCTGAGCGCCGAGAGATAGTTCATTGGAGAAAACCCGGTATACTCCTTGAACAGGTGCGATAGATAATAGGTGCTGACGTAGGAGTCCGCGGCAATATCCGTCAGCTTGATGTTTTGCTGGTAATGCGACTGAATGTACTGCCGGGAGCGTATCACATGCTGCTGCTGTTGATTGGAAGCGCCCTTTTCGCTGTTCTGGTCCACGTATTGCACCAGATAGGATTGGAATTCAAAGCTGAGCGCCTTAACCCGCACGGTGTAGGCCAATTCCATGCGCTTGAATTCGTCCAGGATCCGGTTGATCACCCGCTCGAAGGCCTCGTTGAGCCAGCTGCCCGAGATTCGGGTGTATACGAGATCGCCGATGGGCCAGAAATTCATGAATTCCATATCGCTGGTGTTGATGATGGACAGCACCTTGACGACGAGATGTTCACCGGGAGTGGGCACCTCCACATGCTCCACGCCGGGCGGGTAGACGAATAGATCCCGCGGCTCGGCGCTGAATTGATCTTGCCCCACCGTGATCCGCCCCGTGCCGCTGACAATGTAGAGAAATTCCCAAAAATCATGCCTATGGCGCTCCGCCCGATCCATGGCGGGCGCTTCGGTAATCCCCGCCCAGGCCACCTCAGAGCGGTATATGGATTGAAACTCGATATCCACTTCAATCGGAGGCGGCATCCGGCTCATTTGCATTCTCCTCGGCCGCAGCTATCGTTAATAATGTTTCGCGTCCGCATATATACTATACAGCATAGTGCCAGTTTTCGTAACCTGAATTTATGTAAAAGACAGTTTCTTTCAAGTATTGAGCAAGAATCCTCAAGAAGCACCCCATACCGGTTCGTGTATAATGAGTTATCAACACATGACGGAGGATTCGCTATGCGATACCATCATCCCACCGACATTCCCCGTTCCAAGACGCTGGCCAGCCTGGAGTGGCTCGGGGACAGGATCCCGGTATCCGTCCAGGGCATCCGCGGCGATACCCATCCGCTTACGTGGGCTGCGGACGGGGAGGTCTACCTCGGCACCGGGGACCCGAATTGGACCGTCGTAGACGGCGAGATTGTAAACCGCAGGATTGAAGGGCGCCCCGAGCTGGACGAGTACATCTACCGGCGCACCAGCGGCCACGTGGTGGAGAAGATCACAGGCACGCCGGAGCGGTTTGGCATCGAACGGGTAAACGACCTGCTCGGGCAAACGGGTTGGGGCGGCTCGGGGCCCAAGCCGTCGGGCATGATCAGCGTGGACGGCGTCCTGTATTACGCGGCGCAAAACTATCTGGGCTGGAAGGCGCCCCGCTACGGCATCGACTCCCAGCACGGTTCGGACGCAACCATCCTGCGTTCGGACGATTACGGCAAGACTTGGACGCCCGATCTGGACGATATGCTGTACGCATACTATTCCAAGCACTACACGGTCGGCAAGCCTCAGCATGAATCCTGGGACAACCCGCCCGAGGATCGCACGCACATCGGCGACTGGAAGCCGATGTTCCCGGGCAACTGGTTCGGCGGCCCGTCGTTCATCCAGTACGGCCAGGACAACCGGGACGCCGTGGACGGCTATGTGTACGCGGTTTCGACGGATCATTGGGACAATGGCACCGACTTGAGGCTGGGTCGCGTGCCCAAGGACGCCATCCAGGACCGCGCCCGGTGGGAGTTCGCCGTGCCGAAGGAGGACGGCTCGGTCAACTGGACAAGCGACCTGAACCGCTCGCTGCCGGTACTCGCCATTGACCGCCATGTCAGCATGCCGGAAATGGTGTACCTGCCCAAAATTGGGAAGTATCTTCTGATCACCTGGGCGCTACACTCCGACTTCCACGCATCCGATGGCGCCGAGCTTACGGTGCTGGAATCTCCCGAGCCGTGGGGCCCGTTCTCGCTGGTGTACTATGAATGGATGTGGTACAAGCAGGAGGGTGGCCACTACTGCCCCCGCGTCCCGCTGAAGTGGTTCGACCAGGACGAATTGAGCGGATACATGCTGTACTCGGGCAACTGGGAAACCCAGATTCCCTACTACATGCCGCAGTTCCGCAAATTCAAGTTGATCCGGGCCTAACGCGTTTCCTCCGTCGGACGGGCCGCCGAGCCCCTTTGAGGGTTAGGCGGCTCCGGCCGGGCGAATTTCACCCGATGGGGAAAGGATGTGAAGCGCTTGATGGAAAAAAGCGTGGCACGGCTTGCGCGCCGGAGCCTTCTGGCGCGAGAAACAAGGCGGGATTACCAGTTGTACCTCATGCTGCTGCCGGCCCTGGTGCTTCTACTGATCTTCGCCTATGTGCCGATGACGGGCCTTGTGATCGCGTTTAAAAATTACCACATCGGCCAGGGCATGTACGGCGGCAGCGAGTGGGTAGGATGGACGCATTTCATCAAGCTCTCCAAGGATCTGTTTTTCAGGCGCGCTTTCGTCAATACGATGATCATCGCGTTCCTGCGGATCTCGGTCTGCCTGCCGGGCGCGGTCATTCTGGCGCTTTTGCTGTTCGAAGTGAGAAACCGAATCTTCAAGGGCGTGATCCAGACGCTGGTGTACATCCCCAGGTTCCTGTCCTGGGTCATCGTGGCCTCCTTTGCGATCACACTGCTCAATCCCGAGCAAGGCATCAACGTGCTGCTGCGCGGGGCGGGCATTCCCGCCGTCACACTCAGCAGCCCCTCGCAATTCCGGTCGATCGTGGTGCTCTCCGATCTGTGGAAGGACGTGGGTTTCAATTCCGTGCTGTTCACCGCGGCGATCATGACCATTGACCCCGCGTTGTACGAATCCGCCATGATGGACGGGGCCACCCGCTACCAAAAGATGCTGCACATCACGCTGCCCATGATCCGCAACACCATCATCATCGTGCTGGTTTTGTGGGTCGGGTCGATCGTAAACGTAGGGTTTGACCAGATCTTCAACATGTACAACCCCTCGGTGCAGCCCACCGGCGACATCATCGACACCTACATCTACCGGATCGCTTTCACGAGCAGCGCGCAGAAGTTCTCCTTCGCCGCCGCAGCCGGGCTATTTAAGAGCGCCATTGCCATCGTACTGCTCGCCGGCGCCGAACTGTTCGCGCGCTCCATCGGCGAAAGCGCGCTGTTCTAGGAAGGGAGCGGCAATGAAAAAAAGGATTGGAGCCTTCGATATCGTCAACGCGGCGATTTTGTGCCTGGTCGGTTTCTGCGCATTCTTCCCGATGTGGTACGTGTTCGTGATCTCCACGTCCACCGGCCACAGTTACATCCAGGACAAGCTGCACTTCTGGCCGCATGCGCTGGATTTCAGCGAATACCGGCGCGTGCTCGCCGCCGGGGACCTATTGCACTCCTTTGAAAACAGCGTGATCATCACCGGCACGGGCACGGTGCTGGCGCTTTTGGTGACGGTCATGGCGGCCTACGCGCTGTCCAGAAAGCGGCTCCGGGGCCGGAAGATCATTACGCCGTTTATCCTGTTCACCATGTTCTTTTCGGCGGGGTTGATCCCCTATTACCTGCTGGTGACCAGCCTGCACCTCAAGAACACTTTCTGGGCGCTGATCCTGCCCAGCCTCATGAACGTGTACTACATGATGATCATGCGCACCTATTTCAACGGCATTAACGATTCGCTGGAGGAGTCCGCCAAGATCGACGGCGCGTCGGACTTTCGCATCCTGTTCACGATCATGATCCCGATCTCGACCCCCATGATCGCCGCAATCGGATTGTTCTTCGGCGTACAGTACTACAACGACTACTTCAACGCGCTGCTCTTTATCACCAGCCGCAGCCTGTACCCGCTGCAGTTCCTGCTGCGCGAGATGGTGGTCAACAATATCGCCAACAGCTCGTCGGTTGGCGGCTCGTCCACCACGACCGGCGACATCTTCAAGATGGCCAGCGTGGTTTTGAGCATCATCCCCATTCTGATGGTTTACCCGTTCCTGCAGAAGTACTTTGTTCAGGGCCTGATGCTGGGCTCTGTCAAGGAATAGCCGCCGCGCACGACACAATCAGAAGGAGGTAGCCCCATGAAGAAATTGCTGTTGCTGATTCTGGTGCTTTGCCTGTGTTCGCCCGTGTGGAGCCAGCTCGCGCTGGGCCAGAGCGAGCCCCCCACCAAGATCCGCTTCTACCGCGTCGCGGTGGAGCAAGATCCCACCAAGGACAGATTGCTGCTGGAGCTTCAGAAGCGCACCAACACCCAGATCGAGTTCGTCACCGCCCCCTGGGATGGGGAAAGCACCCGCATCACCACCATCCTGTCCTCGGGCGAACCGATCGATGTGATGTCGATTGACACCAATGCGGTGGACTACGCGGGCTTCTGCCGCGATGGCCTGCTATTGCCGCTGGACGACTATCTCAAGTCCGGCAAGTATCCGACGCTTGCCAAACTGGCCTATGGCGACATCTACTACAAGCGCTACAACGTGGACGGCAAGGTGTACGGCATCCCCGAACCGATCCAGCCCGGCGACTGGAACAACTACATCCGCTCCGACTGGCTGGAGAAGGTGGGGCTTCCGATCCCCACCACGCCTGAAGAGATGTACCAGGTGCTCAAAGCCTTTAAGGAAGATGATCCGGACGGCGACGGCGCGGACGACACGATCGGCATCTACGTGGCCCAGAAGAATCAGCACCTCGATCCGCTGCTGCAGATGTTCGTGAACATCCGCGGCACCCAGTATGACGCGCTGCCGGACGGAAAGATTCAGTACAACTGGACCGCGCCGGCCTACAAAGACGCGCTCATCTACATCAATAAGCTCTTCCACGAGGGCCTGATCAACCAGGACATGTTCACCCTCAACGACAAGAACTACATGCGCGCGAAGTTCTCCGCGGGCCAGTGCGGCTGGGTGTGCTCGCCGATGATCGCGGGCGATTACAACGAGCTGCTCAATGTGGATCCCAACGCGAAGATCGCGCTGATGTCTCCCATGCCGCACGCCGCGACGGCCAGCGGCGCCTTTGCGGGAGACTCCAGCTGGAACTGGATGCAGGACGTGGTGCCCGCCACCTGTTCCAACCCCGAAAAGGTGCTGGAGCTGCTGGAGTACCTGCAGAGCCCCGAGGGCAGGAAGCTGATGTGCACCGGCATCGAGGGCATCCACTACGATCACTACGAGCAGGAGGGTGAAGTTGGCATCTTCTACGGCGTGTCCGCCGAGGAGCAGGGCAAGGACTGGGATCCCGCCAAGGGCGAAGGCCCGACCGGTTCGCCCATGTGGTGGGGCATGGTGTCGACCATCAACGGCATCATCCCCTACGACCAGTACGATTCACTGGAGGAGGCGCTCAAACACGCCATCATGTTCGTGTCCAAGGAAGAATACGATTCCAACCCTTACTGGGACATGCGCAAGAAAGGCTCTTTGCTGACCTCCCATAACCCGGTGCCCGTTGTGATCCCCGAGATGTCCGCCATCAGTGCCGACCTCGAGTCCATCCGCATGGAGTACCAGGCCTCGATCATCCAGGCCGATCCCTCGGCGATCGACGGGCTGTGGGACGAGTACCTGCAGTACATGGACAACGCGGGACTGCCGGACGCCATGACCGCGGTGCAGGCTTGGTATGACGCGAATAAATAGCGAGCGGACGGCGGGGCATTCGTAGCGACAGCCCATCATAAGAGGCTTTCTTGCAGGGTTTGATTGCGCCGTATCCCCGGGTGCTGACCCGCCGCCAACTCAAACAATCCTTTATTCAAAAGCTGCCATCCGGTTTGCAAAAGCCGGATGGCAACTTTATCTGTCGGCGCCAGTTGTATACACATGGATTATTGGCCCGGACCGATTTATACTATTGGAGATTATTAATGCTTCCAAAGCAGGAGGGGATTTTCGATGCAGAACAAGGAGCCGGAGCGAGGCGTAGCAGCGCTACGCCCCGCGGAAGGCGGCACAGTCCTGCGCGAAAAGACCCCCTGCGACGATGCAGTAATAAATGGAAATAGTATTACACGCCGTCCGGCAGCGGCAGTTTGACCGGCTTTCCGGTCGCTGCGGACAAGTCGGCCGCAAACACGATCTCCTGCGTCTTTACCGCATCGTTCAGGCACAATTCGGGCTGGCGGCCTTCGAGGATGCAGTCGATGAACTCGGCAATCTCCTCCTTGAACGGGTGGTGGACTACATCGCCGCTGTTGGGCGTTGTTACGGGCAGCACCATATAGTCCTTCTGCCCGATGATTTTGCCGGGCGAGTACAGCTTGTCGTTGAGCAGCGAGCCCTTGTCGCCGAACAGGTGGAGATTGAAGATGTAGGGCGAAACCGTATCGTAGCTGGAGCCGATCTTGCCGATCGCGCCGCTTTTAAACTTCAGGATCATCACCAGCGTGCCGTCGAACTCCAGGTCCTGGCGGCATTTGCTGGAGTAGGCCGAGACCTCCTCCACGTCGCTTTGCATGAACCAGCGCATGGCGTCCACCGCATGGCAGCCGCCCGCCAGCAGCGAACTTCCGCCGATTTCCTTTTTGCACGTCCAGGCGTAGCAGGGATATTCCTCGGTCACGCGGTGGAAGTAGTCGGTCTCGGCATAGTAGAGCTTGCCGATGTACTCGTCGAGCATCGACTTGGCCGTCATGAACAGCGGGTTCCAGTGCAGCACGTATCCGACCATCGTCGTGACGCCAGCTCTGTCCACGGCCGCCTTCATCGCCCTCACGTCCGCCCAGTTCAGCGCGATGGGCTTTTCGATGAAGATATGCTTTCCGGCCTCCGCGGCCTTGATCGCCTGCTGCGCGTGCAGGTGGTTGGGCGTGCAGATGCTCACGATGTCCACGCGCGGGTCGGAAAGCGCCGCTTCGTAGTCGGTGTAGATCTCCACGTCCCCCCCGAGCCCGCTCTCCGCCGCGCGCCGCAGCCCCTTCTCCATTGAGCGGGAGACGATTGCCGTGACCTTGGTGCGCGGATTGAGCGCGTAGGCCCGGATATGCTCGGAAGATACCCACCCTGTGCCGATGATCGCCACGCCATACTGCTTCATTGCTCGTTCCTCCCATCCATTTCGGAATGCATCAGTTCCCAAAGCGCCGCCCGGGCGTGAGCCAATGTGCGCTCTACCAGATGGTGCGCCGGCGGGATCAGCTCGACGACCAATTCGCCGTCGTAACCGGTTTCGCGGAGCGCGCGCAGCACCTCCGGGTAGTTTACATCCCCGTCCAGGATGTTGGTAAAACCGTGGATGTTGTCGACGGCCATCCGGTAGTCCTTCACGTGCAGCTTCCGGACGCGCTTTCCCATCGCGCGGATCCACTGCTGCGGGTAGCCGAACCTGCGCGCGTTGGCGACGTCGAAGTAAATGCCCACGTTGTCCCTACCGGTTCCGTCCACGAACCCATTCAATTCCAGCGGGCTGTACAGAAAGTTGTTCCAGACGTTTTCGATGTTGAATTGAACGTCCGGCGCCTCGGCGGCCAGCGCAGCGACCCTCGCCTGCGCCCGGTCGTATCCCTCCTGATAGCCCATGTCCTCGGTCAGCATACCCGGGATGACCAGCACGCTTCCCGCGCCGAGCACCCGCGCGGCGTCGGCCATCCGGCGGACGGCGTCCATCGCGCGGCTTTCGACGGCCGGGTCGGCGGAGGTGAGCGGATAGATTGAGAAGCTGAGTATGCCGCCGACGCCGCCGATCCGCATGCCGGCGTCCTCGGAAAGCGCCTTGAGCGTACGGTAATCCCGCTCTGTGGAATCGAGGTTTAAGAGCCGGTTATAATACCCGCTGATGTCCAGCGCGTCGGTCACGCCGCCCGCCGCCGCGCCCGGAAAAGGCGCCGTCATGCAGACCTCAAAGCTGTCAAACCCCAGCATTGCGGCCGCCTTCAGCGCGTCGGCGATGTCATAACGCGCCGGAAAGCAGAACTGATTCACGCCGATTTGCATGCGCATCCGCAATCACGCCTTTCTGAGTACGCCCTGCACCGCGACCACTCCGAAGATAATCAGCCCCTGCGCGATCAGCTTTCCGACCTCGCCGATAGAGAGCATGGTCAAAAGCGCGAACAGCGCGATGATGAAAAACGAGCCCAGCACCACGCCCCAGACGCCGCCCTTGCCTCCCTCGATCGCGTTGCCGCCGATCAGCACCGCCGCCAGCGAGTTCATCACAAAGTCTCCGCCGATGGTCAGCGACGTGGTATTGATGTAGCCGGATAGGATCAGCCCCGCAACCGTCGCCAGCACGCCCGAAAGCGCGTAGGCCGAAAACCTGATCCAGAACGTGGAGATGCCGCAGAGCCGCGCCGCCGAAAGGTTGCCGCCCACCGCGTACACCTTGCGACCGTAGCTGGTGAACTTCAGCGCCGCGGACAGAAGCGCCGCCAGCGCGATCCAGATCGCCGTCGCATAGGGCACGAACCCGAACAGGTAGCCCGTGCCCAGCGAGCGCAGCCAGGGCGCGGCGCTGCCGGTCGGCGCTCCCTTCGTGTACACGTAGCAGATGCCCTGGAGGATGGTCATGCTGCACAGCGTCATCACGAACGGCGCAATGTTCAAAACCAGCACGCCCAGCGCGTTGGCGGCGCCGACGATCAGGCCCATCGCGAGGCATAGAAGCACGACCTGCGCGCAAAGGCTATCCGATCCGCGCATCCACGCGATCGCGAACACGTTGGTCAGCATCACCACCGAGCCGACCGAAAGATCGATGCCCCCGATCAGGATCACCATCGCCTGCCCCAGCGCGATGATGCCCAGCGCGGACGCTTGCCGGGAGATCAGCATCACCTGGTTCGCGGTCAGCGACCCCGGCAGAAACACCTGCTGAACCGCGAACATCCCGGTGATCGCGCACAGAAGGATCAGAAGCTGCCGGGGCGCGGCCCTGCTTACGGCGTTATTTCGCAACGCGCTTCACCCCCAGCATGCCGGGTATCGAATAGACGATCATGGCCAGCACCAGCAGGCTGCCCTTGAGCACGTACTGGTAGAACTGGTCGACGCCCAGAATGTTCATCATGTTGGACAGCATGCCGATCAGGAACGAGCCCAGCACGCTGCCGGAGATCAGCCCGACGCCGCCCGCCAGCGATGTGCCGCCGATGGCGGCCGCCGTGATCGAGTCCATCGTGTAGTTCGTGCCGACGAGCGGATCGCCCACGCGCATCCTGCAGGCGAGCAAAAGGCCCGTCAGCGCCGCCAGCAGCGCCGCGATCACGTAGGCGCGCACGCTGACGCTGCGGATCTTGACGCCCATCGAGGCGGCGATCCGCGGATTTTTCCCGATGGCGTACAAGGGGACGCCCGTCCGCGTCCGGTACAATACAAAGTGGATGATCAGATAGGCGAGCGCGAGAAGGATCAGCGGCATCGAGAGCACGCCCCACTTCTGCATGACGAACGTCGCAAACTCCCGGTTGACCTTGCCGCCCGGCACCGGCATGATCCAAAGCGCGACGCCCTGCAGCACCGTGCTCATGCACAGCGTGGTGATCAGCGGCGGCACCCGGATCAGATTGACGCCCACGCCGTTCAACAGCCCCACCAGCGCCGCCGCCGCGAACATCGCGAGCACCGCCAGCGCGATCTGCGCGGGGGAATCGGTGTTCATCAGCCTGGCGGCGATCGTCGTCGTCAGGCTGATCGTGGCGCCCAGCGAAAGGTCGATGCCCCCGGAGATGACCACCAGCGTCTGCCCCAGGCTGACCACCGCCAGCGGGATGCACTGCACGATCAGCTTCGAGATGTTTTGCATGTGCTTGTAGGATTCCGAATATGCGCACATCGACAAAAACGTGACGGCGAGCAGAGCCAGGATCGTGAGCACGCTGAAGAGCTGCGGCGTCGCGGCGAACTTCTCGCGAATCTTCGCACCCATGTTTTGCCCCCTATCCAAGGCCGCTCGCCGAGCGGATGACGAGTTCCTCGGTCGCTTCGCCGCGCGCATACTCCCGCACAACCCGGCCGCCGTAGAACACCAGGATTCGATCGCTCAAGCCCAATAGCTCCATCATGTCGCTGGTCAGCATCACAATGCCGATCCCCGCGCGCGTCAGGCTGTCGATGATGCGGTACACCGACATGCGCGCGCCCACGTCGACGCCGCGGGTGGGCTCGTCGATGAGCAGCACCTTGGGCCGGGTCAACAGCCATCGGGCCAGCATCACCTTCTGCTGGTTGCCGCCCGACAGGTTTACGACCATCTGGTCGATGGACGCGGCCTTGATCTGCATGCCATCGATCCGCTCACGCACCTCCGCGCGCTCGCGCCGCTTGCGAACGATCCCCGCCGGCCCGGTCAGCCGGAACAAGGCGGCGAGCGAGGCGTTTTTGACCAGGGACATCGTGAGCACCAGGCCCTCGTTCCGCCTGTCGTGCGTCATATAGCCCAATCCCGCCCGAATGCGCGTTGCCATTCCGCTTCTAGTCAGATCCACGCCGTCCAGCGCGATGCGCCCGGACGCGGCCCGCTCCCCAAAGACTGCGCGCAGCGCGTCCCGCTGCCCCTGGCCCTCCAGGCCGCCGATGCCGACGATCTCGCCCGCGCGCACGGCAAAGCTGAGGTCATGCACCCTGCCCCGGACGTTCAGCTTTTCAACGGTGAGGAGTTCCTTGCCGGGGGCCATATCCCGCCTGTCCGGATAGATGTCCTCAAGCACGCGCCCGACCATCATCGAGATCAGCCGCTCCCTCGCGATTTCGCGCTTTTCGAGCGTGCCGACGACGCATCCGTCCTTCAAAACCGTCACCCTGTCGGCGATTCGTACGACCTCGTCCAGCCGGTGCGAGATGTAGATGACCGCGACGCCCTCTTTGGTCAGCGCGGCGAGGATGCGGAAGAGCCGCTCGACCTCCTCCTCGCCCAGCGCGGCGGTCGGCTCGTCCAGGATCAGGATGCGCGGCCGCGCGATCAGCGCGCGCGTGATCTCCACGGACTGCTGCTGCGCGAGGCTCAGATCGCCCACCCGCGCGAAGGGCTTCAGATTGTAACCCAGCTTCCGGTTGAGCGCCTCGATCTCCTCCGCCATCGCGCGCCGGTCGAGCCGCCCCATGTGCCCCAGCGCCTCCCGTGCCAGGAACACGTTCTCCAGCACCGAGAGATTGTTTAGCAGGTTCGACTCCTGGTGGACGAACCCCACGCCCATCCGCGCCGCGTCCGCCGGCCCGGCGATGGCTGCCTCGGCTCCCTCCACCAGGATCCGCCCGGCGTCCGGTTGAACCAGCCCGCCCAGCACGTTCATCAGCGTCGACTTGCCCGCGCCGTTCTCGCCCACCAGGCCGTGGAGTTCGCCGCGGCGCACGCGGAGATCGACGCCGCCCAGCGCCTTTACGCCCGGAAACGCCTTGGCGATGCCGATCATCTCAAGCGCATATTCGTTCGTCACTATCTACGCCCCTAAAAGCGGGAGGAGGATTTCCCTCCTCCCGCAATACAGATTGTCAGTTCCCGGACGCCCCGAAGCCCTGGGTTCCGTCCTTGCCGTTGCCGTAGAGCGCGGCGATGTCCGCCTCCGGCATACGGGTGTTGTTCCAGAAGCTGTCCGAAAGGTCGGGCCGCACGAAATCCGAGACGGTATCCTGCGTGATCACCGGGATGTCCACGATGACGTCCTTCGGCCCGGTGTACTTTCCGTCCAGAATGTCAAGCCCGATGCGCGCGCCCTCGGCGAACAGCCAGGTCGGCATCGACGTGGCGATGCTCGAGAAGCCCTGATCCTTGTACTTGACCCACAACTTCAGGAAGCCGTTGTTGTCCTCGCCGGTCATCGGGATCAGCGGGCGCTTGGCCTCGACGAACGCCTCGATGCAGCCGCGGGTCATGTCGCCGCCGCTGGACCACACGCCGTCGATCTGGGGATAGGCTGCCAGCAGGTTTTCGGAGGCCGTCTTGCCGGTGGCATAGTCCCAATTGGCGTTGACCGTCGAAAGCACCTTGATGTCCGGATACTTGTTGATTACGTCCATCGCGCCCTGCAGGCGGTTGACCGCGACGGTCACACCCGCCATGCCGTCCAGCATGATGATGTTCCCCTTGCCGTTCAGCGCCTTGACGAGCCACTCGGCGCCGATGCGGCCGAAGTCGTAGTCCTTGGCGACGACCGACGCGTCGTATTGATCGGTGGACAGCGGAGACGCGCAGGTGACGACGGTGATGCCCGCGGCTTTCGCTTCCTCAATCACCGGCGTGACTGCGTCGGGCGATATGGGCTGCAGAATCAGCAGGTTGACGCCCTTGGAGATCAGGTCCTCAATGTCGGAAATCTGCTTGTTTACGTCGTTGTTCGCGTTCGTGATGGTGTAGTCCGAAACCTCCGGGTTGTTCTTCAGGAAGGACTCCAGCTCGTTCACGCACTGCACGCCCCAGGAGTTGCCCACCCACACGTTGGAAAAGCCCACCTTGTAGGTCTTTCCACTGTCCGCGTAACCGAATACCATGCCGCTCGACACCATCATCAGGATCAGCACCAGCGCAACAACTCTGCCCATCGCCTTGTTCATGTGCCCTCTCTCCTTTGCATGATTTCCGTTCGCAACGCGCCGCCGTCCGGCTGTTAAAATTATTGTATGCTGAACTATTGACATATACAATGCCATATAAGGTATAATTACTGACAGAAACGGCTGTTTTTTTGGCGCGAAGACCGGCATGGCGTCAGGAGGCATTCCATGAGTGGCTTTAACTGGGAATACGATTTCGAACGGGATTTTCCGGTGCACATCTTTCCGTTCACCGTGGAAGGCAACCGGGACGGGCTGCACTGGCACAACTATTTTGAAATCGGCCTGTGCACGCGGGGCGTCGGCAAGTTCGTCTATCTGGACAAGATCTATTCCGCAAGCGCCGGGGACATCTTCGTAACCAACAATTTCGAAAACCATGTGGCGATCACCCAAGGCGACACGTCGATGGAGTACCTGTTTTTAATCTTTCTGCCGTCGTTCATCGCGCACCCTCACGGAAGGCCGATGGACAACCGGTATCTGACGACCTTCAACTACAAGCCGCTTGAATTCCAAAACAAAATCGATTCCTCGCACCCCGATTCGGCGGTCATCAGGGCGCTTCTGACGGAGGCGTACGAGCAGCTTCAAAGAAATGACGAGTTTTCCCGGCTCGAGGTGGACGTCAAGCTGAGGCAGATCCTGCTGGTGCTCGCCCGCCACCACGCGCAGCACCCGTGCGCGCAGCAGGAGCCGGGCCTGATCAATTTAAAGATCCAGCGCGCAATCCGCCAGCTCAATAGTCATTACAGCGAACGCCTGACGGTGCCGCAGGTCGCAGCGCAGCTGGGCCTCAACCCTTCCTACTTTCGCCATCTGTTCAAGGAGTGCACGCAGACCTCCTTCAAGGAGTACATCACGCACCTGCGCATGTCGCAGGCGCGCAAGCTGCTGCTGGCCACCGATAAGAGCATTCAGGAAATCCTCGCCGAGGTCGGCTACACCAACGCCAGCCAGTTCTACCGGGTGTTCTACAACCTCTCTCACATGACGCCCACCGATTACCGCAAGCACTACCGCGACGACGCGTGATGACCGCGTGAGCAAAAGATAAAAGGCGGGCAGCTCTGCCTGAAATAGCAGGGCTGCCCGCCTTATTGCTTTGGTACTGCCGACTCCTTATGTGCGCTTTCTGGTCATGTAGGTGTTGAACATCACCGCGAAGAACATCAGCCCACCGTTGATGACGTACTGCATGTATTCGTTGATGTTGAGCAGCGTCATGCCGTTGGAGATGACGCCGGTGAACATCACGCCGATCAGCGTGCCCCAGATGGTGCCGATGCCGCCCAGCATGCTGGTGCCGCCGATGACGACTGACGAGATGATCTGCGTCTCCCAGCCGCGCCCGAAGCCGAACGTCGCCGAGCGGACCTGGGCGGAGTTCATCATGCCGCCCAATACGCACATCACCTGCACGGCGCACATCACGAAGATGCGCGTGCGGAACACGTTGATGCCGTTCAGGCGGGCCGCCTCGGCGTTGCCACCCACGGCGTAGATCTTGCGGCCCAGGTCGGTCTTTTCGGTGATGAACCAGAACAGCACGAACACCGCGATGAACACCAGCGCCGGGAACGGGATGCCGAACACCTTGCCGACACCGGTGAACACGTACCACTCCGGAAAGCTGTTGACGATCGGGAAGCCGCCGCAGATGATCGCGGCCAGGCCGTACATGATGTTCAGGTTGGCCAGCGTGATGATGAAGGTCGGCATGTTGAACTTCTGCCGCGCCCAGGCGTGGAACACGCCCATCCCGATGGCCACGAGGATCGCGACCAGAAGGCCCACCGCCGCGCCGTACTCGATGGGCATGATGCCCGCGCCCGCCAGCGCCTTGGAGATGTAGGCGATGATGACGGCGCACAGCGCCACCTGCGATCCGACGGACAGGTCGATCTCGCCGGCCAGGATCACCAGGCACATGCCGTAGGCGATGACGCCCTTCATTGCCACGTTCCGGAGGATGTTGAGGATGTTGTTGACGGTGAGGAACGCCGGCGAAAACACGCTCAGCACGACGATCAGCAGCAGAAGGAGCAGCTCGATCATGTGATCGAGAATGAACACATTGGTTTTTTTCTTGGAGAACAGCTCCACCCGGATTTTTTTACCGCCGATATTCATCGAATCGTTCCTCCCATGCAGTAGGCGTACAGATCTTCGATTTTCAGGTTTTCGGGGTTCACCTCGCCAACGATCCTGCCCATGTACATAATCAGAATCCGGTGGCAGACCTCCAGCAGTTCCTCAAGCTCCGAGGAGACGAAGATGCTGGACACGCCCTTTCGCGACTGCTCCCACATGATCTGGAAGATCTGCTGCTTGGCGCTGACGTCGATGCCGCGGGAGGGTTCGTCGTACATCATGATGTCGGGCGCGGTGTTGAGCCAGTTGCCGATGACGACCTTCTGCTGGTTGCCGCCGGACAGCGAGTTGGCCGTCGTCATGACCGACGGCACCTTGATCTCAAGGTCTTTCACCTGTTGATCGGCGAACTGGGCGCGGCGGGCCTGATTGACGACGTGGCGGTCGGAGATCTGATCGAGGCTGGCGTAGCACAGGTTGTCGCGGATCGAGTGGATCAGGATGATCCCCTGCGTCTTGCGCTCCTCGGGCGTCAGGCCCAGGCCGCACCGCTTCATGGTGATCGGGGAGGGATCCCGGCTGACCTTTTTGCCCTTGACGATGATCTCGCCCGAGTCAAACGGATCCGCGCCGAAAATGCTGCGTAAAAGCTCCGTCCGGCCCGCGCCCAGCATGCCCGCGATGCCCAGCACCTCGCCGCGGCGCAGCGAGAACGAGACGTCCTCAAACTTGTTCTTGCGGGTCAGGCCCTTGACCTCCATCACCGTTTCATCCTGTACGGGAAGGTCGGCGGGGCGCTTGCGGATCTCGACGTTGCCGAACATCATGCTGATGACGGCCTTGTGATCCACGTTTGAAACCTGCTCGACGCCCACCAGCCGGCCGTCCCGGAGCACCGTCACGGTATCGGCGATCTCCCAGATCTCCTGCAGCCGGTGGGAAATATAGATTATGACCACTCCCTGATCGCGCAGCGTCCTGACGACCTGGAACAGGCTCTGCGTCTCGTGCTGCGCCAGCGCCGAGGTTGGCTCGTCCAGCATCAGCACCTTGGGAGAAAAGCTCATGGCCTTGACGATTTCCACAATCTGGCACTGCCACATGCTCAGCTTGTAGACCTTTTCATGCGGATCGATGTCCACATTCATGCGCTTTAAAAGCTCATCCGCCAGGGAAAACGTCCGCCTCCAATCGATCACGCGGCCCTTTTTGGGCAGGCGGCCCAGATAGATGTTCTCCGCGACGGTCAGATAGGGGACCAGGCTCAGCTCCTGGTAGACGGTCGCGATGCCCTGCTCCCGGGCGTCGATCGGGGAATTGAAGCAGAGCTCCTTGTCGTCCAGAAAGAATTTGCCGCCGGTGGGCTGAATCGCGCCGGAAAACACCTTGACCAGCGTCGATTTTCCGGAGCCGTTTTTTCCGATAAAGGCGTGCACCTTCCCCCCATCGAAGGAAACGGTGACGTCGTCCAGGGCGCGCGTCCCCGGATAATCCTTGATGATGTGCTCCGCCCTAAGTGTACTCATGTCAACCACCCTTGTCCAAGGCAAATTTCGACCAGATGGCGCTTGTTTCAATGCAGGCTCAAAGGGAACGATGGCTCGTTCCCTTTGAGCAATGCGCGATATAAACCGGATTACTTGCCCAGCGTGGCCAGGAAGGCGTCCAGGCCGGCCGCGTCGTTGCGGTTCAGCGGGATGCCGGGGATGATGTTGTCCTTGCCCTCGCCGTCAAAGGTCTTGCCTTCGATGTGGCTGACCAGCGCGGTCACGGTCTTGTAGCCGATCTGGTAGGGGTCCTGAGCGGTGACAGCCTGCAGGATGTTGTTCTGGTCCTTCAGAAGGCCCACGATCTGCTCGGAGCCGTCGGTGCCGAATACGAACACCTTGCCCGCGAGGCCCGCGTTCTCAACGGCCATCGTGGAACCCACGGTGCCGCCGTCGTTGGCCGCGTAGATGATGTCAATGTTCGGGTTGGCGGAGAGCATGTCGCCGGCTTTCGCCACGGCCATGTCCTGCAGCCAGGCGTCCTGGTCGGACACGATTTCATAGGGGATGCTCGCTTCGTCCAGCGCCTTCAGGAAGCCGTTGACGCGGTCCGCGGACTGCTCGGGGATCTGGGTCTTGAACTGCACCAGCGCGATGCGGATCTTCTGGCCGGCCGGGTACTGCTTCTTGATGAAATCGACGGCGGCTTTGCCGGTCTGGTTGCAGAAGGTGAAGTTGTCGGCGGAGTAGTTGGCGACCGCAAACGGGAAGCTGTCGATGTGGGTGTTGCACACCGCCACGACCATGCCGGCGTCGCTGGCGTCCTTCAGGGTCGCCGGGGACGTGTCGCTGTTCAGCGGCGAAATGGCGATGCCCGCGATGCCCTGGGAGACGTAGGTGTTGATGATCTCGCTCTCCTTGGACTGATCGTTGTTGGTGTTGGCCTGCAGGATCTCATAGCCCAGATCCTTCGCGGCCGCGGCATAGCCGTTGGCCAGCATCTTCATGAACTGGTCTTCCTGGAACACGACGCCCGCGATGGTCTTGCTCGCGGCCAGCGCACCGCTGGAGAGCGCGAAGCAGAGGGTGAGAACCAAAAGAACCGCCAGGAATTTCTTCATTCTAGAGTTACCTCCTTTTAATAATAAGCGGCTGAGACCGCCTATTTCACGATTCGCCCCGCAGGGACCGGATAATCTCGTTCATGTCCAGGAACTTCTCCGGGGGCACGTAGTCCGGGATCGAGTTGCCGGAGCCGAACGCGAACCCGCCGTGCCCGACGCACTTTGAGACGACATCCCCGATGTACTTGTTCAGTTCCGGTTTCGGCAGCCTGATCACCGCGTCCACGTCCACGCCGCCGAAGTTGCCGATGCGATCCCCGTACCGCTCCACCCAGACCGGGAACGGCGCGATCTGATCCTCGTTGGAGTGCTTCGCGTCGATGTGCGCCACGCAGATCAGGTCCTCCATCACGCCGAATATGCAGCCGCAGGAGTGCAAGAGGAACGGTTTCCCCGCCGCGTGCACCTGGGCGACGATGGGGGCGTATTGCGGGATGATGAACTCGCGGATGTCGTCCGGCGGCAGCAGCGTGGTGGACTTGAAGCCCAGGTCGTCGCCGAACCGGCACACGCAGTAGACATCCCCGTATTCCCGGAGGAAGCGCGTCCAAATGGCGAGGTTGGTCTCGCCGACCTTCCGGAACAGGTCGCGGTAGAGGTCCGGATCGTCCTCGCGCAGGTAGCAGAGCGCCTCGTATCCGACCAGGTCCTGCACGCATTCGAAGATGCCGTTGCCGACGCCGCCGACGGCCTTCATGCCCGGCGGCAGATTGCGCCGGAGCGCAGCGAACGCGCGGCCGTACATCCGGAAATAGGTGTCTACGATGCCGTCCCAGGGATAGCGATCGAAGTCCTCCCGGCACTGGATCGCGCCCTTGATATGCCCGCCCAGCGCGCCGCTGCCCGGCATGGCCGGCCCGATCAACTCCTCATAGGAGACGGTGTCATACCCCATCTGCCGGAAGAAGCCGCAGTACTCCCGGAAGAACGCGTCCATGTCTTTGTCGTCCCCGCCGTAGAGCGAGGCGAACTTTCTGCCCAGGATCGCCTCCATAATGGCGGGGCTGATGATGTGCTCGTACAGCGGGATCCGCTTCACTTCGACGTTGCGGGCCGCGAGCACCAGGTTGCGATAATCAGGCTCAAACATTGGGCTGCCTCCACGCGCGGAAGAACGCCTCGATGTTTTCCAGCGGGACGTCGCGGTTGATCTCGCTCTGGCCGATCAGCCCGCCGCCCACTCGCAAATGCCGCATCATCGCCTGGGCGGCGTCCAGCACATCCTGCGGTTTCCCGTGCGGCAGAATGTTCTGCCGGCTGATTTCGCCCCAGAACGTGATCTTGCCCGCGAACGACTCCGCGACTTTTTCCACGCCCATGCACCAGATCTGGCTGTTGATGGCGTCCACGCCCAGGCCGATGAATTCCGGATACAGATCGAAAATGTACCCGTCGCTGTGGAAGAACACCTTTTTTCCCGCGGCCTTGGCGCGGTCGATCAGCTCGCGGTACATCGGCCGGAACACGCGCTTCCACAGTTCCGGCGACACCAAGAGGCTGATCTGGGTGCCCCAGTCGTCGCCAAAGGCGATCGCATCCACGTCCATCGAAAGCCAAGCATCCTCGTAGACGCGGATGAACTCCATCGCCAGCGCCATCATGCGGAACATGTCCGGCTCATCCGTCGCCAGGTCGCAGTACAATTCCTCGGTGCCCCTGAGGAACTGGAAGCGCTCGAACAGGCTGATCCAGCCGCCGATGACGAATTTGCCCTGGTCGCGCGCCTCCCGGATGCGCAGCGCGACGCCGTCCTTCTCCCGCGCCCACGCCTCGAGGAACTGGCTGATCGGCGCCTGATACCCGTTAAGCGCCGCGTAATCCGCAAAGACGGGCTTTTTCACCTCGCCGATGACGCCCGGCTGGATGTTGCTCCACTCGCAGCCCCAGGGATCCACAAAGCGGCCGGGCCGGTAGTATTCCGGCGTAAAGCCGTGATCGAACGGCCCCACGATCGAGGCGATATCGGTCTCGTTGCGCGAAAGAATCGCGTCCAGCTTCTCGCCGTATTCCAGCCGCGCCGCCGGGAGAATCCACAGATCGACGGGGATTTGATCGACATCCTTGAAGGCCAGCGTATTCAGCACGCGTTGCCGTCCGTTCATGCCCGTTCCTCTCCTTGCTCCGGATAGATGCCTTCCGCCTTCCAGATGCTGTGCATCAGCTCATACCGGGCCAAATCCAGGCCGGTAAAGGCGCAGTTGGAGGTGGAGAAGATGTAACCGTACCCCGGCATGCCCTGGCGCAGCGCGCGGCGCGTGTCGTTGATGAGGTCCTGCTCCGTGCCCGTCTGCATCAGGCCGCAGTTGACGTTGCCGATCAGGCACACCTTGTCGCCATAGAGCCGCTTGGCTTCCGCCAGGTTCACGCCGCCCTGGGGATCCAGCGAGTGCACCGCGTCGGGCTGGCAGTCCACGATCATATCCAGGATGGGCATCACGTTGCCGTCGGTGTGCTTGATGGAGTAGTAGCCGTTTGCGCGGTAGTACGCCAGAATCTCCTTGAGGTAGGGCTGGATGAACTCAGCGAACATATCCCTCGAATAGAACGGGTTGACGTTGAAGCAGTAGTCCGAGCAGAGCGCCCAGCCGTCGAGCAATCCCTCATGCCGGTGCAGTTCATCGCACAGCTTCATCGCGAAGTCCATGCGCTTTTTCGTGTACGTGTGGACGGCCTCGGGCTCCTCAAACAGCTGAACGGAGAATTCCATCATCGTGTCGCCCGTCGGGATCGGATGCGTGGGGTCGCCGTGGATCATCAGGAAGTACTTGTCCCCGGACAGGTCCCGGATGGTTTCGAGGATCTCGCGCGTCGCCTGGATGTCGTCCGGCAGGTCGCCGATCGGGCTGGGATTGGGATGGACGAAGATCGCGCTGTGGTCGTACTTTTCCGCGATTTCGATGTAGCTCAGCGCCATGTCTTTGAGGTGCAGCTTCTGCTCCGCCCGGCTCATCTGATACCACTGGGCGTAATTCCGGTGGATCGGATGAATTCGTCCAATCGCTTCCATCGTCAAAAAGAACACCAATTCAAAGTGGGGCACGAGCCCGGTGAGCGGTTCACGTTTCAGCGCTTTTATGAAGCGTTCTCTTGGTGACAACATCCATCTCCACCTGCCAATCATTGTGTGTATTGATTATTTATTTTACATCCTCTACACATATTTTATCATTCTCATTGACAGAGCGCATTCAAAAGCGTATATAATACAATATCGAAGGTTCGCGCCCGAAGGGAGGTCGAAAAAGATGGCCATCAACTGGGTTGACCGGGCGGAAAACGCCAACGGCCGCGTGGTTTTGACGCAGCAGGAGTTGAAAATTCCCGGCATCCGGATGTTCGGCAAGCATCATACGCAAAAGGCGATTCCCGCGCTGCAAAAGCACTACCACGAGAACTGCTTTGAGTTCACATTCCTGTCCAAAGGCAGCATTCGCTTTTCGGTGGATGAGAAGTGCTACAACCTGTCGGGGGGCGACCTGTTCATCGTCAACCCGAACGAGGTGCACGACACCGACGCGCACCCGATGACGCTGCACTCCATGTTCTGGTTTCAGCTGGATGTCAGCGATCCGAAGCGCTTTCTCTATCTGGAGGAGAGCGTGGCCTCCGGCTTGATCGACCGGCTGAACGCGCTCGAACTGCGCGTCGTTCAGCTGGACGAAACCCAAGCGCACGCCATCCTCTCCCAGGTGTTCCTGAATTTTTGCAGCCCCTCGCAGCACCAGCGGGACATGGGCGCGTTTCTATTGGTATATTTTTAGTATTACGTCATCGAAAGCGCCCGCCGCCTCCGCTTCAGCCTGCAGCCGGACATCGGCCGCGTCGTCAACCACATCCTCGATCACCTAGACGAGGAACTGACGATGGAGCAGCTCGCCCGGATCGCGAATATGTCCGTTTCATCTTTTAAACAGAAATTCAAAAGCCAGATGGGCTTGCCGCCCAGGGAATACATCAACGCGGAGCGCATCCGCGCCGCGGGGGCGATGCTTCAGGAGGGATTTTCCGTCGTGGATACCGCAATGGAGCTGGGTTTTTCGAGCAGCAATTATTTTGCCGTGGTGTTCCGCAGGCATCAGGGCTGCTCGCCCAGAGAATACGTTCGAAAGATGGATCGCCATGCGGACCCTTAATGGGAATGTTTGGGATGGGCATCACGGCAAGATTTTTTAGGGCGAGGAATAGCGGATCACAGTTCTTTGGAGGTTGCGCCGAAGACGAAAAAGAGTGCTTCATATTAGCACCGGTATAATATAGGCAGTCCATCGGGCAGCAGCCGGATTTGCGACACGATCTCGATTCCGTTCACGCAGCCGATCACCAACATCAGCCTGATTCGGCAGGGCGATTTCCGGATTCGGGAGATCCAAAGCGCACCGGGTATTCGCCCAGCGAGTACCGATCCGGCAACGACGGCACATAACGGGAGGGCAAACCATGTACGCGTCCACACCTTCGGCTTCCCGGGACACCCTGATAAAGGCCATTCGCTTTGAGCGCCCCGAGCACATCCCGATGACATTCCACATCAATCACGCCTGCTACAACGCGTACCCGCCGGACGCGCTGTTCGATCTGATGGAATCGCATCCTTTTTTGTTCCCCGGCTTTGTCCGCCCCAAAGAATTCAAGCTCGAGCTGGATGCGAACGCGCGCTCGGCCGAGCCTTACACCGATGATTTCGGCTGCACCTGGCTGACCGCCACCGACGGCATCGTCGGCGTGGTGCACAAGCACCCGCTTGAAGACTGGTCGGCTTACGCGGACTTCCGCATGCCGGACCCGGACGTCAGCGACGGCCTGGGGCCGCGCGATTGGGGCGCATTCGCCCGCGAATGCCTGGAAAAGCGCTCCCGGGGCGAGATGGTGTACGGCGACCTCCGCCACGGGCACACGTTTTTGCAGCTGATCGACCTGCGCGGCTATGAGAACCTGCTGTGCGATGTGATGGACGAGGAGCCGCACTTGGACGAACTGATCGAGCGGCTGACCCGGTTCAACCGGACGATCGTCCGCCGCTTCGTCGATCTGGGCGTGGACATCGTCCGCATCCCGGAGGACCTGGGCATGCAGATCGGGCCGATGCTGAGCGCAGACAATTTCCGGCGCTACATCAAGCCCGCCTACGAAGCGCTGATGAAGCCCGTGCGGGACGCCGGCATCCTGCTGCACATGCACTCCGACGGCGACATCCGGCTGCTGGCGGACGACATCGTCTCGGGCGGTGTCAACGCCATCAACCTGCAGGACCTGGTGAACGGGGTGGACTGGATCGCCGGGAAGTTCAAGGGGAAAACTTGCGTCGATCTGGACATCGACCGCCAGTCGGTCACGCCCTACGGCAGCCCGTCCGACATCGACCGGCTGATCCGCGGGGAGGTGGAGGCGCTCGGCAGCCGCGAGGGCGGGCTGATGATGGTCTACGGGCTGTATCCCGGCGTGCCGCTCGAAAACGCCAAAGCGGTCATGGACGCGATGGAGCGGTACGCGTTCTTCTTCGACTGAATTCAAAATCTGTGAAGTGTCTTTGCCGCCGGAAGGGGCTGGCAAATAAACTGTGCACTTCATCAAAAAATGTTAACCCCATGCTATTGACAACAGTGAAACTACATGATATTATACGTTCGTGCTCCAGCACGGATAAATGCCATGTTATGTTTTGGAGATGGACATGCGAGTAACCATCCGCCAGATCGCCGATAAGGCGCAGGTGTCCCGCGGGACGGTCGACCGGGTCATTCACGGTCGGTACGGGGTGGACCCGGAGATCCGCTCTCGGGTGCTTGAGATCATGGAAGAGCTGGATTATACGCCCAACGCCATGGCGCGGGCGCTCAAGGGATCGCAGAACCCGATTCGCATCGGCTCGATCATGCCCAGCAGCGCCAACCCGTTCTATGTGGATATCCGCGCGGGCATCGACGAGGCCAGCCGCTACTACGAGCAGTACGGCGTGGAGGTCGTCAAGCTGGAGATGGAGTGCTCCACCGCCGACTGCCTGATCCAAAGCATCGACCATCTGGAGGCCGAGGGCGTCCGGGGGATGATGCTGGTGCCCATCGCGGACGATCAAGCGCGCGAGCGCATCAACCGCCTGCCGGACACCATCCCCGTCGTCACCTACAACAGCGACATCACCGGCACCAAGCGCCTGTGCTTCGTGGGAAACGACCACCTGGCCGCGGGGCGCGTGGCCGGCCAGCTGATGGGGCTGCTACTGCCCGATCGCGGCAACGTGCTCCTGGTCATCAGCCAGCAGGGCTTCCTGGCGCATGTGGAGCGGGTGACGGGCTTCCGCACGGCGCTGGACAAGCTGAAGCCGGGGATCCGGTACGTCGGCCCCGAGTACACCTACGAAAGGGAATCGATTGCCTACGATGTGGTGAGCCGGGCGATTGCCGCCGACAAAGACCTCGTAGGCATCTACGTCGCCGGCGGCGGCCAGCAGGCCGCGGCGCAGGCGCTGGCGGACTCTCCCCGCGCCGGCCGGATCCGGATGATCTGCCACGATCTTCTGCCCAAGACCGTCGAATTCGTCAAGTCGGGCGTGGTCGATTTCACGCTGGGGCAGGAGCCCTTCCTGCAGGGCTACATGCCCATTGAACTTCTGTACGAATACCACATGTTTGACCGCGCGCCGCTGATGGACAAGCTGCTCACCCGCATCGACATCCGGGTGCGGGACAATGTCGATCAAAAGGGCTACGAAGTGTTCACCGGTTTCAATACACACAATCCGTAGGGATTTCAAACTGCGGCCGCGCCGGCGGATGTTTTCTTTACAAGGAACCGTGCTCGTGCACGAAATGCGAAAACGGGGAGTGGACGCCATGAGTTTTTCCTCCAGGGAACGCCTGATCAAAACGCTGAACCATGAAGACCCGGGCAAGGTGGTGCTCGACCTGGGTTCGACGCCCATCACGGGGATCAACGCCAACGCGCTGGCCAGGCTGCGGGACGCGCTGGGGCTTGAAAACCGCCCGGTCAAAATCAACGAACCACTGCAGCTGCTGGGCGAAGTGGAGGAAGACCTCCGGCAGGCGCTGGGCGTCGACGTGGTCGGCGTCTCCAACAACATGACGCTCTTCGGCTTTGAGAACAAGAACTGGAAGCCCTGGGTGATGCAGTCGGGCCTGCACGTGATGGTGCCGGGGGATTTCAACACCACCGTGGACGAAAAGGGCATCACCTATCTGTACCCGCAGGGAGACACGTCGGTGCCGCCGTCCGGCAAGATGCCCAAGGGTGGCTACTACTTTGACAACATCGTGCGGGGCGAGTCCAGCTTTGACGAGGAGGACGCCAGCGCCCGCGAGGACTTCAAGGACGACTTCGGCCTTCTGACCGACGAACACCTGCGCGCCATCGAGGAAACCTGCCGCGATTTCTACGAGAATACCGGCTACGGCATCATCGGCGGCGGCGCGCTGGCCGGGATGGGCGACTTCGCGGTCATCCCCGGCCCGAACGTGAAGCGGCCCAAGGGCGTCCGCGAGCTGACCGAATTCATGATGGCCCACAAGCTGATGCCCGAATACGTGCACGAGCTGTTTGAGATGCAGCTGGAGGTTGGGCTGAAGAACGCAGCGCTGTTCCACCAGGCGGCCGGCGACCGCATCCAGGCGATCCAGATCTCCGGCACCGACTTCGGCCTGCAGCGCGGCCCGTACATGGCGATTGAAAGTTACCGGGAGTTCTACAAGCCCTACCACAAGCGCATCAACGACTGGGTGCACCAGAACACCGCCTGGAAGACGTTCTACCACTCCTGCGGCTCGATCGTCGCGTTCCTGGCCGACTTTTACGAGGCGGGCGTCGACATCCTGAACCCGGTGCAGACCACCGCGGAGGGCATGGACGCCAAATGGCTCAAGGACAACTGGGGCGACAAATTCACGTTCTGGGGCGGCGCGATCAACACGCAGGCGACCATGCCCTTCGGCACGCCCGAGGAAGTGTACGAGGAGGCGACCGAGCGCCTGAAGATCTTCGCGCCGGGCGGCGGCTTCGTGTACAACGCGGTGCACAACATCCAGGGCCAGACGCCCACGGAAAACCTGATGGAGTTCTTCCGGGCGATCCGGGACTATAACGCGGCGCGCTGAAAGGGGCGGGGAGCATGAGCCAGCCGGGCGGAGCGGTCAAGGGGATTCGGCGCATCACATCCCGCACCGAGTTCAGCATCTTTCTGGGGCTGCTTCTGATGTGCGTCGCGATGAGCTTCGCCAGCGAGTACTTCCTGAAGACCAACAACCTCTTCAACATTCTCAACCAGATCTCGCGCTACGGCATCGTCTCGGTGGGCATGGCGCTGGTGATCATCGCGGGCGGCATCGACCTGTCCGTCGGCTACGTGGTGGGCCTGACCGCCTGCCTGTGCGCCTACTTCAGTTCGGCCTGGGGGCTGCCGTGGTACCTGGTGCTGCCGCTGACGCTGCTGGTCGGCGCGGGCATCGGCCTTGTGAACGGCCTTCTGGTCACCCGGGTGCGGCTGGTTCCGTTCATCGTCACGATGGCGATGGGCAAGATCCTGAGCGGCTGCACGCTGCTACTGACCCGCGGCCGCCCGATCAAGTTTGAATCGGCGCTGTCGGTGTTGGGCAAGGGCTACTGGGGGCCGATCCCGATCGCGGTGGTGGTGATGTTCCTGACGATCATACTGGGCAGCATCTTCGCCCAAAGGACGCTGACCGGCCGCAACATCTACGCGGTGGGCAACAACGAGCGCACGGCGGCGCTGTCGGGCATCAACGTGAAAAAGCTCCAGGCGCTGACCTATATTATCACGAGCACGCTGTGCGCGCTGTGCGGCGTGATCGTGGCGGGCAACCTCTCCAGCGCCGACGCCACGCTGGGCGTGGGGTATGAGACGGACATCATCGCCGCGGTGGTCATCGGCGGCGTGGCGATGTCCGGCGGCGAGGGCACCATCTGGGGCTCGCTGATCGGCGCCTCCATCATCGGCATTCTGAAGAACGCGTTCGTGCTGCTGGGCGTGTCGGCCTACTGGCAGTCGATCGTGATCGGCGTCGTCATCGTGATCGCGGTCACCATCGACAAGCTCCGCACCTCCGCCCGCAAGTGATTTGGGTTTACCGGGGCAGCGCCCCTGTAGATTAGAAATGAAGGAGGGTATCCCATGAAGAAACTGCTCGCTCTGGCCATCGCACTGGTCCTGCTGTTGGGCGCCGTCGCGGCGACGGCAGAGACCGCCTACAACGACGAAGGGTTCAACTACAAGATCGCCGCCAACCCGGACAACAAGCCCGTGCGCATCGCGGTGCTGATGGTCAACAACAACCCGTTCTGGGTGGACGTCGAGAAGGGCGTCAAGGACATCCAGAAGGTGATGGCCGAGAAGTACAACTGCACCGTGGATCTGATCACCATGGACGACTTCGACGCGCAGGTGTTCTCCGACACGATCGAGACCTGCATCGTCAAGAACTATGACGCGATCACCACCGTGGGCGTCTCCGACGCGCTGGTCCCCGCCATCGACAAGGCGACCGCTGCCGGCATCAAGGTGTACACCTTCAACTCCGACACCGCCGAGAAGTCCACGCGCATCGCGTTCCACGGGCAGGACCTGTACGGCGCGGGCGAGCTGGCCGGCGAGACGCTGGCGAAGATGATCGGCGGCAAGGGCAAGGTGGCCATCATCACGGGCCTGTTCTCCGTCCCGGCCCATGAGCTTCGGCGCACCGGCGGCCGCGCCTCCTTCGACAAGTATCCGGACATCCAGGTCGTCGGCGAGACCGAATGCCACGACTCCGGCGACGAAGCCTACGCGCAGGCCAAGGACTTCATCACCGCCAACCCGGATCTGGCGGCCATCTACCAGTGCGCGGGCGGCCAGCTGGGCGTCATCGAGGCGCTGAAGGACACCGGCATGGCCGGCAAGATCAAGTTCGTGTGCTTCGACTTCATGGATGAGATCGTGGATGCGCTCTACGCCGGCACCGTCAACGCGACCATCGGCCAGGACCCCTACGGCCAGGGCGCCGACCCGGTCATCTTCGCCTACAACGCCATCATCACCGGCAAGGACGACGTCACCGGCAACGTGTGGACCAAGATGGACGTCGTCACCCCGGACAACGTCGCCCAGTACTACCCGAGGTAGGTTTTAGCACGGCTTTCGGACGCGCCGGTACCCCGGCGCGTCCGGCATTCTGACACGGAGGCGTCGCCATGCAGCGCGTGATATGCCAGGTCGAACACATCACCAAGGAATTTCCGGGCGTCGTCGCGCTTTCGGACGTGAGCCTGGATATTTATGAAGGGGAGATCCACGCGATCGTCGGCGAGAACGGCGCGGGCAAGTCCACGCTGATGAACATCCTGTCCGGCGTCTACCGGCCCACCGGCGGGCGCATCCTGTTCGACGGGCGCGAAGTGCACCCTCACGCCCCGGCGGACGCCGCCCGGATGGGCATCGCGATGATCCATCAGGAGCTGTCGCTGTCGGCGACGCTGTCGGTGGCGGAGAACATCTTTCAGGGCAGGCTCCCCAAGAACAAGTTCGGCCTGATCGACACGCGGAGGCTCCTCCGGGAGAGCCGCGAGCTATTGGACGAGGTGGGGCTGAAGGACATCGACCCGCAGACCATCGTCCGCACGATCAACGCGTCGCAGCAGCAGCAGGTGGAGATCGCGAAAGCACTGTCGCAGGACGCGCGGTTTCTGATTCTGGACGAGCCCACCAGCGCGCTGACGCCCAATGAGACCAAAGTTCTGTTTGAAATCATGTTCTGCCTGAAGCGCAAGGGCTTCACCATGCTCTACATCTCCCACAAGCTGGACGAAGTCATGGCCATCAGCGACCGGGTGACGGTATTCCGGGACGGCCGCCGGATCGACACGCTGGTGACTCGCGACATCGGCGTCAACGACATGATCTCGCTGATGGTCGGAAGGGAATACTCCGGCGGCTATCAGCGCAGCCGGTACATGGCGGCGGAGGACTACAAGGCCGCGAAGAAAATCCTGGAGGTCAAGGGCCTTTCGATCAAGAACAAGGTGCGGGACGCTAGCTTCTGCCTGTACGAGGGCGAAGTGCTGGGCCTGGCGGGCCTGGTCGGCGCGGGCCGGACGGAGATTTTGCAGGCGGTGTTCGGCGCGGACCCGCGGCAAAGCGGCACCATCCTGATCGACGGCCGGGAGCTTGCGATGAAATCCACCCGGGAGGCGATCCGGCACGGGCTGGGCCTCGTCCCGGAGGGCCGCAAGACGCAGGGGCTGTTTTTGAAGTTCTCCGTGCAGCAGAACATGTCGATCGTGCGGCTGAACAGCACCCTCAGGTGCCTGGGGCTGATCCGGAGCAAGGCGGAGGAGCGGGAGGCCGAGGAGTACCGGCAGCGGCTCCGGGTCAAGACGCCGTCGCTGTCGCAGCGCATCGTCAACCTGTCGGGCGGCAACCAGCAGAAGGCCATCATCGCCCGCTGGCTGATGAACAAGCCCAGAATCCTGTTCCTGGACGAGCCCACCCAGGGCATCGACATCGGCGCGAAGAACGAGATTTACGACATCATCGACACGCTGGCCAAGAGCGGCGTCAGCGTCGTGATGGTGTCCAGCGAGATGCAGGAGACCATCCGCCTCTGCGACCGGATCATCGTATTGTACGAGGGCCATGTGACGGGAGAAGTCACCCACGATGAGGCGACCGAGCAGCGCATCATCTCCGGCATGGCCGGGCAGACCGCCTGAAAAGGTCATCCCTGGCATGGCGGGGCAGACCACCCGAAACCAACCTTCCTGCAAAAAGGCCGCCGCGACGATACAAGAAAATGTTTTGGATTGGTATCAAAGTACGACCCCTGCCGCGCTTACGCTTGGCAGGGGTCGTTTGATTTGTCCAGACAACCACCGGCTAAGCCGGTGGGTAAAAGGCTTAAGCTATGAACAAGAACGTCCTCCTATGGTAGAATGGGAGCGACCTGGCAGTCGCACCAAGCTAAGGATAGGAGGAACAGTCATTGGGTAATGACATAGAGAGTCTAGCACACACAAAATGGCGATGTCAATATCACATTGTGTTTGCGCCGAAGTACAGGCGGCAGGCGATCTACGGGAAGTACCGAGCGGAGATAGGGAAGATGATCCGGACAGTGTGCGAGCGGAACGAGGCAGAGATCATAGAAGCGA